>Ga0209573_1001523_pt1 | contig 35214 bp, 27 predicted proteins | sample TNRBio252014_DNA_FD_185870 | JGI IMG/M metagenome (GOLD analysis project Ga0209573, IMG submission 185870) | Wastewater treatment Type I Accumulibacter community from EBPR Bioreactor in Madison, WI, USA - TNR Reactor_6/25/2014_ DNA (SPAdes)... | ecosystem: Engineered > Bioreactor > EBPR >...
GGCACCGTGGCGCAGCAGAAGGCCACCGGCATGTTCGGCCACCTCACCTCCGCCGGCGGCGGCAAGCTGGTCTCGGCCAGCTCGCCGGTGGCCGGCGTGGTCGAGATCCACGAGATGTCGATGGACGGCGGCGTCATGAAGATGCGCGCCATGCCGGGGCTGGAGCTGCCCGCCGGCAAGGCCGTCGAGCTCAAGCCCGGCGGCTACCACGTGATGCTGATGGACCTCAAGCAGCAGCTCAAGGCCGGTGACACCGTGCCCCTGACGCTGGTCGTCGAAGGCAAGGACGGCAAGAAGGAGTCGCTCGAGCTGAAGGTGCCGGTCAAGGCGCTGGGCGCGGCGGCCGACGCGCACAAGCACTGACCGGCAGCGGCCGCGGCCACCCGGGCCGGCCGCGGCCGGCCGCTGCGCCAGGGCGCTCAGGCCCGCGGCGGCGCGGCGGCGGCAAGCCACTCGCGCAGCGCCGCGTGCAGTTCGGCCGGCTGGTCCAGCATCAGCCAGTGCCCGGCCTTCAGCTCCAGCGCCCGGCAGTCGGCGCGGGCGCGCAGCCGCTGCACCCAGGCGCGCGAGTGGAACATGAAAGGCTTGCGCCGGCCCCAGGCATAGAACATCGGGCATGGCGGCTCGCCGATGCGGCGCGCGCCCCGCAGGCCACCCGCGGCGCCGGTCCAGGCCATCCAGTAGGGCCAGCCCAGGCCGGCGTGCACCTGCGCGGCCGCCACCGGGCAACGCATGCGGGCAGCCATCCAGCGCGCCATGCGGTCGCCCCACGGACCGCCGACGCGCCAGGCCATTGCCAGCCACAGCTGGTAGCCGAGCATGCCGGCCACGGCGCCCCAGGACAGCTCGGCCCGGTGCGCACGCGAGCCGGCGTCGCCGACGTCCAGCCCGGCCACGCGGGCCACGCGTTGCGGATGCTGGGCCAGGTAGTGGTAGCCGAACAGGCAGCCCCAGTCGTGCAACAGCAGCGTCACCGGCCGTCCGGGAGAGACCGCGTCGACGATGCGCGCCAGCGTCGCCGTCATCGCCTGCAGCGAGACCGGCCCGCGGCCTTCGGCGCCGAAGCCCGGCAGCGTGAAGCGCACGCAGCGCCAGCGGTCCCGCAGGGCGTCGACCGTGCCCTGCCACAGCGCTGCGCTGTCGGGCCAGCCGTGCAGCATGACCAGGGTGTCGTCGGCGTCACCGTCGACGAGGACCTCGACGCCGTCGATCAGGAGTGGGCGGTTCATCGACCGATTGTCGACGACCGCTGCACGAGCCCGACTCGCCGGGTTACCGCCCCAGCGCCGTCGGCGCCGTCTCCTTGAACAGCGACTCCCGGAACGCCGGGCTGGCGCCCGCACGCTCGTCCATGGCCCACAGCGCCAGCGCCTTGGCCGACATCGGGCGCGCGAACAGGAAGCCCTGCAGCTCGTCGCAGCCCATGGCGACCAGCAGGTCGCGCTGCGCGGCGCTCTCGACGCCTTCGGCGACCACGCGCATGGACAGCGAATGCGCCATCTGCAGCACCGCCTGCGCGATCGAGCGCGCCTGCTCGCTGCTGGCCAGGTCGGTGACGAAGGCGCGGTCGAGCTTGAGCTCGGCCGCCGGCAGGCGGCGCAGCACGGCCAGGCTGGAGTGGCCGGTGCCGAAGTCGTCGATCGACAGGTGCACGCCGCTGCGGCGCAGCCGCTCGAAGGCGTCGCGCGTGACCTGCGTGTCCTCCATTGCCACCGTCTCGGTGATCTCGCAGGTGAAGCGGCCGGGGCTCAGGCCATGCCGGGCGAGCGCGGACCCGATCTGCTCGACCAGGTCGTCCTGGCGAAGCTGCGCGCCCGAGAGGTTGACTGCCACGCGCATGCGCAGGCCCTGGGTCTTCCAGTGCGCCGCCTGGCGGCAGGCCTCGTCGATCACCCAGCGGCCGATCGTGCACATCAGGCCATGCCGCTCGGCCAGCAGGATGAAACGCTGCGGCTCGACCAGGCCGCGCCGCGGGTGCTGCCAGCGCAGCAAGGCCTCGGCGGCCGTCACCTGCAGGCTGGCAGCGTCGATCTTGGGCTGGTAGACGAGTTCGAACTCGCCACGCTCCAGCGCCTGCCGCAGGTCGCGCAGCAGTTCGGCCTGCTGGCGCACGTCGGCCGCCATCGACGGCTCGAACTCGGCGAAGCCGGCGCCACCGCTGAGCTTGACGCTGCGCGCGGCGGCGGCGGCCTGCATCAGCAGCCGGGCGCCGCTGCCATGTTGCGGGTAGCGGGCGATGCCGATGGAGGCGTCGAGCTGCAGCGCATGGCCCGACAGCAGCATGGGCCGCCGCAGCGCCGCCCGCACCGCCTCGGCAGCCTGCCGCCCCGGTTCGGCGCCGCCCTCCACGACAAGCGCGAACTCGTCGCCGGCCAGCCGTGTGGCCAGCGCGCGCGTGGGCAGTGCCAGGCTCAGCCGCTGCGCGACCTCGGTCAGCACCTGGTCGCCGGTCTGGTGGCCGTAGGCCTGGTTGACCAGGCGCAGGTTGTCCAGGTCGACCACCAGCAGGTTGAGCCCCAGCCCCAGACGCTCGCAGCGCGCCTGCGCGTAGTCCAGCGCTTCGTCGAACTGCTCGCGCGAGGCCAGGCCGAGCGCGCCGGGGCGCTGCGGCGCCGGCGTGGCCACGGCCTGCACGGGGTGACCGGCCGTGCGCCGCCAGCGATGCCAGGCCGCCCCCAGGCCGACGCCGGCGAGCAGGGCCACCGCGGCGGCGAGGTAGGGGTCGAGGGCCATGACGGCCTATCGGCCGCCGGCCGGGCGACTTGAGCCGCCGTGCCGCTGCCGCCGCGCTACTTGCGCCAGAACGCCGGCGTCAGCACCACCAGCACCGAGATCAGCTCCAGCCGGCCGAGCAGCATCAGCGCCGCGCAGACCCAGGTCTGGAAGTCGCTCAGGCCCTGGTAGTTGCCCGCCGGGCCGACCTCGCCCAGCCCGGGGCCGGTGTTGTTGACGCAGGCGATGACCGCGGTGGCCGCGCTCACCAGGTCCAGGCCGGACAGCAGCAGCAGCATGGTGGCCAGCGCCATCACCGAGCCGTAGAGCAGCATGAAGGCGATCACCGAGGCCATGACCTCGGGGGGCACGCGGGCGGCGCCCAGGGTCACCGGCGCGACGGCGCGCGGGTGCAGCACGCGCAACAGCTCGAAGCGCGCCTGCTTGAGCAGCAGCAGCGAGCGCACCAGCTTGATGCCGCCGCCGGTGGAGCCGGCGCAGGTCGCAAAGCTGCACAGGAACAGCATGAACACCGGCGCGAAGACCGGCCACTGCGAATAGTCGACGGTCGCGAAGCCGGTGGTGGTGGCGATGGAGACGACGCTGAAGGCGGCGTGGCGCAGCGCGGTCGCGAAGTCGGGATAGGTGCCATGCAGCACCAGGAACAAGGCCACCGCAAGCACCGAGCCGGCCAGCAGCAGCAGGTAGCTGCGCGCCTCGACGTCGCCCAGCACGACCCACACCGAGCGCTTGCGCCAGGCGACGAAGTACAGCGCGAAGTTGATGCCCGCGATCGTCATGAAGACGATGGTCACGCACTCGATGGCTGCCGACCGGAAGTGGCCGAAGCTCGCGTCGTAGGCCGCGAAGCCGCCCAGGCCCATGGTGCTGCACATGTGGATGAAGGCGTCGGTCCAGCTCATGCCGGCCAGGTGGAAGGCGACGAAACAGGCGGCGGCGGTCGCGAAGTACACCGCCCACAGGCCGCGGGCCGTCTCGGCGATGCGCGGCGTGAGCTTCTGGTCCTTGATCGGGCCGGCGGCCTCCGACTTGAACAGCTGCGCGCCGCCGACGCCCAGCAGCGGCAGGATGGCGACCACCAGCACGATGATGCCCATGCCGCCGACCAGCACCATGAAGCAGCGCCAGACGTTGATCGACACCGGCAGCGTCTCCAGCCCGGTCAGCACCGTGGCGCCGGTGGTGGTCAGGCCGCTCATGGCCTCGAAGTAGCCGTCGGTGAAGCTCAGGCCGGGGATGGCCAGCAGCATGGGCAGGGCACCGAAGGCCGGCAGCAGCAGCCAGGTCAGCGTGACCAGCAGGAAGCCGTCGCGCGCCTGCAGCTCGCGCCTGAAGCGGCGCATGGTGGCGCTCATCGCCAGGCCGCTGCCCGCGGTCAGCGCCATCGACACCAGGAAGGCCTGCTCGGCGGGGTCGTGCTCGGCCAGCGCGAAGGCCAGCGGCACCAGCATCAGCAGCGAGAACACGAACACGATGCGGCCGACCAGGCCGACGACGGCCAGCGCGCTCACTGGAGTACCTTCGCCCCAAGGGGCTCCGGTATGAGCGCTTGGGAGCGGCCCGGCGCGCTCATGCCTCAGCGGGGGGCGCAGCGGCGGGTGCCGGCAGCGGGTGGGGCGTTGGGCTTCATGGGCAGCCGCGGACGCTACGCCGCCGTGCATCAGGATCGCATAAGGATGCCGGCCGGCATCCGGGCCCGCACCCGGGCTGGCTCAGTCGGGGTCGGGCTCGACCAGCCGGTAACCGACACCGGGCTCGGTCAGCAGCAGGCGCGGGTCGGCCGGGTCGGCCTCGAGCTTGGCGCGCAGCTGGGCCATGTACAGCCGCAGGTAGTGGGTATGGCCGATGAACTCGGGGCCCCAGACGTCGGCCAGCAGCTGCCGGTGCGTGACGACCTGGCCGGCCTGGCGGACCAGCCGGGCGAGCAGCCGGTACTCGGTGGGCGTCAGACGCACTTCCTGGCCAGCCCGCTGCACGCGGCGGCCGGCCAGGTCCACGGCGAGCGCCGCGTGCCGGTAGCGCGTGGTGGCCGGCGGCGCGACGGTGCCGCGGTGGCGCAGTGCGACGCGCATGCGGGCCAGCAGTTCGCCGAGCGTGAAGGGCTTGGCCAGGTAGTCGTCGGCGCCGGCATCGAGCAGGCGGATCGTCGGGCCTTCGCCGTCGCGCGCCGAGATCACGATGATCGGCACCGGGCCGCGGCGGCGCAGCTCGGCCAGCAAGGACTCGCCGTCGCCGTCGGGCAGGCCCAGGTCCAGCAGCACCAGTGCGGGCAGGGCGTCGGCATGGTTCAACCTGGCGCGCGCATCGGCCAGGCTGGCCGAGCAGGCGACGTGGTAGCCCTCGACCTCGAGCGCCGCGCCCAGCGTGCTGCGCAGGTCGCGGTCGTCCTCGACCAGCAGCACCGACAGCGTCATGGCGCCGGCCCTGCAGGCGCCGCGTCGTCGGGGCCCGGAGGCGCCAGCTGCAGCGGCAGGTGCAGCTCGAAGCGGCTTCCGCCCTGGCGTCGCGGCCGCACCGTCATGTGTCCGCCATGCGCGGCAGCGATCGCTCGGCACAGCGCCAGGCCGACGCCGACTCCCCGCCTGCGCGCATCGCCGGGGGTGCCGCCTGCTGCCGGCCCGCGCTCGAAGGCCGTGAAGATGCGCTCGCGGTCACCGGCGCTCACGCCGGGGCCGCGGTCGGCCACCGCCAGCACCAGCGCGTCGGCCTGCAGGCGGGCGCTGATCTCGACCGCAGCCGTATCTGCGCCGTAGCGCAGGGCGTTGTCGACCAGGTTGTCCAGCAGCTGAACGATCAGCACCGCATCGCAGCGCACCAGGGGCAGGCCCTTGTCCAGGTGGACCTTGAAGCGCTGGCCCGGATGCCGGCGGCGGGTGCGCGCCAGCACGCTGCCGACGATCTCTTCCAGCGACTCCCAGTCCGCGCGCAGCACCGGTGCACCGGACTCCAGCCGTGCCAGCTGCAAGGTGTTCTCGGTCAGGCGGGCGAGCTGCGTGGCTTCGTCGACGATGGTGTCGGCCAGCCGGCGCCGCTGCGCTGCGCTCAGCCGTTCGCCCTGCTCCTGCAGCGAGCCGGCTGCGCCCAGGATGGTGGCCAGCGGGGTGCGGTGGTCGTGCGAGATCGAGGCCAGCAAGGTATTGCGCAGGGCCTGCGCGTGGGCAGCTTCGCGGGCGGCGGCGGCGTGGCGAAGGGCCTGCACACGCTCCAGCGCGCTGCCCATCTGGTCGCACAGGGCCTGCAGGTGGGCCTGTGCCTGCGCCCGCGCCGGGGCATGGCGCTCGCCGCGCTCGCCGGGCTCGGCGGGCAGTCGAAGCAGCGCGGCACCGAAGGTGCCGGCGCGGCCGCGCAGCGGCAGCACCAGCGCGCCCATGGCCTCGTGCCGGCCGCTGCCGGGCCCCAGCGCGCGCCCGTCGGCGAGGCACAGCCGCAGCGCGGCGTCTTCTTCGTCGTCGGGCGGGCGCCCGATGGTCCTGGCCTCGAGCCCGGGCGCGCCTGCCGCCAGCTGCACGGTGACCTCGGCCTGTGTCGCGCGGGCCAGCGCCTGCAGGAGCTGAGGCCCTTGGTCGGCCGGGTCGTCGGCGGCGCGAAGGGCATCACCCAGTTCGCGCAGCTGCTCCGCACGCAGCGCGTGGTCGCGCTCATGGGCCGCCACACGCCGCAGGCGTGCCATCAGCAGGGCGACGATCCAGCTCACCGCCAGCATCGTGGCCAGCAGCACGGCGTCGTGGTGCAGGTCGACGGCAAAGGTGCCGCGCGGCGGCACAAAGGCGTAGTTGAAGGCGCCGATGGCGGCGGCACCCGCGGGCAGGGCCACCCAGGCCGGCCACCACAGCCCGGCGACGGCCGAACTCAGCACCAGCAGCAGCGCCTTGTTGGCGAGCTCCATGCGTTCGTCGAACACCAGCAGCACCGCCCAGGCCAGGCTCCAGGCGACCAGCCCGCGGGCCAGGCGCTGCGCCGTCGCGGGCGCGGGCCGGCTCACGGCGCGCGTGGCGCCGGGGCGGCCATCGGGGTGGTCTCGAGGGCCGCCGGCGTGGCCGCCAGGGTGGCCGCGTCGGCCTGCCGGCCGGCCTGCTCGGCGGCGTCGGCGGCGGCGCCTAGCGCGCTGTGCAGTTGCGCGCGCAAGGCCTGCAGCCACTGGCGGCGCGCGCCGGAGGCGGGCAGCTTGGCCTCTTCGCGCAGGCGCCAGGCGCAGGCCAGTCGGCGCAGCGCGGCGGCCGGGGCGTGGGCGGCGTGCACCTCGGCCAGCGTCTCCAGCCCGCTGGCCAGCGGCCCCGGGCTGGCCAGGGCCAGGCGCAGCGCCATGCACTCGGTGGCCAGATCCTCGGCCGCGGCCTGCCGCTGCTGCCGCCAGGCGACGCGGGCCAGGCCCTCGAGCTGGTCGGCAATGGCTTCCTGGTCCCCCAGGCGGCGCAGGACCAGCAGCGCGGCCTCGAAGTCGGTCCCGGCGCGCTCGAGCTCGCCCTCGGCCAGGGCGCACTGGGCCAGGCCGCTGCGCGCGTAGGCCGCCGCCCACTCGTCGCCCAGCGACTGCAGCGTGCCGAACGACGAGGCGTAGAGGGCCTGCGCCTCGGCCGTGCGCCCGAGGCCCTGCTCGAGGTCGCCCAGGTTCATCAGGCTGTTGGCCACGTCGCGCGGGCTCGAGGCCTCGCGGTGCATGGCCAGGGCCTGCTGCAGGTGCTGCCGCGCCTCGTCGGGGCGGCCCATCTCCTGCAGCACGATGCCCAGGTTGTTGAGCGCGTAGGACTCGCCGATGCGATAGCGCATGCGGTGGCACAGGTCGCGCGAACGGCCATACCAGTCGGCCGCCGCGGCCAGCTCGCCACGCAGCGTGGCCAGCGAACCGAGCGCGCCCAGCAGGTTGGCCTCCAGGTCGCTGCGGCCGGCGGCGCTGGCCATCGCGAGGCTGGACTCGAGCCAGGCCTGGGCCAGCGGGTAGCGGCCCAGGTACATGGCCAGCGTGCCGGCCGGCTTGCCCAGCGCGGCCAGCTCCGCGCCTGCCGGCGGTGCGGCGGCGTACAGGCGTTCGAGCCGCGCCACGCCGTCGTGCAGCCGCCCCTGCACGAACCACCAGTTGGCCAGCGTGCGCGCCAGGCGCAGCAGGATGTCGAAGTCGCCGCCCTGCAGCAGGCGGTCGTAGGCGGCGCAGGCGTTCTCGTGTTCACGCTCGAAGACCGCCAGCGCCTCCAGGTGGGCCGGCGTGTCGACCTGCTCGAGCGCCGCCTGCAGCACCTGCAGGCACCATTGCGCGTGCCGGCGCTCGGCGGCCAGCCGCTCCCGCGGGCGCTGGGCCAGCTTCTCGGCGGCGTACTGCCGCATGGTCTGCAGCAGGCGGTAGCGCATCTGGCCGCCGCGTTCGTCGGCGACCAGCAGCGACTTGTCCAGCAGCCCGGCCAGGCCGTCGAGCACGCGGCCGGCGTCGGCTTCGTCGTCGGGCAGCACGGCCTCGGCGGCCTCGAGCGGGAAGTCGCCCGCGAACACGCTGGAGCGCTCGAACAGCCGGCGCTCGTCGTCGTCCAGCAGGTCCCAGCTCCAGTCGATCAGGGCGCGCAGGGTCTGCTGGCGCGGCAGCAAGCTGCGCTGGCCGCCGGTGAGCAGCCGAAAGGCGTCGTCCAGCCGCGCCGCGATCTGCGCCGGGCCCAGCAGTCGCACGCGGGCGGCCGCCAGTTCTATCGCCAGCGGCACGCCGTCGAGGCGACGGCAGATCTCGGCCACGTCGGCGCCGTTGCGCGCATTGAGGGCGAAGCCCGGGCGTGCGCTGCGCGCACGGTCGACGAACAGCTGCACCGCCTCGCAGCGCGCCAGCGCGTCGGCATCCGCCCCCGCCGCGGGCAGGGCCAGCGGTGGCACGGCAAAGGCCAGCTCGCCCGGCAGGCCCAGCGACTGGCGACTGGTCGCCAGCAGGTGCAGCTGCGGGCAACTGTCGAGCAGCTGGTCGACCAGCTCGGCGGCCTCGGCGACCACGTGCTCGCAGTTGTCCAGCAGCAGCAGCCGGCGCTGCGGCTGCAGGCGCTCGACCAGCAGGGCCGGCAGGGTACGGCCGGCACTGTCGCGCACGCCCAGCACGCCGGCCAGGGCCGCGGCCACGTCGCCGGCGCCGACGCCGGCCAGCTCGACGCTGACGGCACCGTCGGCGAACAGCGACGGCTGCTGCTCGAGCAGCCGGGCGGCGACATGGCGCGACAGCCGCGTCTTGCCGGTGCCGCCGGGGCCGGTCAAGGTGACCAGGCGCGATTGCGGCACCAGCTCGCACAGCTGAGCGGTCTCCTGATCGCGACCGATGAAGCGTGTCAGCGCAGCCGGCAGTGCGGGGCGCGCAGTGGCCGCCGGGGCGGGGCCGGGCGCCCCGGGCGGGTGCCGGCCGGCCGGCCGGGCCTCGCCGTCGCTGTCCAGCAGCGCCTGCAGCTCGGCCTGCAGTTCGGCGGCGCCGGCATGGCGGTCGGCCGGGTGCTTGGCGCCGGCGCGCGCCAGCAAGGCGGTCCAGGCGGCCGGCAGGTCGCTCACCGCGGCGCAGGGGTCGGGCATGGGCTCGTCGAGCTGCGCGCGCAGCACGGCGGCCAGATGCGGGGCCGAGAACGGCGGCCGCCCGGTCAGCAGGTGGTAGCCGGTGCAGGCCAGCGCATAGAGGTCCGACGCCGGCGAGGCCGCTTCGCCGCGGCACTGCTCGGGCGACAGGTAGGCCGGCGTGCCGATCAGCGCGCCGGTGGCCGTCAGGTCGGACTCGGCTTCCTGCAGCCGGGCGAGCCCGAAGTCGACCAGCTTGACCTGGCCATCGCGGTGGCGCATCAGGTTGGAGGGCTTGACGTCGCGGTGCACCAGCCCGATGGCATGCGCCGCCGCCAGCCCGGCGGCGGCGTCGCGCAGCGCCGCCGCGGCTGCGCGCCAGGGCAGCGGACCGCGCGTGCGCACCTCCTGCGCCAGGTCACCGCCGTCCAGCCATTCCATGACGATGAAGGGCGCGCCTTCGTGGCGGCCGACCTGGTGCACGATGGCCACATTGGGGTGCAGCAGCTGCGCCGCGCTGCGCGCCTCGCGCAGGAAGCGCTCCTCGAGCCGTGCGTCACGCGCCGGCCCGGGGTGCAGCAGCTTGACCGCCACCGGGCGGTCCAGCGCCTCGTCGTGGCCCAGGTGCACGACGCCCATGGCGCCTGCGCCCACCTGCTTGCGCAGCCGTATGCCGGCCAGCAGCGGTTGCGGTGGCGCTTCGGCCGGGTCGACGCGCAGCGTGGCGTCGGGGTCGTGGTCCATGCCGCACTGTAGCGTCGACCGCAGGGCGTCGACGCCGCGCTGTCTTGTCGCGGTGCTATGCTGGCCGGCCGCCATCGAACGGCAAGCGAGCCTTCGGCCCGGGGCGCAGGCGTTGCAGGGGAGCACAGCATGCAGGGGAACAAGAGCAGTCCCATGGACAGGGCGGCGCGGGAGCCGGCCTCCGGACGACCCGGCCGGGCGTTCGCGGCGCTGGCCCTGGCGGGCCTGCTGGCCGCGCCGCCGGCCTGGGGCAGCGACGAAGGCGGCGCCCGGCAGCTGTTCTTCGGCAGCGGCAACCCGCAGCAGGTGCAGGCCACGGGCGTGCGGCCCACGGCGCGTGCCGATGCCACATCGGCGCCGCCGCCCGCGGCGGCGGCCGGGCCCGGCAGCCCCGGCTTGCGCGTCTGGCTGACCGACGCCGCCGAAGCGGCGGGGCGCAAGCTGTCGCCGCAGTCGACCTTCCGCACCGGCGACCGCTTCCGGCTGTGGCTGCAGTCCAACCGCGACGGCTTCATCTACCTGGTCAATGTCGGCACCAGCGGCACGGCGCGGCTGATGTTCCCGCGCGCCAACCAGGACAACCGCATCAGCCGCTTCAAGGACTTCGCGATGGGCTCGCCGCTGGTCTTCCACGGCGCGCCCGGCACCGAGCAGCTGGTGGTGGTGCTGTCGTCCACCGAGATCGAGGACACCTCCATCCAGCTGGCCAGCGGCAAGTTCGTCAAGGTGCCCCTGAAGCCGGGCAGCTCGGCGCCGCTGGTCGCCGCCAAGCCGCGCGAAGGGCGCGATGCGGCATCGGAGTCGCTGGACCTGGCGCTGGCCGACCTGCGTGGCGCCAAGGACCTGAAGTTCGAGGACGACGGCAACGAGCTGGTCACCGTGAGCCAGAAGACCGAGGCCCGCGCCGGCAGCTACGAGCCGGTGGTCGTCAACCTGCGGCTGACCCACCGCTGAGCGGCTGGCGCTGCCGACCGGCTACGCCGCCACGTTCCCCGCGTCCGCCCACCCGAGGGAGACCGTCTTGAGCCCTGACCCGCAACCGCGCCTGCCCAGGCCGCTGGCCCACGCAAGCCTGGCCGCGATGGCCGCCGCGGCGCTGCTGAGCAGCTCCTGCGCCACGCAGCCCTTCGGCGACCAGAAGGGCAAGCCGATCTTCGCCAGCTTCGGCCAGTGCATGGCCGCCAACGGCGTCGGTGCGGTCCTGGTCGGCGTGCTGACCAGCAAGGTCACCAACTCCACCGCGCTGGCCGTCGCGGCGGCTGCCGGCACGCTGTTCTACGCCTGGCGCGTGTGCGGCCAGGCGCACCAGAAGGTGGTGGTCAGCGACGAGAAGGGTCGTGCCGCGCTGGCGGGCGATGCGCGCCTGCGCCAGGCCGGGGGCCTGAGCCTGGACGAGCTCAGCGTGGCTTCGGCCGCACCTGGCCAGGACATCGTGACGCGCTACCGCTTCAGCTACCTGAGCGCGGACGCGGCACGCAAGGACATCGCAGCCAGGGAGAAGTTCGTCTATCTCGCCGGCGTCGACGACGGCAAGGGTGGCGTCGAGTTCAAGGAGATCGAGTTCGAGCGCGATTTCGTCGTGCAGCAAGGGCAGCGCACGCACGAGCACGCGGTGCCCAGCGAGCAGAGCTTCGGCAGCTTCAAGCCCTGGAAGCTGCGCTACTCGCTGGAGATCGACGGCCAGTGCCAGGCGACCGAGGTGACCTTTGCCTTCCAGCCCGGTGCACCCGCCAGGGCCGCACCCGGCGAGCCTTGTGCGGTGGCGCAGGCGCGCTGGAGCGGCAAGGCGGCGGCGCCAGCGGCCGCCGCCGTGGCGCCGGCGGTGGCTGTGGCGGCCGCGCCGGCGCGCGCGCCCAGCCCGGCGCCCGCGGGCGGCAAGGCGGCCGAGCCCACCGCCACGCTGGCGCGTGCGCTGCGCCTGCAGGAGTCGGCACGGGGCAACTTCGTCAAGAACGCCAGGAACTACCCGGCCGGCACGGCGGTGACGGTGCTGGAGACCCAGGAGGTCGTCAAGGGCAGCTACAAGGCGCGCTGGTCCCGGGTCCGCATGGCCGCCGGGGAGGAAGGCTGGACCCTGGACGCCAACCTCAGGCGCTGAGCCGGCCATGGACACCCTGATCCGCAAGATCCAGCGCCTGGCCTGCTGCGCCGGCGCCTCGCTGGCCTGCCTGGGCACCGCGCTGGCGGCGGCCCCCGACGATGCGGAGGTCAGCCTCGTGCGCCAGCGCCTGGCGCTGGCCGGCCTGACGCAGGCGCAGGTCGAACAAGGCGCCGATGGCCGCATCACGCTTGCCGGCAGCTACCGCGACCGCGCCGAGGTGCTGACCGCGTTCTCGATCGCGCAGCAGGTGGTCGGTGTCAAGTGGGTGGCCCCGACCACGCCCGAGCGCATCCAGTACCCCTTCGGCAAGGCCGAGGCGCTGAACAAGATGTGCGCCGCGCTGGGCACCTGCAAGCCGGCGGCCGGCGCCGTGCCCCGCGCCGGCGCCGCGCCGGCGCGAGCGCGCACCAAGTTCGCGCTCGTGGTCGGCGTCGGCGAGTTCGCCGCGCTGCCACGCTCGAGCTGGCTGCAGTACACGGCACGCGACGCGCAGTCGGTCTACGACTACCTCGTCGACCCGCGCGGCGGGGCCTTTCCACGCCAGCAGGTGACGCTGCTGGTGGACCGGCAGGCGACGCGCAAGGCGATCGAGGACGAGATGGACCGCATCGCCGGACTGGCCCAGCCCGACGACCTGGTGGTGCTCTACCTCAGCACCCACGGCACGCCGCCGAACGACCGCGGCACCATGCACATCGTCACCTACGACACCGAGCTCAAGCCGCGCGAGCGCGCCTTCCACACCTCGCTGGCCGACGACAGGATCGCCGACTTCGCGCAGCGCCTGGGCAAGGCGCGCCTGGTCGCCGTGCTGGACACCTGCTACAGCGGCGCGGCCTTCGAGAAGGTGCCGGGCTTCCTGGCCAGCGGTGCCAAGGACCTGCGCTTCGAGGAGGACCGCACGCTCACGGTGGGCCTGTCGGGCAAGTCCATGGTCGCCATGGCCACCGGTGGCAAGGACCTGAAGTTCGAGGACGAGGCGAGCCCGCTGCCGCCCCCCGGCGAGCAGGGCCCGCGGGTGTTGATGAGCGCCTCCGACGGCGGGCAGAAGTCCTGGGAATCCGACCGCCTGCAGCAGAGCTTCTTCACCTACCACCTGGTGAGGTCCCTGCGCCGCGACGCCGACCTCGAGCGCGCCTACCGGTCGGCGCGTCAGGTGGTGGCCGACGAGGTCATGAAGGAGAAGCGGCAGACCCAGACGCCGCAGGCCGTCTTCATGCCCCGGGGCAGCAGCTTCAGCTTGAAGTGACCCCTGCCCCGAAGAGCCTTCGGCGCCTTCCCCCAGGGGGGCGCCGCCAGCGGCCCGGCGAAGCCGGTTCCGCGGCGGTTGCCTGGGTCTGCCGGATTCATGCGTCGGGGGTCGCGCCAGGCGCGGTGGAGCAACTGAGATGACTCCTTCCCGAAGCGCCTTCGGCGCCTGCCTTGCGCGGTGCATCGACCGCGAGCGGTCCCTCCTTCGCCAGGCGCCAACCGTCCACTGGGCGCCCGGCGTCCGGTCCCGGGCCCCGGGGGCGCGCGGACCACGGGCCGGCAGCGCCGGCGCCGACGCTGCCGCGCGGTCCTGGCGCAGCCGCTGGCCGGCGGTGCTGCTGTGGTTCGCGATGGCGGTGCCGGGCCTGGCGGGACTGGCGGCCACCGCGGCGGCCGCGCCGGCGGTGCGCAGCGGCGATGTGCTGACCGCCGAGGACTGGGCGCGGCTGCGCGGCGAGGGGCTCACCAGCGCCGGCGCGCAGGGTTCGGAGATCTTTCGCAAGCTCGCACCCAGCATCGTCTTCATCTACGGCAAGCTCAAGCCGCGTGGCGGCAAGCCGGCGGGCACGTCCAGCGGCACGGGCAGCCTGGTCAGTGCCGACGGCCTGATCCTGACCAACCAGCATGTGGTGGCCGATGCCGACACCTTGTACGTCGCGCTGTACCCGCCGGGTGGGCGACGCGAGCTGACGCCTGAGGACCTGCGGCTGGCCCGCGTGGTGCGCATCGACGCCCGCCGCGACCTGGCGCTGGTGCGGCTGGTCGAAGCCCCGCCGGGCCTGCAGCCGGTGCCCTTCGCCGACCTGGCGCGGCTGCAGGTGGGCGACGAGGTGCATGCCATCGGCCACCCGCTGGGCAACACCTGGACCTACACCAAGGGCATCGTGAGCCAGATCCGGGACGACTTCCACTGGCAGGACAACACCGGGCTCAAGCGCCAGGCCTCGGTGATCCAGACGCAGACGCCGATCAGCCCCGGCAATTCCGGCGGACCGCTGCTCGACGGCAACGGGCGGCTGGTCGGCGTCAACAGCTTCGTGACCTCGGGCCAGAGCGCCCAGGGGCTGAACTTCGCGGTCGCGGTCAGCGAGGTCGAGCGCTTCCTGCTCGCCCGCGGGGAGGCGGCCGCGCCCGCGGCGGTGCCGGCCCCGGCCCAGGCCGAGAACTGCAAGGACGGCGAGGCGCGGATCATCAGGCGCTATCGCAACTCGACCAACGACCACGACTTTGCCGATGTCGACTTCGACTGCGACGGCGGCGCCGACCTCACCCTGCGTGTGCCCGACAACCCGCGGCTGGCCATCCGCTACACCGTCGAGCGCCAGGGCCGCACGGTCACGGTGTTCGTCGACCTGAAGCGCGCCGACCGCATCGACTACTCGCTGCACGACACCGACGGCGACGGCGTGCCCGACCGCATCGGCGTGCATCCCGACGGCAAGTTCGCGCCGGCGTCGTTCAGGCCTTTCCGCGGCGAGGCGAGCGTGCGCGAGGTGCTGCAGGGCCGCTGAGGGGCGGCCGCAACTCGAAGCCGGCGCTGGCCAGCACGCGGCCGTTGAGCTGGATGTCGACCCGGTGTGCGCCGCTGTGGTAGCGGCGCGTCGTCACCTCGCGCATCGAATGCCGCCGCTGCAGCAGCACCGTGGCCTGCGCGGCCAGTTCGACCGACCAGCCCTTGAACACCTTGGGCCTGGTGTCGCCGGCGGCCTTGACATGGTGCACCACGTAGTCGACGGCCAGCGTCTGCGCTCGCCTTGCCGTCGACTGCAGTTGCAGCGTCAGCTGCAGCGCCTCGCCGATGCGCAGCCGCGGCGGCGCGAGCGTGAACTGCAGGTGGCCCTTGAAGGGCTGGCCGACGCCCCAGGCGGCCAGCACCCGGGGGTGGCCCTGCTTGATCAGCGTGCGGCTGGCATGCCTGAGCAGCGCCCGCCGGGCGGGCGTGGCACCGGGCAGGTGCTGCTCCAGCCAGTCGGCGACAAGGTCGGGGTGGTCCTTGGCGATGTCGTTGAGGTGGTTGGCGACGCTGCGGCGCACGTAGGCGCTGGCGTCGTCCTGCAGCGCGGCCAGCAGCGGCAGCGTGGGCCGCGGGTCGTCGACCAGGCGCTGCAGGCGAAGGCCCCAGGGCAGCCGCGGCCGGCTGCCTTCGCTGACCAGCCGTCGCACGTGCGGGCTGGGGTCGTGCACCCAGCCGGCCAGGGTGGCCAGCACGAGGTCCGGGTGGGCGACCAGCAGCGGGCGGATCGCGAACTCGGCCGTGAAGCGCTGCGTGATGGCGTGCAGCGTGCGCAGCGCGCGCCCGGGTTGGTCCAGGCCGCGGCGGGCCACGAACTCGCCGAAGGCCCACAGCACCCAGCCGGCCAGGCCTTGCGGGCCCGAGGCCGGCACACGCTCGTCGCCGGTGGGCGCGGCGAGCACCGCTTCGATCAACGCGGCGGCGGCGTCGAAGCCGGCAGGCAGCGTGGCCTGCAGCGCGTCGGCGATCTGCATCGCGCGCGCCTTCATCTCCAGCGCCTCGAGCCCGCCGGCCGCCAGCTGCTCGAAGCGCTGGTGGTCGAAGTCCGGCCAGTGCCGGGAAAGCAGGCCGGCGGCATCGCGCACCAGCCCGCCGTGGATCAGGTTCTTGAACGGCTCCGGCATGGCTGGCCGCCGGCCCGCTACAGCGTCACCGGCAGGCTGCGCAGGCCGCGGAAGCGCAGGCGGCGGTCGCGCTGCGCGGCGCCGCGGCGCGCGATGCGCGGGTAGCGCGCCAGCAGCCGGCCGATGGCGATGCGGCCTTCCAGCCGCGCCACGTTCATGCCCGAGCAGGCATGCGCCCCCTGGCCGAAGGCCAGGTGGTTGTTCGGCCGGCGCGCGATGTCCAGCCGCTCGGGGTCGGCGAACTCGGCCGGGTCGCGGTTGGCCGCGCCGATGCAAAGCGTGACGAACAGGCCCGCGGGCAGGGTTTCGGGCGTTCCACCCTCGAGGTCCAGCGGCGCCAGCAGGCGGCGGTTGTTGAGCTGCAGCGGGCTCTCGAAGCGCAGCAACTCCTCCACCGCCGTGGTGATCAGCGCCGGCTCGGCGACCAGCCGCTCGAGCTGGTCGCGGTGGCTCAGCAGCGCGTCCATGCCGTTGCCGATCAGGTTGGTGGTCGTCTCGTGGCCGGCATTGAGCAGGAAGATGCAGTTGTGCATCAGCTCCTCCTCGCTCAGGCTGCCCTGCGCGTCGCCTTGCAGCAGGCGGGTCAGCACGTCGACTTCGGGGTCGCCCGGGCAGCGCCGGCGTTCGGCCAGCAGTCCGCGCAGGTAGCCCAGGAACTCCATGACGGCGGCGTTGGCGCGGTCCAGCAGCGGGCCGGCCGGCGCCGGTTCCAGCGCCGACAGGATGGCAAGCGACCACTCGCGCAAGGGTGCGCGCTCGGCATGCGGCACCGCGAGCAGGTTGCCGATGACCTCGACCGGGATCTGCGCGGCGAAGTGCTCGATCAGGTCGGGCGCGGGGTGGGCGGGCAGCGCGTCGAGCAGGTCGTCGACCAGCCGCACCAGGCCGGGCTCCATGCGCGTGATCGCCCGCTGGTTCAGCGCGCCCATCAGGATGCGGCGCACACGGGTGTGCAGCGGCGGGTCGCTGAACACCAGGCTGGTCGTGTGGTGGCGGTAGATCGGCGTGCCGGCGCCCAGCCGTGCCGCGAACTCCAGCGTCTTGTCGGAGCTCGCCTGCGGCGCGCGATAGACCGCCAGCACGTCGTCGTGGCGGGTCAGCAGCACGCTGTCGGCTGCCAGCCGGTGCCGCGGCCGTGCACTGCGCAGCGCTGCGTACCAGGGGTAGGGGTCGTCGACGAAGCCGGCCGGCGGGTCGGCCAGCGAGAAGGCCGCCAGCGCGGCGTCGGTCGGGGGCGGCAGGGTCATCGGGGCGCGGCGGCGGAGCGGGAGCCGGGGGCTTGGCCTGGCGGACGGAGGCTTCCTCAGGCCCGGCCAAGCATAGCAGCGGCCTGCTGGCAAGTGCACTCTTGCACAGTCTGCAACAGGCAAACCACGGTGCGCCGCCGGTGTCGACCTGCCTAGACTGGCCCTGGAGTCGCTCGCAACGACACGCCGCGAAGACGGTGCGAACCGGGGAGCCCCGACATGGACGACATTTCCTCGACACCCCCGCCGACCTTGGCCGACCTGGTGGCGCGCGGCGAGCCCGGGCAGGCACTGCGCGCCCTGACCGACGCGCTGACCTACGCCGCCGGCCGCGCCGACGAGCGCATCGCGCTGCTGGAGCTGCGGGTCGGCCTGCTCGTCCGGCTGGGCCAGCTGGCGCGTGCCGAAGGCGATGCGCAGGCGATGCTGACGCTGGCCGCGCGTGCCCACCGCGGCGCCTACCGGGTGCGGGCGCTGTGCGCGCTGTCGCTGGTGCAGCAGCAGCGCGGCCAGCCCGAGGCGGCGTTCCGCTCTGCCAGCGAAGCGGCGTCCTGTGCGGCGCGCATGCGGGAAGGCGACGAACGCAACCGCTGGATCACGCTGGCGGCGCAGCGCCGGGTGGCGGCCGCGCAGCGGATCAGCGCCGCCGCGCCGCAGGCCGGCGCCGCCGGCCCGCCGTTGCCGGTCGGATGACTCGGCAGTCAGGCCATGCTAGAACGGAACGATCGATGAGGCCGGCTTCCCCGCCGGCGTCGACGGTTGCGGAGTCCGGGAGGCGCGGCCGCGGGTCGGGGGCGGTGGCCACGATGGACAGCGGACAGCGGACTGGCCCGCTGGTCCGGTGCGGCCGTGGCGCAGTGAACAGGCTGCAGAGCATCCGATGACACGATCGTTTCCACCTGTGAACCCCACCCTGGGTCCCCGCGCTGCGCAAGGGGGCCGAGGAGACCCTGCCCCATGACCCGCCCCCTGCCCCGCGCCACGGTTGCGCGGCGCCGCAGCCCTGCGCTGCTGCAACTGCTGCAGTACAGCTTCACCGGCCTGCCCGAGGCCGCGCTGGCGTTGGCCGAGTCGCTGCGCGCCGGGCCGGCGATGTCGCCGCCGGAGCAGGCCGAAGTCCTGGACCTGCAGGTGGAGAACGCCTTGTCCAGGTCCGACAGCAGGCTCGCCGACGACGCCGTCGCGGCCCTGCAGGCGCTGGCCGCCGCACACCCCGGGCAGGCCGCGATCGCCGCCTGCGCGGCGCGCTGCCGGGCGCAGCTGTCGATCCGCCAGGGGCGCCTGGCCGAGGCCGTCGATGCCGCCGATGCCGCCGTCGAGCGGGCGCACGCGTCAGGCGAACCGGTCGAGCTGGCGCGCTGCCTGGTGCAGCAGGCGCTGGTGGTTGCCAACCTGGTGTCGCGCCGCCAAGGCGCGCCCGGGCTCGCGCAGCAGGCGATCGGGCTGCTGGCCCGGCCCGCGGGCCCGCCGCACCCGGCCCTGCCGGCGCTGCGCGCCCGCGCCTGGCTGGCGCTGGCCCATGCCCACCTGGCGCTGGAGCGGCCGCAGGACGTGGACGCCGCCGCGCAGCAGGCGCTGCAGGCCGCCCGCCTGGCCGGCGACCCGCTGGCCGAGGGCGGTGCGCTCAACGTCCTGTCCTGGTTCGAGCTCGACTACTACCGCCAGAACAAGCTCACGCGGGGGGCCCTGGCGGCCTTCGAGCGTGCGGGCAGCCTGCATGGCATCGCGATCGCGACCGGCAACGTCGGCGCCGGCTGGGGCGAGCAGGGCCTGTTCAATCGCGCACGAAAACTCACGCTGCAGGTGATCGACATGCACCACCGCGGCGGGCATCTCGGGGCGCTGCTGGTCTCGTACTGCAACCTGACCGAGCACGCCCTGGCGGCCGGTGACATCGACGCCGCCCGCGACGCCGGGGAGCGCGCCATCGAGCTGATCCGGCAGCAGGCCGAAGCGCGCTTTGCCGGCTTCCCGGACGCGCTGCGCGGCCGCCTGGCGCTGGCCCAGGGCGACGCGCGCAAAGCCGCCCGCCACTTCGACCGCGCCATGGCCGGGCAGGGCCAGGGCAGCGTCGGCCAGCTGCTGGGCGTTGCCGCCTGGACGATAGACGCCCACTTGCGCGCGGGCCAGCCGCGCAAGGCGCTGGCCCTGGCACGCCGTGCCATGGCCGTGCACGCGGGCAAGGACCATGTCTACCTGGACGGCATGGAACCCCCGGTGCTGTGGTGGCGCATCGCCCAGGCCTGGGCGGCCAATGGCCGCCCCGACCCGGCGCTGGCGGCGCACCGGCGTGCCTACCGTTTTCTGGTCGAGGCCGGCGCGCGCATGGTCGACGCCGGCCTGCGCCGCAATGCACTCAACAAGAAGCCTGCCCACCGCGAGCTGCTGGCCGCCTGGCGGGTGCAGGCGCGCGCCAGCGGCCTGCCGGCGGCCGAGTGCGAGGCCCATCTGCAAGGCGCCTCGGACATCGCCGAGCCCTTCGAGCGCCTGGTCGACGCCGGCCTGCGCCTGAACGAGCTCAAGAGCGAGGCCGAACTGCGCGAGTTCGTCGTCGACGAGGTCGCCGAGCTCAGCGGTGCCGAGCGACTGCTGCTGGTGCTGCTCGACGGCGAGGCTGCGTCGGTGGCTGCGGCCCTGGTGCCGGCCGGCGAGGCCGTGGCGGACCTTCAGGCGCGCATCGGCCCCTGGCTGGACGAGGCCCGCCGCACCCGCACGGCCGCCTTGCGCCACGGCCCCGACGGCGTGCCGGCCATCGACCAGCGCAGCTGCCTGGTCGTGCCGCTGGTGGCACAGCGCGAACTGCTGGGTTTCCTGTACGCCGACATCGAGGGCCTGTACGGCCGCTTCGATGCCGGCGATGCGCAGCTGTTGTCGGTGTTCGCCGCCCAGGCCGCGCTGACGCTGCAGAACCTGCGCGCCGCCGCTGCGCTGGAGCGCAAGGTGGAGCTGCGCACCGCCGAGGCGCGCGCCGCCCAGCGCGATGCCGAGGCGCGGGCCGCCGAGCTGGCGGTGGTCAATGCGGTGCAGCAGTCGCTGGCCGGGCAGCTGGACATCCAGGGCATCTACGACGCGGTCGGCGACAAGCTGCGCGAGATCTTCAAGGGCCGCGACGTCGAGATCCGCATCTTCGACCGCGCGGCGGGCCTGGACCTCTCGCCCTACCTGGTCGAAAAGGGCCAGCGGCTGTACGTCGCGCACACCCCGCTGACGGACACCGGCCTCGGGGCCCACCTGCGCCGGCAGCGCACGACGCTGCTCGTCAACCGTGACCTGGTCGCCGTGATGGTGGCGATGGGCTCGAGCGTCGTCGACGGCACCGGAGCGCCGCGCTCGATGGTGCAGGTGCCCCTGCTGCTGGGCGAGCAGGTGATCGGGGCCATAGGCCTGAGCGACTTCGAGCACGAGGACGCCTTCCAGGAGGCCGATGTCCGCCTGCTCGAGACCCTGGCCGGCGCGATGGCCGCTGCCCTGGACAGCGCGCGGCACTTCGGCGAGACCCAGCGGCTGCTGAAGGAGGCGGACGCGCGCGCGCGGGAGCTGGCCATCATCAACCGGGTGCAGTCGGGCCTGGCACAGCAGCTCGCGCCGGACGGCATCTGCCAGCTGGTGGGCGAGCAGCTGCGCGCGCTGTTCGACTCGCAGAGCATCAGCATCGCCAGCTTCGACCACGCCGCCGGCCGGCGCCGCTTCGAGTACCTGCTCGAACGCGGGCAGCGACATCACGAGCCCGACGGGCCGATCTCGACGCTGGCGCAGCATGTGATCCGCACGCGCACCGCCCTGTTGTGCAACGAGCGCGTGCGTGAGCAGCTGCAGGCGCTGGGCATCGTGTTCTCCACCGTCGCCGGCACCGACCCGGCACTGAGCCTGCTGCGCATGCCGGTCATCGTGGACGGCGAGGTGCGGGCCATGATCGGTCTGGACAACGTGGACCGCGAGCACGCCTTCAGCGACGCCGACCTGCGCCTGCTCGGCACGCTGGCCGGCAGCATGAGCGTGGCGCTCGAGAACGCGCGGCTGTTCCGCGAAGTCGAGGTGCAGGTGGCGCGGACCGAAGTGCTGCTGCACCACGCCGAGCAGCGCGCCAGCGAGCTGGCGACCGTCAACGCGCTCGGCCAGGCGCTGAGCTCGACCATCGAGCTCGACGCGCTGCTGCGCACGCTGGGCGAGAAGTTGCGCGAGACCTTCCGCGCCGACATCGTCTACGTGGCGCTGCTCGACGAGGCGGCCGGCCTGATCCGATTCCCCTACGCCCATGGCGAGGCGCTGGCCGACCAGGCCGTCGGCGAAGGACTGACCGGCAAGATCATCGAGACCGGCCGCGCCCTGCTGATCAACGAGGACGTCGACGCGGCGGCCGGCCGCATCGGCGCCGAGCAGCTGGGCGTCGCCGCGGCCAGCTACCTGGGCGTGCCCATCTTCGTGCGCGACAAGGCCATGGGCGTGGTCAGCGTGCAGAGCACGACCCGGCAGGGCCGCTTCAGCGCCGAAGACCAGAAGCTGCTGGAGACCCTGGCCGCCGGCGTGGGCGTGGCGATCCGCAACGCGCAGCTGTTCGCCGAGGCCAGGGAAGCCAGGGCGCTGGCCGAAAGCGCCAACGAGGCCAAGAGCAGCTTCCTGGCGACCATGAGCCACGAGATCCGCACGCCGATGAACGCGGTCATCGGCATGAGCGGGCTGCTGCTGGACACCGAGCTCACCGAAGAGCAGCGCGACTACGCGGCGACCATCCGCGACTCGGGCGACGCGCTGCTGACCATCATCAACGACATCCTGGACTTCTCCAAGATCGAGGCCGGGCGCATGGACATCGAGGCGCAGCCCTTCGACCTGCGCGAATGCGTGGAGTCGGCGCTGGACCTCGTCTCCAGCCGTGCGGCCGGGAAGCACCTGGACCTGGCCTATGTCTTCGAGGGTGAAGTGCCGGTGGGGGTGCTGGGCGACGTGACGCGGCTGCGGCAGATCCTGCTGAACCTGCTGAGCAATGCGGTGAAGTTCACCGAGCGTGGTGAAGTCGTGCTGACCGTCACCGCCGAAGGCCAGGCGCTGCACATCACGGTGCGCGACACCGGCATCGGCCTGGGCGAGGCGGGCCTGGCCAAGCTCTTCCAGAGCTTCAGCCAGGCCGACGCCAGCACCACGCGCAAGTACGGTGGCACGGGGCTGGGCCTGGCGATCAGCCGGCGGCTGGCGGATCTGATGGGCGGCACCATGTGGGCCGAGAGCCCGGGCCTGGGCCAGGGCGCCACCTTCCATGTCACCGTCAAGTTGCCTCAGGCCGCGCTGCCGCGGGAGAGCAAGCGCCAATTCATCGGCACCCAGCCCGCCTTGAAGGGCCTGCGGCTCCTGGTGGTGGACGACAACGCCACCAACCGCCGCGTGCTGGCCCTGCAGACCGCAAAATGGGGCATGGTGCCTCAGGACAGCGCGGTGCCCGGCGACGCACTGCGCTGGCTGAAGGAAGGGCAGGTCTTCGACCTGGCGATCATCGACATGCACATGCCCGGCATGGACGGCCTGGAGCTGGCCCGTGCCATCCACGAGGTCGCGCCCAAGTTGCCGCTCGTGCTCTTCAGCAGCCTGGGCCGCAAGGAGGCCGGTGACACCGAAGGCCACTTCAGCGCGTGTCTGGCCAAGCCGTTGCGCCAGAGCCAGCTCTTCGATACGCTGGTGAGCCTGCTCGCGCATGACCTGGCGCCCAGGAGAGCCGAGGCAGCCAAGCCCAGGCTCGACTCCGGTCTGGCCCAGCGGCACCCGCTGCGTATCCTGCTGGCCGAAGACAACGTGGTGAACCAGAAGCTGGCGATGCGGCTTCTCGCGCAGATGGGCTACCGCGCCGACCTCGCATCCAACGGCATCGAGGCGATCGAGAGCATCGAGCGCCAGCGCTACGACCTGGTGCTGATGGACGTGCAGATGCCCGAGATGGACGGCCTGGAAGCCAGCCGCAGAATCACCGCGAAATGGAAGCCCGGGGAACGCCCGCGCATCGTGGCCATGACCGCCAACGCGATGCAGGGGGATCGCGAGGCATGCCTCGCCGCCGGCATGGACGACTACATCACCAAGCCGATCCGCGTCGAGGCGCTGTTGGAGGCCTTGACGGGCCGCCCCCCAAGGAGCACCGGATGAGCGACAACCCACTGATCGACCTGGCCACGCTGGCCGAACTGAAGGAGACGGCCGGCGCGGACTTCGTCGAAGAGCTCGCGCAGACCTTCGCCGAGGAAGCGCCGGGGCTGCTGGCCAGCCTGCGCACGGCGCGCGCACAAGGCGACGCCGACACCTTTCGCCGGGCGGCGCATTCGCTCAAGTCCAACAGCCACACCTTCGGGGCCGTGCAGCTCGGCGCGCTGGCCAGGGCGCTGGAGCTTGGTGGTCTGTCGGCCGACCCGGCGCAGGACCTGGCGGCCATCGACAGGCTGACGGCGCTGTGTGGGCGCACGATGGCCGCCCTGAAGGAGCTGGGCGATGGCTGAGGTGCCGGGGCGGCTGCTGATCGTCGACGACAACAAGGTCAACCGGCTGCTGCTGGCGCGCACCATCGAACTGCAGGGGCACCGCACGGTGGCGGCGGAGAACGGCCGTGTGGCGCTCGAGCTGCTGCATCGCGAGGCCTTCGACCTGTTGCTGCTGGACATCGAGATGCCGGAGATGGACGGCTTCCAGGTGCTCGAGCAGCTCAAGGCCGACTTGAAGCTGCGCGACCTGCCGGTGATCGTGACCTCGTCGGTCGAGGGGGTGCAGAACGTGGTTCGCTGCATCGAGCTGGGCGCAGAGGACTACCTGCCCAAGCCGGTCAACCCGGTGCTGCTCAAGGCACGCATCCAGGCCAGCCTCGAGAAGAAGCGCCTGCGTGACCAGCAGAAGGAGCTGGTGCGCCGCTTCGCCACCGGTGCCGTCGCCGACGACCTGGCGTTGTCGGGCTTCGCGCTCGGCGGCCGCCATGTGCAGGCGACGGTGATGTTCAGCGACATCCGCGGCTTCACCGCGCTGGTCGAGCAGCAGCCGCCCGACGAGACCATCGAACTGCTCAACACCTACTACACGCTGATGTTCGACGCCATCAGCGGCCAGGGCGGCGTGGTCAACCAGATGATCGGCGACGGCCTGATGGCGATCTTCGGCGCCCCGCTGGCACTGGCCGGCCACGAAGCGGCGGCGGTGCGTGCCGCGCTGGACATGCTGGAAATGGTCGAGCTGTTCAACGCCGAGCGCGCCGCGGTCGGCAAGCCGCCGATCGCGATCGGCATCGGCATCGCCAGCGGCGAGGTGGTGGCCGGCTACACCGGTACGCAGTCGCGTGCCACCTACACCTGCATCGGCGACACCGTCAACCTGGCGGCGCGGCTGGAGTCGCACACCAAGTCGGCCGCCTGCCCGGTGCTGGTGGACCCGGCCGTGCGCGCCTGCCTGGGCGACGCGTTCGAGGTGCGGTCGCTGGGGCCGGTGGCGCTCAAGGGCAAGGCGCGGCAGACCGAGGTGTTCGCCGTCGCGCCTCGCCGGCGCTGAAGCCGGCGCCGCAGCCGGCGCCGCGGCCGGCGCTCAGGGCGCGGCCGGGGGCGGCGACGCCTTCGGCGGCGTCAGCGCCGACGGCAGCAGGTGCGGGATCTGGTGGCGCACCTCGAACGCGGTCACGAAGCTGTGGCCGGTCGACGGTGCGGCCACGGTGTCGACGATCCAGAATTCGCCGACCACGCGCTCGGGCTGCACGTCGAGCAGCAGGTAGCCGCGGCGGTCGAGGTCGGCGTGCTTGATGTGCGGGTTCTGGTTGGCGATGATGGTCGACAGCACACCGCCCGGGTCGGGCAGGCCGGGGCTGGTGATCGAGGTGGTGACGAACTCGACCGCGCGCGAGCCCTCGCCGGTCGTGCGGTCGTAGCCGCCGGTGAGCGGGTCGGGGTTGTTGGGGTCGCGTGCGAGGTCGCTGGCCCAGGCGCTGTGGATGTCGCCGGTCAGGACCACGACATTGCCGCCGCTGGCATCGATCATGTCGAGCACGCGCTCGCGGCAGGGCGGGTAGCCGTCCCATTGGTCGGGGTTGACGAAGATGCCTCCGCCCTCGGCATTGGGCTGGCCTTTGGCCTTGAGCTGGGCGAACATGACGCCCTGTCCGATCAGCTTCCAGCGCGCCGGCGTGCCGGACAGCGTCGAGGCCAGCCAGGCCTCCTGCGCGCTGCCCAGCAGGCTGCGCGAGGCGTCCAGGTAGGGCCCGGTGGCGACGAAACCCTGGCCGATGCCCGGCAGGGGCAGCGGGGCCGGCAACTGCCGGGAGCGCGCGGAAAGCCGGGTCTCGAGCATGGTGATCTCCACCAGGTCGCCCAGCCGGAAACTTCGCTGCGCCTGCAGCGCGGCCGCGGGCTCGCGCACCGGCATCCACTCGTAGTAGGCCTTGAGGGCGGCGGCACGGCGAACCGCCCACAGCCCCTCCGTCGCGGGGTCGTGGTTCTGCGCGCCACCTGCCCAGGCGTCGTTGGCGGTCTCGTGGTCGTCCCAGATCGGCACCACCGCATGCTGGCGGTGCAGCTCCTGCAGGTCGGCGTCGCGCTTGTACTGGGCATGCCGCATCCGGTAGTCGGCCAGCGTCAGCAGCTCGTGCACCGGCTCGGTCGGGCGCGCGCTGCCGTACTGGCCGTCGCCGTACTCGTAGAGGTAGTCGCCCAGGTGCAGCACCAGGTCCAGGTCGGCACGTTCGGCGATGCGGCGGTAGGCATTGAACCAGCCCCAGGCGTGGCTGGCGCAGCTGGCGACGGCGATGCGCAGGTGGGCGGTGGGTCCTTCGGGCAGTGTGCGCGTGCGCCCGACCGCCGAAGTGCTGCCCAGCGCACTGAAGCGGTAGTAGTAGGTGCGGCCCGGCTGCAGGCCGTCGAGGTCGAACTTGACCGTGAAGTCGCGCGCCGGGGTGGTGCGCATTCGCCGCGAGGCGACGACCTGGCCCAAGCCCGGGTCGGTCGCCACCGTCAGCTCGACCGTCACCGCGACCGTGCCCGCTGGCGGGCTGACCCGCGTCCACAGGATCACCCGGTCCGCCAAGGGGTCGCCGCTGGCCAGTCCGTGCTGGAACACGGCGGTCGATGCCTGCGCCGGCGTGGCGGTCAGCAGCGGCGAAGCCGCCAGCAGGGCGGCGCCGCCGCCCGCGCGGAAGAAGGCGCGCCGGCTGGGCGCGCGCGGCTTGGTTCTCGACGGTCTGCCCATGTGGGACTCCCTGGCCGGGCGCGGTGACGACCACACGCCGCCGGAGTATCGCGCCTCCTCGTGACGGCGGCGCGACGGCCGGGCTGCGCCGGGCCCTGCACTGCTATGCTCCGGCGCCTCCCGACCCTTGCCCCGCCATGGCTCGCCGTCCCCTCCCCTGCCGCGCAGACCCTGCCCCACGGCCGGCGCATCGGCGCCTGGGCTGAGGAGCGCGGGTGTTCACCGGCATCGTCCAGGGCATGGCGACGGTGGTCGGCATCGCCGACCGCGCCGGTCTGCGCAGCATCCGGCTGCGCTTCGCGCCCGGCTTCGACGATTCGCTGGCGATCGGCGCCAGCGTCGCCGTCGACGGCACCTGCCTGACGGTGACGGCACGACCGGCGCCCGACGAGGCAGGGTTCGACGTCATGCAGCAGAGCCTGGCCCTGACCACGCTGGGCGGGCTGGTGGCCGGCAGCCGGGTCAACGTCGAACGCGCCGCGCGCGACGGTGCCGAGATCGGCGGCCACCCGCTGTCGGGCCACATCGACTTCATGGCCCGCATCGCCGAGCTTCGCCGGCCCGAGAACAACTGCGTGCTGCGCTTTGCGGTGCCGGCCCCCTGGATGCGCTACGTGTTCGCCAAGGGCTACATCGCGGTCGACGGCGCCAGCCTGACGGTGGCCGAGGCCTGGCGCGAACGCGACGGCAGCGGCGCCTTCGAGGTCTGGCTGATCCCGGAGACGCTGCGCATGACCACCTTCGGCAGCAAGGCCGCGGGGGATGCGGTCAACATCGAGATCGAGCGCCAGACCCAGGTCTTCGTCGACACCGTGCGCGCCGCGCTCGACGAGCGCCTGGGGCCGCTGCTGCCGGCGCTCGAAGCCCTGATGCGTCAGCAGGGCAAGACCGTGGAAGACCTGGCCGCGCCCGCTACACTGCCCCGACCTTGAGGAGGACGAACGCATGGCCGCGATGAGCATGGGCAAGCGCCTGGCGATCACGGCCGGCCTGCTGGCCGTCTTCGGCGGCGCGCTGGTGTTCGCGCTGCGCGGCCAGGAGACGGCCCGGATCGAACAGAAGCAGGCCGCCGAGGTTGCCGCCACGGTGGTGCTCAAGGGCCTGATCGCGCTCGACGTCGAGGGCTTCTTCAAGGACGAGCGAGTGGCAAGGCGCCTGGCCGACAAGCGGGTGCCGGTGTCGGTGGTGCGCGTGGGCAGCCGCGACATGGCGGGCAAGGTGGTGGCCGGCAGCACGCCGGACTTCTTCTTCTCCTCCGGGGTGGTGGCGGCCAACCAGATCGTCGAGGCGGCGCGCAAGGCCGGCCTGCCGGCGACCCAGAGCGCTCCTTTCCATACGCCGCTGGTCATCGCCTCCTGGGAGCCGGTGGCCAGGATCCTGGTCGCCAACGGCGTGGCCAAGGCGGTGAGTCCCAAGGTCTACGGCGTCGACATGACACGCTTGACGCAGCTGATGCTGGAGAAGAAGCGCTGGAAGGACTTGAAGTCCAGCAGCGCCTACGACGTCTCGCGCAGCGTGCTGGTCAGCACCACCGACCTGCGGCGCAGCAATTCCGGCGCCATGTACCTGGCGCTGACCAGCCATGCATTGCACGGCGACGTGGTCACCGACCGCCAGACCGCGCAGCAGCTCTCGCTGAGGCTGGCCGAGCTGTTCAAGCGCCAGGGCTACCAGGAGAACTACGTCGACGGCAACTTCGACGACTATGTCGCCATCGGCATCGGCAAGACGCCCATGGCCTTCATCTACGAGAACCAGCTGGTGCGCTTCGCGCTCGCCAAGAAGGGCGTGGGGGCCGACATGGTGCTGATGTACCCGCAGCCGACCATCGTCAACAAGGTCGTCTTCGTGGCGATGAACGAACGCGCCAAGGCGCTGGCCCAGGTGCTGGCCGACGACGCCGAGCTGCAGGGCATCGCCGTCGAGTACGGATTCCGCATCGCCGACAGCGAGCGCTTCGTCGCCGCCGTCAAGCCCACCGGGCTGGCGGTGGAGCCGCGCGTGACGCAGGTCGTGGACCCGCCCTCGGCCGAGGTCATGGCCGAGATGATAGACACCGTGGCCCGGGAGATGGCGCAATGACGAACCGCAGGACTCTGCTGGCCCGCGGCCTGGCCGCGGCTTCTCTGTGCGGCGGGCTTGTGCTGGCCGGCTGCAGCCGCGACGAGCCGCCGCCCCCGCCCCCGAAGCCGGCGGCCGACGCGCCGGCCTTCAGGATCCTGGCCACCAGCGACCTGCGCGACCTCGAGCCGCTGGCGGCGATGATCACGCAGGCCACCGGCGTCAAGGTCGAGTTCCGCTTCGGCGGCACCATGGAAAGCACCGAGGCGGTGCTGACCGGCGAGGCCAAGGCCGACGCCGCCTGGTTCGCCAACGCCAAGTACCTGCTGTCCAGCCCGCAGGGGCAGTCGCGCGTCAAGCTGCAGGAAAAGATCATGCTGTCGCCGATCGCCGTCGGCGTCAGCGAGTCCGACGCGCGCCGCCACGGCTGGGACAAGCCCGAGCTGAAGATGACCTGGAAGGACATCGCCGCGGCGGCCAGGGCGGGCAAGCTGAACTACGCGCTGTCCAATCCGGCCACCTCCAACCAGGGCTTCACCGCGCTGATGGGCGTGGTGGCCGCCGCCGGCGGCAAGACCGAGGCGCTTTCGGCGGCCGACGTCGACCGTGGCGCCATTGCCGACTTCCTCAAGGGCTACAAGCTGGTGGGCGACAACTCGACCTACCTGGCCGAGCAGTTCGTGCTGCAGCAGGGCACCAAGGTCAACGCCTTCATCAACTACGAAAGCTGGCTGCTGAGCCTCAACGCCAGCGGCAAGCTGCGCGAGAAGCTGCGCCTGATCTACCCCTACGAAGGCGTCAGCACCGCCGACTACCCGCTGATGCTGCTGGAGGAGCCGCGCCGGGCCGACTACCTGAAGGTGGTCGAATACCTCAAGGGCGACGCGGCGCAGACCTGGCTGGCCCGGCAGACGCTCAGGCGGCCCATCAAGCCCGACGTGGCGGCGCGCGTCGAGGACCTGCTGCCGCGCCAGGGCCTGCAGGTGGAGCTGCCGTTCTCGCCCGACCGCGCGCTCGCCGACGGGCTGATCGCCGCCTACCTCAACGAGTTCCGCACGCCCATCGCCAGCACCTTCGTGCTCGACACCAGCGGCAGCATGCAGGGCAACAACCGCCGCCAGCAGCTGGTGCAGGCCATGGCCTACATCGCCGGCGCCGACGCCTCGCTGACCGGCCGCATCGCCAAGCTGTCCAGCCGCGAGAGGATCTGGCTGCAGCCCTTTGCCGAGCAGCCCTATGGCCGCACCGGCTTCGAGGTGCCGGCCACCGCCGCCGGCAAGGGCGTGCAGGAGCAGGCCGACAGCGAGGCCAAGCAGCGGGTGCTGGCCGACGTGCGCGAGAAGGCCGAGGCGCTCGAGATGAAAGGCGGCACCGCGCTGTACGACGCCGTCTTCGTGTCGCTGGAGCACATGCTGCGCGAGCGCCAGAAGAACCCGCGCTACCAGTACTCGGTGGTCGCCTTCACCGACGGCGAGAACAACAAGGGCCGCACGCTGGAGCAGTTCAAGCGCGACTACTCGGCGCTGCCCGAGGACGTGCGCGCCATCCCCGTGTTCTGGGTGCTGTTCGGCGAAGCCAACGAGGGCGCGCTGAAGGAGCTGGCCAAGCTGACCGGCGGCCAGGTCTTCGACGCGCGCAAGCGTTCGCTGTACAGCGTCTTCAAGGACATCCGGGCCTACCAGTGAAACCCCTGCTGGCTCGACTGGCCCGGCTGGCGGCGTCGCCGGCCAACTGGGGCGGGCTGGCGCTGGCCAGCGCCGTGCTGGTGCTCAAGGCGCTGGGCCTGCTGGGCACTGCGGGCCTGGGCGTGGCGCTGCTCGGCTACGCCGCCGGCTTCGTGGTGGTCGGGCTGTGGATGGGCTTCCCGGCCTGGAACGCGCCCGAGTGGGAGGCGCTCGAGTTCAAGGACGAGGGCGACGCGCGACAGGCCATGGAACGCGCACTCGACGGCGTGCGGCGGCTGACCGACTACAACCCCGACAACCGCATCCCGGCCAGCCTGCAGGCGCGCGTGCTGGAGCTGTGCAAGGCGCTCGAGGACCTGCTGCACCAGTGGGAGCGCAGCAAGGGCAGCCTGTCGCTGCAGGACAGCTTCCATGCGCGGCACATCGCGATCAGCTACCTGCCCGAGGCGCTCAACACCTACCTGTCGATCCCGGCCCGCTTCGCGACCACCAAGGTGCTGGACAACGGCAAGACCGCGGTCGACACCTTCAAGGACACCCTGGCCGACCTCGAGACCAAGGTGCGCCAGCTCGGCGACGACCTGGCCTCGCAGGATGCGCACGCCTTCCTGGTCCACTCGAAGTTCCTGAGCCAGAAGTTCGCCGCGCCGACGCCCGAGGCGCCGGCATTGAGACTGCCGTCCACCAAGGAGTGACCCGATGAACCAGCCCACCGCCGCACCCGCCACCACGACGGTGTCGACCTTCGTGCTCGAGCCGCCCGAGGTCATCACGCCGGTGCCGGTGGAGACCGCGCGCGAGGCCGTGCCGCTGAAACCCGAGCTGCAGAAGCAGGTCGACGACCAGGTGCTGCGCTTCATCGACTCGCTGGCCTCGGAAGACGTGCACTCCGACGCCTTCAAGTCGCGCCTGGACTCGGCCTTCCGCCTGGGCAAGGAGGAGATCGAGACGGCGTCCAGCCTGATGCAGAGCCGCTTCATGCAGCGCAACTTCGTCGGCATCGAGGACTCGCCCGCCTACAAGGCCATCGCCGACATCCGCGGCCAGCTCGACGAGCTCAACCCGGGCAAGGACGGCGACCTGCTGGAGCCGCGCAAGCTGCTGGGCCTGATCCCCTTCGGCAACAAGCTCGAGGCCTACTTCCGCAAGTACCAGAGCGCCGCCGACCAGCTGAAGACCAGCATGGGCCAGCTCTACGCGGCGCGCGACGACATGCAGAAGGACGTGGTCGACATCGAGGCCACGCGCGGCAAGCTGTGGGACGCCATGACCAAGCTGGCCGCCGCCTCACGCTTCGCCACCCAGCTCGACCAGCGGCTGGAGGAACGCGTGAAGTCGCTCGAGGCCAGCGACCCGCAGAAGGCGCAGGCGCTGCGCCAGGAAGTGCTGTTCTACGCGCGCCAGAACCTGACCGACATCCAGACCCAGCAGGCGGTGTGCATCAACGGCTACCTGGCGCTGGACGTGCTCAAGAAGACCGGGCGCGAGATGATCAACGGCTGCACGCGCGTGGCCACCACCGGCATGAGCGCGCTGGCGGTCGCGCAGACCGTGGCGCGCGCCACAGGCAACCAGATCCGCGTGATGGAGATGCTGCAGGGCGTCAACGCCACCATCGGCGACCTGATCAGCCAGACCGGCCGCGCGCTCAACCAGCATGTCGACGCCACGACGCAGTTCGCCAGCAACCCCATGCTGGGCATCGAGAAGATCAAGGAGATGTTCGACCAGACCTTTCAGGCCATGGACGCGATGGACAACTTCCGCGCCAAGGCCATCGATGTCATGGGCCAGAACAACACCATCATCCGCGAGCAGCTCGCGCGTGCCGACTCCTGCGTCGACCGCACGCGCCAGCAGCAAGCCCGCGAGGCGGCCGGCGACGCGGCGGGGGCGGGGCCGGTGAAGCTGTAGGGCGGCCGGACCGCCGGCCCTGTCGCGGGCCGCAGCAGCGTCCTACTGCATCGTGCAGATGCCGTGCAGTCGTTCCATGTTCGAGCCCGGTGCGCCGCGGACATGGTACGAAAGGCCGTTGTTCACCGGCAGGAAGTTGAGCGAGACGCCGCTCAAGGGCCCCGAGCCGATGGCCACGGTGCTCCATGGCCTGCCACTGGTCGCTTCGGCCCAGATGGCGGCGGGATCGGCGAGCTCCGAGAACTCGAAAGCCCCGTTGTTGTTGGTGGCCAGGTTGATGGAGAAGTCGATGGTCCTGGTCCGGAAGTTCACGACGGCGGTCATGTTGGCCGGCTGGGATTCGCCGGGAGGATGATTCATGATCGAGGAGCCGTAGATGTGGGTCCCGTAATTGTTCGGCACTTCCGCGTACAAGCCGCAGCTGCCGCGAGTCGGCAGCGCAGCTTGCGCCGCCGATGCCAGCGCAAGACAGGACAGCAGGAGAGCAGATGGCTGAACGCGGCGCATGAGGTGCTGCTTTCCAGGCAACCGGACCGATCAGGATGACCCGCCCAAAGAAACGACGGCGCGGGGCGGCGGCGGGGGACAGTCCCAGGCCCGCGGCATGTTGTGCTTGCGGTGCCAAGCCGGATCACGATGCGTCAAACGACTGTTCAGCGTGACCTCGGATGGGGCAAGGGCAGTCGCTTTCCGCGATCGAGCCCGGTCGGGTTTCCCGCCGGCGCCTGAAGAACCAGGGACAGCCAGATCCGTGGTTCCGCGGCGCGCAACATCGAGTTGAAGCCCTGCAGGTCCTGATCGTCGATGGTGCAGGGCCCGACGGGTTGCCTGGCACGCCGGAAGCGCTATCGTCCCGCCGAGCCGGCCACGCGGTCGGCGAGAGTCGCCGAGCTGATGTCGACCCATCGCATGACGAGGAAGCCCAGGAACCCGGCGGCGACCCGCTGTCTGCGGCCAGGCAGGGTCGCGGCGACACCGGCCAGGTCAAGCGTCACCGGGGCGTGGGTGTCGAAGGTGGCGCCCTCGAACAGGCCGGGGCTCGCGGTCGGCACGTCGTCGATGCATGGCTCGAGACCGACGCCGGCGCCGTGGCCTTCGCGCCCGGGGACCTGGACGACCTTGCCGACGTCACCCAGACGCAGGGCATGGGTGTTGGCTGAGCGCGACGCGCGCCACCTGCGCGCTGACGCTCTTGCCCTTTCCGACCGTGGCCATCAGGGTTGCCGGCAGATCCATGGGTCGGCCTCCCGGGCGGCCGGTGTGCGGGTGCGGCGAGCGAACTGCCCGGTCAGCGCGGCAAGCAACCGTGTCGGCAAGTCGGCGGGCGGTGACGGGTGGCCATGCGCGTCGCACCAGGACTGCTCTACGCTGGTCAGCGCGTCGGCGCGGTAGCGGCGCGCGCTGCCAGCGGCGGCCTCGAAGGCGTTCGCCCGTTCGGTCAGCCGCGCCTTGTCGCCGCCGGCGAGGATGACGGCGTGCACCAGCACCGCCGGCACGCTGCCGACACGCCGCCACGACTGAGCGGTCCCGACAAGCTTGCGCCCGCCGACCGCAAGGTTGAATCGTCCGTCGCAGAACGAGCCCTGCACCTCCTGCGGCGCTGCTGCGATGCCCATCCCGGCGAACGCCGCGGCGAGCCGGTCGCACAACGCGCGGTAGATCGCGTCGGTGCGCGCAGGCGCCGCGCTGTCGCTGCGCCAGACGAGGCTCAGGTCGAGCACGCCCGGCCCCTGGGGCACGATGCCACCGCCCGATACGCGCACCTGCACCGGCCAGCCTTCCGCTGCCGCGGCCCGGCACGCCGCGTCGAACAAGGGCAGGCGCTCGTAGCTGCGCGGCACGACGAGGCCCTCGGGCGCCGACCACAGATGCGCCGCGGCACGGCCGGTCGCCGCGGCGTCAGCCATCCAGCCTGCCTCGCGCGCGATTCCGTCGGCGAGCGGCGTGGCGTGCACCGTGACGCGCTCGAAGACCGGCAACGCCATTGCATCGCCGGCTGTCGGGGTCGCGGCCGCCTCCGGCATCGCTGCGCCTCAGAGCTCAGCCGAGGTGGCGCAGCAACAGCTTGTTGACCTCGCTCGCCTTCTCCATCATCGCCATGTGGCCGACCCCGTCGAGCACTTCGACCGCGGCCCCGGCCGGCGCGTTGGCCGCGTGTGCCGCCGGGATGATCCGGTCCTCGCGGCCCCACACAACGAGCAGCGGCGCACCGCCTGCGGCCAGCCCGAGCCCGGGCTGCTCGGCCTGCCGGCCGCCGCCGAACTGCGCCGCGCCGAGCGCGCGCAGCGCCTCGCTCACGCCGTCCAGGCGCTTGTACTTGAGCAGGTCGTCGAGCAGCTGCCGGCTCACGAGTTCGGGATCGGCGAAGAGTTGCTCGACCACCGGTTTCAACTCGCGGCGCGACGCCGCGGCGACAAAGCCGTCGGTGTAGCCGGCGTTGATCTCGGCGCCGAACCCGGCCGGGCTGACGAGCGCGAGCGACGCCGCGCGCGCCGGCTGGTCGAGCGCGATGCGCACCGCGATCGCGCCGCCGAGCGAGTGGCCGACGAGGTGCACACGATCGACCTCGAGCCGGTCGAGAAAGTGCACGACGAAGGCCGCCAGGTCGGCGAGCGCCGTGCCCGGCAGGCGCGGTGTCGATTGTCCGTGCCCGGGCAGGTCGAGCGCGATCACCGGCGCGGCCACGGCCAGCGCATCCAGGTTGAACAGCCAGTTGTCGAGGTCGCCGCCGAAGCCGTGGATGAAGAGCACCGGCACGCCGTCCGACGCACCGCGGCGCGCGTAGCGCACGCGCAGGCCGTCAACCTCGGCAAAGTCGTAGGCCGGGCCGGCATCTTCGTCGTCAGCCTCGGCCGCGGGCACGACGTAGCCGGCGACGAACGCGTCGATCTCGGCGTTGCTGACCGACGCATCGGCGAGCACGCCGAGCAGCGCCTTGACCGGCAGCGTCTCGCCCGCCTGCGCCACTTTGCGCCGCAGCAGCCCCGGGTCGGGTGCCTCGACCGCGTTGGAGATCTTGTCGGTCTCGACGTCGATGATCGGTGTGCCCACGCCGATCTCGGCGCCTTCGTCGACGAGCCAGGCCGAGACCGTGCCCTCGCGCATCTCGAGGCCCCACTTCGGCATCACGATCGGCGTGATC
>Ga0209573_1001525_pt1 | contig 35203 bp, 33 predicted proteins | sample TNRBio252014_DNA_FD_185870 | JGI IMG/M metagenome (GOLD analysis project Ga0209573, IMG submission 185870) | Wastewater treatment Type I Accumulibacter community from EBPR Bioreactor in Madison, WI, USA - TNR Reactor_6/25/2014_ DNA (SPAdes)... | ecosystem: Engineered > Bioreactor > EBPR >...
AATGCACCTTGGCGACGTCGCCGCGACGGACGTGGGTCAGCAGACTGCCAATCGTGGCCTGTTGCGGCGAGATGGCGATATCGATGATGCCCGATGATTCCACCAGGTCGACATAGGACACCAAGTTGATCAGGGCCATCACCTTGCGGGCGCCCATCCGCTTGGCCTGCATGGCCGACAGGATATTGGCCTCGTCGTCGTTGGTGACGGCGCAGTACACGTCCACCTGCTCGATGTTCTCCTGGCGCAGCAGGTTTTCGTCGGCGGCGTCGCCCTGCAACACGATGGCCCGACTCAACTGCTCGGACAGCCGGCGGGCAGTGGCGGGATTGCGTTCGATGACCTTGACCTGGAACCGCTCCTCCAGTCCCTGCGTCAGCCGGGCGCCGATGTGACCGCCACCGGCGACGATGATGCGCTTGACCATCTTGTCCAGCTTGCGCAGCTCGCCGACGATGGCGCGGGTGTTCTTGCGGGCGGCGATGAAAAACACCTCGTCGTCGGCTTCAATGACGGTGTTGCCCTCCGGAATGATCGGACTACCTTGGCGGAAGATGGCCGCCACCCGGCTTTCGATGCCCGGCATCCGCTCCGGCAACGCGCGCAGCGCCTGACCGACCAAGGTGCTGCCTTCATAGGCCTTGACGCCCACCAACCGAACCTGGCCATCGGCGAAATCCAGCACCTGCAAGGCGCCGGGATGCTCGATGATGCGTTGGATATAGTCGGTGACCAGTTGCTCGGGACTGATCAGCACGTCGACCGGCAAAGCTTCGTCTTTGAACAACTGATCCCGATAGGCGATGTAGCCGCCAGCCCGGACCCGCGCGATCTTGGTGGGCGTGTTGAACAGGGTATGGGCGATCTGACAGGCGACCATGTTCACCTCGTCGTTGTCGGTCAACGCGATCAGCATGTCGGCGTCGGCGATGCCGGCCTGTTCGAGCACGCCCGGATAGGACGCATGGCCGCGGATCGTGCGAAGGTCCAGCCGGTCCTGCAACGCTTGCAGGCGTTCGGCATCGGCGTCCACCACGGTGACATCGTTGGCCTCGCTGGCCAAAATGTGCGCCACCGATCCCCCCACTTGGCCGGCGCCGAGAATAACGATTTTCATGGCCCGCTCTCACTCATCCAGGGCTTTTTTGGGATCGATCCCCAAGGCGCGCAGCTTGCGATAGAGGTTGGTGCGTTCCATGCCGACCCGCTCGGCCAGCCGCGCCACGTTGCCCTCGCACTCGCGGAACTGCTGCATCAGGTACGTGCGCTCGAACTGCTCGCGGGCCTCGCGCAGCGTCAGGTTCAGGGGAATGTTGCCGGCATCCTGGGATTTGGCGGTGGTGGCGCCGCGCACTGCGGTGTCCACTTCCTCCAACGCGATTTCCTCCTCGCCCCCCAAAATCAGGAGACGCTGCACCAGGTTCTTGAGTTCGCGAATGTTGCCAGGCCAAGCGTAGTTGCGCAGCCGGTTCTGCGCGGCCAGGGTGAAGTGGCGATAGGTCAGATTTTCCTGGTCGACAAAATAGCCGACATAGTAATTCAGCAGTTCCGGCACGTCCTCGACGTGGTCGCGCAGGGGCGGCAATCGGATCGGCACCACGTTCAACTGATAGTAAAGATCCTCGCGGAACCGGCCGGCCGCCACTTCCTGCTCCAGATCGCGGTGGGTAGCGGTCACCACGCGCACGTTCACCCGCACCGCTTCCTTGCCGCCGATGCGCAGAAAGGAGCCGTTCTCCAACGCGCTGGCCAGCTTGGCCTGGGCTTCGAGGTCCATGTCGGCCAACTCGTCGAGAAACAGCGTGCCGCCGCTGGCCTGTTCCAACCGGCCGTAGTGAATCCGGTCGCCCTGCTCGGAACCGAACAGTTCCAGGCTGGCGTTCTCGCGAGCGATGGAACCGACCCCCACGTCCACGAACGGGCCGGTGCGGCGCGGACTATGGGCGTGCAGGAAGCGGGCGTAAACCTCCTTGCCGGTGCCCGGTTCGCCAAAGATCAACACCGGCGCGTCGTGCTGGGCGATTTTGAGCACCTGGGTCCGCAAGCGCTGCACGACCTCGCTGCGCCCCACCGGTTCGGCGACGACCCGTTGCTGGCGGCGCAGGTTCTGGTTTTCCCGCGCCAGCCGGTCCGCGTCCAGCGCCCGCTCCACGGTCAGCAACAGCTTGGCCATGGACAGCGGTTTCTCGATGAAATCGTAGGCGCCCAACCGGGTCGCCTCCACGGCGGTTTCGACCGTGCCGTGCCCGGACATCATGATCACCGGACAGGGCAAGTGATCGCCCTCGCTCCATTCCTTGAGCAGGCTGATGCCATCGGTGTCGGGCATCCAGATATCGAGCAGGATCAGGTCGGGCCGCTGGGCGCGGCGGGCCTCACGGGCGGCGGCGGCGTTTTCCGCGGTCGCGACCGTGTAGCCTTCATCCTGCAAAATTTCCTTTACCAGGTCGCGAATATCCGGTTCGTCATCGACGACCAGAATATAAGGCGCGTTCATCCGGCCTCCTTCTCGGTGTGCAACGGCACGGCGGGAACGGCGGGCGATCCGGCGCCGTCGCGCAACAGCGGCAAGCGGATCGCGATCCGGGCTCCGCCGTCGGGCGGCGATTCCACCTGGATCCAGCCGCCGTGCTCTTCAACGATTTTTTTGACGATTGCCAATCCTAGCCCGGTTCCCTTGGGTTTGGTAGTCACATACGGCTCGAAGGCGTTGGCCAGAATGCTGTCGGGGAAGCCCGGCCCGTCGTCGCGCACGCTCAGCTCGACGCAATCGGCTCCGACGACATGCTCGCGGCCGGTGCCGATCCACAGGGTCGAGCCATGACCGTCGCGGATGGCTTCGATGGCGTTCTTGACCAGATTGTGCAGCAACTGGCGCAGGCGAACCTTGTCCGCGTTGATCGGCAACGACTCCTGGGCCAACTCCAGCTTGATCTCCACCCCAGCGGGATAGTCGCGGTAGAGATAGAGCACCTCGGCGACAAACTCGTTCAATTCCAGCGGCGCCAGTTGCAGGCGCGGCGGGCGGGCATATTCGTTGAAGGCATCCACCATCTCCTTCATCGCCTGGACCTGCTGAATGATGGTGTGGGTGCCGCGATCCAGCACCCGGCCCTGTTCTTCGTCGAATTGCTTGAGATATTTGTGGCGAATGCGCTCGGTGGCCAACTGGATCGGGGTCAGCGGATTCTTGATTTCGTGGGCCAGGCGGCGGGCGACTTCGGCCCACGCGGCGTCGCGCTCGGCCCGCACCAAATGGGTCATGTCGTCGAACACGATCACGCGACCGCCCCGCAAGCCGACCGCGTTCGGCAGCGAACTGCCGCGACAGACCAGGATCCGCCGCCCGGCGGCGCCGAACCAAGCGATTTCTTGGCGCCAGTCGCCGGCGGCATTCAGTTGCGGGCCGATCGCCTCGAAAAAATCCCGCAACACGGATTGTTCGGCAACGATACGCTGGTGGTCCACGCCGATAAACGCGGTTAAATCTACTCCCAGAATCTGGCTGGCGGCGGCGTTGCAGGTTTGCAACCGCCCGGACTGGTCGAGCGTGAGCACCCCGGACGACAACCGCGCCAGCACCGTCTCCAGATAGGCGCGCTGGCTTTCGACCAGTTCCTGGCCACGCCGCGCGGCATCGCGCGCCTGCGCCAGATTGCGGGTCATCTGGTTGAACGACTGCGCCAGGAAACCCAGTTCGTCGCCGCCGCCGCCAGGCAGTTGCTGGTCGAACTGACCGGCGGCGACCGCCTGGGTGCCTTCGGCCAATTCCCGCAACGGCCGCACCAGTTGGCGCGCGGTATGGAACGCCGCCCAGAACGCCGCCAGCACCGCCAGCAACAGGACCAGCGACAGGGTCAGGGTAAAAGTCGTCTTGAGCGGCGCCCGCAGAAAAATCAGTTCCTTGTAGCTGTCGAAGGCCGCCTGCACCGCATCGGCGAGCAGGCTCAACCGGTCGGTCACCGGAAATAGCGATTGCAACAAACGCTCCTCGCCGCTGGGCGTCGCTGCCCGCACCACTGCCCGGATATGAAAACCGGCGTCGCGGATCGGCTCCAAACCGACATAATCGCGACCCTGACGAACTTGCAGCAACACCGCCTCCGGTGGCGGGTCCGGCACGATCAGCGTCGGGTCGGCGGTGGCGGTGGCGATGATGCGCCCCCCGCGACCGAACAAGGTCAGTTCGGACCCCTCGCCGAGATCGAGCCATTCGTCCAGCCGGCGAGCCGCCTGATCGTCATCGTTGTCGGCCACAGCCTCGGCGATCCGCCCGGTTTGCTTGAGTACCTCGCGCATCCGCAAATCCAAGGCGGTGCGGCTGAGTTCCAGCGCGTCTCCAAGACCCCGATCCACTTGGACGTTGAACCAGCTATCGATCCCCCGTTGCAGGAAATGCAGCGAGAAGCCGTAGACCAGCGCCACCGGGGTAATGGCCAGCACCGCGAAGATGCCGGCCAGTCGTAAGGTCAGGCGGGCGCCGGGCACGCGCCGTCGGTACAGGCGAATCAGGACCGCCAGGTTGTACAGGATCAGGGCCGCCAACGCCCCCAGGCCGACGGCGCTGAGCAGCAACAACCCGGAGTACATCCGCCCGAACTGCGCCGAGTTGGTGGTGGCGCGGCCCATCAGCACCAGGATGACCAGCAATAATCCCAGCAGCGCCAGCGCCGGCAACCGACCCTGGCCGCCCGCCAGCCGGCGAATCAGAGCGGCCATGCGCGCCACTCGCTGGCCAGCCGCCAGTCGTCCGAGAGATAGGCCAGCAGGCGCAACGGCGCCGGCAGGGCTTCGATGTCAAGCAGAACCCGCAGGGCGCCCTCGTAGCGCTCGTTTTCGGTCAGCAGGCTCCGATCGAGCAGGGGAAAATCCTGAATCCGCCCCATGAACCCCAACGCGGCGGCCCGGGTGGGAAACGCGCGGCGCTCGCCGCTGTTGAGATTGCCGACCAAGTATTGCCGACTCAGCGCGTGATATTCCAGTTGAAAGCGCTGCGTCAGGGCATAGACGGTTTCGTCCCACAGCCACGATCGTCGCCGGCGAACCTCCATCTCGATATCGACCGTCAGCGGCACCCCATTTTGCAGGGCATCCAACGCCGCGGTGCTGAACCGGTATTCGACCTGGGCGTTCAACCGATAAACGCCACCCTCCAGCCGGGTGGCGGCGCCGAGCACCTCGAAACCGGCCGCGCGGCCGCCGATGGCCCACAGCAAACCCAGCAGCAGCGCCAGCAGGCGCGCGCGCCGGACCGTCAGCGCGCCAGCGAGCATGGCGTCCCTCCCGCAACCGCCGGTTTGACCAGCACGGCATAATAAAATCCATCCATGCCAGCCTCGCCGGGCAGAATCTGACGGCCATGCCCCAGGGCGCGGCCCCAATCCGCCGCGATTCGGTGTTCCCGGGCCTCCGGTCGAGCGGCGAGAAAAGCCGCCACGACCTGCTCGTTTTCCTGCCGCAACACCGAGCAGGTGGCGTACAGCAGCCGACCGCCGGGCCGCAGCAGCGGCCACAAAGCGGTTAGCATCGCCCGCTGCCGGTCGGCCAGCGCGGCGATGTCGGTTTCCCGCCGCAGCAGCTTGATGTCGGGATGGCGGCGAATCACGCCGGTGGCCGAACAGGGCGCGTCCACCAGAATCCGGCTGTAGGGAACGCCGTCCCACCAGTCCGCCGGGCAAGTGGCGTCGCCCGCGACCAGGCGGGCCTCAAGCCGCAACCGGTTCAGATTGTCCCGGACCCGCTCCAGCCGCTCGGCGGCCTGATCCAACGCGGTCAGATCCAGATCCGGCGCGCATTCCAGCAGATGAGCGGTCTTGCCGCCCGGCGCGGCGCAGGCGTCCAACACCCGCATCCCCGGCTCGACGGCGAGCAGCGGCGCCGCCAGTTGCGCGGCGGCGTCCTGCACCGACACCCAACCCTCGGCGAATCCCGGCAACGCGGCGGCTTCGACCGGTTCGGCCAGCGCCAGAGCCGTCGCCACCATCGCTACCGGCTCGGCAACTTTACCCACCGCCGCCAGTTGCGAGCAGTAATCGTTCCGACTCAGCCGTTGTGGGTTGACGCGAACGGCAAACGGCGGCCGGGCGTTGTTGGCGGCGACGATGGCCGGCCAGTCGTCCGGCCAGTCCCGTTGCAGCCACTCCAACAGCCAGCGCGGATGGGCGGTCCGGGCTTCCGCGTCGGCCTCCACCCGCGCCAGCAGTTCCGCGCGCCGGCGCAGAAACGACCGGAGTACGGCGTTGGTCAGACTCGCCGCCCAGGGCTTGCGCAATTGCCGGGCGGCGGCGACGGTTTCGGCGACCGCGGCATGGTCGGGAATGCGCAAATGGCGAAGCTGATAGAGTCCGATCAACAGCAACGCTCGCGCCACCGGTTCGCGCGAGTCGAGCGGCCGGTCCAGCAACCCATCCAGCAGCAGTTGCAATTCCGGCTGCCAGCGGCAGACGCCGTAGCACAATTCCCGCAACAGCCCGCGATCGCGTGGCGCGGCGCGCTCCAGCGCTGGCGGCAAGGCCACCGCCAGCGACCGGCCCTCCCCCAGCACCTGCCCCAGCACCTGAGCGGCGACGGCGCGAATATTCATGCCGGACCCAGGCGCCGACCCGCCAGCCGGTGGGCGTTCAGGAACGCCGCGACCGGCAGTGGCCGACCACCGGGCAGTTGCACCTCGGTCAGCCGCAGCACGCCAGAGCCGGTGGCGACCACGATGCCGTCCCGATCCTCGCGCAGCACGGTACCGGGCGGGTCGGCGGCGGGTTCGGCCTCGGCCCGCGCCCGCCAGATGCGCAGAGGCTGGCCATCCAGGTAGGTGCGGGCCACCGGATAGGGATTGAAGGTCAGCACCCGGCGTTCCAGTTCCAACGCCGGACGGCCCCAGTCCAGTTCAAGATCGGTCTTGTCCAGTTTGGGAGCGCGGGTGACGAGCGATTCGTCCTGCGGCTCCGGGGTCAGGCGTCCAGCCAGCAGATCCGGCAAGATCGCCAGCAGTGTTTCGGCGCCCAGCTTGGCCAGCCGCTCGTACAGTTCCCCCCCCGTGATTCCGCGCGGAATCGGGTAAACCGCCCGCGCCAATACCGGTCCGGTATCGAGCCCAGCGTCCATTTGCATGAGGCTGACGCCAGTTTCGGCGTCGCCCGCCAACAGCGCCCAGTGAATCGGCGCCGCGCCGCGCCAGCGTGGCAGCAGCGAGGCGTGAACATTGACGCAGCCCAGCCGGGGAATGGCCAGCACCGACAGCGGCAGGATCAGGCCGTAGGCCGCCACCACCAGCAAATCGGGCTTCAGGGCGGCCAGTTCGGCCTGTGCGGCGGCGTCGCGCAAGGTGGCGGGCTGATACACCGGAATGCCAGCCGCCACCGCACACGCCTTGAGCGGGCTGGCGCGCAACTGACGGCCACGGCCAGCGGGCCGATCCGGCTGGGTGTAGATGGCCTCGACCGAATAGCCGGCGTCCAGCAGGGCTTGCAGGCTGGGCACGGCAAAGTCGGGCGTGCCGGCGAAAATCAGACGCGGCGGAATGGTCGTCATGCGGTATCGTTGGGGGTGGGAGGGCCTCCCGGCCCGGGAGGGACAGCGACGCCAGTCAGCGAAAGGATCAAAAGGGCTCCAGGGCCAGGCGCGTCCATGATCAGGAAGCGCGCGCTTCGATGCGGACCTGTTTCTCCAGCTTCTTGCGAATGCGGTCGCGCTTCAGCGCCGACAGATAGTCCACGAACAGTTTGCCGTCCAGATGATCGATCTCGTGCTGGATGCACACCGCCAGCAGACCGCTGGCTTCGAGTTCGAACGGTTCGCCGTCGCGATCCAACGCCCCGACCCGTACCCACCCAGCGCGGCGGACGGTCTCGTAGAAACCCGGCACCGACAGACAACCCTCCTCCGATTCGCTTTCGCCCTCCCGTTCCAGCAGGGTCGGGTTGACGAACGCCAGCGGCTGGTTCTTCTCCTCGGACACGTCCATCACCACGATGCGTTGCCGGACGTTGACCTGGGTCGCGGCCAAACCGATGCCCGGCGCGGCGTACATGGTTTCCAGCATGTCATCCACCAGAGTTCGGATGCGGTCGTCGACGGTTTCCACCGGCAGCGCCGGTTTGCGCAGCCGGGGATCGGGATAGTGCAGGATGTTCAATCGCGCCATGGCAGACGGCTCCGTAAACGCCTTTTTTCGATTCGTGCAACGATGATTTGGATGAAATCATACGAGAAACCCCCGCGCCGGGGCTATACTTTGCGCGATGGGGGTGATTCGGTACACTCCCGCCCATGTCTTCGGAGGATGAGCAAGGATCATGAACACCACGCGTTCCTCAAGGCGCTTCGGGGCCGCCCTGTCGCTGGCGACGGCGGTTCTGCTCGGGGCGTGCGCCCAAACACCCCCCCAGCCTGAGTCCAACCCAGCCCATGGCGAACCGCCGCCGACCTCGGGGGCGAAGGCGGTCACAGCGGATCCCGGTGCGGTCGCCAACGCGGCGGCGCCGGTCGCGTTGCGTCCCGACCATCCCCAAACCTACACCGTGGCGCCCGGCGATACCCTGTGGAGCATCGCCCAGCGGTTTCTCCAGAATCCCTGGCAGTGGCGGGACATCTGGCGGCAAAATCCGCAGATTCGCAACCCCAACCGCATCTATCCGGGCGACGTGCTCAAATTCAGCCACGACGCCACCGGCCAGCCCCAGTTGGAGGTCGCCGAGCGCGTGGAGGTTCCACTGCTCAAGCTGTCGCCGGAGGCCCGGGTCGAAACGCTGACTCAGCCCATCCCCCCGGTGCCCCGCGCCGCGATCGAGTCGTTCCTGACCCGCGCCCTGGTCCTGAGCGAAGCTCAGTGGAAGGGAACGCCCTACATCGTGGCCGATGACGACAACCAGGGAGTTTACGCCGACCGCGACCGGGTTTATGCCCGCGGCGCCCTATTCGACCAGCCGCGCTATCAGGTGTTCCGTCCCGGTGAGGAACTGCGCGAGCCCGGTTCCGGCCGCTACCTGGGCACCGCTGGCGTCTACCTGGGCGAGGCGCTGCTCGACAAGGATGGCGACCCGGCCACTTTCACCCTGACCCGCACCGTCGCACCGGTTCGCGCCGGCGACCGATTATTTGAGTTCGAACAGGAAAACGAACTTTACAACTTCGATCCCCATCCGGTTCCCCCCGACACCGAAGGCTTCATCCTGGCCAAGCTGGACACCGACGTCACCCAAATCACCCAGTACAGCAGCGTCATCATCAATCTGGGCGCCCAGGAAGGCCTCCAACCCGGTCACGTCCTCGCCATCTACGGCAAGGACCGCACCGTCGAGGATCCGGTTTCCGGCGGAACCGTGAAACTGCCGGGCGAGCGCTCCGGCTTGTTGATGGTCTACAAGGTCCACGACTTGGTCAGCTACGGGCTGGTGATGCAAGCCGAACGGCCCATCCGCCTGCAAGATCGAGTAACCACGCCCTGAACCGGGACGACTCGACTCCGGTTGCCGAACCGGCTTGGCTGCTGGCGTTGCTGCGGGCGCCGGGCATCGGGCCGGCGCGGTTCGCTCGGTTGCTGGAGCATTTCGGGTCGGCGGCGGCGACGTTCGCCGCCGACGGCGCCGAATTGCGGTCGCTGGAACTGCCGGACGCGGCGCTGGATTATCTGGGCCGTCCCGACTGGCGCCGGGTGGAAGAGGATTTGGCTTGGCTGGAACGGCCCGGCAACCATCTGCTGCAGTTGGACGATTCCCGCTACCCGCCGCTGTTGCGGCAAATCGCCTACCCGCCGCCCCTGTTGTTCGTCCACGGCGATCCGAACTGCCTGCGGCTGCCGCAACTGGCCATCGTCGGCTCCCGCAACCCTACCCCGCTGGGTCGCGAAACCGCCCAGCGCTTCGCCGCGCATCTGGCCGAATGCGGGCTGCTCATCACCAGCGGGCTGGCGCTCGGCATCGACGCCGCCGCCCACCAGGGCGCGCTGGCCAGCGGCCGAACCATCGCGGTCATGGGCACCAGCCTGGATCGAGTCTACCCCGCCCAGCATCGGGATTTGGCCCATGCCATCGCCGAACGCGGCGCGCTGGTCTCGGAGTTCTCCATCGGCACCTCGCCGGCGGCGGGAAACTTCCCCCAACGTAACCGGCTGATCAGCGGGCTGGCGCTGGGCGTGTTGGTGGTGGAAGCCGCCGCGCAGAGCGGCTCGCTGATCACTGCCCGCTTGGCCAACGAGCAGGGCCGCGAAGTATTCGCCATCCCCGGTTCGATTCATAACCCGTTGGCCAAGGGCTGCCACGCGCTGATCCGTCAGGGGGCGAAACTGGTGGAGACCGCGGACGATATTCTGGAGGAACTGGGCGCGCTGGCGGCGACAACCCGCGAAACCGCGTCCGGTCCTCCCGCCGTCGCCCCCTCGGCGGCGTTGGACGAGGAATACCAACAACTGCTGGCCGCCATGGGCGACGAACCGGTGGGCATCGACCTGCTGGTGGATCGGTGCGGATTGACGGCGGAAGCGGTTTCCTCCATGCTGTTGATCCTGGAACTTGAAGGTTACGCGGCGGCCATCCCTGGCGGTCTGTATGGCCGTTTGAAAATCTGAAAATCTCGCAATGCCAGCCGCCGCCCCAACCGGGCGGCGGTTTTGCGTGCGCCTCGCCCGACGGCGGGGCTTCGTACTTCCAAAACGAGTCCCGGAATGAAAGAAAATGTGCTGGATGTGCTGATGTATCTGTTTCAGAACTACATGGATGACGAGACGGACCCCGACCCCGACCGCGCCTCCATCCAGAGCGAATTGCTGGCCGCCGGCTTTCCCTCGCGGGAAATTCACCAGGCGTTCGAGTGGCTAGACAGCTTGGTGGACCGTCAGGCGGCCCCACTGGTGGTCGATCCCGGCTCCTGCCGCATCTACATCGGCCCGGAACTGGACAAACTGGATGTGGAATGCCGGGGTTTTCTGCTGCTTTTGGAGCAGACCGGCATTCTCGATTCGGAAACCCGCGAACTGGTCATCGACCGGGTCATGGCGCTGGAATCCGACGATATCGGTTTGCGCCAGTTGAAGTGGATCGTCCTGATGGTGCTGTTCAATCAGCCCGGTCGGGAAGAAGCCTGCGCCTGGCTCGAAGACCTGGTATTCGACGACGTTCCCGGCTACCTTCATTAAGCGGACCGGAGCGAGCTTTTTCCGCTCTTCCCAACTTCCCGCCGCGCCGGCGGATCCCGACGGGCGCCGCCACCCTTCCCGGTTTCCCAATTCCCGCCGGCGCCATTCCGTCACAGCCATTCGCATCATGGTCATGAGCAAGAACCTGGTCATCGTGGAATCGCCCGCCAAGGCGAAAACGATCAAAAAATACCTGGGCAAGGACTTCGAGGTGTTGGCCTCCTACGGCCACGTGCGCGACCTGGTTCCCAAGGAGGGCGCGGTCGACCCGGACCACGACTTCGCGATGAAATACCAAGTCATCGAGAAGAACGAGCGGCACGTCGAAGCCATCGCCAAGGCCGCCGCCAAGGCCGAGGCGCTGTATCTGGCCACCGACCCGGATCGCGAGGGCGAGGCCATTTCCTGGCATCTGTATGAAATCCTGCGCCAGCGCGAATTGCTGAAGGACAAGCCGGTACGACGGATCGTATTTCACGAGGTCACCCAACGGGCGATCCAGGACGCCGTCGCCCATCCCCGAACGCTCTCGCTGGATCTGGTCAACGCCCAACAGGCTCGGCGAGCGCTGGATTATCTGGTCGGCTTCAACCTGTCGCCGCTGCTGTGGAAGAAAATCCGGCCCGGCCTGTCCGCCGGTCGGGTGCAGTCGCCGGCGCTACGCATGATCGTCGAGCGCGAGGAAGAGATCGAGCGATTCAAAGCGCGCGAGTACTGGACGCTGGAGGCTGACGTGGCCAAGACCGGCCAGCCGTTCGGCGCCCGCCTGGCCGAGTATGGCGGCGAGAAGCTGACCCCGTTCGCCATCGCCGACGGCGACCGGGCCCACGTTATGGAACGGGCGTTGCGGGCCGCCGCCCTCGCCCAGCGGACCGAATCCAGCGCGGCGGACGAAGCCGCGATCGGCCGATTGCGCGTCGCCAAGGTCGAACGCAAGCAGCGCAAGCGCAATCCCGCCGCGCCGTTCACCACCTCGACCCTGCAACAGGAGGCCTCGCGCAAGCTGGGCTTTTCCACCCAGCGCACCATGCGCGTCGCCCAGCAGTTGTACGAGGGCATCGACACCGGCCAAGGCGCAGTCGGGCTAATTACCTACATGCGCACCGACTCGGTCAATCTGGCCCAGGACGCCCTCGACGACATCCGCGCCCTGATCGCCCAGCGTTACGGTGCGCATAACCTGCCAGCCAGCCCCCGGCTGTTCAAGACCAAGGCCAAGAACGCTCAGGAGGCGCACGAGGCGATCCGCCCGACCACGATCACGGTGCTGCCGGAAGCGATTCGCGTCCATCTCAACGCCGACCAACGTGCGTTGTACGAGCTGATCTGGAAACGCACCGTCGCTTGTCAAATGATTCCGGCCACGCTCGATACGGTCGCCGTGGACTTGGCCTGCGGTCCTGGCAACAGCTTTCGCGCCACCGGCTCGACCATTGCCGATCCCGGCTTCATGGCGGTGTACCGGGAAGACGTGGACGATCCGACCGACGAAGACGAAAGCCGGACGCTGCCGCCGCTGCGGGAAGGCGAATGGGTGGAGCTGCTGGCCTTGCGTCCGGAACAGCATTTCACCGAACCACCGCCGCGCTACTCCGAGGCCAGCCTGGTCAAAACGCTGGAGGAATACGGCATCGGCCGGCCCTCCACTTACGCGGCGATCATTTCGACCCTGCTGGCCCGCGACTACGCGGTGCTGGACAACCGCCGCTTCCAGCCGACCGACATTGGCCGGATCGTCAACCGCTTCCTGACCCAGCATTTCACCCAGTACGTGGATTACGAATTCACCGCCCGACTGGAAGACGATCTGGACGCGGTGTCACGCGGCGAGGAGGACTGGCTGCCGCTGATGCGGGGCTTCTGGGATCCGTTCAAGCAACGGGTCGAGGAAAAGGCCGAGAAAGTCTCGCGCCAGGAGGTCGTGCAAAGCCGTGAACTGGGCCAAGACCCCAAAACGGGTAAGCCCGTCTCGGTACGGATGGGCCGGTTCGGGCCGTTCGCGCAGATCGGCGGCAAGGACGACGCCGAAAAACCGCGCTTTGCCAGCCTGAGACCGGAACAACGTCTGGACGCCATCTCCCTGGAGGAGGCGTTGGCCCTGTTCCAGTTGCCGCGCGATCTGGGCGCGACCGCCGCCGGCGAATCGATTCAAGTCAACATCGGGCGATTTGGGCCGTATGTGCGGTATGGCAAGAGCTATGTCTCGCTCAAAACTGAGGATCCGTACAGCGTCAGTCGCGAACGGGCGCTGGAGTTGATCGCCGCGCACCAGCAGGCGGCCACTAATAAGATCCTCCAAGCGTTTTCCGGCTCCGCCGTGCAAATCCTGAACGGCCGGTTCGGTCCCTACATTACCGATGGCAAAAAGAACGTCCGCCTGCCCAAGGACCGCGAACCGGCCAGCCTGACCCTGGCCGAATGCGAAAGCTTGCTGCGCGCGGCGCCCGAGAAGAAGAAACCGGCCGCGCGCCGCCGCGCCACGCCCGTAAAAGTGCGGCGATCCAGCGGCAGCTAGGGCATGAACCCGTTGCGGCTGCGCGCCGCCGCCCGCGTGGTGAAATCCGGTGGCCTCATCGCCTATCCCACCGAGGCGGTCTACGGGCTGGGCTGCGATCCGCGCGACGAAGAGGCAGCGCGGCGGCTGCTGGCGCTCAAGCGCCGGCCGCCACGCAAGGGTCTCATTTTGATCGCGGCCGATTTCGCCCAGCTCGCGCCGTTTCTGCAACCGCTGACTTCAGCCGACCGCGCCCGTCTAACCGCTACCTGGCCTGGTCCTTACACCTGGCTGATTCCCGCCCGGCCCGACACGCCGCGCTGGCTGCGCGGCCGGCACGATACCCTGGCGGTGCGGGTGACCGCCCATCCGCTAGCGGCGGCATTGTGCCGGGCTTGCGGGCATCCGCTGGTGTCCACCAGCGCCAACTTTAGCGGCCGGCCACCGGCCCGCAGCGCGCTGGCGGTACGCCGGCAATTGGGAACCGCGATGGACTATCTACTGCCCGGCCCGACCGGCGGCTCGGCCCAGCCTACAGAAATCCGCGACCTGCACACCGGGCGACGGGTGCGCGGCGGTTGAACGGCCTCCCGCACCGCTGGCAAAGAGCAGGAGAGGCCGACGCAAGGATTTTGCGATCAATCGCTCAAGTCTTGTTCTCCTTTTTGGACTTCTTTTCGGCCTTCTTCTCTTTCGGAGTCTTGGTCGGTTTCTTCTTGGATTCCTTCTTGATATCGGTGCCTTTACTCATGGCTTTTCTCCGGCTCTTCGATGATTACGAATAAGGTCGGGTTCTCCCCCAGCGTCCGCGAAGAACCCGCCATCAACCCCTGGATGCCCAAAAACCTGCCGGGTCGCCCCGACTCGTACAGCCATAGCGCAGTTTAACCCATCCTGCCTCCCCACGCCTCTTCCCTAGCAAGAGGCAACCTCGCCCAGCAGTGGAACCGCCCGCGCCAGCAGCGTCTTGACCTTGCCCATGCCCTCGATCAGATTCCGCTCGATCTCGGCCATGGTGATCGCGCCCGGAACCTTGCCAGCGGCCCGATTGGCCACCACCGCGCACGCGGCATAGCACAGGTCCAATTCCCGGGCCAACGCCGCTTCCGGCATCCCGGTCATGCCAACGATGTCGCAACCATCCCGCTCCATCCGCCGAATTTCCGCCGCCGTTTCCAACCTTGGCCCCTGGGCCGCCGCGTAGGTGCAGGATTCGCGGGCGTCGAGATTCAGCGCGCGAGCGGCCTGGATCAACCGTTCCCGCAACTCGCCGCAGTACGGCTCGGTAAAGTCGACGTGAGTGACATGGCTGAGATTATCCTCAAAAAAGGTGCAGTGTCGCCCCCAAGTGTAATCCACGAGCTGATCCGGGAAAGCCAGGACGCCCGGCGCCATGTCGCCCCGGATTCCGCCCACCGCCGCCACCGCGATCACCTGTTTCACGCCGATCCGGTGCAGCGCCCACAGATTGGCCCGGTAGTTGATCTTGTGCGGCGGGAGCGTGTGACGCGGACCGTGCCGGGCCAGGAACGCCACGGCCCGTCCCCCCAATTCGCCGCGAATCACCGGGCTGGACGGCTCGCCGTAGGGCGTGGACAGGGTTTCCCGATGGGTGATTTTCAGGGTGTCCAGCGCGGTAAGGCCGGTGCCTCCGATGATGGCGATGGAGGGAGTCATGGCGTGGCTTCTCGCGAGCGGAATTGAGACAGAGCGCCGAAAACGGCATTCGCCAAGCGTTCAGCCGCAAGCGGCGTAGATGGCTGGCAATTGACGCCAGTAGTCCTTGTAGTCCATGCCGCAACCGAACACGTAGCGATCTGGAACCTCCAGCCCGACGAAATCCACGACCAGGCCCGGAACCTTGCGTTGGTGCCGTTTGCTCACCAACACCGCGCTATAGAGCGCCACCGCTCCCCGTTGGCGCACCTCGTCCAGAATCGCCTTGAGCGTGTCACCCTCGTCGAAAATATCGTCCACCACCAGAACCGCCTGCCCGGCCACCGCCGGTCGCGGAGGGACGATCCAGTCGATTTCGCCGCCGCGCGTCCCGCTGCGATAGCGGGTGGCGTGGAGGTAGCCGACCCGCAGCGGAAACCGCAACCGGGACAGCAAACCGGCGGCGGTCACGAACGCGCCGTTCATCACCATCAGCACCAACGGATCGCGACCTTCCAGCCGGGCGGTCACGGCGACGGCCAAGCGATCCAGGGCAACCTCGATCTGCTCCGGCGTACAAAGCAACTCGGCCTCGCGCAATACGGCGAGCGCCTGTTGGGCGGTGATGCTGGACATTGCGGACTCCTAAAATCAGGACGGGTTGGATCGGTGAACCGGGTTTGCCGCGTTCAGATATCCATCTCCAGCAGAGGGAATGCATCGTAATCATGCACCAGTCGCACCGCCCGTTGCCAGACCGAGTTGTGGCGCAGTCGCTCCACGGTGGGACGGCCACGCCCGTGCAGGCGAATCAGCCGAACCTGGGTCACCGGATCGGGGGTATAACGCAAGTGGTCGAGAATGGCGATGGCGGCGTGGCGGTCGTTGCAAGCCAGCACCATGTCGCAACCGGCCGCCAGCGCCGCCAAGGCCCGTTCCGGCGGCGAGCCGGCGGCGCGCGCGCCCGCCATGTCCAAGTCGTCGCTGAAGATCACGCCCTGGAATTCCAGCCGCTGGCGCAGGATACCCTTGAGCCAGCGCGCCGAGAACCCGGCCGGGTGCTCGTCCACCGCTGGATACACCACATGCGCCGGCATGAGGGCCGCCAACCCGTAGTGGATCATCCGCTCGAAGGCCAGCAGATCGGCCGCTTCCAGCGCGGCGAGCGGGCGCGGGTCCACCGGCAGTTCCAGATGCGAGTCGGCGGCGATGCCGCCATGGCCGGGAAAGTGCTTGCCCACCGCCTCCATGCCGGCCTTCTGCATCCCGCTGGCGTAGGCATGGGCCAGATCGGCCACGCTTTCGGGATCGTGGTGAAATGCCCGGTCGCCGATGATCCCGCTCACGCCGTGATCCAAGTCCAGCACCGGGGCGAAGCTGAGATCCACCCCCACCGCCCGCAGTTCGGCGGCCATCAGCCAGCCGGTGACCCGAGCCAGTTGCTTGGCGCGCATCCGGTCCTGGTCGTACATCTCGCCCAACCGGCGCACCGCCGGCAGGCGGGTAAACCCGTCGCGGAATCGCTGGACCCGACCACCCTCGTGATCCACCGCCACCAGCAAGCGCGGCTGGCGCAAGGCGTGAATCACCGTGGTCAGCGCCGCGACTTGCGCCGGCGACTGGTAGTTGCGGGTGAACAGGATCACCCCGCCCACCAGCGGATGGCGCAGAAGTTCCTGTTCCTGCGCGGTCAGCTCCACCCCTTCCAGCCCCAGCATCACCGGTCCCAACGCCATCGTTCGCGCCTCGCCTCGGCCTATTCGCCGCGAAATAGTCTTATGATAACGATTCACGTCCCATTCGCCAGCCCACATGCCCGCGCCTTCCTCGTCATCCACCACACCGTCCTCACCGATCCCTTCCGCGCCACGATGGTACGGCGGGTGGTCGCGACAGTTTTATTGGGGGCTGGCGCTCGCGGCGGTCATCGGCGCCGCAGCCGTGACCGCCCTCGATCCCTTCTCCTACCACGAAACCCTACTCGACCACTGGTTCGGCCCGGTGCAGCAGGAAATGGACGGATTTGAGGTGATGCTGCGCCATGCGGTCTGGCTCCTGATCCCGCTGGGCGCGGTCACGGTCGCCGCGTTGTCGTGGTCCTGGCTGTTGCAACGGCAGGTGGCGCAACGCACCCAGCAATTACAGCGGGAACTGAACGAGCGCCAGCAGATGGAAATGGCGTTGCGCGAAAGCGAAGCGCGCTTTCGCGACGTGACCGAGGCCGCCAGCGACTGGATCTGGGAGATGGACGAGAATCTTCGCTTCACCTGTCTCTCGGAACGCTTCTACGACCTGACCGGCATCCCCTCGCAATACGTACTCGGCCTCACTCGTTGGGAACTGGCCGCGATGGATTCGGCCGCCGATCCAGAAAAATGGCGCCGGCATCGGGAAATCCTGGAAAATCACTTGCCGTTTCGTGATTTTGTCTACCAAACCCGGCTGAGCGGCAGCCACAACGAAGGCCGCTATCTGAAAGTCAGCGGCAAACCGATTCACGATAGCCAGGGCCGGTTTCTGGGCTATCGCGGCACCGGCACCGATATCACCGAACAAATCAGGGCGGAAACGGCGCTCCAGGAAAGTGAATTACGGCTGCGGCGCATCATCGACTTGGTGCCGCACATGATCTTCGCCAAAGACCGCCACGGCCGCTTCCTTCTGGCCAACCGCGCCACCGCCAGGGCCCTTGGCGCGACCGTTGACGATCTGATCCAGCATTCCCATTCCATCGTTCACAACGTGGCCGAGGAAACCGAACGGATGCTGGCCGACGACCGGGAAGTGATCGACAGCGGAACCCCCAAGTTCATCGCCGAGGAAACCTTCACCGACCACGCCGGCCAGGTTCGAACCCTACAGACCATCAAAATCCCCCTCACCGAACCGGGCCTGAACGAAACCGCCGTCCTGGGCGTGGCCATCGACATCACCGAACAGAAGCGCGCCAAGGAAGAAGTGGCGCGGATGCGGCTTTATCTCAAGAACATCATCGATTCGATGCCCTCGGTGCTGATCGGCGTGGATCCCTGGGGCTATATCACGGTGTTGAACCAGCCGGCCGAACAGACCGGCGGCATGTCGTGGGAGGCGGCGCAGGGCCGGTTCTTCGGCGACGTATTCCCGCAACTGGAAGGCCAATTCGAGCAGGTGCGCCAAGCGATCCGCCTCGGCCGGCCGATCAAAACCCCGCGGATGACGTTGGACGTGCAGGGCGAACTGCATTATGCCGATGTCATGGTCTATCCTTTGATGGCGGACAACGCCAGCGGCGCGGTGATCCGGATGGACGACGTCACCGCCCGGGTCCGGATCGAATCGATGATGGTGCAAACCGAAAAAATGCTTTCGGTCGGCGGGTTGGCGGCAGGCATGGCCCACGAAATCAACAACCCGCTGGGCGCCATCCTGCAGGGCAGCCAGAACATTCTGCGCCGCGTGGCTCCGGACATGCCACAGAACCGGGCGGCGGCCGACGCCATCGGCATCGACCTGGACCGAATCCATCGCTATCTGGAACAGCGCCAGATCCTGCGTTTCCTCGAAGGCATCCGCGAGGCGGGCACCCGCGCGGCCAAGATCGTCGCCGACATGCTGTCCTTCAGCCGGCGCAGCGAATCGCGCTTCGCGTTGGTGAACCTGGAAGAGATGCTGGAAACCGTACTGCGGCTGGCCGCCAGCGACTACGATTTGAAGAAGAAGTACGATTTCAAGCGGATTGTCATCGAACGCGATTACGACCCCGCCCTGCGCTTGATGCATTGCGACAAGACGGAAATCGAGCAGGTGATCCTGAACCTGCTCAAGAACGCCGCCCAGGCCATGGCCGAGGAAGGCACGCCGGCACCGGTCATCACCCTGCGCACCCGCTGCGAGGCGGAGCATGCCTTGATCGAAGTGGTTGACAACGGTCCCGGCATGGATGAAAAAACGCTCAAGCGCATCTTCGAACCCTTCTTCACCACCAAGGACGTGGGCGCTGGCACCGGTCTGGGCCTGTCGGTGTCCTACTTCATCATCACCGAGCAACATAACGGCCGGCTGTCGGTGATGTCCAAGCCGGGGCAAGGCGCGCGCTTCAGCATCCGCCTGCCCCTGAGCCGGGAGGCGTTGCCATGACCGACTGGATTTTAATCGTCGACGACGAGGCCATGATTCGAGAAAACCTGAGAGCCTATTTGGAGGACGAAGGTTGGCGCGTGGCGGCGTTCGAGTCCGTCGCCCCGGCGCTGGGCTGGTTGCGCAATGGCGATCCCTGCCGGGTCTGCATCATGGACATGCGCCTGCCGGACATGGACGGCAACAGCGCCATTCGCGCCTTGCATCAGACCTACCCGGACCTGGAATTCCTGATCCACACCGGTTCCTCCAGTTACAGCCTGCCCGAGGACCTGCGCGCTATGGGCCTCGACGACAGCCGGGTCTATCACAAACCGCTGGCCGATATGGCGCCGCTGGCGGCGGCGGCGCGGCGGCTCGCGGCGCGCGGGGACTTGCCATGAACGCCCAGCCCGCTCGCATTCTAACCATCGACGACGAAGATCTGGTCCGGGAGGTTCTCACCGCCTATCTGGAGGACAGCGGTTTCGAGGTCATCCAGGCTGGCGACGGTCGGACCGGCATTGAGCTGATCGGCCGCGAGCAACCCGATCTGGTGCTGTGCGACCTGCGGATGCCCGGCATGGACGGCTTGCAGGTGCTCGCCACTGTCACCCGCGACTTTCCCGAATTGCCGATCCTGGTGGTCTCCGGCATGGGCGGTATGAGCGACGCCATTCAAGCCCTCAAGCTCGGCGCCTGGGATTACGTCACCAAGCCGATCGAGGACATGGCGGTGCTGGAGCACGCCATCAATCATGCCCTGGAGCGCGCCCGCCTGCGGCGGGAAAACCGCGAGCATCGCGAGCATCTGGAAGTCGTCAACGAACAGTTGCGGCAAACCTTGCGACGCTTGCAGGAAGACGAGTCGGCGGCGCGGCGCATCCAGTTTCAGTTGCTGCCGGAAAACGACAAACAGTACCGCAATTACCGTTTCAGCCGCCACTTGCTGACCTCGCAGTATCTGAGCGGCGATTTCGTGGATTATTTCGCCATCGACGGCGAACATCTCGGTTTTTACATCGCCGACGTGTCCGGTCACGGCGTCTCGTCGGCTTTCGTCACGGTGATGCTGAAAAGCTACATGGGTCGTTACCGGGAGTTGCACCGGCAGAACCGCGACAAGGGCATCCTGAACCCGGCCGAGACCCTCGGCCGGCTGAACCGGGAAATCTTCGGCTGTCACATGGATAAGTACCTGACCATGTTCTACGGCGTGATCCACTGGTCGAATAACCGGTTGCGCTACAGCAGCGGCGGCCAGTTCCCGTTCCCGATCCTGTTCGACGGCGAGCAAGCTGGTTATATCGGCAAGAAAAGCCTGCCGATCGGGCTGTTCGACTTCGCCAGCTACCAGACCGAATACCTGGATTTGCCGCCTCGGTTCGTTCTGGCGCTGATTTCCGATGGCATTCTCGAAACCCTGCCGCAAGCCAGCCTGCGCGACAAACAGACCTTTCTGCTGGACCTGATCCGCGACACCGACCTTAATATCGAGAATCTGATTCAGGCGCTGGATCTGGATCGCGCGGGACCGTTGCCGGACGACGTCACCTTGTTGTTAATCAAGAGGGCGGAGTGAATGGAGTCGGGAGCAGCGTTTTACGTCAAGCAGGGCAATACCTACGTCCTCAAGCTAAGCGGCGACGTGCGCTATACCATGGGCTGCGCGCTGGGAGATTTTCTGAACGGACTGTTCGCCCGAGCCGATTACGACGATATCGTTGTGGATCTGACTGACGCCCATTCCATCGACAGCACCAGCCTGGGTCTTTTAGCCCGAATTGCCAACTTCAGCCGCCAGCACTTCGCCCGCAAGACCACCCTGTTGTCCACCAACCCCGACGTCAACCAGATCCTCGACAACCTGGGGTTTTACGAGATTTTCAACATTCGCGACACCGGCGAAACCATCTCGGCGACGCTGCGGCAACTGGCGATTCCCGACCCCTGCGACAAGGATACGTTGACCCGGATCGTTTACGAAGCCCACCGCACGTTGAGCGAACTCAACCCCGGCAACCAGGAAACGTTCAAGGGCGTCCTCGACAGCCTGCGACCCAAAACAAGCGGAACCTCCTGAACGCGCCCGGCGGCGACCTCAACCGGCGATCAACACCCGATCGCCGGCTTCCACCCGGTCGAACAGTTCCAGCAAATCCTGGTTTCGCAGGCGGATGCAACCGTGCGAGAGCGGTATTCCCATCGGCGCCTCGTCCGGGCAACCGTGCAGGTAAATGAACCGGCGCAGGGTGTCGCGATCACCGCCCCGATTGAATCCCGCCTCCAGGCCGGTCAGCCATAAAATCCGGGTCAGGATCCAATCCCGTTCCGGGTGACCGGCCGCCAGTTTCGAACTGTAAATTTCGCCGGTCGGCCGCCGCCCGACGAACACGGTGTTGAGCGGCAGGCCCGCGCCGATCTTGACGCGGATGCGATGCCAACCGCGCGGCGTGCAACCGCTGCCGCGCCGTTCGCCGGGACCGTTGCGGGCGGTGGACACCGGGTAGCTCGCCGCCACCGCGGCACCTTCAAGCAATTCCAACCGCTGGTCGGGAACGTGGATGCGAATCAGTCGCTCGCGCATGACCAAGCGTTGTAGGGATGTCGCGCCAGTTGCGAGTTGTAGTAGCGGATGTCGTGCGAGACGTCCTCGCCCGCCCAGTCGGGACGGGCGAACGGTTCGTCGGGACGGCTCAGTTCCACCTCCGCCACGATCAGCCCGGCGTTGGCGCCAGCAAACTCATCGATTTCCCAAAGATGGTCGCCGCAATGAACAAAATGGCGGGTCTTCTCCAGCAGCGGTTGCTCGCACAGGGTATCGAGGATTTCCTCGGCCTCGGCCAGCGGGATGGAATATTCGTATTCGCTGCGCTGGATGCCGAGCGTTCCGCTCTTGATGTTGAGGAAGCCCCGACCGCCGGCTGCCCGCACTCGCACCGAGCAGCGGGCGTCGCTGGCGAGGTAGCCCTGCCGCATCCGCACCGAGCGCTCGACTTGTTGGCGCCAGCGGTCGTCGCGGATAAGAAATTTGCGTTCGATTTCAGTGGCCATGTCGCCATCCCGTTGCTTGGCTGGAATTTAACCCGCATGGTAGGACAAGCTGCGGGCTTTGTGTATGCTTGCCGCATTCGCGCCACCAGGGATAAATCCACATGAGCGATGCCGATCCCGACTCGTTGCCGCTGCTCGACGACGAAGCCATTACCGAGTTGCGCGACATCATGGAAGACGAGTTTGCCGAACTGCTGAATGCTTTCCTGAACGACCTACCGGCTCAGATCGCGCGCTTGCAAACCGTCGCCACCCAAGGCGACGCCGACGAACTTTATCAGATCGCCCACAAGCTCAAATCGAGTTGCGGCAGCATCGGCGCGCCGCGTCTGACCGAACTGATCCGGCGCCTGGAGCAGGCGGGGCGGCAAAAGGTCCTGGACGGCGCCACGCCCCTGCTGCGGCAGGTCGAAACGGTCGCCGGCGAAACGATCGCTGGTCTGCGCGCTCGTTTGGACTGAGCCGCCATGGGTTGCCGGAACGGGTAGCCAATGCCGGATCGAGGCAACGGGTGTCAATTTTGTTTCGCCCCCGGGCGGCGCGGTTGCGGCTGGGCTGGTCACCGCGCGTCCGAAAAGCCCTGCTGCCGCCACGCTTCGTAGACCGCGACCGCGACCGCGTTGGCCAGGTTGAGACTGCGGCCGGGGGTCAGCATCGGAATCCGCAGCCACCGTTCCGGGGGAATGTCGGCCAGCACCCGCGCCGGCAGGCCGCGCGTTTCCGGGCCGAACAGCAGCGCGTCATCGGGCTGATAGGTCACCGCGTGGTAGCAACGCGCGCCCTTGGTGGTAAAGGCGAACAGCCGCGCCGGTCTCACCTCGGCGAGAAAGGCCGCCAGATCGCAATGTAGCCGCACCGTGGCCCACTCGTGATAATCCAGCCCGGCCCGGCGCAGTTGCCGGTCATCGAACTGAAAACCGAGTGGCCGGATCAGATGCAACCGCGCCCCGGTGTTGGCGCACAGCCGGACGATATTGCCGGTGTTGGGCGGAATTTCCGGCTCGTACAAAATCACGTCGAACATGGCCCGCCGCGTCCGGTCCCCTACTCCATCCGCAATTCCTTGATCTTCCGGGTCAGGGTGTTGCGCCCCCAGCCCAGCAACCGGGCGGCGTCTTGCCGATGGCCGCCGGTTTGCTCCAGCGCCGCCCGAATCAGCACCCGCTCGAAACTGGGCAGGGCGGTTTCCAGCAAGTTCTGCTCGCCGCGCGCCAACCGCTGACCCGCCCACGTTCGCAGCGTCGCTTCCCAATCGGGACCGCCGCCGGACGCGGCCGGACTTCGCTCCCGCAATTCGCCCGGCAAGTCCTCCAGATGGATTTCCCGCCCCGAGGCCATCACCGTCAGCCAGCGGCACAGGTTTTCCAACTGCCGAACATTGCCTGGCCAGTCGAGACCGCCGAGATAGCTCTCGGTTTCCGGGCGCAGGATTTTCGGTTCGACTCCCAGCTCCCGCGCCGCCTGACCCAGGAAATGCCGGGTCAACAGCGAAATATCTTCGCGCCGCTTGTTGAGCGATGGAAGTTGAATCCGGATCACGTTCAAACGATGGTAGAGATCTTCGCGGAACAGCCCGTCGCGGACCCGTTGCTCCAGATTCTGATGGGTCGCGGCGATCACCCGCACGTCCACCCGGGTCGGCGTGTGGCCACCCACCCGGTAAAACTCGCCCTCGGCCAGCACCCGCAACAGCCGGGTCTGCAACTCCGCCGGCATGTCGCCGATTTCGTCCAAAAATAGCGTCCCGCCGTTGGCCTGCTCGAACCGTCCCTGCCGGGTCGCCTGCGCCCCGGTGAACGCGCCGCGCTCGTGGCCGAACAGTTCCGATTCCAATAAATCGCGAGGGATGGCCGCGGTATTGATGGCTATGAACGGCCGGTCGGCGCGCGGGCTGTGCCGGTGCAGGGCGCGGGCCACCAGTTCCTTGCCCGTGCCGGATTCGCCGTTGATCAGCACCGTAATGTTGGAGCGCGACAGCCGACCGATGGCGCGAAACACCTCCTGCATCGCCGGCGCCTCGCCGATGATCTCGGGCAACGGCTCGACCGGTTCCGCTGGCTCGGTTCGCTGGCGGTGAGTCTGACAGGCGCGGCGGACCAGAGCCACCGCCTCGTCCACGTCGAACGGTTTGGGCAGGTATTCGAACGCGCCGCCCTGATAGGCGGAAACCGCGCTGTCGAGATCGGAATGGGCGGTCATGATGATCACCGGCAATTCCGGCGCCCGTTCGCGCAACCGGGACAACAGTTCCAGACCGCTCATGCCCGGCATGCGGATATCGGCGACCACGGCGTCCGGCGTTCCCTGGCGGAGCGCATCGAGCACCCCCGCCGCGCTGTCGAAGGTCGTGACCGTCATGCTATCGCGTTGCAGGGCTTTTTCCAGCACCCAACGGATGGCGTGGTCATCGTCGATCACCCAAATATGTTCTTTTCTGCTCATCCGGTCGTTCCCAAGGGCAGTAACAGCGTAAAAACAGTCTCGCCAGGCCGGCTGGCGCATTCGATCAGGCCACCATGCTGGGCGATGATGTTCTGAGCGATGGACAGGCCCAGCCCGGTGCCATCGGGCCGACCGCTGATCATTGGATAGAAGATCTGTTCCTGCTGCGCGGGCGGAATGCCGGGACCGTCATCCACGATGTCCAGTCGCGCCACCAGCTTATGGCGCTTCGCGCCGATGGTGTACTGGCGCTGCACCCGGGTCCGCAGGGCGATGACGCCCCGCCCGCGTTCGCCCAGGGCCTGCGCGGCGTTGCGCACCACGTTGAGCACGGCCTGGATCAACCGGTCGGCATCGCCCCACAGCGGCGGAATGCTGGGATCGTAGTCGCGCTCGATGCGGACGCCGGGGCAAGCCTCGGCCTCCACCAGCCCGCAAACTCGCTCCAGGATTTCGTGGATGCTCACCTCGTCGTAGGCGCGGGGTTGATTCGGCCCCAGCATCCGGTCCACCAGATTGCGCAGCCGGTCGGCCTCGCCGATGATGATGCCGGTGTATTCGCGCAGCGCCGGGTCCGGCAGTTCCCGCTCCAGCAGTTGCGCCGCCCCGCGCAGGCCACCCAGCGGATTCTTGATTTCGTGCGCCAGATTGCGCACCAGCGCCCGGGTGGTGTGATGCTGGGCCAGAATGTGCTCCTCGCGGCTGATCCGCAGTCGCCAATCCACTTGGCGCAGTTCCAGCAACAGCTCGGTGGGCGGATCGCGCTCCAGGAGGGGCGCGGCGGTGCAGTCCACGGTCACGACCCGCTCCAGGGGAAAGGTCAGTTGCAGTTCCCGCTCGATATAGGGATGACCGCTCTCCAGACAGTGCCGCAGTCCGGCGATGAACGGCTCGGCGCCGACGATCAGTTCCGGCAGCGCCAGTTTGTGGGCCTTGCGAAAACTCAGTTCGAACAGCGTTTCCGCCGCCGGATTCATAAACAGCAACCGCAAGCGCCGGTCCAGCACCAGTACGGCGATGCTCAGGCTTTCCACCACCCGGCGTTGGTAATTTCTCAGCACGGTCGCCTCGTTCTCCGCTTGTCACCCACGATACGGCAAAAACCAAGCCAATCCAGCGAACCGCCCCCATGATGATGCGCTATCGGCGCATCGCGCCGAGCCAGGCACGGTCGGCATGGGCCCGCATCGTTCGCATTATGCACCATAATAGTGCAACGCATCTCCCAACAAAAACGCCCCCTAAACGGGGGCGTCGTTGCGATCAGGCACGAGCGACGCGTGGTTCGGGGCCGCGTCGCAACCCTTACAGACTGTAATACAGATCGAACTCGACCGGGTGCGTGGTCATGCGCAGCCGGGTTACTTCTTCGTTCTTCAGCGCGATGTAGGCGTCGATCAGATCGTTGGTGAACACGCCGCCCCTGGTGAGAAACTCGCGGTCGGCGTCCAACTCGGCCAGCGCCTCGTCGAAGTAGAAACAGACCTTGGGAATCTGCTTCTCCTCTTCCGCCGGCAGATCGTAAAGATCCTTGTCCATGGGATCGCCAGGGTGGATCTTGTTCTGAATACCGTCCAGGCCCGCCATCATCATCGCGGCGAACGCCAGATACGGATTGGCGGTCGAATCGGGGAAACGCACCTCGATGCGGCGGCCCTTCGGGCTGCTGACATACGGGATGCGGATCGACGCCGAACGGTTGCGGGCCGAGTAGGCCAGCATCACCGGCGCTTCGAAGTGGGGCACCAGTCGCTTGTAACTGTTGGTCGAAGCGTTGGTGAAGGCGTTCAGGGCCTTAGCGTGCTTGATGATGCCGCCGATGTAGTACAGCGCGATTTCGGACAGGCCCGCATACTGGTCGCCGGCGAACAGGTTGACCCCATCCTTGGCCAGCGACTGGTGGACGTGCATCCCGCTGCCGTTGTCGCCGACCAGCGGCTTGGGCATGAAGGTGGCCGTCTTGCCGTAGCTCTGGGCGACGTTCTGGACCACGTACTTCAGTACCTGCACCTCGTCGGCCTTGCGCACCAGGGTATCGAAGCCGACGCCGATTTCGCACTGGCCGGCGGTGGCGACTTCGTGGTGATGGACTTCCACCCTCAAACCCGCCTGCTCCAGGGCCAGGCACATGGCCGAGCGGATGTCGTGCAGCGAATCCACCGGCGGCACCGGGAAATAACCGCCCTTGACGCCGGGCCGGTGGCCGAAGTTGCCGCCCTCGTAGGCGCGCTCCGAGTTCCAGCCGGCCTCGGAGGAGTCGATCTTGTAGAAGCAACCGCTGATGTCGGCGCCCCAGCGAATATCGTCGAAGATAAAGAATTCGTTTTCCGGGCCGAAGTAGGCGGTGTCGGCGACGCCGGTGGATTTCAGATACGCCTCGGCGCGGCGGGCCAGCGAACGCGGGTCGCGTTCGTAACCCTGCATGGTGTTGGGTTCGATCACGTCGCAGGTCAGGATCAGGGTCGGCTCTTCGAAGAAGGGATCGACAAAGGCGGTCACCGGATCGGGCATCAGAATCATGTCCGACTCCTGGATGCCCTTCCAGCCGGCGATGGACGAGCCGTCGAACATTTTGCCGTCCTCGAACACATCCTCGTCCACGGCGCTGACGGGCACGGTGACGTGCTGCTCCTTGCCGCGGGTATCGGTAAAGCGATAGTCCACGAACTTGATGCCCTTTTCCTCGATCAGCTTCATCACATCGGCAGCATTCATTGTCATTGATTCCTCGGGTTTGAAAAGACTCGGTCGTGATTGAGAACGTCGGTGATGGGGTTGCCTCGTTCCATGGTCCGCCGCGATTTAGCAGGAACCATGCCACGGGAATTTTTTCCAGCCATGACCGTCCATTGGGCGTGCGCTGAAACGCGCGGGCGGCTCGCGTTGCCCGAACATGGGGCAATCCTGTCAACGATTGCACCATTCAGGGGCGCGACGCAAAGCCATCCAGCAGGTCACTCCAGCCGGGCGAACGGCTTATACTCCCATCGTCACCCAACCACCAGCGGAGAACGGCATGAAATTTGAGTTCGCGGTTCAGAACATCAAGTGCGGCGGCTGCGCCAGCGCGATTCAAACGGGCTTGCGCCAAGACGCCCGGGTTTTGAAGGTGGCGGTGGATGTGCCTACCGGCCGGGTAACGGTGGAAACCGAAGGGGATCGCCGGGCGGAACTGAGCGCAGCGCTGAAAGCGCTGGGCTATCCCGAACGGACATGAGCGGAACACGTCCGCGGGGGTTGACGGGCAAAGGCGGAGCCGGGCAAGCCTCGGCCCCGCCGCCCCCGCAAGCGGCTTAGAAGCGGGTGCCGATGTTGAGGCCGACGACCCAGGGATCGATGGTGACAGTGCCGACACCGACCCCGTCCAGCTTGAGCTTGGTGTCGATGTCCATATACATGACGGTGGCGTTCAGGAACCAGTTAGGCGCCATGTCGATATCGACGCCCATCTCGCCGGCCAGACCCCAGGACGAATCCAGGCTCACGTCGGTGCCGGACAGAGCGCCGGTTCCATCCTCATTGAAAAAGAAAGTGTAATTCAGACCGACGCCCACATAGGGGTGGACGGTGCCGGTCGGGATGAAGTGATACTGCAGGAAGAGCGTCGGCGGCAACTGATAGGTCTCGGCGACCTTGCCCGCGCCCGTAAGTTCGACGTCGTGCTTGAACGGCAGGGCCAGGATCAGTTCGACACCGATATTCGGGTTCACCATATAGGTGAAGTTGAAACCCAGACTGTAGCCGCTGTCCACATCCAGATCGACGCCCGGCGCGAGACTGAGGTTATCGGACTTGGGGAATACACCCCACGCTCCGACCCGTCCAATCCAGTTGCCCGCTTCATAAGCCTGAGCGGTTCCCGCCAGCAAACCAGCGGCCAGAGCGGCGGCCAGGGTAGTTTTCGCGATTTTCGTGGACATCGTCAGATTCCTCGGTCATTTCTCTCGTGGGTTAAAAAATCGAAAGCGGTATTCACGCACAACTATTGTGTACTATCCACAACAAGATAGTCAAAAACAACGTGATGTATCAATAATGTCATTAGGGGGCGTTAGTCCTCTTCCAACGGCGGCAACACCTGAACGACCTCCTCGAAGGTGGTCAGTCCGGCGGCGATCTGCAAGGCGGCGCTCACCCGCAACAGACGCATGCCCTGCCCGCACGCGCGGCGGCGAAGTTCGTCCGAATCCATGTTGGGCCGAAGCAGCCGGCGCAGTTCCGGCGTCACGGTCAACAGTTCATACAGGCCGACGCGGCCGAGATAGCCGGTGTTGCGGCACTCCGGACAACCGCGCGGCGCCCGGACGGTCGCCGGTTTCGGCAACGGCCAGGGTCGAATCAACGCTTCCCACAAGGTCGGTTCCAATTCCCCCTCGCCCTTGCAGTGCGGGCACAGGGTGCGCACCAGCCGTTGCGCCATCACTCCGATGAGGACGTTTTGAATCAGGTAGTGGGGCACGCCGAGATCGAGCAGCCGGGTCACCGCCGAGGCGGCGTCGTTGGTGTGCAAGGTGGAAAGCACCAAATGTCCAGTCAGCGCCGCCTGCACCGCCATCTGCGCGGCCTCCAGATCGCGAATCTCGCCGACCATGATGATGTCGGGGTCCTGTCGCAGCAAGGTGCGGATGCCCTGGGCGAAGGTCAGATCAATCGCTGGCTGGATCTGCATCTGATTGAGTTCCGGCGCCACCATTTCGATGGGGTCCTCGACCGTGCAGACGTTGACCTCGGGATTCGCCAGATGCTTGAGCGTGGTGTACAGCGTGGTGGTCTTGCCGGAACCGGTCGGACCGGTGACCAGCACGATGCCGTGCGGCCGGGCGATCATCGCCCGCCAGGCTGCTTCCTCGGCTGGCGCGAAGCCCAGTTGGCCGAAATTCTTGGTGACCGTGTCCGGGTCGAAAATGCGCAGCACGCACTTTTCGCCGAAGGCGGTGGGCATGGTGGACAGCCGCATTTCGATTTCCCGGCCGGCCGGGGTGCGGATCTTGATCCGACCATCCTGTGGCCGGCGCTTCTCGGCCACGTCCATCCGCCCCAGGATCTTGATGCGGCTGGTGACCGCGTTCATCACCGCCGGCGGCAACTGATAAATCGCGCGCAAGACGCCATCGATGCGAAAACGGATGTTGCCCTGCTCGCGGCGCGGTTCCAGATGGATGTCGCTGGCGCGCTGGGAAAAGGCGTATTGCAGCAGCCAGTCCACGATCTGCACGATCGGCCGTTCGTCGGCGCTCAGTTCGCCACGCCGGCCCAGTTCCAACAACTGTTCGAAGTTGAGGATGCCCGAGGCCGGCTCCAACGCGCCGCGCAGCGCGCCGCGCACCGAGCGCGACACGCCGTAAAACTCCAACTGATAGCGGTTGATGTCCAGCGGACTGGCGATGACCCGTTCGATGTCCTTGCGCAGGGTTTGCCGCAACACCTCGCGCCACTCGGTAAGATAAGGCTCGGTGGTGGCGAACACCACCCGATGTTCGTCCGTCGCAACGGGCAGAATGTGGTAGCGGGCGGCGTATTCGTAGGAGACGAACGGCAACAACCGCTCGACCGCAGCAATGTCGAGCTTGAGCGGATCGATACGCAGGTACGGCAATCCCACCTTGCCGGCCAGCCATTCGGTCAGCGGTTCCAGACTCAACGCCAGATGCGGCGGTTGCATCTGGCGCAACTGCTTGTTGGCGATCACCACCAGGGGATGCAATTCGCCGCGTTCCGCCCGGGCCTCCGCGCCGACCCGTTCGAGATCGGCCTTGGCCACCAAGCCGTCGGCGGCCAGTTCATCCAACACCTCCTTCAAGGTCAGGCGGTGTTCGGGCAGGCGCGGCCGCTGGGACGGCTGGGACGGCGCAGAACGGGGTTCGGCGCTGGGCGGGTCGAGGGGCGCCGCCGGCATGACGCGCGCGGGTTGGTTCACAAAACCTCCAGTTTGGCGTAGGCCACCACCAGCCACTTGGCGCCGCCAGCCGTCGGGAAATTTACCTTGGCCCGGGCGTGGTAGCCCGCGCCTTCGACCTCCAGCACCACGCCCTCGCCGAACTGGGGATGGCGCACCCGCTGTCGGGGTTGCAGGCCCACGGGTGCGCCGGGCGCGGCAGCGACCGGCGGAGCCGGGAGCGGGGTTTTGCCCCGTCGTTTCGGTTGGGCGCGCACGTCGTGGGTCAGTTCGGCGGGGATTTCGCGGACGAAGCGCGAGGGTGACGGATAGTTTTCCCGGCCGTACCAGTTGCGCCGCTCGGCGTGGCACAGATACAACTGTCGTTGGGCGCGGGTGACGCCGACGTAGGCCAGCCGCCGTTCTTCCTCCAACTGGCGCGCTTCCGCCGTCGAACGGCTGTGCGGGAACAGCCCCTCCTCCAGCCCCACCAGGAACACCAGCGGAAATTCCAACCCCTTGGCCATGTGCAGGGTCATCAACTGCACGCTGTCCTCGCCGGCAGCGCCCTGCCCCTGACCGGATTCCAGCGCGGCGTGAGCGAGAAAGGCGTTCAGCCAGTCCGGTTCGTCCGGGTCCACGCCGACCACCACCGGATCGGCGTGGGTGATGAAATCGCCGCTGGCGTTGACCAGTTCCTCCAGGTTTTCCACCCGCATCTCGCCCTTGTCATCCCTGGCCTGCTCGTACATCGCCCGCAGGCCGCTGCGGGTGATGACCTGCTCCACCCGTTCCGGCAGCGGTTGACCGTGGCTGTCGCGGTCCAGCGCCTCGATCAGGTTCAGGAAGCCACGCACCGCGTTGGCGGCCCGGCCGCTCAGTCCGCCGCTCGCCAACAGGCCCAGCGCGGCCTGCCACAGCGAACCACCTCGACTGCGCGCCGCTTCGCGCAGCAGGTCCACGGTGCGCTCGCCGATAGCCCGAGGCGGGGTGTTGACCACTCGCTCGAACGACGGATCGTCGTCGCGATGGGCGACCAGCCGCAGATAGGCCAGAGCATCCTTGATTTCGGCCCGCTCGAAGAAGCGCAGGCCGCCGTAAATCCGGTAGGGCAACGCCGCCGCGATCAGGGTTTCCTCGAACACCCGCGACTGGGCGTTGGAGCGGTAGAGAATCGCGGCGTCGCGGCGTTGGCCCCCCTGCTCCACCCACTGGCGGACGCGTTCGACCACGAACCGCGCCTCGTCCACTTCGTTGAAGGCGTCGTAAATCTGGATCGGCTCGCCGTCGCCATCGGCGGTCCACAGATTCTTGCCCAGCCGGCCGGCGTTGTGGGCGATGAGCGCATTCGCGGCCTTGAGGATGTTGTGAGTGGAGCGGTAGTTCTGCTCCAGGCGGATGGTTTGCGCGCCGGGGAAATCGTCGGCGAAGCGTTGGAGGTTTTCGACCTTGGAGCCCCGCCAGCCGTACACGCACTGGTCGTCGTCGCCGACGATGAACACGTCGCCCCGGCCGCCGCTCAGTAGCCGCACCCATTGGTACTGGATGGTGTTGGTGTCCTGGAATTCGTCCACCAACACATGCTGGAACCGCTCGCGGTAATGGGCCTGCAGGTCCGGGTGGTCGCGCCACAGTTCGTAGGCGCGCAGCAGCAGTTCGCCGAAGTCCACCAGCCCGCCGCGCTCGCATTCCTGTTGATAGAGCGTGTAGATCTGCCGATACTGGCGCTGGACCGGCTTGCCGTCGTCGGCCAGATCGGCAGGGCGCTGGATTTCGTCCTTGCAGCGGTTGATGAAGCCGGCAACCTGGGGCGGCGGCCATTTTTTCTCATCCAGATTCAGCCCGCGCAGCACCCTTTTGAGCAACCGGGTTTGATCGTCGCTGTCGAGAATCTGGAAGGCGCGCGGCAGGCGCGCTTCTTGCCAGTGCTGGCGCAACAGGCGGTGGGCGATGCCGTGAAAGGTGCCGATCCACAGCCCGCCGATGGGCTGATCCAGCATCTTTTCCACCCGGCCCCGCATCTCGGCGGCGGCCTTGTTGGTGAAGGTCACCGCCAGGATCGACCAAGGCGAAGCGTTCTCCACCGTCAGCAGCCAAGCGATGCGTCGAGTCAGCACCCGGGTCTTGCCGCTGCCAGCCCCGGCCAACACCCGCAGGGGTCCCAGCGGCGCGGTCACCGCCGCGCGCTGGGCTGCGTTGAGATCGTCGAGAATCCAGGAAACGTCCATGGCCGGCGATTCTAGCAGAATCGCTCGGGGCGGGCGGCGACCGGGAGCGGCGGGCGCTACAATACCGCGCCGCCGCTCGCCCCGGAGATCACCGCATGACCCGCCAGAAGCTCCCCATCGGCATTCAGACCTTCGCCAAGCTGCGCGAGGACGACTGCCTGAACAACATCACGGTGGACGCGCGCTATTCGGCGATTTGCGGCTACACCGAAGCAGATGTCGATACGGTGTTTGCCCGCGAGTTGGCGGGCCTGGACCGTGCGCGCATCCGCGAATGGTACAACGGCTACAACTGGACCGGAGAGGCGGTCTACAACCCCTTCGATCTGCTGCTGTTCAAGAGACGCCAGTGACGGGTCACGGCGTCGGGGCATTGACCCCGAACATCCCCTGTTGCAATGCGGTTCCCCCACGCCGCGACGGGAACAATGCTGCGGTCCAGCGGGTAAATCCAGTATGATGAGCGCCCTTCGATGGCTTGAAATACGAAGGTAGCGTGAATCGTGGCGGAGACAATCGGGTGTTCGAACTGATCAAGGCCGGCGGCTGGCTGATGGCGCCGATTCTGGCCTGCTCGCTGGCGGCGGCGACCATCATCGTCGAACGGTTGCTGGCGCTGCGCCGGGCGCGGGTATTGCCCGCCCAACTGCTGGCGACCCTGGACCGCTGGCTGGAACGCGGCGCGGTCGATGCACGGGAAGTGGAAGCGTTGCCGCTACATTCGCCGCTGGGCCGGATCGTGGCGGCGGGGCTGGCCACTCGTGGCCGTAGCCGGGAGATTTTGCGAGAGCGGGTCGAGGATACCGGCCGTCACGTGGCGCACGAACTGGAACGCTTCCTCAACGCCCTGGGCACCATCGCCGCCATCAGTCCGCTGCTGGGCCTGCTCGGCACGGTGGCGGGCATGATCAAGATCTTTCAGATCGTTTCGACCCAGGGCAACAGCAATTTCAGTCTGCTCTCGGTGGGTATCGCCGAGGCGCTGGTGACCACCGCCGCCGGCCTGACCGTCGCCATTCCCAGCCTGCTGTTCTATCGTTATTTCAATGCGCGGGTGGACGAACTGGTGGTGCGCATGGAGCGGGAAACGCTGCAACTCGTCGATCTGCTGGACGCCGGAGCCAGCGGCAAGGAACCCTCCTCATGAACCTGCGTCCTCATCGCCGCGAGGAACCGGACCTCAACCTGGTGCCGATGATCGACGTGGTGCTGGTGCTGCTGATCTTCTTCATGATCGCCACCAGCCTGCGGCACGAGTCGAAACTGGAAATCCGGCTGCCCGAGTCCGCCAGCCAGCCGCTGCCGAGCAACCTGGCGCAACTGGATGTGGATATCGACGCCAGCGGACGCTACGCCCTCAACGGCCAGGCGTTGGCGACCGCCGACGCCCCGGCGCTGAAAGCGGCCTTGCAAGCCGCCGCCCAAGGCCGGGAATTGCCTCTGATTCTCCGCGCCGATGGCCGGACGCCCCACCAAGCGGTGGTGACGGTGCTGGATGTCGCCGGCCAACTCGGTCTCAAACAACTGGCCATCGGCACGGTGAACGCACCGCTCGTCGCGCCCCCGCCTCCGGCCCCCCCCAACGTCTCGCCCTCGCCGGATCCCGAGCCATGACCTTTCTGGATCGTTACGGCTATTCGCTCAATGGAGTCGCGGTGCTGCTGTGGCCGTTGAGCCTGCTGTTCGGGCTGGCGGCGCGCGCGCGGCGGCTGTTGTACCAGCATGGCCTATGCCGAAGCGAGGCCGTTCCCGTGCCGCTGATCGTGGTCGGCAACATCACCGTCGGCGGCACCGGCAAAACGCCGCTGGTGGCTCGATTGGTGGAACTGTTGCGGGATGCGGGGTACCAACCGGGGGTGATCAGCCGTGGTTATGGCGGCCAGTCGGCGCAATGGCCGCGGCAGGTCATGGCCGACAGCGATCCGCGCCAGGTCGGCGACGAGCCGGTGCTGCTGGCGCGACGCTGTCGTTGCCCGATCGTGGTAGGCCCGGATCGAGTGGCGGCGGCGCGGACCTTGCTCGATACCTATGGCTGCAACGTGATCCTGAGTGATGACGGCTTGCAACATTACCGCCTGCGCCGCGATCTCGAAATCGCCGTGGTGGATGGCTTCCGCCGGCTGGGCAATGGCGCCTGTCTGCCCGCCGGTCCGCTGCGGGAACCGCCCTCCCGCCTGCGCGCGGTGGATTTCGTGGTCGGCAACGGTGCAGCGCGCGGTGGCGAATAC
>Ga0209573_1001526_pt1 | contig 35185 bp, 21 predicted proteins | sample TNRBio252014_DNA_FD_185870 | JGI IMG/M metagenome (GOLD analysis project Ga0209573, IMG submission 185870) | Wastewater treatment Type I Accumulibacter community from EBPR Bioreactor in Madison, WI, USA - TNR Reactor_6/25/2014_ DNA (SPAdes)... | ecosystem: Engineered > Bioreactor > EBPR >...
TACGTTCGCATTTCCCGTAATTATCAGGCAAAAAATCGCCTGTTTGCTGGTCAAAATAGCGGTTAAAGGTCTTTTTTCCGCAAGAAGGGCAAGTCGTCTTTTGCTTGCCAAATAGAGTGTAGCGATAGTTCGCCATAGTGTGCTACCTGTGATTTAAGTTATTCCTTCCCTTACTTGAAGGGGGTAGGATAGGATAAAGTGGCACACTGAAAAAACGCGAGATGAACGGCTTTCAAAAAACGGAGGCTAATTATCGTATGGATGACCAATGCTTAGCGTACCGTATTTGCGATGATTATAACAATTACTTGCGTTATAGTCATTGCTTACCGATATTTGCAATACCGTCGATATTGGTGTGTTACCAATGTAACCACCGTCGATACTCTCTATCTGCTAATGTTTTTCTATCCGCCAAGATGTAAGAAACATTAATAGAATCCGTTTTTTTCGGCGTACTCATTAAAGTACCCTATTCCTACAATATACAACCCCGTTTTTTTTTAACAGGATTACAACCCTGCAAAAAAGCGGGGTTTGTTTTTTATACTAAAGGAAAACAAAAATAAGAGTTTGTTTTCCTTTACCAATAGTTTTAGAGAAAAAAAGTACAACCTCTCATTTTTTTTTTATATAAAAAACAGTCATTTATATATGATTTTCATGTAGTTTCTATGTGGTGTTAATGTAGTTGCTATATAAAAACCACATAGAAATCATGTGGTTTTTATTGCGGATACTTTTCTGATCTTTTCCATATAATTTTTTACGGCTCGGTGTATAATGCTTGATCTACTCCGTTCTTCGGGAAAATCTTTTAAGAATTGTCCCATTTCATCGTATAAAGAGTCGTGCATAGATATACTCCGCGTTCGGATTTTGCTATCGGATTCTATTTTTGTTTCTTGAGGCGTGGGAAGACTTCTGTTTTCGGAGATAAATTCTTTTTCTTCGTTAGAAAGAATATCTGAATTTGGGTTGATGATTTTTGACTTTGCCATACTTTAAGGTTTTAAGCGTTAGGTCGATTGAGGTAGGTTATGAGTTCATTACAGAAGTGGTGGATTTCGGTTCGTGCGGATTGGTCAATTGGAGCGTATTCCATGATACTTTTTCCTTCCCGAAAAGCATATTGAAAAGAAATTCTGTCTTTAATAACAGATTCAAAAACATAAGAAAAAAATAGTCTGCTTTCGTCTAAGAAGGTTAAAGCATCTTGGATGGTCTTGCTGTTTTTGTTAGTGGAAACACGGTTGAAAGCTAAGAGTAAGGGAATCGTTCGGTTAACTTTTTGCTCCAAGCTACGGACTAATTTTAGCATGGTATCTAATTCCCAAAGATCAACAGCAGTTGGCGGCGAGACAGTTAAGATATAATCTGCTTTTACTAAAGCCGTCCGGGTATTAGGATCATCAACACCTGCACTGTCAATAAAAACATACTCTCCTTGTGCTGACCTTTCTTGAGCGATGGTTATTAAGGCTTCGCCTTGTGTACTAACCATAAAAACGGAGGTTAGAGGTTCACCTTGTTTAATCATCAATTCTCGAATCTTATTCCACTTGAAGAGAGAATTTTGCGGGTCTGCGTCAATACAAACAACCTTATGACCCATAGTACTTATTTGGGTAATTAAGTTAGTCGTAAGGGTACTTTTTCCTACTCCGCCTTTAGTGCTGGCTATAGTGATTATTGGCATTCTATTTAATTTTTATGGAGTAACTCTATAGAAACTAAATGGTTTTTATGGGGTTACTATGGAGTGCGTAAATATAATAGGCTGTTTCTCGTCAAAAAAATTATTTGATCGGAAACCGGGAAGTTTTTAGAAAAAGGGGCTAAAATGAAAACTAAGTAATGAGTGCGAGTAACTCCGATAGGGAGATGACTTCCACTTTTTCTTTTAAGGGATAACGTTCCGTACCGGCATATACCACGAAAGATGATTGAGGGGCTATATCTTCCTGTGCGGCATAAAATCCCTTACTTACTTGCGGGGTTAGACTGCGTTTGATTTCGATCAGATACCGATCTTGGTTAGGTAGGATGAGGATTAAGTCGGCTTCCGCTCCGCCCGTTGTGCGATAAAAGTAAGCCGTTGTTCCTTCGAGGGTTACGGACAATACATTTTCAATGATGAAGCCTTCCCAACTGCCTCCGGCTACGGGATGACTTAACAACTGTTCATGTAACGTAATTCCTAAAAGGCTATGGACGATCCCGCTATCTCGAAGGTAAATTTTAGGAGATTTCACTAATCGTTTACCGATATTGATATGATAGGGTTCTAATCGGCGTAATAGTAATAAATCCGTTAGTAAATCTATGTATCGACTTACGGTTTTACTGTCGATCCCCAACGATCTACCTAATTCCGAAGCGTTAAATAAACCTCCTTGTAAATGTGCCAGCATCACCATTAAACGCCTAATCGTCTCGGTTGGTAGTCGGGGGCTGAATTGGGGAATGTCCCGCTCTAAGTAGGTGCGTAAAAATTGTTGTCGCCAAACCATGCTTTGGGTATCGGTAGGAGCGGAAAAACTGTCAGGAAAACCGCCCCGCAACCATAAAGAATTCAGCCTATCTGTCCCTACTTCCATGAGGTTAAAAGGTTGCAATTCAAGGTAAGCGATCCTGCCTGCCAAACTTTCGCCAGATTGTCGCAATAATTCGGGGGAAGCTGACCCTAACAGTAAAAATCTTCCGCTTTTGAGTCCTTCTCTTTTTCCTTCATCGATCCACCCTCGTAATACGTTGAAGAGTTCGGGAAAACGATGGACTTCATCCAAGATAATTAATTTGTCCGTATGGAGCTTAAAATACAGGATGGGGTCTTGCAGTTTGATTCGTTCTTGCGGGGCTTCCAAATCCAGATAAACAGCTTGTTGCTGTTCTGCGATCTGTAAAGCGAGTGTTGTTTTACCGACCTGTCGGGGACCTAATAAAGCGACAACGGGGAATTGATTTAGTCGTTCGAGAACTAAAGGAAATAGGTTACGGGGAATCATCCTTGCAAATTCGGAATCTGATGCCAAATTTACAAGGATGAATAGAGGCTTGGACTCTTATTGTTCTCTGCTTTTTGTATAGTGGGTTGTCAAGGTTCTATTTCGTTTCTACGTGGTAGCTATATAACGACTAAGTAGTTTTCATGGGGTTACTATGGGGTTACTATGGGGTTACTATGGGGTTACTATGGGGTTACTATGGAGTTACTATGGGGTTACTATGGAGTTACTATGGGGTGCTTAAATATAATGGGCTGTTAAGGATACCCAAAAAGTTTAGTTTATTTATACCAAATTCATTATTTATTCACCTCTTTTTAGACTTAAAATTCTGTTGATTTTCATAAAGTTGCGAAATTGAAACTGTGTAAAGAATAAATGAATTTGGTATTACTGTTTTTAGGGGAGAGTAGGCTACTTAAAAAACTACGCTATTTCGGGTGGTTATGAATGATAATCTCTTAACCAGTCTAACTAATTTTGATTAACCAATCCTTCAACCTATGGCAAGCATTCATTTGGCACCCCAAGAAACCTTCCAGCACACCCACGATCATCCGTCCCTGACGCGGGTTGTACAGGGCAAGATTCGCTTTTACATGAACGGAGCAGCGGTAGAAATGGCCGCCGGAACGGAAATCCTCGTCCCCGAACATACCTCCCATCGTTTGGAGAACATCGGGCGCACGCCGGCAGAAGTTTATTGCGGGCATCGCGTCGAAAACGGAGTTCCGCAGTGAATTCCCAACGTAAACCCTACACTTTTAGCCTCCTGCAACTCTTGACGGGAGGCTTATTGATTTTATTCGCGGGGCTGGCGGGGTTCGCATTCCTGCAAGAAAACGGCTGGGGATCAACGGATTCTTTGTTTCAACGGTTGCACCTGCTTTCAATGGACACGGCGGTGAGTCTCTTGGTGGCGGTGATGGGGGTGGGTTTGACCGTTCAAGGGATGGCGCAGAATGCCACGCCTTATTTGGTTTATGAGAGCCTGCGAACGCAGGAATCCCTGTTGGGACTTCGGCGTTCCCGAAGCGGTTATTGGCGGGTGATTTTACGGAATGCGGGAACCGGCTTGGCGATCTGTGAAAGTTTAACCATTCATCTCAACGGCAAACGGATGCGTGTTCAAGATTTTTATACCGGGCTGGAGTCGCTGAATATCCGGGCGGAACGGGATATTTTACTGTTTAACCTCTCGAAGGGGTATGCCTTGAAATCGGAAGCGGAGGTAGTTTTGCTCGAAACGACTTATTCCAGTCTCCCAAAAATAAAAGAAGTTCAGCTGACGTTAGATTTCAGGGACAGCTTCGGTAGGAAATATCGGAAAAAAATAATAATGACAAAAGGCTGCCCCCACTCATATTAGCGTTTTATTGGATTATCAAATCATTTTTTAATAGAACCTCCCAATATTTGGGGTCAAGTCTTGTTGTTTTAGAATTTATGCTTACTTTTGTGGAGAATACATTAGGAATTATTGTTCGGGTTTCTGAATTAATTGTTCACAACCCTTTTTCTCTTGTTATGAAACAGCTGATCGGTCTCCTCTTAATCTTGTATTGCTTGGTAATCAGCAGTGTTCAGGCACAGCAACTGCAACCTCCGCGTTGTTGCAACGGACTGAATGCTTCTCCGACAGCCGGTTATCGTTATTTCAATCTTCATTCCGACTTAACCGGGATTATTATCAATAATCCGCCCACTATTTACGAGATATATCAGAACTATACCAACCAGATTGATTGGTCATCCATCCCTGCCATTAATGAACAGGGGCAGCTGATTCTGCTACCCATTACCAATAATGTACAGGGGACGGAGGGACAGGACAATGGTTTTGCCAGTCTTTGTAATACCTGCACGATAGACCTCGGTGCTTACAAATTTTTGGACAGCGATGGGGACGGTCGTTTGGATGTCGGTGATTATGCCACCCGGGACGAACTCCTCAAAGCCTTCTTTCAAAAAACCCTCTTCAGAACCTTATCCGGAGATGCTAATCCTTATCTATCGGTTATCGTCAAAAAGGTGGAGGTTAATTGTGATGATTGTTCCTGGGGATTTCTGAGCAAAGGATCGGATGATGACTTACTATACCGTAAAGCACTAAACGCAGGCTGCGGTAACGAGCAGGACAATCCCTGCAATAATGCTTCTTGTGAGACTATTTATTGTCCGGGTGCGCCCCGAGACCTGGACTGTGCTTATCCGGGTACTTGTTGTGCCAGCTTCCAAAATAAATTAATAACCGACAAAAGTCAGGAAAATTATCACATCGTCCTGCATACCGGAACCATTAAAGAGTTGGTTCAAAAAAGCGAACCATCCAGTAACGAAACAACGATCGCCTTAGGTAAAGATATGGGAGATCGTTTCGGAGCAATCACCTCTCCGCATTTGAATCTGGTTCGCGGAGCGCGGGGCAGTTCTGTTGCCGGGGATGCCTGTATGGTGGATGTGGTTTTTGAAGTACAATTTAAGGGTGATCCCTACAATCTCCCGCCTTACCATCATTATTTACAGTTACCCTACCTCTTCGGAACGGAGGAAAATTTATCCGCTAATACGGATGCTCTTCCCAGCCCTATTGACGACCGATTCGGTATTTTCTGCCAATACTTAGGCAATGATATTGATGTTTCTAATATTACCGTAGCCAGTCTTCCTTTTGCCGTTGAGGACCTTTATTCCGCAAGACCTAAACTTCCGGAGACCGTCTTTAACTTTTCTTTACCTTACAACACCCTGCACACTGATTATTTGAGTGTTTATCCCGATCAGCATGTTTTAGAGCAGTGCCTCAACTATAATTATTTGTCTAAATACCTGAGTCTCTGCAAAAATGTTCCCATGGTCAATGACAGAAGAGATGCCCAAGGTATTCATCTGGAGCAAGCGGGAACGTATCACCTCAAGTTCGCCATCGGGGAAACGGATAATGTGGAACCCCCGCGCAAAGACGTATGGGATTCCGGACTCATATTCGGGGAGGCCTATGTTTGTAGTTCTCCTAAGAATACCGGTACCTTGTGTAATGGAGATGACCGAATTCAATTGCTCGATGAGCAACCCTACTGTGGTGAACCTTTAACATTTTTACTCCAAGACCCTTGTACTTTATCCGCTGAGGTTTATATTGAGCAAACCGGGACAGCTAGAATCCAGCTTCCCATACCCCAGCCGGAAACAATTCAGGTTAATGGGGTATCCTACCGATCTTATCCATTCGATCTCCCGTCGTTAAATATTGATTTACGTTTATTTACAATAACATTGAAATATGTATGCAATGGCGAAACCCTTTGTTTCCAACGGGAGCTGAAAAATTACAACAATACGACGTGTAGAAGTGCTCTTGCCCAAGTACCTCATTTATCCTGCAACGAGCCGAACCCGCGTGTAACTGTAAACATTTCCTATCCGAATGTTCAAACCCCCTGCCCAAGAGATCCGGAAATCCCCTGTACGGTTACTTGGTATTATAAAACGAGTCCAACGGGAGAACCCATTTTTCTGTCTCATTCCACCGCCGATCATATTGACCTTAACATGCCTTTACTTGCTCAAATTCAAGAGGTATCCCGTTTGGAAGAGTGTCCGGGATGGTGCAATTACGCCCAATTGGTGATTGATCGGGCTTTTTCCCAAGCTCCCGATGTCAATATAGCCGTAAGCCCTGTTTCATCCTGTGGGGAAAAAAGTAATTTAAGGGTATTGACCCAAGGAGGGGTTTGCCGAGGAACAGTTTTGTATCAATGGTCAACGGGCGCGACTACCGAGGTTCTGAACGATGTTGTTCCGGGTAGCTATACGGTATCAGTCATTTGTGACCAATGTACGACGGCTGTCACAGCAGTAGTGGAGCCGAATATCTTTACGCTCCCGACGCTCCCCGCGAATATTGATATAGCCTGCGGGAACGAATGCGGTTCATTCGATCTGGCGGGTGCTTTAGGCTGGGATAGTGATCCCTTTTCCGGAGGGAAACGTCCCTATCGACTCAAGTGGAGCCATGATCCTAACAAAGTTTATGATTCCAATGCTGCCGGGGTATTTTATTTCCCCGATTACAATAGTCCGCCGGTACCGGATCCTGCCCATTTGAAGCCGGGTTATTATTTCTTCGAGCTTTGGGACAGTAATAATCCGCCCTGTTATTACCGTTCTCCGCCCATCCGCGTGCAATTGGAAAATGGGATTGGTTTTATCGATTGTGTAACCTGTGATTCCTGCCCCGACTAACCATGAAAAGAGCGATCCTCCTTATTTTATTCTGGGTACTGGCCGGTTTATCCCTTTCCGCCCAGTCCCTGCTAACGGCTCCGGTGCTGCTGATGCCCGCGACGGAGGACAGTTTAGCCAGCCCCTATCCGACCTTCAGCTGGACTCCGGTAGGGGGTAGTGCGACCCTGCGCTATGCCTTTCGGCTGACGGAGCTGTTGCCCTTTCAGTCCCCGACGGTTGCCCTCCAAGCCAACCCCGTCTGGTTCGAGGTCTCCGGGCTGACGACGACCGTCCTGCTCTATCCGGTCACCGCTCCGTCCCTGCAAGCCGGGAAAAGCTATGCCTGGCAGGTCATCGCCACCGATGAAAAAGACGGTAATACGTATCTAGTGGTCAGCGAAGCCGGAGCTTTTTCCCGCAAAACCGAAAAACTGCCCCCGCCCAACAAAAAGAAAAAAGACAAACAGGAGAAAATCCGAACGTTTACCGAAACCGAAGAGACGATTCAGTATTATCTCTTGCAGCGGACGCTCTTCACCAACGTTTATGAAGTGACGACCGATAAAATAGGCTTTCATCTGTATGAGACGGCTGCCGTGGATACCACCCGGCCGCTGCCCTTCGTGATCTATGAACAGGTACCCAGCGAGCCGATCAGCCTCAGCCCGCAACCTGCCAACGCGCAGCAAGGGACGGGAGCTTATGAACTCAATATCTCCGGTTTACCGATGGATAAGACCTATACCGTTGCCGTAACCGACGGCAGAGGCCGGCAGTACTTCTTGAAATTCAGACGGAAAGGAGGCGGAGTCCCTTATTAAACCTATGAAAAAATACGGTATGCTGACCCTGACGATCCTGACTTTCCTCTGTTCCCTCACCGCCTTGTTTCTTGCCTGGCAGGGACATCGCCGCGATGCCTTCATCGATCTGGCCAAGGTGTATAACGGCTATAAATACAAGACGGATTTGGAGGAAGAATATCACGGCATTCAGGACAACCGGAAAAAGACCCTCGACAGCCTGATGCTCAACCTCAAGTTTTTGTCGGATCAGGTGGACAAAAAGCCCTCCTCCCTCCAAATGGAACTCTATCAGCGCAAGCGGATCGAATTTCGGGAGATTCAGGAACGCTTTGAATCCGATAACGAACGCATGGTCAACACCTACCGGGATAAGATATTCAAACGGATCAACGAAGCCCTCAAAACCTACGGTCAGGAAGCCGGTTACGATTACATCTTCGGCGCGGAAGGCTCCGGGGTACTGATGTACACCAGTAAGAGCAAAAACATCAGCGAAGCGGTGATTCAATACCTGAACGAGCATTATCAACCGACGCAGCAGCCTTCCAAACAACCCCTTAACCCTCAACCTGCCAAGCCTAATCAGTAAATGATGTTTCGTTGGCTCATCGCATTAGGGCTGCTCTTGACGGGTTGCGCCAAAATGGAACTCAGCGACAGCGAGTACCGGGCTTGGATCGCCGAACCCGATAACGGGCTGAGCCGGGAGGCACAACAGGATTTCCTCAAGGTCAGCATCAAATACATGCCCGATGATTATGTAGCCCTGCTGGATTGCAAAGCGGCGCGCCCGGCAGCGGACTGCCTGAACCGGCGGAAACAGGAAATCATCGGTCAGCAATATTATCAGTTCCGTTTAGCCCTCAACGATCCCGGAGAAACGGACCTTTTGAAATACGGAATCAGCAGCCCGACCGACTACTCCTACCGGGTGCAGTATTGCAGTTCGCACCTGCAAGGCGACCTGGAGCTGGAGGAAAACGGACGACGCTATCCCTGCAAACTCCTGCATTTTGAACGCACCTATGGCATGGCTCCCTACCTGAGCTTTCTGGCGGTGTTTGATCGGAGTCCGGAGGAACAGAAAGCCTTAAAAGCTAAAAAACAAAAGATCAACGACAAGACTTTTTACTATAACGATCAATTATTTAATCTGGGGACGATCCAGTTAAGTTTGTCCGGTTCGGATTTAACCGCACTCCCCCGCTTAAAACCCTAATCCCAGCGATAAAACCTCATGAAGATCAAAATCATCTCCTCTTTACTGATCGTTGCCTTAGCCCTGCAACTGGCTTTCCCCTTGGGAGCCTGGGCATTAACGGGCGGACCCAGCCAACCGGAAGTAGAAAGTTTCGAGCCGGTGGATACCTCGGAAATGGTGGATCATTTTACGGGTGATTTTACGTACAACATTCCCTTGTTGGACGTGGACGGCTATCCGATCAACATCGCTTACAACTCTAACATCACGATGGATCAGGAGGCGAGTATCGTCGGCTTGGGCTGGAACATCAATCCGGGGGTGATCAACCGCGGGATGCGGGGGATTCCCGACGACTTCAAACAGGACATCATCAGCAAAGAATTTAACATCCGCGACAACTTTACCGCCGGTCTGAAAGTCGGGGGATCGGTTGAAATATTCGGATGGAACGGGGTTCGCATCGGTACACAAGCCGGCATAAAATACAACAATTATCGCGGGATCGGCTTTGATTTCGGCATTACCCCTACTTATTCCCTCAAAATGGGGAGTCAAAGCGCCAACCAATCGGCCATGAGTGTTAAGGTTGGTCTGGGACTAACCTCCAGTTCTCAGGACGGCTCGGGATTTAACCCTTCTTTAAGTGTAGCCATTGAACACTCTAAGGCTTTAGCCTCTGATGAAGACGGTTACGATACGGAATCCAGAGGCGGTGCTTTTTCTTTCGGAGCTTCTTACAGTTCCAGAAGCGGACTCAAACAAATGACCTTTACCGCCGAAGCGACGCATACCAAAAATAAATTAGATACTTATGAAGACGAAAACGGCAATGAAGTAGAATATACTTCAGAAAGTGATGCGGCTCATAGTCCCGGAACGGGAACCCCCTTAACGGCGAGTTTCAATTTTGCAGCTCCTTCCTTTTCACCCGCTCCGGGTAATCCCATGGTTACCTATGGGGCCAACCTGCGGGCTTCTTTCTCGGCAGCCATCAAAGGCTTACACCCGGCAGCCTTTGGTAACGGCTATTTTTCCAGAACCTATCTCGAAACCAAAAAAGTAGATAAACCCGCTTACGGCTATTTCTATGCCCAGGAGGCTCCGGGCAATGACGTGCTTCTGGACCTCAACCGGGAAAAAGACGTACCCTATTTACCCGGCATCCGCAATCTGCCCGTTACCCAATTCACCTTTGACAGTTACAACGTAGCCGGTCAGGGGGTCGGCGGGGTGTACCGCCCCTACCGCAGTGATGTGGGTTTACTCCATGACTGTTCGGTACAGAATCGCTCTACTAACGGTGATTTGGGTGCTGAATTAGGAATCGGTGTTGACGGGGACTTTCACATAGGGACTAACTTTGAATCCGCTTTTTCCGATGCTCGTACCGGTAATTGGACCTACCGGGAAGGGAACAGGCTTGCCGCTACGACCGGTTTCACCGGCAAACAGATTAACAGCTCCACCTATCTGCCCTTGTATGAACCCTATTACCTCAAACAAGGCGGGGATTTGATCGCTACCGACTCTGAAGAGCAAGCCTTTTATAATCAGTTCGGCGGAAAAGACCCCGTTCGGGTGAAACTCAGTTCTCCCCGTTCCAATACCGCTACCTTGGTCAAACCGGATGGCAGCAACATCGCCCTTACCCCCAACAAGACTTTTCGGAAGAAACGGGAAAAACGCAACCAGATGATTTCCCTCTACACGGCGGAAGAAGCCCAAGCCCTCTTCGGTCCCATCCGCTATTTCACCCGGGAAGTTAAAACGGAAAACACCTCCAGCCGACTCGTTTACAGCAACCCGAAAAACCTGAGTCGTGTGGATGATATCCGCAAAGCCCATCACACCTCGGCGATTGTCGTCACCCGACCTGATGGTGTACGCTATGTCTACGGCATTGCCGCCTACAACACCAAACAAGATGAATACACCTTCAACTGTGACCGGGTAGGAACCAATGGGAACATCCCGAAAACAACGTCCCAATATGGACCTGATGAGGTGAGTACCAAAAATGAAAGAGGACTCAATCATGCTTACAACAAACAAAGCATTCCGCCTTATGCGCACTCGTACCTGCTGACCGGGGTCTTCTCCCCGGACTATGTGGATTTAACCGGGGACGGTCCTTCCAATGATGACCTGGGCACCTATCATGTCATTGATTACTGGAGACATACGGATCACTACCGCTGGAGAACCCCTTACCAAAATGCCAACTTCGACATCGGTACCGAAGCCAATTATGCCGATAATCGGGATGCCGTGCAGAACAGCAAAGCCAGTTTTGTCTACGGGGAAAAAGAACTCTGGTACGTGAAAAGCATTTCTTCCAAAGCCCATACCGCGGAATTCCTGTATAATGATCCCGTTAAAAATGGACCCGACGCGCTTCGCAAAGATAATTGGGGGGTTGGAAGCGGTAACTGGTTAAAAGGCGGAATGGGTAGTACCGACGATCGGGAAGCATCAACCCCTTATCTGCTGGGGATCAACCTGTATGCGATCAATAACGTTATTCAACCCCACGAATACCAACAGGTCGTTCAGCGCAATCAGCTCAAACAGGTCTGGTTTGAATACGATTATTCTTTATGTAAAGGATTGCCCAATAGCATTGGCGGTAGTGGTAAACTGACCCTCCAAAAAGTCTATTTCACCTATTGTGATGAAGCCGGTGATTTTGACGTAACAGAACTGATGAAGATCAAGGGCAAATCCACTGCCTATCATTTCCATTACGATGAATCCAATCTGCTGGTCAATCCAAATTACAGCCTGGATCGCTATGACAAATGGGGATTTTATAAACCGGAATCTGATCCTATTAATTTTCCATACGGAGCGAGCAGTGCCGAATTTCCCCATGTCATTCAGGATAAAGCCCAGGCCGACCGAAATGCCCGCTGCTGGAGCCTGAGCAGTATCGACCTGCCGACCGGAGGCAAAATCAAGGTGGAACTGGAATCCGACGACTATGCCTTTGTTCAGGATAAATCCACCATGCAGCTAATAGAGGTTGCCGGTTATAGTATGGATAAGAATGCTTTTGTCGGATCACCTGACCGGCTTTATGCCGGCATGACCCTCCCGCATCCCTATCTGATCGTTAAACTACCGAATACTGTTAATAGCGTTGAAGAATTTAGAAATAAATACGTCCGAGACATCCAATGGCTGTATTTCGATTTTAAGGTTAAAATCAATGCCAGCGATCAGTCTTTCAATGCGGTGAAAGGTTATGCCGAAATTGATCCTAATCCCAATGAGTTTGGCTTTTTTACCTTCGACGGACAAAAGTACGGGAGCATCAAAACCCAAACACCGGATACCCGTATTCACACGGCGACCATCGTTCCGGTCAATCCCATTGCCCGGGAAGCCTGGAACATGAGTCGTTTGAACTGTCCGCACTTGGTTTACGACGGTTACAATACCAGCGGAGATCCTTTGGGGGTCGTCCTCGGACTTTTAACCCTGATCCCCAACTTAGCCAAAGCCTTCGACGGAGCCTTCACCGACTTTGTGATGAACGGATACGCCAGCCAGTTCAAACCCGAACGTTCCTGGGTTCGGCTCTACTGCCCCAACAAAACCAAATACGGGGGCGGATCGCGGGTGAAAAATATTCTGATCGAGGACAACTGGAATAATATGGTGAACGGCGGGCAGTCCGCCTCCTACGGACACAGTTTCGATTATAGCCTCAGCGAAAACGGGACCACCTACAGCAGCGGAGTCGCCAGCTACGAACCGATGATCGGTAATGAAGAAAATCCCTGGAGACAACCCATCTTTTACGGAGAAACGGTACCCCTCGGTGAAAAATTCAACCATTACCTCGAAACGCCCATGGGTGAAGCCTTCTTCCCCGGACCTTCGATCGGTTACAGCCGGATCAAAGTCAGTTCTTTTTATCAGGATGGGAACACCCCGCGCACGCCCTTACCCGCCGGATATTCCGTGTACGAATATTATACCGCCCGGGATTTCCCCACCCTTGTCCGTGAAACCGAAGTGGAAGAACTCAGAGACAAACCCTCGGTGGTGGAACAAGTCTTTTCCTCTCTCTTTGCCCAATTCGGTTCCGATACCTACGATTATATGGCCGCTTCCCAGGGCTATTCCGTGGAGCTGAATGACATGCACGGCAAACCCAAATCCCAGCTGCGCTACCGGCACGGAGAAGACGATCCTTATTCCGGGGTGGAATATACCTATCAAACCGAAAATAATCGTCTGGATAATCAATGTATCGTTGCCCATCCCGACGGCACCATTGATACCCGGGAGGTCGGCATCGATATCGAAACCGTCGGTGATGCAAGGGCAGATATTACCCGCGTCTCCACACCCGGAGTCCAGTTTAATCTCGAAGGCATCTCCATCTGGGTAGCCATTATTCCCATCCCGATTCCTTATCCCACCTATTCTTCCGAAGAGATAGAATTCCGTTCCTGCGTCATCACCAAGGTCATCAACCGCTACGGGGTGCTGAAACAAACCCGCGCCTGGCAGGAAGGGGCTTCCGTCCTGACCGAGAATCTTGTGCGCGATGCCGAAACCGGAGAAATGATCGTCGCCCGTACCCAAAACGAGTTCGGCGACTGGATTTACAGCTATACCCAGCCCGCCCACTGGGTCTATGAGGCTATGGGACAAGCCTACCGCAATGAAGGGGCTGAATTAACCAACCTCAAAATCAACGGACAGTCTCAGATTGTCATGAATAACAGCTATCCTTCCTTAAGCCAATTGGGAGGGAGTAATTTCTTCCTGCCCGGAGATGAACTTTTAGCCCGAAACGGTTCGAACTTTCTATCCCTCTGGGTCATTCGGTCCGAAACCGTCAATAATCAGGCACAGGTATCGGTGATCGACCGGAACGGACAACCGATAAGCGGACAACCTTCCTATGAAAGTCTCAAGATCGTTCGTTCCGCCCGGCGCAATCAACAATCCCAGGCGGTCGGTACCCTCACCAGCCTGAAACCGCCTTACGTTCCCCTTCCCAATCAACCCGGAAAATACAGCTGGCAACTGAACACCGACACTTGGGTGACGGAAGCCGGTGCCGTCGAATTCGATGATCGGTGGTCCGTCCCCTGCTGCGGACTGGGAACCGATTGCCTCATGCCCTGCGAAAAAGTCAACCCTTATCACAAAGGCATGCGTGGCAACTGGCGGTCCAAAAGAAATCATGCCTACCTGAGCGAACGACGCCTCGACCCCGATAACCTCCAGCGCAATGTCCGCTACGGCGGTACCTTCCAAGAATTCCAACCTTTTTGGAAACTGGAAAATAACCGCTGGGTGAAGAACGATCAGACGAACCGCTGGCAACGGGTCAGCGAATCGGTGAAATACAACCAAAACGGTGTGGAAATCGAAAACAAAGATGCCCTCGACCGCTATTCCGCCGCCGTTTACGGGTACAGCAATCGTTTTCCGGTAGCAGTGGCAACCAATGCCGCCCTCTCGCAGATCGCGTTCGAGTCCTTTGAAGATCATACCCTCGTGGAAGGGAACAGCGCAACCTGTTTCCTCAGACCCCATTCCGCCAACGTGTACAAAGGCAAAAGAAATGCCTATGATCGACTGGTCTTCGACAGCTGGAGCATCAATAAAACAAAATTTACCCATTCCGGAATCACCGCGCTGCAAACCCCGGCGGGACAGCCCTACCACCTGGACTATCGCTTGTTTGAGGCACCCACGCCCGGAACGACCCTCTTACAACAAGAGCAAGGCACCAACGCTTACATCTATAAGACCGATTCCGTTAACGACTGCTTACCCCTCTTTTCACCGCCGCTGCCACCGGCCAACGGCAGTCAGAAATACATCGTCTCCGTCTGGACCAGCGTCACCGAAGCCTGTTCCACCATTAACGCCAATCCCGGACAGTACGGATTTGCTTCCAAATTAGAAGTTAAATTATTGAACGGTTGTAATGCAATCCCAAATGCAAGTCCATCGGAAATCTGTCAGTGGAGTTTCGCGCCTGCCGGACCCATCATTGACGGCTGGCAGCGTATTGAAGGGGTCGTTGAACTCAAAGCCGGCTGTGCCGCCACGCCCGTTACCGGACTGCGCATCAGCCTCGTTCCGCCCGAAGGCGTGGCTGCCATCTTTGATGACCTCCGCATCCATCCCTTCAACACCACCATGAAGTCTTTTGTCTATGACCCGACCACCCTCCGGTTGGTCGCCGAATTGGATGAAAACAATTACGCCACCTTCTATGAGTATGACAGTGAAGGTAAACTCGTACGCAAGAAAAGAGAAACCGAAAAAGGTATCGTCACCTTACAAGAAAATCGTCGTTCCCTGTTCAAGAAAAGCACCGAATAATAAAACCTGAGTTTATGATCGCCGTTCTCCTTTGGGTATTTTGTCTCACCGCTTGGCTCGCTGCTGACCCGCTGGCTCAGGAGTTAGTCGCCCTTAAGCAGTTTCACAGCCGGCTGGGCAAGGTGCGCTATAACCTTTCCTACCGCTGGTATGCCGACACCCTGCAGACCGAAGCCTTCAAGGAGGAACAGGTTCGCTTTCGGCAGTGGGATCAGTACGTCTATACCGATTACGGGAATCAGAAAATCATGATCGCGCACCCCGATAAATATGTCGTCGTCAATAAACCGGGTCGCCTGATCCTGATGGATCAAGCCCGCCCCGCCGGTCCCGATCCCCAGGAGAAAATCAAACCCCAGGACATCAGTGCCCTGGTCAATAAACTGCAGGAAGTTTATAACGCTAAGGTCAGCCTGCAGGAAGGCTCTTCCACCCGCTGTCTACAAGTCCGGACGACCTCCGGAGACCTCCACCGGATGGAATATTATTACAACAAGAAAAACTATTATCCCGAAAAGCTCGTCCTCCTCGTCCGAAGAATGCAGGTTCGCCAAAAACCCGAACGCAACGATACCAGCACGATCTTTTCCAAAATCGAAGTACGTTACAAGGACTTCCAAGCCGGGGTGGAATCCCGACCGGAAGATTTCCCGATTCAAGACTATATCACCCGAGATTCAACGGGACAGTACCGCCCGACCCCAGCCTATACCGATTATCATTTTATTAACCATATTCGATAAATCCCGGCCATGAACCGTTTCTGTTATCAACTGATCACCCTGATACTCCTGCTTGCCGCAGGTTGGACAGCCCCTCAGCCGGTTGCTGCTCAGTTCATTACCCCCAATCAGCTGCCGGGATGTACGGATTTTAGGGATTACAGCCAGTTGCGCTTGCTGATGGCACAACCGGAAGTTATCGTACTCAGCTGTCCCAACTCCGTTAGCCAGGCGACCCGCAGCACCGGGATCATCCGCTTCGGTATCGATCATCATAATGATAACTGGAAAGCCAATCTCAAAAGATCATTCGTTCTTAATATTAAATACTATAACGGACAAACCGTAATCCATGAAAGCAACGAAACGCTCACCATTGATTATAAAACCCAAGGCAATGCGGAAGAAATAGATTTTCATACCTTCAAAAAATCTTTTACCAATCCGCTCCTGACTAAAATAGCAATCAGCATCACGGATGTGCTGAATAACAGCGGTGCCAGTCTGTTTCCCCTGGGCAATCAAAACCAAATCAACAATGCCATTCCCGCGGGTTTGACCCTCAAAACCGAACTCATTTATGAAGGCTACCCCAAGTTAACCTGTACCGAATGCGCGACTCCCAATAACTTATGTGTGTTTGATCCGAGCCTGAAAGCCTTACCCAAAGATGACGATCAGGACAATCGTCCCGACCGGTTGGAGGTCTCCTGGGATCAGAATCCCAATGCTTTAGAATACGATCTGGAATGGGATTTCACCGATTTTTACTATGCGGACGGGGCTAACAGCCATGCTTTCGCCCGGGGAACCACCCGAATCACCACCGCTCAAACCTATTTCTCCATCCCTTTGGTCTATGAAAAAGGCTATATTCATATACGGATGCGTCCCGTTACCCGAAGGGGGCAAGGCGAACAACGCTGGGAAGGAGACTGGTTTTGTTTCAAACCCTGCTACCCCATCGAGCAGGATCATACCCGCTGCCCGAACCCGGGACCCAACTGTCCCGGTGTCAATAACGGGCAAAATCTGAACTGGAGCAGCTCCATGGTCTTTGCCGAAGAAGGCAAATGTAACGTCGTGGTCAATTATTTCGACGGCATCTCCCGTTCCCGGCAAACCGTTTCCTCGGTCAACAGCAATGCACGCGATCAGGTCGCCATCGTCGCCGAAACCTTTTACGATTACCGCGGTAAGGCAGCCATCGCCACCCTGCCCGCCCCCGTCCTGCCTTCGCCCGTCCTGGGCGGCAATCAGACCATTGCCTCGGTACTCAAATATTATGAGAACTTTAACCAGGCTCCCGACGGCAACCCCTACCGCAACCATCATTTTGACCGTCCGTCCGGCAGTACCGCCTGCACCGCCGGGTCCGAATGCGCCGAATCAGGTCCGATCATCGCCTGCCCCATGGGGACGGCTTCCGGGTCCTCCCGCTATTATTCCGCTAACAATCCCCTCATTACCGGGAACATCCCAAGCCCGCATACCAACATTCCGGTCTTGAAGTCCAATGCCCAGAGTTACTTACCCGACGCTTTCGGCTATCCCTTTGTCCATACCGAATTCACCCCTGACGAAACCGGACGCGTCCTGCGCCAGGGCGGTGCCGGTATCCACCATCAGATCGGTACCGGACATGAAACCTCTTTCTTTTACGCCACCCCCACCCAGGTCGAGTTAAACCGCCTCTTCGGGACCGACGTAGGACTGGCAGAACATTATTTCAAGAAAGTCGTCCGCGACCCCAACGGCAGCCTCAGTCTTTCTTATGAAGACATGAAAGGGCGCGTCATCGCTACCGCCCTCCTCGGGATCGGACAAGAAAACCCTGACTTATTGCCCTTAGGTGAAATCCCCGAGAACACAGCCCATGAAAATCTCCTCCGCGCGGCGGAAAACAAACTCATCGGTGACGATATTTTACTCTTTAACAAAAAGATTCTCATCGAACGGGAAGGAGCGTATCATTTCGAGTACCAACTCTTCAGCCCCCAGGTGCGGAAGGCCTTGGATCAAATCTGTCCCACCTGTAAATACCGGCTCGAAATCAGTCTCACCGATCAGTGCGGAAAACATCAGTTGGCTTCCTATACGGATATCAATAATACGCAGGTGGCCTTACCGGAATCCCTCCTGACCCAAAATATTTCGCAGGATGATTTTAATGAAACCGAGTGTTTGACCGGTGAATCGGTTCCGAACACCCCTTACTCCACCTTTCATGCCCGAAATATCACCACCTACAATTTACCGGTCGGGGAATACACCCTCACCAAAAAATTGGTGATCGATAAACAGCATATCGAACAAAAGGTACAGGAATACCGAACCCGCTATCAGGAGGTCCATACGAAAGATCAGGCGATCGAGGACTGGCTGAGCAATCACGCCCCCGAATCCGGCTGCTTTAACTGTGCTGATTGCAATGTGTATTTAGGACCGGGCGAAGTACCAGTCTGTACGACTTTGGTTACCCCACGTCCCCAACAACCCCCGACCAATCTCGTCCAGTATAAACCCAACTTGAACGAAGATGCTTATGCCCTTATTCAGTTCGATAATCCCGCAGCCTATTGCAGCATCCCTGCCATTCAGTTCTTTTTAGACGAACTAAAGGCGACCTATGGAACAGCCTATCAACTCTCCAAAGACGATAAGCGTAAAGCCATCCTCATCTACACGGAAGTCCTCAATTCTTGTAAAAGACAAAACTGCAATCAATGCAACCTGTGTGAGTCCCGCTGCGGAAGCTGCGGCGACTGGGACGAAGCCTGGCTGACCGGCGATGTTTCCGTTGCAACCCTCCTCCAGCGTCCCACCACGACTGCTAACCCTTATCTGGTAGCGAAATTAAACGAATTCAACGATCCGGATTACGTCCTCGAGAAGACCGACAAGGACATCATCCAAGCCGGCTACAACGATCTTTTAGCCGAATGCAAGCGATTAGCCTGCCAGAACACCGGCAAAGAACGCCTTAATCCCTGTGAGATCGCTTATCAAGCCATGCTCGCCGACGTAATCCCCGGCGGTCAGTATGCTCAATATAACGTAACAACCGATCAGAATGGAAATCGGATCATTACTTTTGTAGATGAAACGAGTCCGACCAGTATCTGGAAAAAACTCCACGACGGGGTACTACTCCATGAAGACGATCCAATCACAGGTAATCAAGTTGATTCCAAGATTTTAATTAATGGAAGTTATGTAACAACGGACCAAGACCCCATCAAAGAAGATTTATCCCTGATTCTCGATAACTGGAAAGCCTCCTGGGCAAAAGACCTCGTGAAACTCCATCCCGAATACTGCCGCTATCTGACCTGCTCCTCCTTTGTTAAGGTGGAATACCTGCAAAAGATGGAGACCACCGAAACCGCGGAAGCCGCTTGTCAGCAAAAACTTTGGCTGCCCTTTGGGGTCAATACGCCAACCAACTGTCTCCCCAACAATTGCCAACCCACGATCGATGACTTTGATTATATCTGCGGTTGTAATCCCAATGTCATTAACGCTCAACTGAACCAGCGGATGTTAAATTATCAAACCCTCGATAATTCAATAACCCTGAGCATTTGGGACGCAGCAGCCTATATGACCACCAACGGAACAATCAGCCCTTCAAACGGTAAATTTTGTAATATTTATCCGAATGCCACTGTCGAAACACAAAACCGTATCTGGCAGAATTTCAGGGCGATGTACCGCTCCCTCCGGGAAGAATTTGCGCAAACCTGCATCCGCGACGGGGCTTGTATCAACAGCTGTTTGCAACAAAACACCAATCTCTTAAACGGTGGAACCGTCCCCCAAGGCAAAAAATCGCGTTTTGCCACTCCAGAGGAACTCAAAGCCCAGCTCAACCGAAAAATAAACGAAGAGAACAAAGGTAATTTTGACATCAATAAGACCGATCCCCAAAACATAGCCGCCTTATCCGAAAAGCAGTTAGCCGATATGGCTGAAAAAGTCTGCAAGCAATACGGGGAACAGTGGAAACAAGCCCTCCAAGGCTGCTATCCGGGACAAGAAACTCAGCTCAACCGCCTTGTTGAAGCCCTGAAAAAGGTCTGTATCCATAACTACGATGCCGACCATCCCTTCAGCTACGGGGAACCCAAAAGCAATCCGACAAGCAGTAATTCCATTCGGAAGGTCTTTGAAGAATTTCAGATACAGCAGGGCTTAACCATCAATGCCGGCTGTAATCCTTATCTGGTTGTCATGCCGAATATCGACCAGAACATCGATGTTCAGAGCGGACTCGGACTGATGGATGAATGTGCCTGCCAAAAGATTAATCAGGCTTACGATGCCTTCACCGCTAATCCCGGCGGAGCAGCTTCCTTCTCCGAATATTTGAATACGCATCCTTTCATCATCGACGGGCAATCCGTTTCCCTCAGCTATACCGATGCCGAATTAAGAAGCATCCTCCAGCAGTGTAAATGCCTGGGACAAGTTCCCCAAAGCCCCGTAGACCCCGGATTCGGTTTTATGCCTGCCGGAAATGCCGACTATAACAACGAACCCGTCTTTGAACTCGGCGTCCCCAATCACAACGTCATAGCCGTCGATGCCATCTCGACCTCTGATTTCGGGATCATCTCCGTCGGACGGTTGATCGAACAACAGCCCAACGGACTCCAAGCCTTTTTCATTCAGAAAATAGGACCCGACGGCAACCAGGACTGGGCTAAATGGGTACCTTATCAAAATACCGGGGGCGGAACCCCCATGTCCGTTCGTGAAACTGAAAACGGTTATGCCGTCATCAGCTACCTCCACGGCAACGGAAACCTCATCCATACCCATTTTTCGCCCTATGGCGGTATCTTATCCGCTCAGGAAATCCAAGGTACGGGAGCCATCTGCGGAATTCTTTCCGCCACACAGCCCATCCCCTGTTCCGCCAATGCCAACCTGGCCTTCAGAACCGACCAAGGTGGGGGCAATAACCTCCTCATGGCCACCAACGCCAAAACCAGAAACAATACCATCACTCCCATGCTCATGCTGGTGGACTCCGGCGGTAGCAGCCTGTGGAGTAAAGGCTACCTCTTTGACACCCTGAACCGGAAAGCCTATTTTGTCGGGGTTAATGAAGCCACCGGCGGGTACATCGCAACCGGGAATATCGAGGAAATACCCACCCTCCAGAACCCCTACAACCACAAACAGCTCCTCCTCTGCCGGCTGGACCAGCAAGGTAATCCCTTCTGGCACCGAACCTTCCGAGCGGATCACCCCGATACCAACCTGACCGCTATCTATACCCATCAAACGGAGGACGGTCGCCTCCTCACCGTCGCTGCCCTCAGCCACTACACCGATAATAAACCCGTGGCTTTGATGGTACTGCAAACCGATCCCGACGGCAATCTGACCCAAACCCGAAGAGTGCTCCTCCCCGATCTCTTGGGCAATTATGAATATAATCCCCGAACCATCAGCGTCAGTGCCACCGACCGGGGAGATTTACTGCTCAATGCTGCCCGTAAAAACGTGCAGAATCCGGCCATTCAGAACAGTGTTGTCTTACAAATCAGACCGGATTTGAGCGTAGCGGGTGCCTTCCAGGTGGATGCCCCCCTGAACGCCGTCAGCCTGTACAGTGCCCGCCCGCGCGATGACCGCTACATGATCCTGGCCGGACAGGCGGAACTGGCGGGTACCGGTAGTAAGGAAATCGTCCTGGGCATGAAACAACCCGAAGGTTTAATCGCTGATTTACAACAACAGGGACTCACCCACATCAATCGGGGCAGTTACCGCATCGCTCAGCTACCCAATGCGCAGCTAAGCGTGGAAGCAACGGTCAGCTATGGTTCGCCCTATCTGATAAAGACCGTAAATGGTTTTACCATGCTGGCCAGCGATACGACTCCCATCATCAACCCCGGCTTGTACTACCAAAACACGACTCCGCAATACCAAACCGACAGTTACGGAAGGGTTTTCAACGCCAACAAACGACTCCTCAATTATTTCTCGGACCAAACAACCGAGATGATCCTGTCCGCTCACAACGGACCCGGAGACGGACAAGACCCGTATACAACCACAGTCACCAATCCCGCCTGCGATCCCGAATTTGCCATTATCACCGTAACCGTGACCGAAAACAATAATGATGATAATCCCAGATTCGGACCCAATCGCCCCCATGCCAATTTCTTCTGGGAGCCCGGTGGACTCAAGCCCGGTACTTCAACCACTTGGTGTGAGGATAATAATTATGTATCGGAAGTATCTCCGCTCAATTTAAGATATAGTACGGGTTTCTTTGATTATTGGGTCAAGAATGCTATTCCCTTCTTGGATAATTATCAAAGAAATGCCTATAGAGGAGCTGTTTCATTAGAAGAAACGTTAACCAATCAATATAATCAAAAAGTGGTTAGAATGAAACTCAAAATCAGCCGTAGCGCGCTGGCAAAAGCCAGGTACGGGGTTGATGTTTGCAAAACAGGCATTGAGTTTTGTTTTAAATCTTATGATCCAGAAGATACTCCGGGCATGACCTTTAGTTATTCGCAACCCGAGTGTTGCGATCCCTGTTCCAGCCAAGTACCTTTACCCTTGGTACCCCTGGCACTCACCTGTACCCAGAACTGCAAAACCTGCTCGGATTTGACCACAGCCATTGGTGGCTTCGACTCCTATGCCGCGCAAACCCTGCAGATCAGCCAGAATCCTCCGCTCGATTTCAATTATCGAACCCTCTGGACCAATTACCTCAATCAGACGCTCGGATTCAACCTCTCCTATTCCGATTATGTGGAGTTCATTTACCGAAACTGTGATCGCAATTTCATCAATCTGACCGCCACCGATGGAACCAATTTATTTCCAGATATGCCGGGCAATCAGAACCCCAATGCCAAACTCTGCAACCGCAGTATTTTCCCGCATTATCAACCCCGGCGCATTCCCAACTGTTTCCCCGAATATTATGACCGGCAGCTGCATAATATCCTCAAAAAATACGAAACAGCCTTAGAAGAAGCCGTCCAACAATTTGAAGACGACCTGGTCAAACACTGCCGAAACGTGCAGGAAAACCTCATTCAGGAAGTACAGCTGTTCCAATACCAATACACACTGTATTATTACGACCAGTCCGGCGGACTCATCATGACCGTCCCGCCCCGGGCAGCCGTAGCCAATCTCTTGCTCAATGATGGAGCGGTCATCGGGGATATGGGTACCGTTAATACCGTCCGGACAGCCAATACCGGTTCGGTACTTCCCCTGTACGCCCAAACCGGAAATGACTCCTACCAGCTCACCACCCGCTACCGCTACAATTCCTTAAAGGCTGTGGTCGAATCCCAATCCCCCGACGGCGGTAAATCGGAATTCTGGTACGACGAAGTCGGGCAACTGGTGCTGGCTCAAAATGCCCGCCAGGTGCAATACGTCAATACCAAACGCTATTCCTATACCCTGCGGGATGCCCTCAACCGACCCTACGAAGGTGGAGAAGTATGGACACCCGGAAATAACTTACCCTTACGGTACACCAACGATCATTTCCTAAACACGGCCAACAACGTCTTTAATGTTTTTGTGCGTTCCGGTAACAATCGGGAGGTAACCCGTACCTATTACGATGACATCAAGTTCACGGGCTTAATGCGTACCCGAGGCAACGGTTTACCCAGTCAAATCGCGCTGAACCAACGCAATCTACGCAACCGCGTCGCTTCCGTAACTTACCATCCCGGGATTTATGAACCTGATCAAACGGATGAAGATCAACGCTACGGCAATGCCATGCACTACACCTACGACATCGCGGGAAATGCTGACCTCATTGTCATTGATGTGCCCGAATTGGAACCCTTCCACAGCCGCTTTTTCCGCATCGCCTATGATTTTGACCTCGTCAGTGGGAATGTCCATCGCATCATGTATCAAAATGACCGTGCCGACCGCTGGTTCCATTTCAACCGCTACGATGCCGATAACCGACTCACCGAAGTACATACCAGCGGGGATTCCGTCCATTTCACGACCGATGCCCGCTACGAGTACCTCCTCCACGATCCGCTGGCACGTATGGTATTAGGTGAATATCAGGTTCAAGGATTGGATTTCGCGTACACGATACAGGGATGGATCAAAGGCGTGAACAGTGGTACCCTTGGTCCCGAACGAGACCCCGGATTGGACGGATACGTCGAGGGGAGCAATTGGAACCGCTTTGTCGCCCGCGATGTCTTCGGCTATTCTCTCGGCTATTTCACCCACGCCGGAGAGGAGGATTACCAAGCCATCGGCTTCAATAACCCCCTCAGAATGGGCAATCTAAGCCTTTCCCCGCTCAATTATTTCCTCCCGCAGACCACTAACTCTACCTTCATTGGCAGCGTGCGCCCGCTCTACAATGGGAATATCACCAGCATGGTTACGGCTTTACATGAAGGAACGATGGCATTTACCGAAGAAGGCTGTCCCCGAGAGGGAATCACCTGGGCAACCAAGGTACTCGGTACAACTTATCGTTATGACCATCTGAACAGGCTCAAGGAAAGCATCACCTTCCGAAATATCAATGAAAATACCAACGCTTGGGGGAATGATGTCCTGCCTACCCGGCAAGCCAATGCCTATAAAACCGCCTACAACTACGACCCCAACGGCAACATCCTGAACCTCCAACGCTATGATTGGAACGGTTGTTTATTCGATGATCTGACGTATAACTACGCCGCCACCCACAATAAACTCCTGAAAATCAGGGATGCGGTGACAGGAAGCAGTGATCCCGTCCTCAAAGATTTAGCGGATCAAACCAACACCCTGCCGAATGATCCCAACTACACCTACGATGCCATCGGTAACCTGAAATCGGATGCGATGGAGGGCATCGGCAACGTCTCCTGGAATGTGGGCGGGAAGGTAACGCGGGTATATAAGAACGCGGGATCACAACCGCCCCGCTGGATGAGTTTCGACTACGACGTGATGGGCAACCGCCTGATGAAACGCTTGGACAAAGCAACCAGCGTGTATGTGCGGGACGCAAAGGGCAACACGATGGCGGTCTATGAGGTCAAAACCGAGAAAAAAGACGGCGACACCGATGCCCAAGCCGGGCAGAAATTGGAGTCCTTCCTCGCGGCTTTGTATGATCAGATGCCGGGGGGAGTGAATCAGGCGAAGACGTTGAACTTCATAAAATACTTCATCCGTCCGATTGAAGGGGCGAACGAGCAGAAAATCACCGAGATTCGTAACTTATTAGACGGCTTGCGGGCGAACGGAACGGTGCCGCCCACGCCCTTAACCAACAAATACAATCAGGTCGTTAGCCGGATCAATACCCTCACGGGCTACGATGCGCCGACGAATCGGGATATTTTTGGGGCAAATGCCGAACAATATTTTAGAAACCACCCGTGGAATCCGAATATTCTTCCGCCGAATTTAGCCCGTACCCGCCACAAGACCCTCCGCCAGAAAGAGGTTCACCTGTACGGGAGTTCCCGCTTGGGCGTGGCGGAACGACGGACGGCGAAAAATGAGAACACGTATCTGGTGCTGTCGGAGATTCGGGTGCAAGAGGTGGAAAATCCCTTTGTGGCGGGGAATATAAGCGGTATCTTTGTCTCGAAAATCGGCGACGTAGCCTACACCGTGCCGGAGGAAAACCGGTTCATCTCCCGCCTCGGCATGAAGCGGTATGAACTCGTGAACCACCTCGGGAATGTTCAGGCTGTCATCAGTGATCGGAATATTCCGCATAGAGTCAGTCCGCAGATTCCGGCTATTGATTACTACACCGCTGACCTGCTCAGTGCCACCGACTATTACCCCTTCGGGATGACCATGGCGGGGCGTTCTTTGAATACCGATGATTATAGGTTCGGATTTAACGGTAAGGAATTCGACCAGGATTGGGACGGCGGTGGGGCTACGTATGATTATGGGTTCCGCATCTATGATCCGCGGATGTGCAGGTTCTTGAGCGTTGATCCGCTGACAGCAAAGTATCCTTCATGGTCACCTTATCCGTTTGCTATGAATCGCCCGATCGACGGGGTAGATTTAGATGGTTTAGAGTGGAAACCTCAAAGAACGAATTCCGCTGATGGAAAAACAATAACTTTAGAGGTATCCTTGCAAGCCGCATTATTTAACAACAGTAGTAAAACCTATTCTCAAGCTGACATAAATAAACTTGTATCAGAACTTAAGTCTGGGGTTATGGCATGGAATAAAAGTGGAAGTATTGGTGGGGTAACATATCAAATCAAGGTAACAAGCGTTGATATAAAATATTATCCAGGCATAAAGTATACTGATAACCTTGCTACTGAAGACCCAAAGGATATGGAGATGAAATATCAAGGCTCTACGCATGTTCAAATTCCTATAACTATAGAAGACCCTACCCATCCTAAACTCGAAGGTACAAATGCAAAACCCGGTCCGGATGGTGATCTTGCAGGGGCTGGTGGTATGACAAGTTTAATAATTAGTACCAAATTTATGGATCATTTATTAAACGCAAATAATGCGACTAATAAACCTAATATGCCATGTTTTGGAAATGACTGCGCGAAAACTCAAACGGAAAGAACTTCCATACATGAATCAGGACATATGATGGGGTTAGATCATCCAGGAGATCCTAGCGCAACTGCTGATGATAACGCTGCGATTAATTCTAAGTCCAATATAATGCACCAATCGAACAAAACTTCGGGAAAATCGGTTGAACCTGCTCAAATAAGAAAAATAGTAACAAATCCGGCATGGAATACAAATTAAAGTTATTAATTACCATAATTCTATTGGTTATCATTTCGCCTGTTTCCGCACAAGTGGAAAGGCGAGGTGTTACCATTTACTTAGGTGGATTTTATAAAGGAGATTCATTATCAATTTATGCTAATGATATCCAAGTTTATAATGACACACTTTCTAATCTAATTTTCGGGACTAGCTCAAATATGAAGGTACCCGTCAAATGGTTTGAGTTTTTTACTACACGACGAGTAGTAAAAATAACTTACATTAATCATTACAGACAAAAAAAGTCAACCATAAAACTAAATGTAAAGAAGTATGAAACTTTACTTATTGAAGATTATCCTAAAAAAGATAAAATACTTCAAAATCTAAAATTTCCAAACTTAAAACATGATAAAAAAAACTTTGTTTCATATACAATAGCTAAACGAGGTAAAGGAATGATTTTTGATTAATGATTTAATATTCTTCCGCCGAACTTAGCCCGGACCCGCCACAAGAACCTCCGCCAGAAGGAGGTTCACCTGTACGGGAGTTCTCGGTTCGGTGTAGCGGAAAAAGAGACCGATAAAAACAACTCACTACTTTTTTCTATTTTTTCCAAACCCCCTAACAACTTTTAATACTCCCCCCCATCCCGTTCAACCCCTTTTTGAGGTTGAACGCAGTGTTATAAAATCCAAATTTTGATCCCAAGACGCTTAAAAAACAATAAATTAACGGTAGGGGCGGGCAATATTTCCGGTATCTGTGTATCCTGGAATGTGGGCGGGAAGATCACGCGGGTCTATAAGAACGCGGGATCACAACCGCACCGCTGGATGAGTTTCGACTACGACGTGATGGGCAACCGCCTGATGAAACGCTTGGACAAAGCAACCAGCCTGTATGTGCGGGACGCCAAGGGCAACACGATGGCGGTCTATGAGGTCAAAACCGAGAAAAAAGACGGCGACACCGATGCCCAAGCCGGGCAAAAATTGGAGTCCTTCCTCGCGGCTTTGTATGATCAGATGCCGGGGGCAGTGAATCAGGTGAAGACGTTGAACTTCATAAAATACTTCATCCGTCCCATTGAAGGGGCGAACGAGCAGAAAATCACCGAGATTCGCAACTTGCTCGACGGGGTAAATGGCAACGGACAGCCCCTGCCACCCACCCAATTCAACAATAGATACAATCAGGTTCGCATCAAGATCAATGAATTGACAGGCTACGATGCGCCGACGAATCGGGATATTTTTGGGGCAAATGCCGAACAATATTTTAGAAACCACCCGTGGAATCCGAATATTCTTCCGCAGAACTTAGCCCGTACCCGCCACAAGACCCTCCGCCAGAAGGAGGTTCACCTATACGGGAGTTCAAGGCTTGGCGTGGCGCAAAGACGGACGGCGAAAAATGAGAACACGTATCTGGTGCTGTCCGAAATTCGGGTGCAAGAGGTGGAAAATCCCTTTGTGGCGGGCAACATTTCCGGTATCTTTGTGGGGAAAATTGCGGACGTAGCCTACACCGTGCCGGAAGAAAACCGGTTCATCTCCCGCCTCGGCATGAAGCGGTATGAACTCGTGAACCACCTCGGTAATGTACAGGCGGTCATCAGTGATCGGAATATTCCGCATAGAGTCAGTCCGCAGATTCCGGCTATTGATTATTACACCGCTGACCTGCTCAGTGCCACCGATTATTATCCCTTTGGGATGACCATGGCGGGGCGTTCTTTGAATACCGATGACTACCGCTACGGCTTTAACGGTAAGGAGTTCGACCATGATTGGGATGGCGGTGGGGCTACCTATGATTATGGGTTCAGGATTTATGACCCAAGGGTGGCAAGGTTTTTGAGTGTGGATCCGTTGACTCAAAAGTATCCAGGAATTACTCCATACGCTTATGCCGAAAATGATGCGGTAAGGTGTATTGATATGGATGGTCTTGAAAAAATAGATGTTAATATAGATTCGTCTCCGATAAACGGTACTCCAGGTAGAGCAAAAATTACTATATCTCTAGATTATCAAGTAATAACAGAAGGTCCGGGTAAAGTAGAAAAAACAGCAGGATTAAATCCAAATGCTTTTCACCAGCTTTACCAAAAAGGAAATACAACTCTGAAGCTAAAAACTTTACCTAGTCAATCAAGCGAGGCAGTGGTATTAACTCGCAAAGAAGAGAGACAGATTAAAAAAGGTAAAAAACAAATAGATTACTATGAAGTTAAAGTTGAATACAACTACACACTTCGTATTGAAGAAGGGATGAACGCTTTAAAAGCTAGAGCTTCAATGGGACAAGATATTCAAGGTAAAGGTATTGTTTTAATGCCTCGAGCGGATGAGGAACGTAAAGGCTTCGTAGGGGTCGGAGATAAAGATGCCTCGGTCAAATTGAGTGATCCTAAAAATCTTGAAGCTTCTTCTATAGGAGATGGATTTAATGTGGTATTTCTCTCACCTTTATACTTTGGGGTTAATTCAAAAGCAATTCCTTCTGGAAACGTAAGTCCAATAGAAATAGTTGTTCATGGTGCTGGACATAATTCTGCCAATGCTCATAGTCATAAGTTTTCTGATTATCAGTATAATCAGATAGGCTTACAAAGCAATCAACCTGGTCAAGTTTTTCCAACTAAAGAAAATACCTTAGATATAATAAATGACAAGGCTAACAGAAAAACAATCAAATAAAAACGACTTACCTTCGGTATTTGTTTTGTTTTTATTATTTATTTTTTTGGTACAAAGCAATGGTTCTAACCTATACAGCTTAGAGTTTTCTAAAAGCCTCATAAGTGTTCTTGATACTACATGTAACAAAATTGTAGTAGAAGATACTATTGCAATTGAATGGATTGATGATTCACAAACGCTTTCTATGGTTAATGGTGGCTGGAGTTGCCAATTACCATACCGTAGTAATGGTGCTATTCTTCTTAAGAAGAATCAATTAAATTTAGATTCTTATAAAAACGGACTATTTTTAGTTAATGACTTAGGGAGATATGATTATAATTTTTGCTCTTTAAAAGCAAAATGTAAATATTACTGTGATAATGAACAAGATGATTCCGGTTGGAATTTTCTCTTGAAAAAGACCAATTTAGGTGAAGCAATCACCTTTTACAATAAAAAATTTGATTTTTCAAAAAAGAAAAATCAAGCTAAATACCCAAAATCCGATGGAAAATTCATGTTCCGACTTTATAAAGTCAATATGGAAGTAGTTCTCCTTAGAGAGGACACATTAAATTTACCTCTTTTTAACGAACAAAAATATGGTTATAAAAATGTTAAATGTCCTATTTATGCTGTTCTTAAATTAAATAATGCCGAACCAATTATAAGATGATATTTTTGGGGCAAATGCCGAACAATATTTTAGAAACCACCCGTGGAATCCGAATATTCTTCCGCCGAACTTAGCGCGTACCCGTCATAAGACCCTCCGACAGAAAGAGGTTCACCTGTACGGAAGTTCAAGGCTTGGCGTGGCGGAACGCAAAGAACCTGACCAAGACAATAATAACAAAATCGATTACCGTAAACTCTCCGAGATTCGGGTGCAAGAGGTGGAAAATCCCTTTGTGGCGGGAAATATAAGCGGTATCTTTGTCTCGAAAATCGGCGATGTAGCCTACACCGTGCCGGAGGAAAACCGGTTCATCTCCCGCCTCGGCATGAAGCGGTATGAACTGGTGAACCACCTCGGCAATGTTCAGGCGGTCATCAGTGATCGCGCCCTGCCGGTGAGAAACGGTAATAATGTCTCTCATTATCAGGCGGATTTGCTGAGTGCGACGGACTATTATCCCTTCGGGATGGCGATGGCGGGGCGTTCTTTGAATACGGATGACTACCGCTATGGATTTAACGGTAAGGAATTCGACCAGGATTGGGATGGCGGCGGGGCTACCTATGATTATGGTGCGAGGATATATGATCCCCGTGTGGCGAGATGGGCGAGTGTGGATCCATTAGCTTCTAAGTACCCTGCTTTTTCACCAATGAGCTATTGCATTAATAGTCCATTAATCGTTAAAGATGAAACTGGTGAGGACGTAATTATTCTGTTAGCTCCTTATAAAGTTAAGGGTTTGGGACATGCTGCTGTTTTAATCGGTAACGAAAAAACTGGTTGGTATCTCTATTCTAAAAATGGTACAGACGAAGGTAAAGGTATCAAAGGACGACCAAGAAATGATGATAAAGGCGTACCCGTTGGAAAACTTCAAGATTTTGTTAACTCTAAGAAAAGAGAAGAAGGTGGGTATTACTATGCTTATCATTTAACATCTTCTGCTGAAATCGACCAGAAAATGAAAGATGGTGCTTTAAAAAATCTCAGCAAAGATTATCATCTATTAAAGTGTAGTTGTATAGATTTGGTTACAGATGTTGTTGAAGCAGGCGGATTTAAAGGAGCAAATGAAAATATAGAAGTTCCAAACAATCGCTATAAAGAAATTAAGCGACTAAATAAAGGAGGCAAAGAATATATTTTTGCAAAATTTAAAGATGAGGAGGGGTTTCGTATTCAGGAAATCAAGAAATTTGAACCTAAATCCGAGAATTCTAATCAGAATGATAAATCTTCCAACACTGAAAATTCTGGAAAAGAGCAAACGAATCCAATTCAGAAAAAAGATGAATAAACGAATAGCTTTATTTATTTTATTGCTGCTCATATCTGGGTGTAATACATTTATGTATGAAGGTGATGGTAAAAGTCTCAATAAAATTGACTCTCAAAATAATAAACTCTATGTTTGCGATGTAGAGTTTTCAGACAAAAGCATTCACATCAATGATACTATAACTTTAAAGTTTGTTGATGGGTGGTTAGAACACGAATGGCATACGGAATATAATTGGTTGGGCAAACAAATTATAACACCTAATTATAAAGGGTATCAAATTATTTTGAAATGTGATTCATTGAGTTTTAAAACTTGTTGTGGCAACTTTTGGGAACTTAACGATACAAAAAAGACAATGTACCCAAAGCGGGTAGCTGGGTTTTATGGTTCTAACGGAAACATTTTAATCAAAACGTATGATCGATTTCCTCCTAAAATCGATACATTAGGAATATATTTATATAATGATACTACACATACGTTTAATAATTATCCAGTAAGTAAATTTGTCATTAAGCTAAAATAGAAATATTCCCCCCTTTGTGGCGGGCAACATTTCCGGTATCTTTGTCTCGAAAATCAGCGACGTAGCTTACACCCTGCCGGAAGAACATAACTTCATCTCCCGCCTCGGCATGAAGCGGTATGAACTCGTGAACCACCTCGGTAATGTTCAGGCGGTCATCAGTGATCGTGCCTTACCCGTGCGGGTCAGCCCCCAAGTGCCGGCGGTCTCTCATTATCAGGCGGATTTGCTGAGTGCGACAGATTACTATCCCTTCGGGATGACCATGGCGGGGCGTTCTTTGAATACCGATGACTACCGCTACGGATTTAACGGCAAGGAATTCGACCAGGATTGGGATGGCGGCGGGGCTACCTATGATTATGGTGCGAGGATATATGATCCCCGTGTGGCAAGATGGGCGAGTGTGGATCCAATGGCTGGGAAATATCCTACCTTAGCTCCTTATGTTGCTTTTGCAAATGATCCGATATTCTTTATTGATCAAGGTGGAGAAACACTGCAAGTAGCTTCTCATACTGCGCCAAATCCAGCTCAATTTGAACAAAGTGTTACCGTAGCATTAGCCTATCTTAGAAAAAGTCCTACCGCAGCAGCAATAATAGATAAGATCGAAAGATCATCAACTACAATAACCATTGCTTATTTACCGACTCCTGATAAGTGGACAGGTGAAGGAAAATACCCTGGACCTCACTATGATCCTAGAACCCAAACCGTTTATTGGAATCCAGAACTAACTTCACCTAACTCTGAAGCATCAGGTGGAGGTGAAAATTCACCAGCATTTATCTTGGGACATGAGTTAGGGCATGGAGAACAAGACATAGATGGTAAATTACCAGCTCTCCAGAAAGAGAGAGACGATATCTTCCATAGAGATGCAGAGAAAGAATTAATTTTAGGTAAAGAAAATAAAGTATCTGAAGAACTTAAAGAGGTTAAACGCAAAGGGCATGAAGGTGGCGATTTCAAACTAGCCCCAACAGTACCACCAGGATCCGTAAATGAATCAGACATTGATGGTGTGGATATGAAAAAAACAACCAAAGGTGGTAAAACTACTTTTGATGGTCAATTACATCCCAGACCTTATAAAGTCTCTCCTTCAGGTGAACCTGATTTAGAAAAATCTAAGGACACAATCCGATATCCAACTCCATGATTATCTTGGCAAAAAAAACTCAATTAATCTTATTATTGTCGTTTTTGTTAGGCTGTGATGCAAGCAACCGTTTGAGCAAAAATGATAGTAAACAATTTCCGAGTGTCAGTAGTAATAGTATCGTAGTTACTACTGACAGCACATTAATTTATCTTGATCGAATTAAGTCTTCTTGTAATAAGAAGGTAAAATATATAAAAATTTGTCAAACAAATTTTTATATTATGACATTCGCTGCACTTAGATTTAAAGATGTATTTTGTGATTCAAACTACATTACTATCTCAAATAATGAAGCCAATAACTTCAATTCCATCATAAATGGTCTTGACTCATCGTCTTTGCGTGGCAAACAAAGTGAAAGAAAATTCAATATCGATCATCGTATTGCTTGTAGAATCTTATATGAAGATAGTTCTACTTTAGATATTGGTTTTAACAATAACTTATTTTTTCAAATAGGTAAATTACATTTCAAACAAAATAAAAGTCTATGTAATATGATGTATTATTATTTAAATGATGAAAATAAAAGATATTTAATGGAGTATGTAAAATTCTAAACACGTTTTTTTTTAGTTCCTTGCTGGGGTGGCATAAAGACGTTCCTACCACCGTTACCCATTTTTTCTTAAATCCCTAAAAATCCTTCCCCCCTTAACAAGCGTTCAACCTCAAAATAGGGTTGAACCGGTTGTTAAAAAATCCGAATTTTGATCCCAAAACACCTATAAAATCATAAATCAGCGGTAAGGGTGTGTCAACATTTCCGGTATCTTTGTGTCGTCATGCGTTTGCTCGTCCTCCTCCTCCTCTTGCTCCCCCCACCCAAGAATCCCAAAACTCTGACTATCGTCCTCAAAGATCGGATGCGGGAGCGTGATAATCAGACCTTTCGCAAGCGCGCCCTCCGCCACCAAGCCCCCATTTTGGAAGCCTACAACGGCCGCGAACTCAAAAATCGCCTGGATACACTGGCGACCCGGGGTTATGAAAAAGTTATGATCTATTCGCACGGCGACTACAACGGCTTGGTCTCCACACATATGGAGGGCGTTTTTCTCTACGTGCCACATCAGCGGGGCGAAACGCGCTATATTTCGGTGGATGAACTGACCCAAAGCCTCACGCAGGTGGCGGATTCGGGTGCGAAAGTCGTGCTGGTCAGCTGTCGGATGAAGGGCGTTGCCGAAAGAATCGCCAAGCGGTCGACGTTTTCGGTCGTTTATGCGGCGGACAGTTGTAGTCCCGTCAATACGACTGACCCCAAAACCCGGCTCAAAATTGCCGAAACAGGCGAATTTTTCTGCAACAAAGGCTTTTTTCAAGTCCGAAAAGATGAAAAAAACACCCTCCACACGATTCCTTTAGGAAAATTCCTTCGCCCCTAAAATTTATCAAAATATTGCCTTACCTTTGCCTAAACGAATGATAAAGCGGTGGCATATCGGTTAGAATGGCTTTTCCAAATCCTTTTTGTCGGCTGGTTGGTTTTGCTCCTCCTGCTCAGTGGAAATCTTTTTGCCCAGACGAAGCCAACGCCTGCCGCGCCGAAAATTCAAAAGCCAAGCCTGCCGAAAAAGCCCCAAATCAAGAAGCCCAAACTCGAAAAACCGACCCTTTCGGCGGATAAAATGGGGCTGAAACCCGATTCGGGGAAAAAATCGTTCCTCCAGTCGAAGGGGACGGCGCAGTTTTCGACCCAACATTCGTCGCTGCAGGGCGATAATCAGCAGGTTGCCCCGCCGAACCACCTCC
>Ga0209573_1001527_pt1 | contig 35181 bp, 32 predicted proteins | sample TNRBio252014_DNA_FD_185870 | JGI IMG/M metagenome (GOLD analysis project Ga0209573, IMG submission 185870) | Wastewater treatment Type I Accumulibacter community from EBPR Bioreactor in Madison, WI, USA - TNR Reactor_6/25/2014_ DNA (SPAdes)... | ecosystem: Engineered > Bioreactor > EBPR >...
ATTATAAGCACCGATTTACTTCTATCTATGAATACCTTTCCCAGCGTTTCGGCACACGAACCCGCAAGACGGGCGCATTTTACTTCCTATTATCAAGGTCTTTGGGCGCGGCGGCACGGCTCTATCTGGCTACGGGAGTCCTCCAACACCTGATTTTTGAGCCGATGGGTGTCCCATACCTCCTCACCGCCGTAGTAACATTAGGAATTATCATCTTATATACCCGGCAGGGAGGCATCCAAGCCATCGTATGGACGGATGTATTGCAAACGTCGGTACTGCTGATTAGTCTGGGGCTGACGTGGTTCTACCTTACCCGTGATATGAACCTACCCAATCCCATACAAGCTATCGGTGAAAGTCCTTTCGGGCAAATATTCTTTTGGGATGCTACCCTTCCGAGCTATTTTTGGAAGCAATTTTGGAGCGGAGCATTTATTGCTATTGTGATGTCCGGTTTGGATCAAGATATGATGCAAAAGAACCTTTCCTGCCGAAACCTCGCCGATGCCCAAAAGAACATGATTTCCTACGGCATCCTTTTAACGGTGGTGAATGCGATTTTTGTGGCGTTGGGGGCATTGCTGTACATGTATGTTGCCCAAAACGGCTTGTCATTGCCCGAAAAAGCCGACTATCTGTATCCTACTTTGGCATTTAATCATTTTGGTACGTTCGTGGGGATGGCGGTTTTGATCGGCTTGATTGCTTCGGCACTGAACGCGGCGGACGGCACGTTAACGGCACTTTCCACCTCGATAAGCGTTGATTTTCTGGGCATTAATCCCGAAAGTGAGTCCAAAAAGTCGCTGAACTTAGTGCGAAACTTGCAGTTGGGAATGGCGGCACTCTTACTGGGGATGATGTTGATTTTCTACTTTTTGGGGCAATCACAGTGGAAGGGGCTGAACGTGATCTCCTTAGTATTAAGTATGGCGGGCTACACGTATGGACCACTGTTAGGCTTATATGCGTGGGGGATGCTGACGAAAGTCAAGATTCGGGACGGCTGGGTTACGGGCGTGGCGTTGGCAAGTCCAATTATATGTATAATCTTAAAAATGAATGAAGGAGCTATTTTTGGCTTCAAATTAGGCTATGAACTATTGTTGATCAATGGAGGGATTACGTTTGCGGGGATTGCGTTGGGGAGGCTGGGGAAGCGGGATGTGTAAAGGTATTAGGAATAAGTATTATCATTTTAGTAGCTTGTAAATAACATTATACGCAGATTATATCAATATCGTTTTTGATAAGATTAAACGGCACTATAATTGCTCCTATCAAACTATGGATATTAAATATATTCTTAAATCTATGTTCAACAAAGAACAACACACGAACACAGGCGGAAACAATGCTATTCTTGCCAGCTCTAACTGCTTCATCGGCAACGGTAATACTGTAGCTTTTGCCGGTAATCCGATTAATCAACAACAACTCACTACCCTAATTCATCAATTTAGAAATAAATTAACTGTTGTTGAAAATCAGCTTTCTCCTATAGAGTTAAAATTAATCCGAGAACTCTTAACAAAAATTGAAAGTTCTCCTGAGCAGGCAAAACATGAAGTAAGCGGTTTTAGTTTTGTTAGCGATATCCTTGAACCATTAGGTCATATAGCGACAATTTGGCAGGCTATCTGGGAGTTGCTTAAATAGTTTCTTAGGCTTGCGATAACATAGAATATTCACTTCCCCCTACTGCATCAAGGCATGTGCTTGGTCGGAGTCGGCGTTGAAACCGTCATAGTCGCGGAGGGCGTACTTGGTTTGGGCGCGGTTTTGGTAAGCACCGGCGTACTTGGGGTTGAGGGCGATGGCTTGGTCGAAGTCGGCGAGGGCTTTGGCATAATCTTCGAGGCGGTAGTAGGTCAGCCCGCGATTGTTGTAGGCTTCGGCGGTGGGGGCGTAGCGGATGGCTTGATCCAAGTCGGTGAGGGCGGTGGGATACTCGCCCTTTTCCATGAAGATGCGCGCGCGGTTGTAGTAGGCTTTGCCCGACTTGGGTTGGAGGCGGATGGCTTCCGTCAGGTGGGTGAGTGCCTCGGCATCATTCCCGAGTTCGTGGTGGATGTAGCCTAAGTTGAGGTGGGCATCGGCGTGCTTGGGGTCTTGGCGCAGGGTATCGTTCAGGAAGCGGAGGGCTTGGGAAAAATCCTGCTGTTCCAATACGACGACCGCCCGCCGAAACGACCATTCGGCATCCAAGGGTTGCACGTCGGCGATGCGTTGCAGGGCGCGTTCGGCATCGGCGTAACGTTTTTGGTCGAGGGCTTTAAGGGCTTGGCGTTTGTAGTACCAAGCAAGGATTGACTTCCACATGAGCAAGTAAAGATAGGGAAAAATTCGGTGAAAATACCTTTAGGGAGTTGCAGAATCGTCTTTGGGGGACTTTTGGGCAAGGTCTATCATGGCTTGGTAGGCTTGCATACGGAGTTTTTGTTCGTTTTCCGCGTCTATCTTGGCATTTTTCGCTTTCTCTGCGTCCTCATGTTCTTGGCGGGGATCGAAAACCAAAGGCTTTTGGAAGCGTTCCGTTAGACGGAAAAGCCAAATAGATAAACCACCTAATACGATAATCGGTATCCAATATAACAATACTGACGGAAACATCCATACAAATTGTAATCCTTTCAACGAAAATTGAGGAATGTATTTAGCATAATACAAACCCGACAGCACCAACGGTCCCGAAAAGATCATCAAACCCCGAACGGCATAGGATATAAAACGTTCCCACTTATCGGATTCTGTGTTGATGTATTGGGTCATCGTCCACGCAAAGTTACCGACTTTAGAAATTTCATCACGGGTACGGAGATATTTTGCGCCCTCATAGGCTTTTTTAAGGGGTAAACCGATCATCATGAGTACCACCATCATTAAAAACGACAAATTGAAGATCAAAGGCACATCCAAATTCACAAACGTACCAACAATCGGAAGACTACTCAGGTTCTTACCATTCATCAAACCGGATTTCACTAATAAGTTGATGAACGCCACGCCCACCATCGTGAGGTACACCCCCGTGAGGTGCTGGGCATGTTTTAGATTTTCAACGACGACATCTACGTTTCGCCCGTATTTGGAATCCGCTTTGGGGTTGAGGGGGAGGAGAGCGGCAGAATCGTAGCCACCATTTGCACTCCTTGTAAAAATCCCATTGATCGCTGTACCACCATTTTTAATATTTTGAGATAAATCTATAGTGGCTTGGTTGATGATTGCACCTGATAAGTTTGTATATAATAAATCAGTATCAAATAAATTGACATTAATCAAATTAGCCCCAGATAAATTGGCAGCACTTAGATTAGCTTCAGATAAATTCGATCCCCACATTTTAGTACCTGATAGATTAGCATAAAATAGGTTAGCTTTTGATAAATTCATTTCTATTAGTTCAGCTCCAGAGAAGTTGGTATTTATTAGATTAGCTTCAGAGAGATTTGATTTACTTATTTTAGCACCAACAAAAATAGCAAGACTCAGATCCAATCCAGATAAATTTACAGAATTAATATGAATTTCATTAAAATGATTAAAATTTAAGCGTACTCCATTCTTTATAGAACCTTCATTGATCTCTTCTAACCACTTATTATGATTCTCCAATAACTCTTGCAAAGTTACCTGCTTTGTAGGATCATTTTTATAGGTAAGGATTACATCTTTGGGGTGTTGAATTCCCTGTTCTTGACTCATCTCTTGCTTGAAAACCTGCTGTTACAAATATACGGCACTTGTATCTATCTTTCACCCGTTGTTAGGATAATTTAACGATGCCTAAAAAATCCTCCGCCTGCACTGCGATAGGGAATAAAATTCAGCGGGAAAGCGTTATCTTTACCACCATGTCCTTAAAAACGATTGTCTTGCTTGCTGGGGTGTCGGTCGGTCTGTTGTCGGGCTGTGCCGGTGATAAACTCCTCTTTCCCATCGAACCGAAGATTGAGTTCGTCTCCATCGAGCCGAAAACCATCTTGGAGGGCGAGGTATTCAACATCACCATCAAGTACCAAGACGGCGACGGCGACTTAGGCGATAACTCCAAAAACAGCGACAAACCCTCCTTCATCGTCATTGACAACCGCCGCTACCTGCCCCCCGGCGTGGATTCTACCTATGCTTCGGGTTTTCTGCCCAACCTTACGCCCGATACCCGCTCCCCCTCCATTCAGGGAAAGATAACCATGCGTATGGAGGCAATCTCGGTCGCCGACCCTAACTTGAATGAAGAACGCTTCACGTACTCCATCTACATCCTTGACCGCAAAGGACATAAAAGCAACACCATACAAACCGATAGCCTCACCATCAAGCGGTTTTAGCTTTGCTAAAAATATTCTGAAAAGGACTATACTTTTTTCGGGCGATTAAAACCAATGGGCGGACGGCTGTTGGGGTCGGGATTGGAAATTTGCCGGAGCGCGTCGAAAACGTCCGTGAACTGGGCGTTGTAGCTCGTTTCCAAGTCTTCCAACTTTTGGCTGAGTTCCTGCTGAATCAAAAGCAGGTTACGGATGGCAACAAATTCCCGGATGACGAAGATGGTGGCTTGCTCCGCCTGCTCTCCCGTAAGGATGGTTGCCAGCATCACCGCCCCACACTCCGTAAAGACAAAAGGGGGATTGCGCCGGCGGGTCTGTTGCGGGGCATTTTGCAGGAGGAGTTCGTACTCTTCACCGCTGAGCTGAAACATAAAATCCTCCGGGAAACGCGACCGAAAGCGTTTAACCCGCTCTAAAACCTGTTTCAGCTCCACCCCGTAGAGCAAAGCCAGCTCTGCATCCGGCATCACCAATTGATCCCGAACGATAAATAGGTTGCTCACCGTCGCTTCCGAAGGTAGTTTTGTCGGCTGTTCCATCAGGCAAAGATCATCATTTTGGGACAAAATAAGAAGAAAGGGAGTGATTTTCCTTTATCAAAGATTCTCTCCCAATTTCGATGGAATGATTCACTTCGCGAGAGACCTGATCCCTAGTATTCCAATAAATAGTATCTTACAGCCCTAAAATGAGTATCATGGATACTAATATATGGTCAGACTTTGACCCCGCCGAATTGTGGGCAAGCAATCAACCGGATTTTGTCAAGATACAACCCTTTACCGATGAGATGGTTCGTGAAGCGGAACAGAAGTTAGGCTATACCCTGCCCCAATCCTACATCCAACTGATGAAAACCCAAAACGGTGGCTACTTGTCGCGTGAGCGGTGTTGCTACTCGACGGATACGCCTAATGGTTGGGCGGAAGACCATTTTCATATAACCGACATTATAGGGATCGGTGAAATAGAAGATAATAGTCCTGAAATGATCCAAGAATGGGGCTATCCACCTATTGGTGTTATGTTTGGCTTTTCGCCGACAGCGGGGCATGATGCTTTCTTTTTTGATTATCGAAATCTAAACGCGCAGGGCGAACCGCAAATTGCCTTCGTTAACGTAGAAACAGGAGACGATATACCCGAAATCTTTTTTGTAGCACCGGACTTTGAAACCTTCTTTCGTGGTTTAGTCTCTGAATCGCTTTATGACCCAACGGAAGAATGGTATCAAAGGGATTTAATCAAGGTGCAGGAGGGGACATTTTCTTCCCTGCTTTCGGCGATGGTTCAGCACCAAACCCTCTTTCCTGACTTGGAAGCCATCATCCGCAACCTCTGCTTGGAGATCACGCATGAAAAGCATGGTTTTTATCTGCATGACGACCCGAAATCCGTCTTGGTATATGATCTACAGTTTTGGCTGTTTTCCACGACCTACGGCGTACCATCCAAAGAAGATTATTTAGAAAATCACTACTCCAAAATCATCGCCTTACCGCCGGATGGTGCGTTTCATACAGAAGGCTATGCCCCCGCATTCGTAGAAAACTGGTTGGATGAAGCCTTAAAAGCCAAACGCATCATCCGCCGAAACGGCAAACTCCAATTCAGCCAGCAAGCCGAATTGGAGCTATTCACCCGCTTACGGGAGTACCGATCAAAGGATTAAGAAGTTTTCCTATTGCTTCAACCCCTACTCCACCACATTAACCTGCACCCCCAGCGTGAGGTAAGGTAGTTTCGGGTCGTTAGAGACGAACTTGAGCGTCTTGAACTGTTCGCCCTTTTTGCCCTGCGTGTCGAAGGTCAGCTTGATTTCCACCTTTTCACCCGGGGCGATCTTCGTTTTCGGCAGGTCGTAGCTCATATTCGTGCTGGAAGTCCGTACCTTATAGATTTCTAAGGGTGATTTACCTTTATTCTGGATCGTGAAGCTCCCACTCCCTTTTTCGCCCGCTTTGATTTTGCCCATATCGATGGCGGCGGGTAAGACAACCATCTTCGGGAACGTAGCGGAGTCGGCAGGGTTCAGGTGGCTGAAGTCCGGTAAAACGGTCGCATTCAGATACCAACGTTTCAGCGGGATGGAGTCATCATCGGTATGAAGCTGGATGCGTTCGTTTTGCCATTCGTAGTCATTCACTTGGTCTAAGTGGTAACTGACGGTCGCCTGTAAGGAATCCTTCGGTGGGATCATCTTGCGATCATCCTTAAATTTGATGCTGACGACGGGCTTCACTTCCACCCTTTGGATGGTGATGCCTTTTTTGCCGGCGTTATAGATGGTTACGTTGCGGGTGATGGTGCCTTTGCGGGCTACCGTTCCGAAGGAAAAGTTATTCGTAGTATAACGTAGATTACCGTCCTCAAATCGGTAGGCATCTAAGGAAGTCTTCGGTTTGGGGACAACGTCGCCTTTGATGCGCAGGACGAGGGTCTGCACGGCGGTGGTGTCGGGTTTCTGGGTTTTTAGGTCAATTTTGGCAACCCGCACCGTAACGGACTTTTCATATTTACCGGGGCGGTTTTTGGTATCGTATGCTGCCATGACGTAGCCCTCACCGGCTTTGCGGATGATTTCTTTCTCCCAACCCGGCGTAGTGCATCCGCAGGAGGCTTTGGCATCAATCACTTGTACGGGTCCGTCGTAGATGTTTCGGAATTTGAAGGTATAATCCACCTTGGGATATTTCACTTCTTCCACTTTGCCTTTATCGTAGGCAGTAGAGTCAAATTCCACCAATTTAAGGTCTTGGGCAGAAGTTACATGAACTCCCAACCAACTGATGAGAAGCGTTAACGCGAAAAGCCGTTTCATAGCACAAAATTAGGCAACGATTGGGCTTAAACGGCAATCAGCGGGCGAAAAGTATGGTTAGAATACCTAAAAAATTAGAAATTTCTTAACTTTAGCGTTATAACGCTTGTGCCGATGCGATTATTCACTATATTTACGAACAGATCGAACTTTATTTTCCACCTTAAATCCAATCAAACCGTCTCGAAATGAAAAAGACGTTGATTCTCTTATTATTGCTCTCTTTCGGCACTTGGGTTAAAGCACAAACAACCGTCTGGAAAGAAGATTTTGAAGGCAGTGTGCTTATCGAACAAACGAAAGCCATTGATCCCAACGGCGGTTGGCAATCCCTTAACCTTGAAGATGATACCGATGGCTGGCGCAGAGGTACACTTACCGACATCAACAGCGGTGGTGGACCTATCTTACAACAGCTCGGCATCAAATTCTTCGGTAAAGAAGATAGTGACAACTTCATTGCCACCTATGATGACGCTTGTAAATCCAGTGGAGGCGGACAAAACCCGTCATGTAACAAAGCCCGTGAAACCGTAGTCTCCCCCGGCATTCAATTACCGGAAGGCAAGGTTTTTATGGCGTATGATGCCTTCTTTGCCGGTATTCGCTACAACGATGGTACTGCCGAAGTATGCTCGTTAGTCGTTACCACCAATGACGGTCAGTCGTGGACTCCGCTTGCCGCTGTACCTACAACTTACTGGGGCAGGGTACACGTGGACTTATCCAACTATGCCGGCAAAAAAATTCGTATCGGTTTCCGCTATGAAGACAAAAACCGTGCAATGTTTGGCGCAGGTATTGATAACATCGAAGTCTTTACGCCTAAATCCATTGATCCTTATACTTGGGCGGCAGGCTCTGTGGCTAACGTTCAAATCGGTGAAGGATTTAACGTAGCGGCGCAGGTCTTCAACAAAGGCAGTGAGGCGATCACCGAGATGACCGTTCGCTGGCGCACCCCCGAAGGCATCTGGGTTAGCGACGTGAAAACGGGCTTAAACATCAAACCGCTTACCGCTCAGGTCATCACCCACTCGATCCCTGCCGTTTTAAGTACGCCGGGACCGAACTTAATGAACTTTGGCATCACGAAAGTTAACAGTGAGTCCAATATTGAACCTGCCAACGTGGAAAAAGAGTGGAACGTTAACGCTTTCCGCTCCAGTACTATCCGCCGTCCCGTCCTCGAGGAATATACGGGAGCTTGGTGCGGTTGGTGTCCGCGTGGTCATAACTGGTTCAAGTGTATCTTAGAGAAAAATCCGGATGTGGTCGGTATCGCCATCCACTACGGTAATGACCGCGCCCCGGATAACATGGTGATTCCTGACGGTCTTGGCGTGGTTCAAGAGTTACAAATCGGCGGTTTCCCCAATATGACCTTAGACCGTGCCGTATTACCGGGTGAGCAAGACTTTACCCTTACCACAACGCAAGGTTATGCCTCCATCCAAAATTCGATCAACTTACGGAAGAGTATGCCCACGCCGGCACACGTTCGTATCATTGACCGTAAATACAACGAAGCTACCCGCGAAGTAGAAGCTACCGTTGAGGCGATCTTCCACTCCGCTGTGGACATCCCCGCGAAGCTGAACCTCATCATCACCGAAGATGAAGTAGTCGGCACCGGTACAGGATACGATCAAGCCAACTACATGAACGCTACCCGTAGCGGTAACGAATTCAGAACGCCTTGTAATAACAATTCCACGACCAATCCTTTCTACAACAAAGGCGAGCACATGAAAGGCTACAAGCACGATCACGTACTCCGTGCGATGGTCGGCGGTGTGAGAGGTGAAGGCGACTTCGTTCCCGAAGCCGGTAAAACCTATACCAAAACCTTCCGCTATACCTTAGACGAGGCTTGGAAAACAGATAAAATTCACCTCGTGGGTACAGTACAGGGCGGAGACCCCGAAAACGTAGTCCGCCGCGACATCTGGAATGCGGATCAAGTAACGTTATTGGATGATTTCATGGATGCAGGTCCCGGTTTCGCTACTTCTTGCAAAGAAAGCGTTACCTTAAACCCCTACATGAATTTCAGTGCCGACGGGGCTACCTTCGACTGGCAACCGACTACGGGCTTGTCCGATAGCAAAGTGGCTAAACCCACTGCCAACCCGACGCAAACAACGACCTATACCCTCACGGTAACCAAAGACGGTAAAACCTTTACCGACAGTGTACGCATCCGCGTATTGCCTTTGGTGAACTTCGTTCCGAGCAGTAATTATGCTTACACAGGTCAAGAGTTCCAGTTCTTAAACGTTACCACTGAACTCAACTCCTATTCTTACAGCTGGGATTTTGCGGATGCAGGTGCGACGAGTACCGACATTCACGGCAAGCACACCTTTAACGCCCCCGGTCAATACAAAGTAAAACTCACGGCGACCAAAAACGGTGAACCGTGTGGTGAAACCTATGAAAGAAACATTACGGTTGGACTTGTATCGCGTGGTGATGATAACGCCGTCTATACTGACGTAAACGTTTATCCGAACCCGACGCAAGGGACGCTTTACCTCCGTTCCGGCATCAACCGCAACTTACAAGTGCGCGTGTTGAACTTACAGGGACAAGAAATGTTACGTACCACAGCTCCGGCTAACGCACAAAACTTTGAAGTATCGTTGGATAACTTGGCGGGCGGTATCTACCTCCTCCACATCACCGACGGTACGAGCGTCCGCACCGAGAAAATCGTTAAGCAAGACTAATCCCTCGCTTAATACAAAATACAAAAAGAGTCATCCGTTATCGCGGGTGGCTCTTTTTTTTGTTTTATTTTTGTCCGCACAAAGCAAAATCAAAAACGGACGCACTTCATGGCTTTCTCCATAGATCAAATTCAATCCATCGGCGTACTCGGCAGCGGAGTAATGGGACACGGCATCGGCTTGGTCGGTGCGCAGGCAGGACTCGGCATCATATTGTATGACGTTACCGATACCGCCCTCCAAAAAGCCCGCCAACAAATCGAAGCCTTCACCCAAAATTCGGTCGAAAAAGGTAAACTAACCGCCGAAGCCCGCACCGAAATCCTCAACCGCATCACTTACACTGCTAACTTGGAGGAGGTCAAAGCCCAACTGATCGTGGAGGCAACCCCCGAAAACTTGGATTTGAAGCAAAAACTCTTCTCGTCCTTAGAAGCGATGACCGACCCGCAAACGATCTTAGCCACCAACACTTCTTCCATTCCCGTAACCCAAATCGCGGCGGGACTGCAACGCCCCCAAAACGTGATCGGTTGGCACTTTTTCAATCCCGCCCCCTTGATGAAATTGGTGGAAGTGATCGCGGGCGAAGAAACCGACCCCCAACTTGTGGAGACGACCGTAGCCCTCACCAAAAAAGTAGGCAAAGTTCCCGCCTGTGTGAAGGATACGCCGGGCTTCATCGTCAATCGTGTGGCGCGGACGTACTATTTGGAAAGCCTGCGGATGCTGGAGGAAGGTGTAGCCACCGTAGAAGATATTGATGCCATCATGGAAGGGGTTGGCTTCCGCATGGGCCCCTTTAAGCTGATGGATTTAATCGGCATCGAAACCAACCACGAAGTAACCAAATCCATTTACAATTCTTTTTATCACGAAGCCCGCTTCCGTCCCAGCCGTATTCAGCAGAAAAAGGTGGAAGCCCGCCGGTGGGGTAAGAAAACGGGTAAAGGCTTTTACGACTACTCGAAATAAGCTAAGGACTATGATTCCCTGTTTTTTTGAGTCAATCAAAAAGGGAAATTCTTTGATTGGACTAAGTTGTAAATCGTTTCGTTAACCGCTTTTCCAGAAAGCTATGTAGTGGAGCAAATCCTAAGGCAATCAAAGAGTTAAAGACCAGCTTTTGAATCGGGATGCCTCCCGTGTATTGATCTAAGATGGGTTCAAACAGAATCAATAGGAACTCAAATAGAATCAACAAAGCGGCGAAAAGGGTAATAGCCAACATCCGGGCAGGAATTTTTAACTTCCCAACGAATGCCAACCCGCCAAAGAGTACGATCAATCCTGCAAAGATGGAGAGGTATTGCAAGTTATTTCGTCGCTCGGTCTCTATTTGGGTGAGTCGTTTGGCTTCGGCTTCTTTGCGCTTGGCTTCTTCGGCTTCTTGCTCGAATTCGTATTTGGACTCAATACGTCCGAATTCTTTGGCTTTTTCTTCGTTATGGAGGGAGTCGGCGTATTGTTTGAAAAGTTTATGGTATTCAAAGGCGGATTTCCAATTACCGAGGGCAGAGTCGATTCTGTAATTCGCACTGGCTCCCTCTACTATTTGATGTAGATTCTTGGTTGATTGCGCTTGATTTAAGCCGATTGACGCATGATACTTGGCACGCTGTAAGTGTCCCAACCAAAAGTAAGATTGAGCAATATTGGTCTGGGCGATGGCAATTCCTTCTTGTTGTTTTATTTTTTGATAAATCGCCAGTGCTTTTTCAAAATAGCCTAATGCCTCAGAATGATCCCGCAAAGCCAAGTAAATCATGCCGATATTATTGGAAAAGATGGCAATTCCCATGGGGTCTTTCAGCGTTTGCGCAACGGATAGACCCTTTTGATAAGAACGTAAAGCCTCTTGACGGTTACCTAATAGGTCGTAAATGATGCCAATATTGTTGGCTAACATCGCAATACCTTCCTGATCTTGCATTTGCTCATAAATGCGTTGTGCCTCTTGGTAGGATGCTAAGGCTTGGGGGTAATTTTTGGATAAATCGTAAATGATGCCAATCTCATTGAGACATAGAGCTAAGTGTATATTTTTTTGTAGCTTCCGGCTTATTTTTAATGATTTTTGGAACGACTCAAGTGCTTTAGGATAATTACCCAAAGTCCGATAGGCAAGTCCTATTTTTAAGTAGCAGAAAGCGAGTGCGTCGGAGGAGGCTTGTCCTTGCTCCAATATTTGGATGCCTGCTAAACCTTTTTCTAAAGCCTGCTCAAGTAATCCTATCGTGTGGAGTTCTTTACACAGTTGGCACAATGCCTTACCCTTTACGGTATCCACTTGGGTGGTAGTAATGACCTTGTTAAGACTGTCTATCTTCGCATTTTGGGTGAATGATAAGGAACAGAATAAAGTAAGCCAAACACAGATCAGGTAAATAATTTTCATACCCGCCAAACGGATTTTCCCGCAAGATACCACTTTATTGCCCCAATTCGCTGCTTTTCAGTTCCAATAAAAAGCCGTTCAGCATCCGGGCAACGTCGGCGTGGAGGGTTTTGTTGTACTCTTGGGCGGATTTTTTGGCGTAATCGCGTCCGCCGGAATAGAAACGTTGCCCCAAAGGCAATAATCCAACTCCTGCCAGCAAATAATGCTGATACCATACCGCCGTAAGCGTCCCCGCCGCGAATGCACCCGTCATCAGGAAGGAAACCATCGCGTCCTTTTTCTGCCCCACGTACCACTGCCCCGCCCCCGGAAGGAGCGACAACCACTGGGCTTTATCCGCTGATTTTTCGGTGGAAAGGGCTTTTTTCGCCACATCATATACGGAATCCAACACGGGGTGATGAATCGTTGGGAAAAGTAGCTTGGCTTCTCGGTGAGCATCATCCAGCCGGCGGACTTCATTCAAACACAACAGCCGAACAAAACGGAGCTTGCGAATGCTCGTATCCTGCAGCGAAGCCGATGTATAAGGTTCGGTATCGGTAACTGCTTCTGCCGACTGCCCACTTAGAAATTGCGCCAGCACCGACCGATAAACGGCTTCCGACTGAACGGCAGGGGAGGCATCCATTCCGGCAATGCGTTTATATAAGATCACCGCTTCCCGATAACTGCCCTGATTTTCATACAGTTTTGCCATCCGAAAGAGGATGTCATTCGTGCGGGAATAGTCGGTATTGAAAAAAAGCCAACGCTTGTACTCATGGAGGGCGTCATCCGTTTGATGCACACGGGCGAGGCTGTCCGCTGTTTGGAGTAAGCGCGCGTTGGGGTTTTGAGCAAAGAGGATGCTATTGAAACAGCAACACATCATCCAAAACGGGAGTAACACCTTGACGTAAGGCATGGCGAAAATTATGCGGTAATTCACGATTGAAAATACGAATGCTTAACGTTGCGGAATAAATACTCATTACATGGTAACCCGCCGCCAGCGTCCCGAAGGTATAAAGTTGCCAGTCTTTGTGGCGGTAGTGTCCTTCGTAGGCGATGAGTCCCAGCAGGGAAGTTGTCAGGAAAATCATCGTGGCTTGCCCCCAGTTACCGAGATAGGCTTTGCCTCCGCCGGGAATCAGCGTTGCCAGCGTTCCGGCTAAGAGCGGTGATTTTTCCTTCTTTCTTTCATAAAAAGAAACTAAAGTATCGGTATATTTGACGGCTTTCCGCAGGACGATCCTTTGCGGTTCAAAGCCGGCGCGGTTGTGATGGTATTGTTGGAAGGCTTGGCGGTAATCTTTCCACCGGCGGTAGGGATAGGTTTGCGGTGTAACCCAAATCGGGTGCAAGATTTCCAAAAAACGCTGATGTTCTCGGCTCAAGCTGTCGGCGGAGGCTAAAATCGAAGGCACAACGGCATCCTTCGGGTCATCGAAAAGCAGGCGTTTGTATCCTTCTGCGATACGGGAATGGTTGAATAAAGCGGGGCTTCGGGTAGAAATTTGGGTGTAGCTTTCAAAACCTTTCAGCCATTCGGCAGAACCCGACGGATGTTCCCGAAAAGCACACTGCCCGATGCGGTAATGCAGGCTGTCGGTAGTATGATTCGGAAGTTGTATTAAGAAAGCCCATTCGCGTTTTGCACCGGAATAATCACCAATGTCGAAGAGGGCTTGAGCGAAGGCATGGCGGGCGGAAGGCGTAAAAAAGTCCTGCGCAGAAGCGTAAAGGCAACAGCCCCAAAAGGCTATGGCAAGCGATAAAATTCGGGATGATCTACCCACCGTTGATTTTTAAACTGCAAATTTACGTGATCCACCGCAAAATGCAATCGGGTACAGCGCGTTAATCGGTCGGTGGTGAGGGCAAAGGCTTTCAACGGTTGATACTGCTGAAAACATTGGCGGGAAAATTCGGAACAGGAAGGATGATACGGACACGCCGTAGCTAATTGCTGGGTCAGGTGGCGTTGATAGATATGAAAGAGTCCGCGTCCCGCCACCGAAAGGGGATTAACCGACCAGCGAAACCGCTTGGGATGCTGAAAGGTTGCCGGCACATAGGTACGCGATTCCACCGTTTGGGACAGCTTTTGCAAATCTTGGGACGACTGGGCGGACAAAGATTCAATCCCACCCGTCAGGAGTGTGAGGCATAATAACCAACGAAACATCGGCAGCAATCGGGTATTATTGGCTTATTCGATATTGAGATAAATGCTCGTTTCTTCGTCGTTTAATTTAAGCGTTTCGTTTTCGGGAACGAGGAGGAGCTGGATTTGGTCTCCGCTTTTGATCTTGTTGGCACTCACGGCGAGGATCATGCCCACGTTTTTGGCGGGCGGTTTCACATCCACAAACGACTCCAATTTATAGTCGGTGTATTGTTTGCGGAGGATTTTCACCCGCTTGACGGTAAACGAAGATTCGATCAGCAGTTCGTTGGTCGTCGCGATCTTCACTCCGCTTACTTTTTCCTCCCCATCCACTCGGAGGGTCGGTCTTTTGTTTTGCGCCCACGCCGACGAAAGCGTTAGCAGTAACCACAGCATAACGGCGGTGAGGAAGGCGAGCGTCCACCGGTTCATCAGGGGGTTACATTCCTGTCGGCGGGTGGCGGCGATTACCCGGACTTCGGGCGGGCGGTTGGGTCGGATGGTGCGTCTCATAGGTTGATTCATCTGGGATTCTATACCGAATAAGCAATATTTATGCAAAGATAGCAAAAAGGGCTTGACTTTGGTAAAAATTGTTTGGGGAGGGGAGGCTATTGTAGGATGATATAGTAAGTCGTTAATTGAAATGGCGTTGGTTACGAGAGATTAAATAGACGACTAAGGCTGGGAATAAGATTCCCGTAGCAAGATTTGTCAGAATACATCCCATTGTTTTAATGGTGCATAACGGTAAAAGAGCAAGATTCAATGAACCTTTAGTTTTATGTTCCATAGGCATATAATCGAATAAATTAATAACTATTACTAAAATCAAAATAACTCCTCCGACTAACAAAGAACTACATCCCAGACTCTGGTTACCCAGCCTTAATCTGAAGGCTAAATATTACGCAAATAAAACCAAAAGGTTACTCCAAACACTGATCTATTAAGCCTCCGTCTTTACTCCCCTACCGCCGTCCCCCATCCAATAATCCCTCCGTACCGGCGAGCAGGTACTTACGCACGCTCTCGGAGTCCAGAAAATCATGCGGGAAACCCCTTTCGATGGCACTGACGGCTTCCAAGCGGGTGATTTGTTCGGGAGTCAGGTTCACATTTTCGGCATCGATGTTGCTTGCCAGCTGTTTCCCCGATCGCGCCCCGATAATCGGAATAAAGACTAATCCTTTGGAACGTATCCATGCCAACGCCACCTGCGACGCTTCACAGCCAATTTCTTGGGCTACGGCGGAGACTTCCCGCGTGATGGTTAGGTTTCGCTCCGAAAAACGGCGGTTGTCGGCTTTGAGGCGTACTCCTTCTTCGGGAACGGTATCGTTATATTTACCGGTAAGGATGCCTCCACCGAGCGGAGACCAAGGCGTTACCGCTAATTCAAAGGCTTTTGCCATCGGTAAGAGGTCGCGTTCCGCCGTGCGTTCCACCAGACTATATTCAATCTGAAGGGCAACGAAGGGTGTCCAACCCCGCAAGGTAGCTAATGTATTGGCTTGGGAAACGATCCACGCGGGCGTATCGGAGATGCCGACGTATAAGATTTTGCCCTGCGCAACGAGGTCATCTAAGGTACGCATGATCTCTTCTATCGGCGTAGTGAAGTCCCAAGCATGTAACCAATAGAGGTCTATATAATCGGTTTGGAGGCGTTTCAGGCTGTCCTCCAACGAGCGGATGATATTTTTCCGGTGATTACCACCTGCATTGGGGTCGCCGTCCCGCATTCCGAGGGAGAATTTGGTGGCTAACACGTAGCGTTCCCGTTCCTGACGGATGAGGTTGCCGATGATGCGTTCGCTGTTACCGCCCGTGTAGAAGTTAGCGGTATCAATGAAATTACCGCCCCGCGAGGCGAAGATTTCAAACATTTCTCGGCATTCGGCGGCGTTGGCACCCCAGCCCCAGTCTTCGCCGAAAGTCATCGTTCCCAAGCACCATTCCGACACCCGCAAGCCTGATTTTCCCAATAAACGGTAACGCATAGTCATCAATTCAACCTTGTGGTTGGCGGTACAAAAGTAACATTTTTCAGCCCGCCGGCACTGCCAAAGTCTTTATCTTTGCCCTATGGAATCCTTACACATCCGCGAATTGGGCATCCTCCGCGATAGCGAATTTGACACTACCAAGCCCCTCATCCTCTTAGCCGGTCCCAACCGAACGGGTAAGACCTTGGTGTCGTATCTGATGTATGGGTTGAGTGGTTTCTTTAATCTAAGGATAGATGATTATTTTAAGAAATCCCTAAACGAAAAAGTAATTGATAAAATTAAATCCGATAACATTCATGCACCCATTCTTACGGAAGCATTTAGCCAATCCGAATTATTCCTTGAGGCTCTATTAAGATTTGCTGAACCGAACACTTCGATTCTCTTTAATATTGAACCTAAATCAATAGAAATAAACTATACCTTTTCTATCAAAGATTATTTCACTCCTTCTGACAAAAAAATAGAATTAGATAGTCAAAATCCAAAACCCGAATTTTTTCCGAATCAAAAAACAATTGAGGGACAAAGACGAGTTGCTACGTATTTCGGTGAATTAGCACAACTATTCACCTATATGATTAAATCTTCCAATGCATTCTTTTTACCATGTGAACGTTTATTCGCTACTATCATCGCTGAAGATTTAGTAAGAGCTAATTATGTTCAAGTAAGAAACAATGTTGTTTATATAGCAAGCACTTTACCTGATAATGAAGCTCCTTCTCGTTATACCAAACCCATCATGGATTACATCACCTTTATAGATGATTTAGCATATATTACACGACTCAATAGCAAAGATACATTCATTCCCATCGCCGATTTCCTTAACCGTCAACTGATGGGTGGGCAAGTCCAATGGAAAGCTGACCAAAGACGACTCATTTTCAACGAATACCGCACCAACAAAGAAATCCCTTTCCACCTGTCGGCATCGGGGATCAAGTCGTTGACGGGGTTGGAACTCTACCTGCGCCATCAATGCGTGGGGGACGGTACGGACATCCTCTTTTTCGACGAACCCGAACTCAACCTGCACCCCAAAGCCCAACGGGTGGTGGCACGGGTCATCGCGCGGATGATTAACGCGGGTATCAAGGTCGTGGTCAGCACCCACAGCGACTACATCATCAGCCAGCTGAGTAACTTGGTGGTGTTAGGCAGTGCCTACCAAAAAGACCCCGAAAAGGTCATCCGTTGGGTAGAAGAACACGACTTGGATTATGAGCGGGAGGATTTTTTGCTTCCTGATCAGGTAGCCCCGTATCACTTCGACTTTGTGGAAAGTGGGGAGTATGCGCAGGCTACGCTGATTCCACCGACGGAAGAAGGTTTTAACTTTCCGTCTATGGATGAAACGATCCGCCATTTATCCAATGAGATCAACCTCCTTTACAGCACCTTGCTGGACGACGAATGAGAACATACGTAAAAGTCATCGGCGAATTACTAAAAGACGAATATGTCGCCGTCCAAGGAACAAATGAATATTCCGATAAGAAGATTCTTCTTAGGGAAGAAAAGCTGAAAGATTATCGCGTTTATGTAAACGTTGAAGGTTATGCTATTCGCTTAATCAAATTAGATGTAGAAACATCTGAAGACGTAGATCAAAAATGTACCTATGATTTATTCGCGCAATCTATTAACATGAACGACTATCTCATCGTCTTTGAAGATGAAAGGAACGTGTATTATTTGTTGATTGAATTGAAATCCCGCAGTGCTTCGGGGGCAATCCAACAGCTACGTAACGGCTATTGTTTGTGTAAGCTGATTCATGAAGTAGCTACTTCACATAAAGAAAAGAAGGTGACAACGAAGAAAACACCGCAATATGTAGGCATCATCTTCCGAGAAACGACTGCCAAAAATGCGGAACGAAAAGAACGTCTTTATCTTAAGCCTAATGAATCTGATGAACTGATTTTGGATAGTTTCAGCGTCTACACGTATGAACGCCCCTATAAATCCTTTCCTTTTCCTGCTTTTTTAACGCACTTTCCAAAAGATAAAGCACAAAGCGTTTAACTGCTAAATGAATAATTAACTTTCCTTATCCCCTTCAAACCATGCAAGTCATCAACTTGGGCTTGTCGAGACTAACTTAGCCACGATCTTCGCCGAAGCCAAACACAGTGGGATGCCTCCCCCCGGATGAACACTCCCCCCACAAAAATAAAGGTTGCTGATTTTGCGGTGGAAGTTGGGATGCCGTAGGAAGGCGGCGTAGCGGTTATTCGATGCTGTGCCGTACAGCGCACCCAGATACGACGAAGTCCGCGATTCGATCAGTCGGGGGGTAAGTACCGCTTCGGCTTCCAAATGATCTTTCAGTTCGCAGTCCAGCCGGCGGGAAAGGCTATCTAACACTCGCGCTTTCAGTATCTCGCCCCAAGCATCGGTTTCGGGGTCGGTGCGGGCGGGTACGTTTACGAGGATGAACCAATTTTCTTTGCCTTCGGGCGCATCGGCGGGCGCGTATTTGCTTGAAATATTGAGGTATATCGTGGGGTCAGTAGGCGGTACTTTTCGGGTAAATATTTCCCCGAATTCCTTTTCATAATCCGAACCGAAGAAGATATTATGGAGTCCCAAAGCGGGAAAAGACCTGCCTATACCCCAATAGAAAATAAACGCTGATGATGACCGTTCCTGCGCTAAGGTTTTTTCGGGGGCGGGCAGGTCGGGGAGCAGTTTACGGTAGGTAGGCACTACATCCATATTGGAAACAAAGCGGTCAAAGGCTTCCTTCCCACCCTGATAATGAAGCATCTTCGCCTGATGATGATGCACCTCGATACGTTCCACTGCGGTATTAAAACGAAATTCCACCCCTAATTCGGTAGCCAATCGGTACAGGCTTTGGGTGATGGCGATCATCCCGCCGACGGGAAAGACTGCCCCGATGCCGTGTTCCAAGTGGGGGATCATGCTCATCATGCCCGGCGTTTGGTAGGGATTAGAGCCGTTATAGGTGGCGTATCGGTCAAAAAGCTGTACCAATTTAGGATGCTTCAGACTTTTGTGGTTAACGTCGTGGAGCGTGCCGAAAAGATATTTTAAGGACGTACCGAAGAGGGCTTTGTAAGTATCCCCCATTCGCAAAAGGTCAGTCGTATGGAGTGACTCCTCCAGAAAGAGTTTGCCCGCGCCTTCATACAGTTTGGCACTGTTTTGCAGGTAGTTGGTAATCAGTTGGGGTGGGACGTTCAGCTTTTCATGGATTTCTTTGGCAAACTGATGCACATCCGCATAGGCATTCACTCGTAAGCCGTCCGCAAAAAAGTAATGACACACCACCGACAGCGGAATAAACCGGATGTAGTCATCAGGATTTCTGCCCGCCAAGATGAATAGTTCCTGTATCCAATGGGGCATCGTGCAGAGCGACGGACCCGCATCAAAGCGATAATCGCCCACCTGTATTTCAGTGAGCTTTCCACCCGGGCGGTCTTGGGCTTCAAAGACGGTTACGTGATGCCCCGCTACCGCCAAGCGTATTGCTACCGCCAAGCCTCCTACCCCCGAGCCGATGACTGCTACCCTTTGTTGCATAGCTATTGGTGCTGTTTGGCATTATCAACGATAAGCAAGCCCGATTCCTTCCCGAAAAGTAGGCTATCTTTCGGCGCGATGTACCCGTCGTAATAGAAAAACAGGTTGGCTTACTAACTGACCATTAGCGTTTTTCTTGTCGTCATTCAGCCAAGCCGATTGAAAGGAGAAGTTAAATTTTTCGCTTCGCCAGTCTTCGTTGACCAATTCCCATTCGGGATGCCGTTCCAAGAGGTGATTCAGGGCATATATCGGTTGCTTAAAAAGGATCAGCTTACCGGCACTGTCCTCTAAATTAATGAATTTGCCTGTACCGTATAATAGCGATCCACACAATCCCCAACGGATAGGGTCTTTTTTGCTGAAGGTCTTACCCTGTTCGCATTCAGCTAATACCAAGTGGGCATATTCGTACTGCACAGGCGGGCTTTCCTGTTGGGGTGGAAGCGAGAGAACCAATCCCGTCCATGCGGTCATCATCCAAAATAAAGGAGCTTTCATCCTGCGGATCAAGCAATTTTTTTGCCAAATGAACCGTATTAACAAATACGAGGACTATGGCGTTTTTTTTCCTGCATTAAAGCGCAGGCGGGCGTACGTGGCGCGGTGGTCGGAATGGCTTTTCAGCGTCTTGAAGTTAATCACCTTCATTTCTTTGCCCGCAAAAATGTAGTCAATCCGCACTTGCGCCAAGCCCGAACCGTAGGTCGTACCCGTGCCGTTGCCTTTTTCTTGGTAAGCGTCGCGTTGGTTGCCTTTCACGAGGCGGTAGATGGCTTGGTAGGGCGTGTTGTTGAGGTCTCCGCAGGTAATCGTGGCATACGATACGGTATCCTTATGGTACGCCAGCGATTGGGTTTGAAGTTGGTGGATTTTCCACGTGCGGAGCATCTCTTTGGTCATCTTCCAGTAGTTTTTGGCGAAGGTGGCGGGTTTCTTGCCGTCCTTGCGTTTGCGTCCGATGGCGTTGGCTACGGGTTGGGACTTAAAGAGTTGACGCTGCACCGAATTGAATTTATACGATTGAAGGTGCAGGTTAAAGACCCGCAATTTCTTTCCATACATTTCAAGATCGGCGTACATCATGCCGTTGGCAGGAGTCAGGGATTCGTTGCCGATGCGGTCGCTGTCCTTAATCGGATAGCGGGAAAAGACGACCAAGCCGTAGCCCGACTCATTGGAATACGGCACTAAGGCATGAAAACGAAGCCCCAGCATCTTCTTGAAATGGGTTAGCGTATTGACGCGCTTGCCTTTGAAGTGCATCGGGGTACGAAATTCCTGCAAGCAAACCACGTCGGGGTTCAGCTTGGCGATGTCCTTAGCGATGACCTGCACTTGGTCGGGATCATAACCGAAGGAAGCTACGTTCAGACTGTAAACTTTGATGTCGTTGGGCGCGGAATGATGTGCGGTGCTAATCTGAAAGGTATTGAGTATATGCTGATAATGAATGAGTAGCACGATGAGGTTCAGCCACATATTTTTCCGAACCAAACGTATCCACACCGCCATCCAAAAAACGGGGAGCAAAAACCACGCGGGATAAGCCAACGCCAGCACCGACGGCAACCACCACTGATCCGACGCAATGAACTGCGCCGAAAACGCCATCAAAAGCGGGATCAGCGTAAGCACATTGACTAAGAGCAGGCACTTGAGCAGAAAGGACTTCATGCGGACGGTCTCCCTGTTTATCCCCCAAAGTTACGCAAAAGGGGTGGTAAGGCAGTTCTGTTTTTTATCCCTTAACAAGTGAGCGGGACTAAGGGGTGGTTTGTGGACGAAATCAACTGCGAAAACGATCTTACACTTTAATTTAAATTTAGAATTTAGAGGATTAAAGCCTTTTGGCAATTAGATTTTCGATATTTCTGCTTTGATGTAACAAGGCAAATACGATAATTTCATCTTGAATCAGATAAAAGATAGTGTACTTGAATTTATTTAAATGTTTTTTGTAGACAATATTGCCTTCATGGACTAAATGTTTTGGATTCGCATCTGCAAATTCTTTTATCTGTTTTAGATTATTTTCTATTTCGCTTAATAAACGATCAGCGGTTGAAGCAGAAACATGTTCTATGTAATATTGATAAGCGTAATCAATATCAGATAGCGCGTCTTGAGTTAGAGTTATGGTATTCATGTAAAGCTATATGAGCCAAATGCAAAAAAGTTTTACTTAGAAGGATTTTTTTTCAAAACCATATTTTTTGCTTCTTCCCATGAATATCTGGGTGTATCCGCTAAGCGATCTAAACGAGCAAACAGCTCGGCATTAAGGATTGCCTCCTGTAATACTTCCTGAATTGCATGTTCCAGTGAGGTAAGTGATTCGTCATCCTTCATTTGCTCAATAGTCCGGATCAGTTTTAATTTGAGCGGTTTTAAGTCCTGCATAATAACCTGAATGAATACAAAGATAAGCATTTCGATGAAACGATAATCTTAATCCTTGTTATCAATGCCGATGATGCTTCGGTAACGGAATGAAAAAGGTTGTTTCGTAGTGGTAATCCACAATTTTCGCCTGTCGGGATAACATTTCCATTCCTATTCTCGTTTAATCTTAGTATCTTAGTCCCGTAAACGGGATCATACCCTTTTTTTGACTGAAATAAGCGATTAATGATATGAAGATTCTTAGGATGCTCACCGCTACGGCGTTGGGATGCGTCTGGCTGTCAGCTTCGGCGCAACATTCCGCGTGGGTTCACCGCACCGAACTCGCCTCCGAATGGGCAGACCTCGTCACCGATGCCGACCGAAACGTCTGGTCTGCGGTAGCGGTTTATCCCGCACCCGTTGTCCTGCACCGTTTTTCTCCGCAGGGCGTTAAGCAGACCATCCCCCTCCCCGGTAACTATAAAGGCAAAGTGGAAGTATCCGAAATGCTGTTTGGAAAGGACGGCTTGCTGTACCTTGCCGGGCATTTTTCCGGGAAAGTAACCGTTGGGAATTTCAGCATCGAGACCGCCTTTTCGGGTAGTGATTTCTTTGTATTGACCTACGACCCGAAGAACAATAGCGTCCTTCGCTTACAAAAGATAGACCTCAACGGCGACGAGAAAATACGTGCCTTCACCCAAGATACCGAAGGCAACCTCTGGATCGGGGGCTATTCCGAACGCGCCAACGAAAACCGTAACCAAGCCTGCCTTGTCCGCTTGACTCCCGAAGGGAAAATCCTCCATCAATGGATTTCGGAGGGTTCGGGAACGAGTGCCGTCTTCGCCCTTACGCCTAACCCGAAGGGCGGAGTGTATGCTACGGGCTGGTTTGACGGAACGTTTTCCCGTGATAACGACGTGATTCGCGCCCATGAGGGTTCGGATATTTGGATTGCTTCCATCGGCGCAAACGGCTTGTGGAAATGGTTGCAGACTGCCGGCGGTAACGACTGGGAATGCGGTAGAGCCATCACCACCGACGAAGCCGGAAACGTGTATGCCGGCGGTTGGTTTTGGGGAAAACTGCAATGGAATGACCGGCAGATCACTTCCGCAGGGGCTTCCGACGGTTGGGTAGCCAAGTTAAATCCCTCCGGTGAATTGCAATGGATTCAATCATGGGGAAGCGACCAAGCCGATGCCCTCTTTGACCTCAAATACCAAAACGGACAGTTGTGGGGCTGCGGGTGGCTGACCGGGAACGTAGCTTTGGGGGCTACCACGCTTTCCGCTACCGGCGACCGCGATGCCTTCGCATTCCGTGCTGATGGCAACGGAAACATCCTCAAAGCCGTAACCTGGGGCGGTAACGAAGAAGACAAAGCCCACGGCATCGTCATTGATGAACGTTCGCTGGCGTATGTTATCGGCTATCACGACCAGCCCGGCTCGGATACCGAAACTGCAACAGAACCCTTTAGCTTTATCGCCCAATGGGGAGATGAAACTAAAGATACGCCCCACATCCCTGCCCTTCAACCGACGAAAGGCGGTCTGAAAGGCTTGAATGCGACTTCAGTGGCGGAAATTTATCCCAACCCCGCGAAAGAATACCTAAACGTGCGCTTAACCGACGTGCCGAGCGGAAACTACCGCTTAACCTTAAACGACGTTTCCGGTAAGGAAATATTGACCGTAGAACCCTACTTCGACGCGATGCAAGACCGCTTCACGTGGATGCTCCCCGAATTACCGTCGGGTAATTATATCTTGAGCGTTCGGCAGGCGGGGCAGTCCGTTAATTTAACGACGCAGAAGGTTATTATTCCGTAGCGGATTAATCCTCGAAAATAATTTCTTATATTATTCGATCAATCCCTCGGCTTGAGTCGGGGGATTAGCATTATGTTAAAACCATGTCAACACCTTATTTCATACATGAATCCGCTTATGCCGACGCGGGCGCGCAAATCGGTGCTGGGACGAAAATCTGGCACTTCTGCCACATCATGGGCGGGGCGGTGATCGGCGAAAACTGCATCTTGGGGCAAAACGTCTTCGTTGGGAGTGGGGTCATCATCGGCAACGGCGTGAAAATTCAGAATAATGTTTCGCTTTATACGGGCTTGGTGGTGGAGGATGAAGTCTTTTTAGGTCCTTCGGTGGTGCTGACCAACGTGTTACAGCCTCGCGCCTTCATCGAACGGAAAGACGAATTTTTACCCACCGTCATCGAACGCGGGGCAACCGTCGGCGCAAATGCTACAATAATATGTGGGGCGCGCATCGGAAAGTATGCAATGGTGGGGGCGGGCGCAGTGGTTCGGAAAGTCGTGAAGCCCTATGCCTTAGTGGTGGGCAATCCCGCGCGGATGATCGGTTGGGTAGGCAAAGCGGGACGGCGATTAGTCTTTAATGGTGAGGGAATCGCATTTTGTTCTGAATCCCGCGAAAAATACCTACTGATAAACGATGAAATTCAAATCTTAGGCTAAAAAGTTTGGTGGATAAAGATTTTTTATGACTATTTTTGTAACCCTGATGAGGGCTAAAACGTAAAAAGTTGTTCCAAAAAAATTAACCGCCAGTGAACCGGACACAAATACCACCCTTACGGCTGGAAGCCGCGGAAGACACTCCCGAAGTAACCTTCAATGAGGAGCAAATGGCGATTACCGTGAACGGTAACTGCTATCCTGCTAACCCCGAAGCCTTTTTCGCCCCGATCTTTTCGTGGATGACCACCTATATGGATTATGCCCCCGAAGCACCGGCACTGATGATGAACCTCCACATCAATTACATTAACTCCAGTTCGTATAAATACCTCATCCGGCTGTTTACCCTTTTAAGTAAATATCAAAAAGCCAACCGCCAATTCATCGTCAACTGGTACTATTGGATTAATGACCCCGAAATACAGGAACTCGGCGAAATGATTTCAAGTAAGGTGGAATTACAGGTCAATTTAGTCTCCGTCAGCTAAGGATTTTATTTCCTGCCCCAATCAAACTGCACCGAAAAGTACGCCAACCTGCCAATCGTGGGACCACCGTACACTTGTATATATTGGGTGTTGAGGACGTTCGTAGCACCCGCCTTAAACATCCAACTGAAGCTATTTTTCGTTTTATTGAGCGTATAAGTGTAGTTTACCTGCGCATCCAACAGTCCGTAGGCATTCACAAAGCCCGTATATTGGGGCGACCCTTCAAAATAAAAGCCGTCCACCCACCGATAATTGAAGCTGAAACCTACATTTCTGATTTGCCACCGCCACAGTCGCGCCTGCACGTTACTGCCCGAAAAGCCGATGTTGAATTTATGTTCCGGCGTATTGAAGGCAGGGACAAAAGGGGCGTAGGGGTCGCGTTGGGAACGGGGCGGCAGGTCACCCTGCAATTTATTCCATGAATAATTACCCGATAACGTATAATATTTGGCAAAATAATAGCTGATGCCCACCGATGCCCCCATCGTATTAACGGTAGTGGGTGCGTTTGTGGATAAGCGATAGATGGTGAAATCCTGCACTTTGCCTTCCTTAAAGGGTGTCGTACTTACAAATTGATAACCGATAAAGTCCCGATACCAACTGTAATACACGCTCCCGTCAACGAACAGATTTTTCACCGCCATGCCTTTGTAGCCGATTTCGACGGACTGCACCCGTTCGGGTTTGACTTTCGGCACTTGGACGGTTTTTTTCAGGAAAGAATCCTGCCCGGAAGCAAAAAAGTCATACAAAGTTTGAATGGTGATAATGTCATTCATTCCCGCTAAATTCCCCCGCAGGATGATGCCGTCCACATTGTAATTCAGGTATTGATCTTGTAAAGTCGGGAATCGGAAGGCGTAATTATAGCCCAAACGGATATTATGTTCCTTTTTTATCGTATAAACTGCTGATACGGAGGGCGAAGCAATCGGCGTGGTATAATTTTGATGAATATCACCCCGTACCGCCCCCGTGATCTTCAGTTTGTCTTTCCATACTTTTTTGGAAGCGTAGGCGAAAAGCCCCCCTTCCCAAACGCTAATTCGGTTATATTTACCGGAGACGGAATCAATAAGTGTATCGGTAAAGATCGTTCCCCGTGAATCTGGGCGGTAGAGCCGAAAATTACCCCCGATGCGGATTTCTGCTTTATCTATGGGCAGTTTGTAGTCGAATTGGAGGTGGTAGAGGGCGGAATAATCCACGAACCGTGTCCCATTAGCAGATGACGCGGCGTTGGAGGTGATCTCTTGCTTTCTTTTGTTGAATTCGGCGGTGCCGGGTCGGAGGAAGTTCTTACCGTCTACTGCATTGCGTGTTTCTTGATGCCAATTTGGCAAAGAGTCTGATAATGAAGCCACAAAACGGTTCAGCGCGGCGTAATATTGATCCAAAGTAGTAGGCGTGAAGGGCGGTAAGGCTTTGTATCCTTCCATCCGTTTGATGCGGGGATCAATGTTGCGCGTCCAGTAGGCATAATATTCATCCGACCAATCGCGGTCATCCTTTTGGGAACGCTGTAAAATGCCCGCCGTGCGCACAATGTCATAGGAATCGCCGGCATCCTCTACGGTGATGTAGGCACGGATCATCAAGCCTTTGTGTTTCAATTCCAACTGATGTTGCTGAAAAATGAGATTCCGTAAGCTGATCCGGTTGATGCCCTGAAAGACGCTCGTCCCCATCCCGAAGCGGTAGCCGTAGATCAGTTCCGTATGTTCGGAGGGCTTATAATGCAGGGCGGTGTTGGCTTTGAGGGAATAAGTGTTGTAGTCGGCTAAGTCTTTTTCCCAATATCCTGTGCGGAAAATAACCCCTAAGCCGGGTGAAAGTCTTGTATTTCGGCGATCAGCGAAATTATTGATCTGTTGGTTGCGGTTTTCGTCGCCGTAGCGGTTGATGGCATCGTATCCGCCCGGGTTGGAGCGTCCGTTGGGGACTTGGGCATCGGATTGTTCGGTGGGGGTGGTGTTGTTGGCTTCCCAATCGTAAGCACGCATGTAGGCGAAATTGACTTTGAAGGCAAAAACGTCGCGTCCCGCTTTATTCTTAAAGGCTTCGGCGTAGCGGATTGCCCCGTCGAAGAGTTGGCGTTCCCCGCCTTTGAGCATTACGGAAAGTCCTTTATGCAGGAAGGGGCTTTTGGTCGTCATGGAAATCACACCGTTAAACGCGCCGGGACCGTATAAAGCGGTGCTTGCCCCCACGATGATGTCCACGCTTTGTACGTCTAATTCCGAAGAACCGACCATGTTTCCTAAGGCAAAGTTGAGTCCGGGGGCTTGATTATCCACGCCGTCAATCAGTTGGAGGGAGCGCACGGGTTGGGTGGAATTAAATCCCCGTGTGTTGATGATCTTGAAACCGAGTGCCGCCGCCGTGATGTCCACGCCTTTGAGGTTTGCTAATCCGTCATAAAAGTTTACGGCGGGCGTTTCTTTGATGGCGATGAGGTCTAATTTCTCGACGGTGAGCGGGTTTTCGCGCTCTTTTTGGCTGACACGGTACTCTACGATCTCAACGGTTTTGAGGTTGACAGCGCGGGGCTGGAGTTTTAATTTCAGTTCCGAAACGGCTTGGGTGATCTCCACCGTCAGGCTATCGTACCCCATATAAGTAACCAACAGGCGGGCGGGCAGGGGTTGCACATCGGGGAGGCTGAAGCGTCCTTCTTCATCAGTGAGCGCGCCGAGCGGGCTATCTTTCACTCGAACGACCGCCCCGATGAGGCTTTCGCCCGTCTCCGCGTCGGTAACCGTTCCGCTGACCGCCGTCTGGGCGTAAAGAGCTGACCCGGTACCTAACCAGACCATCAAAACCAAAACATACTTCATAGGACAGAAATTGCCCCGTAAGTTAACAAAAAATTAATATTTGGAAAGTCTTTAGATGCGGAGGTAGCCCCTGCCCTTACTCACTTTGAGGAATTGCACCGACTCGCCCGCTACATCTAAGGCAATGCCTAAGCGTTGCATCGACACAGCCCCCAAGAGCGGTTCAGCCCCTTCGGGAAGCTCCATCACATCAACCGTCGTGGATCGTTCGCCGATTTTCAGCTTAACCGACTCGAAAGAACGAATCTTTGCCGTACCCGTAGCGATGGCGACTTCTTCCTCTTGGAAGCGGGTCAAACCCAAACGTCGGATCATTTCCGCCGGCAAACATAAGGTCGTTGCTCCGGTATCTACTAAAACGTTCTCCAACCTAAAGTGGCGCACTTGGTCGGGGGTGATGATTTCTCGAGAAGCCAGAGCGAGATCATCCGTGTTGGTTACTTCGATGTCGATATAGATGCGTCCCATAGTGGTACAAAGATAGGAAGATTGTCTGAATCAACTTGAGGTTCGGCTGTTTCAATCGCAAATTCCTTGATTATCAAGGCTTTTTACCCCACCTAAATCCTCCCTTTGGTAGGCGTAGAGACAAGGCATGCCTTGTCTCTACAACGCGGTTCGGTTTCTCATCTGATAAGGGGGAAAATCCTGATTCAGACAGATTTTTAGAAGGTGATCCTTGTATTCGGTAGCCACGAGCGAATTTTGGCTTTTTCTTCTTCGGAGATGGGGTTGCCGGAAAGGTCAAGGGTTTTAAGGCTGTCTTTGAGGTTGGCAATGGACTCGGGGAGAGTGGTAAGTTGATTACTATCTAATCGTAGTTCTTGCAGTTTGGTCAGTTGTCCAAAGGAATCGGATAGATTGCTTAGCTGATTAACACCTAAATATAGATATTGTAGATTGATTAGTAGTCCGATAGATTCGGGTACGCTGGTCAACTGATTAGAGCTTAAATTCAATACCAATAGATTGTTTAGTTGTCCAATGGATTCCGGTATGCTTGTTAGTGGATTTCCGCTTAAAACCAGCGATCGCAAATTGTTTAGTTGCCCAATGGATTCAGGTATACTTGTTAGCGAATTGCCTACAATCAGTATTTGGAGGTTAGTTAGCTTACAAATAGCTTCAGGTAAGCTAACTAACTCACTTCGTGGAATCCATAGCCTCTGCAAACATGGAAAAGCTGTTATAATCAAAGAAACATCTACTGCTTCTTGGGCTTGACGAACAAATTTATATACCGTCCGCTTTGAGGCAAGGGCTTCGGCTATTTCACCGAATTCCGGCTCTTGAACAAATGACTCACCGGTCAATACTTGGCAATCCCCCTGCTTAGGAAGTCTGTAAATAAGGAATTTTACCTCTTCACAGCCCGCCGTATCCCGCGCGATTCCGCTTGTCGGATCATTTCCCGAAAAAGTCAACGTCTTTCCCTTCGCATGAAAAGTTTTACCGCTATCAACGGAATATTCTTTTACCCCATCACCGTAAACCGTTAACACCCCTGACGTATCTATCAACCCAATAGCACCGACTACCACGCTCCCTTCCAAATCCTTCACCTTCCGCTCTTCGTTTTCTACCAAGGGCGTTACCTTCACCGTATCCACGTTTGCCGTTACGTCAAATTCGGTATCGGAGGGTACGAAAGTGGTATATTCCCCGTTGCTATTGGCGGTAACAACCCGTTGTCCTACCGTGATGACTACATTAGGAATGGGGTAGCCTTTACAGTTGCGGGTTTTTCCTTTCACGGTTGCCCTATTCTGCGGGTAATCACAATTCCAACTGGAAAAATGTTTCACTGTGCCTACATATCGGGGACCTACCTTGCGGGCGTTGCCTTCAGGTTTCCAGACACCGCTTTTTTCGTCGAAATGCCAGAGGGGCATAGAGTCGGGTGCGGTCTTGTTTTGCTCCCAAGGGATGTAAAACTCTAAAGTCGCCTCAGTATCAGGAGCTAATTTCAGTTTCTCGCCGTTCGTGCCCAGCATTTCCGCCGACATGAAGCCGTAAGAGATGAGCATCTTTTCATTACCGTTTTGGTCTATCGCGGAGAAATCCCCGCCCGGCATCCGCAAACCGAAACCATCCTCCGCCGGAAAGGAACGCTTCAAAGAAATGTTAACCGTCCCGCTGTACACCTGCCCGCTTTCCGTAACGGCGGAATTGGGTGGAAAAGTGAGGAAAAAGCCCCGTTCGGAGATGGTTGCTCCCTTTTGTGCATCAAAGCGGTTCGTTACTTTCAAAGGTTCAAGCATCGCCGTCAATGGCGCAATTTGTTCATCAAAAAAATGCACCCGTTGAGTATTTTTCCAGTAACCGTCCTTGGTGATGGTAACAACAGCAGTCGTCAAGCCTGCATCTAATCCCGTGAGGATGAATCGCCCCTGCGCATCACTTTTAACATTATTTATACCAAAGGAGATCACCGCATCCGCTATCGGCTCGTACCTTTCATCCACAATGCGCCCTGCAATGCTTTTATCGGAAGTAGTAGGGATGTACGTAAAATCAACACTTTCCGCGTTGATTTGCACTGAAAAGTTACCGCCTTTCGCAGGTAAATACCACTGCTTGGTTGCACCTTGTATCGGATTTTGATCCCTAAACCACTGATACTGAGGCGCGGGATCGGTATAGAGGGTATCTCCCTTCGTGAAAATGCGGGGACAATCTTGGGCTTGAGCGTTCAGTGTAAATACAAACGCGGTCAGGACGAAACAGAGGAGCTTCTTCATCAGAAAACAGGCTTAAATGGAAAGGCAAGATAGGGATTATTTTGTTTTGAACTTTGCTTAAATGAATTATTAGGTTGACGATGAACATGTTATTTTTGCAAATCTTACTTCCAAACGCAACCTTTTTGATATTAGATGCGTATTCCCTCAAAGTAACTCATCACATCGCCTATGCAAAGAATTTGTCTCTTAGCGGGGTTATTCCTAACCCTGTCGTTTACGCATCCGCTTTCGGCGCAGAACAGCCAACATCCGCAGTCCCAGTCGGATGCCAAAAAACCGAAAACGGTTACCATTCAGTCCTCCATTCAATGCGGGATGTGCCAAAACACCATTCACAAAGCCCTGAAACACGTCAAGGGCGTTAAAAAAGTGCAGTCCAGCATCACCAAAAGCACCATCACCGTTAGCTACAAACCCGACCAAGTAGGCTTAGACCAAATCCGTACTGCAATCAGTCAGGCGGGCTACGATGCCGACCAAGTGAAAGCCAACCCCCAAGCCTACCAACAGCTCCCCGCCTGCTGTAAAAAACCGGGTTCGTAATAACAACTAACGCTAACCAACTAACTATTCCTTACTAAAACACATGTTCGAGATTTTTGATGGACCCGTCTTGCTTGAAAGTGAGGGAGTCAGTGTACGTTCCTTGTCCGTATCGGATGTGGAGGCGATCACGGCTTTTGCACTCAACGAACCCTTATGGTCTTTTATCAGCCTTCCGCTCCGGCAATTAAATCCCCCGAGTATCGAGCATTTTGTCCGCAATCAATTACAAGATCATCGCATCCGGCGCGGCATACCGCTCATCGTTTTTGATGTTGAAAAAAAGCAGGTGGCGGGCATCCTGCGGTATGAATACATTTCCTTTCGCCACCAACATATGGAAATCGGGGGCAGACTGCTGGGGCAGCACCACGAAGCCATCTTATCGGAGGCGATGGGACTTTTGCTCCGTCATGCCTTTGAAAAACGCAATTCCCTTCGGGTAGGCATGAAAGCCGAAGTCCAAAATGAACGGGCGCATGATTTCCTTACGCAAATCGGTGCAACGACGGAAGGAATTTTGCGGAATTATTACACCGATTACGAGGGAATAACCTACGATATGCAAATTTACAGTATTATTGCAAGTGAATGGCACGAAAAAGTTAGCCACCGCTTTGCCTGATGACTACCGAACCCGCCCCCGCCCGTTTAGCCCGCATCCAAGACGTGATCCGCTATCGCGTTAACTGGCAGTTTCCGCTTCAAACGCGGGTACATCCCCTTCGTTCCTTCAAACGGCTTAATACGCAGGTTTTTTTGAAGCGGGAGGATGAAACGGGCTTCGGCATCGGCGGTTCTAAGTGGCGGAAGTATGCCTCGCTCTTTCCCTTTTTATTGGAACAGCACTTTCGGGAGGTGGTGGTCATCGGCGGGGCATACTCCAATAACGTGTTGGCATTGGCGCAACTGCTGAACGAATACGGCTTTTCCGCCACCTATTTCCTGCGGGGTACGGCAAAAGAAACGGAATCCAAAGGCAATCATCTCCTTTTTCGCCTCTTAACACCTGACGAACGCATCCGATGGGTCAAGCGGAGCGAATGGCATACCGTTACCGACCAAGCCCAAGCCTTCGCCGAAAACCTACGCGATCAGGGCTTAAAAACCTATGTGATTGCGGAGGGCGCGGCGGTGATTCCGGCATTGGCGGGTTCGATGACCTTAGCCTTAGATATTCTTCGGAACGAGCGACTGCTCCAACGGCATTTTGACCACCTCATCACCGATGCGGGGACGGGCATGATGGCAAGCGCGCTCCTTTTAACGGCGACCTACTTGGAATGGGATCGGCAGTTCCACATCGTACTGACGGCGGGGACCGAGGCTTCGTTTCAAGCGACTTTACAGTATTGGCATCAGGCGTGCCGGCATTTATTGCAGGAGGAGTTTCCGATGCCCGAAAACTTCAAACTGTATCCCTCCCCGCAAGCCTTCGGCAGACCGAAGAAAGAGACTTTTGCCCTGATTAAAGAATTTGCCCGCACGGAAGGCGTTTTGATTGATCCGATATACATGGCACCCTTAGTGCAGGCATCACATACGATTATTGATAGCGAGCGGTTGGCGGGACAGGTGTTGTTGATCCATTCGGGTGGGGGTACGGCTATAACAGGTTTCGGCGAAGCCCTGAAGTAGGATTAGCGGGTAAGTTGTAACAGGAAAATGCGTATCTTTGTCTTAGATAATTGGGTTGATTCCATGATAGCTGTCAAGGAAAATACCATCTCGTTTGAGGAGATTAAAAAAGAGATTGTTGCATTGAATCTTTTTTAACAACAAATTTATATAAAAATTAACCCAAAGCAACAAAACATTCCAACCCAAAAAGGGGCGAAGCGGCAAAGAATGGTAATTATAAAAATTGTAAAATATTCAGAAATAATGCTAATGTATGACGAATTTAATCAAAGATTAAAAATAATTTATTTATAATTGAATCATTATTTATGTGAATTTTTGTTATATAAAAGCTGTTTGAGGTCTGACAAATGAATTGGGCAGGGAGAAAAGGCTTCCAACTCATGCTGGAGGCGTGGTAGTTGCGTATCTTTGTAGCCGAAAACGACTGATAATCATGCTGGGACTCAAACTACCAACCGACGAACGCTGGGCGCGCCTTGCCGAATCCAACTTGGAGGAACTCCTCACCGACCACGCTTATTGCGAGCAAAAGGCGGCTTCCAGTGCCATTTCGATGATTATTTCCTTCCCCGAATTGTCCGATTTGGTGCAAATCCTGTCCCAAATCGTCCTCGAAGAGATGGATCATTTCAAACAGGTTCACGAAAAAATACTTGAAAGAGGCTGGAAACTCGGCAAAGAGCGCAAAGACGACTACGTCAACGAACTGCTGAAATTCGTTCGCAAGGACAAAGGACGTGACATTTATCTGCTGGATCGCCTGCTCTTCGCCGCCATGATCGAAGCCCGCAGTTGTGAACGATTCAAACTATTATCCGAAAAGGTTGCCGATGCTGATTTGCGTACTTTTTATCATGAATTGATGATTTCGGAGGCGACCCACTACACCACCTTCATCAAGATGGCTAAAAAATACGCCGACCCCGACGCAGTGGACGAACGCTGGAAAGCCTTTCTGGAATATGAAGCGGTAGTCATCGCCAAGTACGGCAAAGCCGAAACCATGCACGGATAAGTGTGCGTTCTTTTTGTTTGGAAAAATGATTATCTTGCTTCTTCATCTATCCCATTTTTTTACGATGAGAAAGCTCTTCATCTGCGCCTTCCTCGCATTCCAAACTTTGTTGAATGCCCAAGCCCAAGACTGCCCGCGCATCTTTCAGCGTGGCGACACCCTCTACACCGATCCTGCCCCGCAGTATCAGTGGTTTCGGGATCAAAATCCGATACCCAATGCGACCAATCAGTGGTATTTACCGCCGGTAAAAGGCATTTATGCTGTGCAAATTTCCGGTACGACGCAAAATTTCCGCTACGACCTTCCCCTAACCGAGAAATCTATCACGGGACGCATCGTTGATGAACGCTACGAACCCATCGCCGATGCCACGATTTCCGTCGGAAATTCGTCCGTAAAAAGTGATGCAAGGGGGCGTTTTGTATTAAAAAATATTAAACTTTCGGGAGAAAATGCCGTCGTAACGATAACCAAAGCGGGCTTTTGGAAGAATGTACAGCGCGTCCATTTCTTCAACCAAAATGAAGCACCGCTCACCGCCATGCTTGAACCCTTGAAAGTAACGAACCGCTTTGATGCAACCAAGGGCGCGACCATCTCCGAACGGGGCTTTTTCCTGACCTTTCCGCCCAATGTTATAATTAATGAAAAAGGGCAGACCTATCAAGGCATGGTGCATCTGTCGTTGAAACGTTCCTTTCCGAATGAGGAGGGTTTCGGTTTACGGATGCCGGGCGGTGATTTCTCGGCGATAGATGCCAATGGGCAGGAGAAAATCTTGGTTTCGTATGGCTTCATGTCGGCGGAAATGCAGACTCCCGGCGGTGAAAAGCTCCGATTATCCGGCGAGGCGACGTTAGAATATTACCAACCTTGGGAGCAAAATCAAACCGCACCGGACAGTATGCCCCTTTGGCACTTTGACGAAACCAAAGGCATGTGGATGGAAGAAGGCATCGCCCGCAAGGTGGGTCCCCGCTACGTAGGCACA
>Ga0209573_1001528_pt1 | contig 35104 bp, 30 predicted proteins | sample TNRBio252014_DNA_FD_185870 | JGI IMG/M metagenome (GOLD analysis project Ga0209573, IMG submission 185870) | Wastewater treatment Type I Accumulibacter community from EBPR Bioreactor in Madison, WI, USA - TNR Reactor_6/25/2014_ DNA (SPAdes)... | ecosystem: Engineered > Bioreactor > EBPR >...
AATCAAATCCAACGCCAACCGGCGTTACAGCACCGAAAGCGTCTCCGCGGCGCAATTCATCCGCTGGTGCGAGGACGCCGAAGTGCCGTACCAGCGCTACTCGCACCGCAGCGACCTGCCGTGCGGCAGCACCATCGGGCCGATCGCCTCGGCCAAGCTCGGTATCCGCAGTGTCGACGTCGGTTGCCCGATGTGGGCAATGCACAGCATACGCGAAAGCGCCGGGGTGGACGATCATGACTACATGATCCGCGTGCTGAAACGGTTTTTTAGCGATTGAACCCGCTGCTATTCCGGCAGCGAGTCGATATCCACCGGTTCCCATTGTCTTGCGGAAGTCATCTTAACCGCTCCGGTTGCTTCGCGTAACAACAGCGGATAGATTTTGTGCCGGACTTCGGCGGGTATATTTGCGGTATCCGACGAGTGCGGATCAAAATGCAGCTTTTCGATATGATTGTGATAGCGGCCCTTGACCGGAAAACCGTGCTGGCTTAAATGATGAAACGTATGTTCCAGTTCCTCGTCGCCGGCCAGCGCCAGCTTGTGAATATTCGCCTTGAGCCAGTCGACGTTGCGCTGGTCATAACCGATCTTGCGATAATCGAGGCGATTGGCAAGGCAAAACGCCAGAATGCGCATGCATTTCTGGCAGGTGCCGCACGGCATGATCCTGTCGCTGCCTTTATGCGCATGGTGGCACGATACCTGTAAATCGAATAGCGCCGGATAATTTCTGGCCAGCGTTTTTTGCACCTGATAACCGGTAATCGAGCGGATCGGCGCCCATTGCCGGATGCCGTAACCGGCATCGTCAAACCAGCGGGTCATGTAGCGGTCGTATTCCTGGCTCTGATCGTAAATCCCCGGGAAGAAATCGACATCGTTGATGCGGTTGCGGCCGTCGAGAATCCTGGTCGGCTCGATGTACTCGTTGCCGACGCAAACGTTGCCGATCTTTTCCTGCTCCATCAGCGGCAACGACGAGAAAATGAAATACGCGAAGCTGAAGAAATGCAGCGGATCGGTGATCGACTTGATGCCGCGGATGTTGGTTTCAACCAGCGGCGAATTCCTGACTATGAACGCCCACAGCCGGTCGGCATTGGTCCAGATGCGGCGGGTGCGGATATCGTGCTGCTTGAACCAACGGTAAGCGGTGATCGCGGTGCGCCAATGGCCGCCGGACTCATTGATATACACCGGATACACCTCCATCCCGGCTTCCTTGAGCAAGCCGTAACACAACAAACTCTCCTTGCCGCCGGACGACAGCACCACGATTTTATCCGGATCGGTATCGAAACCGCTCAGATCGCAACCGCTGCCGGCAATCAGCTTGGCCTTGCACGACGCATTCGCCAGCGTGACATCGGGTTCCGCAACGGCGTATTCCGGCTTGATGAACAGCGGGTCCTGGTGGAAACGGCTGACGAAAATTTCGATGCTCATTTTCTTCAGCATTTCGTCGAAAAAACGGAATTCCTGCGGCCCGAGATCAAACTCAAATACGATTTCCCGGGTATACAACCCGTAATTGATTGCCGAAATGCCGCACGTCAGATTGGCGTAGCGTTGCGCGTTATCACCCTCAATGCTGTCCTCGTATTTGTTGCGCAATTCGCATGACACGCGCTTACCGTCTTTTTCCAGAATATAACGGGTATGAAAACCGTGCTTGGTAACGGTGGGTTTCTCGACGATGATTTTGTCGAAGCACATCAAATCGTTCATGAATGTCAGTCCTATAATCGGTTAAAGCACGTGCGGCGGCGGTCTATATAAAACACCGGCGCTGCGGATTTGGTTGACACGTGACAACAAAATTCTTATCCGGCTTGATCCTGGAACCTTCCTGCGTTGTACGTTTTTCCCTTTTGTCAAAGGAAAAAGGGAAAATTCCAGATCACAAGAAGTTATGGAGTCAGCGCTTTCTCGATGCATCGAGCCGCAGCACGGTTTCCATTAACAGCCGGTCCAGCACGGAATAGTCTATTTCACGGAATGCGGGCGGGGATACCGATTCCAGCCGCTGCAATTCCGCGGCGATGAATGCATCGATGACTGGCAGCGGCGAACCGTATTCCGCTTCCTGCACTGATCGCTTGACGGCCAGCAATTCATCGATGGCCCGGCGCAATATCGGGTCAGTGATCATGGCAGCCGCCAATTGCTCAAACCGCATCGGCACCGTACCGCGGCCTTGTTCGATCCAGCGCGCGGCCAGCAGCGGGCGCAATACATAGAGGTATTTTTTCAGCCGCACCGTGGCTCCGGTGAGATACGCGCGATAGTTGCCGCGCGCCATGTGCCAATAATGGCGGAAGCTGCGCTCAGGCTGATGCATCTGCATGGCGGCATCCTGCATGGCGCGTAAAAAAGCGCTATCGGCGCGATACACCACCGGCGAATCGAGCCACTCGATCAGCGTAGCATTGCCTTTTTTCAACAATTCCAGCGACTTGCGCAATTCCCAGCCGTTGATATCGAGTTCGTCCGCAACGGGCAACTCGATGACATTGCGTTGCGGTGTGACTTGCAAATACCAGGGCAGCGGATGAACGTAAATGAAGCGCACATCGTAATCGCTGTCGGGCGAGGCGAAACCCCAGCCGCGGCTGCCGGACTCACACGCATAAAGGATGCGCACGCCATAATCCGCCTCAATCGCCGCGAGGCGGGATTCGATTGCGGCGCGGACGCCGGGGGCGACCGGGTGATCGTCTTCAATGAGCGGCATCGTCTCCTGCCGGTAGTGCTCCGTCAAAAAGCCCGATTTGGTCAGCGTTCCGGCGGGTCATAGCGGCGTGCGCGGCCAAGGTTCGCTGGCGTCGAGTTCGAGCAGACGCTCCAGTGCCATTCCGCCTTCGACATTGGGTTCCAGTTCGTCAACAGGCAATGAGTCGCACGCCGGGTAATCGGCGAGTAGACGTTTCAAACCCTGCGTGCGGGAATCCAGCGTGGTGACGGGTACCGGCCCGCGCCCCGCTTGCTGCAAAGCCCGCACCAGCGCCCGGATGTCTGTTTCGTATTGCTCTCGCACAAACACCAGCCGCACGAAACCTTCATGATCGCCGATCAATGTTTTGTCCAGCGCCGGGCGCAGACCGGTAATGTCCAGATCCCAAATCACGGTGTTGTGATCCGGATGGCTGATCAGCACGCGTTCTTCAATGTACACATCGGGCGCATAGCCGCAATCGGCGGTCAGTACTTGGTGCGCGCCGGGATGCTTGATCGACTCGATCAATGCAAACACGTCCCAAACGATGCCACGTTGGGCCAAATCATGACTGCCGCCCGCAAACTCGGGAACCGCTTGCAGTACCAAACACGGCGGATCGCAAAAAATGATTTCGCTGTAATAAATTTGCCAGCCGATGCGGCTCGGCAGTGTGAGCGCGGGGCGGGGCTCATCGTCAGGGAAGCGGATCATGGTCGGGTTGCTGCGCTATTTTCTTGCGAGGTTTACGGATTGCGGCGGCGGGCAGCAGGCTGGTGATTGCTTGGTAGCGTTCAAACAAAAACGCCACGCGCTCGGCTTCGGAGGCGAATGATTTTTTGCCGTACGCGGTGTCGACGGCGCGGTCGAGTGTCTGATGCGCGCGCACCAGTTGCGGCGGCATGGTCAGCGGGTCGTACAAGTCGGCCAGTGTGGCGTCGGGGAATTGCGCACGAGCATCGAGCACGGCCTGCGCTGCGGTTTCGATGGTTTTACGCTGGGCATCGGTGGGTTCCGGCCACGGGAAGTTGTTGTAGACGATTGTTACAGAATATTGATAATCACTTTTTAATCGCCCTGTAACAGACCGAACCCAAGCATTGTGCATGATTGAAGATAAAATACCGAAGTGGTACATATTTGCATTTCGAAAAATTCTTAATTTGTTACTGCTCAGAGTTTCTGGTTGTTCAAACCCAATAGGTATAAAAGTCCGGCGTTCGGAGGAAACTTCAGGAATAACCAGATAGGGTAAATCGGGTATATTTTCTACATGAAAACGTGTCGGTGTGGCAGCAATTTTTTGTGTAGGAATACTTTTGCTTTTCAATCGAAGTTGGCGTACTGCTTCTACACGTTTCATCGCTTCCGGCATTTGGCGTAATTCATTCGGAGGACAGTCACCAAGCCATAAGCACCAGCGCTCATAGCCGTTCAAAAATTCATCGGCACCAATCCAGCGGCGAAACCATTTAGCAGCCTGCGGTTCGCGAGCGATAAACTCAGTTTTCTCCTCCGGTGTAAACAGATAATTGCCGCCGTCAATCGGTTTGTTGCCGATGCCAATTACAGGCACATTGCAAATCGGCTTTTCGCGATTGGTCAACATGATATTTGGTGCATCCACTAGATACGGATTGATGTTTTTGGCAACTACGGCATGCGCTTCACCTTGAATATTTTCGTACTCAAAAATAGTTTTTTGCGTTGCTTCATACAAACCAAAACCGATGATGACGCAATGCACCGCTGCCTTGCCGCTGGCTTCGCTTGTCCATTGAAAGGTACGGTGGGCAAAATGCAGGTGCACGCCACGCCGCAATAAATCCGGCCACAATACGCCAGCCTGCTCGCCTTGTGTGATCGAGTTGGTCGACACAAACGCGGCGCGGATCGCCGGATGGGCGGCGATGTAGTCGGTAGCTTTGCGGTACCAGCACGTGACGTAATCGAGCAATCCGGCGTTCTTGGTATCGTGAAAAATTGCATCAACGTCGGCGCGTTGTGCGTCGTTCAAAAATTTCGCGCCAATGAACGGCGGATTCCCCATCACAACATCGCATTCGCTCGCTGCGATCACAGTGTTCCAATCCAGCCGCAATGCGTTGCCGTGCACGATGCGCGCGGATTTGTTGAGCGGCAGGCGGATGAAATACTGGCCGAATTCTTCCGACACCAGCGCGTTCATCTGGTGGTCGGTCAGCCACAGCGCGACTTGCGCGATTTGCACCGGGAATTCCTCGATTTCGATGCCGTGGAACTGGTCGACGTCGACTTGCACGATGGTGGCGATGTCGAGCGCTTGCTGGCCGCTGTGGTGCAGTTCGCGTAGCACTTCCAGTTCGAGGCGGCGCAGTTCGCGGTACGCGATCACCAGGAAATTGCCGCAGCCGCACGCCGGGTCGAGAAATTTCAGAGCGGCGAGCTTGGCGTGGAAGGCTTGCAGGTTTTGTGCGCGGCTTTTGACGGTGTGGCGGATTTTATCGAGTTCGGCACGCAGTTCGTCGAGGAACAGCGGGCCGATCAGTTTCAGGATGTTTTCCTCGGTGGTGTAGTGCGCGCCGAGGTTGCGCCGCGCGTTCGGCGTTTCGTCCATGATGTTCTGGAACAGCGAGCCGAAAATCGCCGGGGAAATGCCGCTCCAGTCGATCGCGCAGCAATATAGCAGCGCGGCGCGCATGTCGCGGTCGAAACTGGCGAACGGCAGGCGTTCCTCGAACAGCTTGCCATTGATGTACGGAAAGCGCGTCAGCGTGTCGTCGAGGTTTTTCAGCCGCGCGGCTTCCGGTGTGTTAAGCACGTCGAACAGTTGCGCCAGTTGCGGCGCGAGGTCGCTGCCGTCTTCGCGCGTTTGCTGCTCGATGAATTCGGTGAACTGGGTGCGTTCGAAAATGCCGGTGTCCTCGGCGAATAGGCAGAACAGCAGGCGCACCAGATACACTTCGAGCGCGTGGCCGGTGTAGCCGATTTGTTTCAAGCGGTCGTGCAGCCGCGCCATGCGCTGCACCGCCTTGGCGTTGACCGGGCTTTGCGGCGAGATTTTCTGCGGCTGATAACCGGCGATGAACCAGAACAGTTTGACGTTTTTGTACAGCTCTTTTAGCAGGAATTCGCTGTACGTGCCTTCGATCATGTCGTACAGGCGGAAGCGCGCGAAGTCGCTGACCAGCACGAAACGCGGCAGTTCGTGTTCCTTCAGTCCGGGGAAGTAGTCGATGGCCTGCTGGTAGGCGCGATCCAGATCTTTGCCGCGCGATTTGTGCTCGATCAACAGATTGCCTTTCCACAGCCAGTCGATGTAACCGTCACGGTCGCCGAGTTTTTTGACTTTCTGCTCAAAGCTGCCGATGCGCCGCGAGGTGATGCCGAACACATTGAAAAATTCGATCCAGAACGGCTTGGCTTCGGCGTCTTCCGATTCCGCTTTGGCCCATTCGCGGGAAAACGCCAGCGCGCGGTCTTTGATTTCGTTCCAGGCTAGGGCCATGCGGTCTCCGGGGCTTTGCTGCGAGTTAAATTCTTCAGTGTTGCCGCTGATAGCGGCCGATCAATTCGGTCTGCGCGAGAATATGCCCGTGCATGGCTTGTTCGAGCTGCGCCTTGGTGGGGTGGTGCAGATCCGGCAATACCGTGTCCAAGGCGTAGAGCTTGTGGAAGTAGCGGTGCGTGCCGATGGGCGGGCACGGGCCGCCATAGCCGGTTTTTTTCCAATCGTTGAGTCCTTGCAAAGCGCCGGGCGGCAGGTCTTTTTCCTGAATACCTTCAGCCAGGCCGGTGGCAGCGGGCGGGATGTTGTAGAGCACCCAATGCACCCAGGTCATTTTCGGCGCGGCGGGGTCGGGCGCATCCGGATCGTCGACAATCAGCACCAGGCTTTGCGTGCCTTCCGGCAATCCGCTCCACGACAATGCCGGTGAAGTATCCGCGCCGTCGCAGGTGTGGCGCGACGGAATCCCGGCATTATGCGAAAATGCGGTTGAGATGAGGGTGAACATGGTCATCATTAAAGCAGACATAATTGCTCCTTTGGAAATACTGATTAATTGACTGCACGAACGAATCACTTCGTTGCGCGGTACTCGCTCTCTCGCCTATCTTGTTGATATGTCTTGGTTGCTGCGTTCCGTTCGCCGGATTAATCAGCATTTTCCAAGCAATTTGCTGCGTTGGGTGGCGCTCGGAAACTCGCCTTTCTTTTGCGATCATTTTTATGCGGATTCAATTATTACATCAAATCATAAGGGGAGTAACCGATGCGGGCGGTATTTTTTGATTTCGGTTCGGTCACTCGCGGCGACATGGATTGCGCCGCGCTGGAGCGGGCGGTTTCGCCGTGGCAGTATCATCACGATTCCACCGAAGCGGAGGTGCTGGAACGGATTCGCGAAGCCGAGGTGGTGGTCAGCAACAAAGTGTTTATCGGGCGTGAAGCGATTGCGGCGGCCAAGCGGCTCAAGCTGATTTGCGTGGCGGCGACCGGTTATAACAATGTCGACCTGATCGCGGCGGCGGAAAACAACGTGCCGGTGTGCAACGTGCGCGGCTACGCCACGCCGTCGGTGGTGGAGCATGTGTTTACGCTGATGCTGAATCTGGCGCGGCATTTCCCGGATTATCAAGCATTGGTCGCGCGCGGCGGCTGGCAGGAGAGCCGGTTTTTCTGCCCGCTGGATTTTCCAGTCATCGAATTATCCGGCAAAACGCTCGGCATCATCGGTTACGGCGAACTCGGCCATGCCGTGGCGCAAGTGGCGCAGGCATTCGGCATGCAGGTGCTGATCGCGGAACACAAAGGCAAGATTCCGCGTGCAGGCCGGATGGCGTTCGACGAGGTGCTGCGGCAGGCGGATTTTATTACGCTGCACTGTCCGCTATCGCCCGATACCCAGCACTTGATCAGCCGCCGCGAACTGGAATTGATGAAACCGTCGGCTTATCTGATCAACACTGCGCGCGGCGGGCTGGTGAACGAAGCCGATTTGCTGACCTGTTTATCCAGCGGAACGATTGCCGGCGCGGCCACCGATGTTGTCCAAGGCGAACCGCCGGATCATGATCAACCGCTATTGCGGCAGCAACCGGCCAATTTGATCATTACGCCGCATATCGCCTGGGCCAGCCGCGAGTCCCGCCAGCGTTTACTCGATCAATTGGGCGGTAACATCCGCAACTTTTTTCAGAATGAGCCTTTCAATCAAATTACCGATGCGCTGAATAGTACTCCGGATTAGTACAAAGTCAGTATTAAGTTAGTATTAAATTAGTACAGAATTAGCACTAAAGCCATAAATAAAACCAGTAAAATCGGTATGGAAAAATCCTACGCATGGGAGCGGGATTTTTTATGAGGAAAACTCATTAATGCCATTAACCTTGTTGACAGCCGCAAACGATAAAGAAGTAAACGGCGCGATTAACAGGTGATGTTGTTTAAAAGGTTTTATTCAGTCATTTAATTTAAGGAGAAAAATAATGAAAATCATGAAAAGCGCCACGCAAGTTGCTGCCGCACTTGGACTTTCGGTGTTGTTGAGCGGCGTCAGCTACGCATCGCCATCCGGATCGATCACCGTGACGAACCCCGGTCCACTGGGTTCTTTCAGCATCAATACCGCCGCTTTTGACGGCACCAGCGGTCAAATCGAGAAACTCACGTTCGATCTGTCCGGTACACATTGTATCGATGGTGGAAGCTGCATACTGGGCGAATCGCTGGTATTCGGCGGTTCGGGCGGCGGAAATTTTATCTATGATCCGGAAGCCAATGGCACATCGTCATTATTTGGCGCGGTGGGTTCAACCGTATTCGGTTTTGATTTCACCGGTTTCGATCCCCTGAATGTATTCGCATTTTCCTGGGATCCCGATGTCGCCAGTAATGACGGTTACGGTGCGGTAGTTGCAGAACTGGCTGGTACCGTGGTCACGGCATCGGTTCGTTTTTCTGCTGATGAGGTTCTCACCTACTCAGGCACGATGGGCATTGTCGGTCATGACGTTGCTGCTAACTTGGTTCCGGTTCCGGAACCTGAAACCTACGCCATGTTGCTGGCAGGTCTTGGATTGCTCGGTTTTACCGGTTATCGCCGTAAGCAAGCAGCGGCTGCCTGATCGTCAGATAATTATTGACCGGCTTAAAGGAACCGGCGCGGCGATAACACGCAGCGCCGGTTTTTTATTTAATCGGACTGATAGCATTCAGCCGTCACGTTCATCACCATGATGCAGCGTTCTTGCTGCGATTCGATTTAATTTCATCCTGTTTTGGTAAGATAGCGAGGTTATTCCAATGCCTCCGGTCGAGACCGGTGCATAGGACCATCAAGATATAGGGAGTGATGCCCATGCAATCATGGATTTATCTGGCTATCGCGATTGTCAGCGAAGTGATCGCGACGTCTTTTCTCAAAGCAGCCGAAGGTTTTACCCGCTTCTGGCCGTCGCTGATCGTCGTGCTGGGCTATCTGCTGGCGTTTTATTTATTGTCGTTGACGCTGAGAACGATTCCGGTCGGCGTTGCGTACGCGATCTGGTCCGGCGTCGGCATCGTATTGATCGCGCTGAGCGGCTGGTTATTCCTCGGGCAAACCCTAGATACGCCAGCGCTGATCGGTTTGTCTTTGATCGTGGCGGGTGTGATGGTGATCAATGTGTTTTCCCGGACGGTTACGCACGGTTAGATCAACGTTCTTGAACGGCGCGCAAATTATCCGGTGGTGCGCAGATCGGTCAAGAATTGGTCCAACGTTTCCTTCTTAGCGTGCGGCATCACCACGATGTGCGCGCACGGCGTTGGAACGCCGTCGATGTCAAGCCGCATGGTCGCGAGTGAATAGCGGTTGACGACCATTTTAAGCGGCGTGATGAAATACACGATATTTGAATGATCGCTGGCGCGCACCGGCCGCAGAAAGCTGTAGTGAGTGTTCATTTCTTTCAGCAGGTAAGCGGTGTTATCCAGAATCGCCTTGGCATCGGCGGCTTGCCGCGCCAACGCTTTGTCCGAGCTGAAGAAATAGAATTCAGCGGGCTTGACGGCATCGCGCGAGCAAGTGATCGTGCCGGGTACTTGCTTGATATATTCCGGGTCGTGTATGCGGCTGAACGGTTCGCGGAACAGATCAAAGTTGGCTTCCGTGGTAATGAACAACCCCGCCGGCGACGGAAAGCCGAAGAATTTATGGCACGATACCGCGATGGAATCGTAACGATTCAACATTCTGCCGCTTAGCGGATCTCGCGTTTGTTGCTGGAGTTCGCCGGCAAACGGCGTGTGCGGCAGAAAGCCGCCGAACAGCGCCGCATCGAGATGCAGATAAGCATCGCGGTTTCTCAGCTTTTCCTGGATCGCATCGACCGGATCGATCGCGCCTTTGAAAGTGGTGCCGATCGTTGCAACTACCAGTGCGGGATGGTTGCGATGGGTGTTCAATTGCCGTTCCAGATCGTCGGTATCCATGGCGCCGCCGGGTTTGGTGCCGACGATGACCGGTTCGAGCTGGAGGACATCGCGAAGAATCTGTATCGAATAATGCGCTTCCTTGGTGAAATAAATTTTTGGCAGCACGCCGGTGCGGTTATGCAGAATCGTCCGCCCCATGTACAGCCCGTGCAGGTTGCTGTCGGTACCGCTGTTGCTGAGAAAGCCCCAGATGTTGCCGGCGGGAAAGCCGTAAAGCGCGCCGAATCGGTCGATCAATTCGCGTTCGAACGGATGGCAATTGAATGGGATATGGCTGTGCGTATAGGGATTGCCGACGTTATTGAAAGCAAATTGGTTAAGCCCCGCAGCGGCGAGTTCGTTGCGCCAGGCAAAGAATTCTTCCGGTGGCGTGTTCATGTTGATCGGATAACCGAGAAAGCGCTCTTTATGGCGCGCGAATTTCTGGAGATTTTTTAATGCGGATGGTGCTTTTTTCGGCGGCTGCTGTGCGCGAGCCGACGTTGCCAAGGCTTGCGGTGAGCATACGGCTACTAAAGCCGTTGCGCCGGTCATGCTCAGAAAATGGCGCCGGTTGATTGTCATAGTAATGGCCTCCTGAACAATATGTTTATTAGATTTTACGCCGCCCGCAAGGTTTCTTGCCGTGTTGAAAACCGGGACCGTCTTGAATTGACGGGCGAAGACCGCTATCTTAGCGGACTGATCATTTTTAATGTTGTGCGGTTATGAGCAAGGCATTTACCAAGGAAAGCGAAGACGACGAAGATCCGGACAGCACGCCGCAATTACCGCAAGGCGTGAAGAACTATATCACGCCGGGCGGCCATCAGCGCTTGAAGGATGAATTCGATCAGTTATGGAAGGTGGAACGCCCGGAACTGGTCAAGACCATTACCTGGGCGGCGTCGAACGGCGATCGCTCGGAAAACGGCGATTATATCTACGGCAAACGCCGGCTGCGCGAAATCGACCGGCGTTTGCGTTTTTTATCGAAACGGCTGGATAACGCCGAAGTGGTCGACCCCGCGCAACGCGGCGACTGCGATCAAGTGTTTTTCGGCGCCACCGTGACCGTTTGCAATAGCCAAGGCGAGGAACACACCTACAGCATCGTCGGCATGGACGAAGCCGAACCAGGCCGCGGCCGCATTAGTTGGATTTCCCCGCTGGCCAAAGCGTTGCTCAAGGCGCACGAAGGCGATGTGGTGAGGCTGCATACGCCGGGCGGACTGGAAGAATTGGAAGTGGTGGAGATTCGTTACGAGGCGCTGTAGCAGGGTTTTTCTTATTCACGCAGAATATCGCCATCAACATACAACCACTCGCCATCTTTCCGCACAAACCGGCTGATTTCGTGCAAGCGATGCGCGCGGCCGTTGATTTTGTAACGCGCGACGAATTCCACGATGGCTTGATCTGAAGCGGTTTGCTCATGCCGCTTGACAGTCAGTCCGAGCCATTGCTGCGCCGGTTGTCCGGTCAGTTCCAGTGTTGCCGGGCGCGTATCCGGGTGCCAGGTGGCCAGCAGATAGTCTTCGCGCTTCAGCGTGTACGCGGTGTAGCGAGAGCGCATCAGGTTTTCCGCCGTAGGTGCGGTTTCGCCTTGATCCAGATAACGGCCGCAGCAGTTTTCGTACGGCTTCGCACTGCCGCACGGGCAGGGCGATGTTTTCAAATGGGTAGTCGGGGTATTCATATACAATGCCGTTTGTTTGTCCGCGTAATGTAACACAGCCCGCATGATCATCGCTCCGACCGGATCCGCCAATGCTCCGCCGCGCCGTATTGCGCACCTCGACATGGATGCTTTTTACGCGTCAGTCGAATTGCTGCGCTATCCGGAATTGCGCGGCTTGCCGGTGGTGATCGCCGGGCGGGATGAGCATCAGCCGGGGACGCAACCGGATGGCCGGCGGCATTTTTTCCGTTTGCGCGATTATGCCGGACGCGGGGTTATTACCACTGCGACGTATGAAGCGCGGGCACTGGGCGTGCATTCCGCGATGGGCGTGATGAAAGCCGCAAAACTGGCGCCGGATGCGATTCTGCTGCCGGTCGATTTTGCCGCTTACCGGCATTATTCGCGGTTATTCAAGGCAGCGGTTGCCGGCATTGTCACGAAAATTGAGGATTCCGGCATCGATGAAATCTATCTGGATCTTAGCGATCTGCCGGATGAAACGCGTGCGTTGGCCACGCGGCTCAAGCAAGCGGTCAAAGATGCAACCGGGCTTTCTTGTTCGATCGGTATCGCACCGAACAAATTGCTGGCAAAAATTTGCTCGGATCTGGAAAAACCGGATGGTTTGACTATACTCACGATGGCGGATGTTCCGGAACGGATCTGGCCGCTTTCCGTTAGAAAAATCAATGGTATCGGCCCGAAGGCTGCGGAAAAACTGGCATCGCTGGGTATCACCACGATTGCCGGGTTGGCGCAAACCGGTTTGGGCTTGCTGCGTCACCATTTCGGGCGCAGTTATTCGGTCTGGCTGTACGAAGTATCGCGCGGCATCGACCATCGTCCGGTGATTGTGGATGCGGAGCCTAAGTCGATGAGCCGCGAGACGACATTTGAGCGCGACCTGGACGCGCGGCTGGACCGGCAAGTCTTGTCGGCGGCGTTTACCGCGCTGTGCGAGCAAGTGGCTGGTGATTTGCAGCGCAAAGGCTACGCCGGGCGCACCATCAGCATTAAATTACGGTTTGAGAATTTTCAGACGGTGACGCGCGATCTTTCCTTAGCCGAGCCTACCGCCGATGCGGTGCGTATCCGCCGCGCCGCAGGGGAATGTTTGCGGCGGGTGCAACTGGTTAGGAAAATCCGGTTACTGGGTGTAAAAGTCAGCACGTTATGCGCGGCTTCTTCAACTTCCGCCGCCGGTGCATGCCGCCAAAGGGAATTGCCGTTGACACCCTGAATGCTGCACGGTGTCCGCGGGTATATCCCTAAACTTCAATCAGAACCCGATAAACCCGGTTATTACACGTTAAAAATTCCTACAGCTTCTTATACACTTGCGACAATGACAAACGTGGGTTGAATGTTCGCGGATTGTCTGCAATCGCATAAAACAAGAAAAATTTCAGAAGGAAATGATGAATGGTTGATCGGACAAATCTTTACCGGATAGCGCCTTTCGCTGCGTATGTTTTTTTCATGATATTGGAGGATGCGCTATTGAAGTTTGGCTGGGAAGCCAACGATTTGCGCTGGCTTTACGCGGTGAAAATAACCGTCGTGGTTGCATTGCTGTGGGCCATGCGCAGTGCCTACAGCGAATTACGCTGGCCTAGCGCAGCCGGATTCCGCACCTGGGGCGCTGCGATTATCGCCGGTATTGTGGTGTTTGTCGCTTGGATTAATATGACGGCGGATTGGATGGTGATGGGGGAATCGGTAGGCTTTGATCCACGCAATGATGAAGAGATCGATTGGATTTTTGTTGCCGTGCGCATTGCCGGTGCGGCGTTAGTGGTGCCGGTGATGGAAGAGCTATTTTGGCGTTCGTTCTTGATGCGTTGGATTCAACATCCGGATTTTTTGAGTGTGGATCCCGCGCAAGTCGGTATCAAAGCATTGACGATCGCTGCAATATTGTTTGCGCTTGCACACAGTTTGTGGTTTGCCGGCCTGTTCGCCGGATTTGTCTACAGTTTGCTGTATATGCGCAGCGGGACGTTATGGTCGCCGATCTTGGCGCATGCCGTGACCAACGGCATACTGGGAGTCTGGATCGTTGCTACCGGAAATTGGGGATTTTGGTAAAGGCGATCTAAGGTGAGAAACTCACCATCGATCAGATAACGTTCTCGGGGTGTTCGACAATCTCTTGATAGATCATGTGATGTAATGTAAACACCTGATCCGGCTTGATGTCGGAGAATTCGACGCCGGTGCTGATGGTTTTCTGATTGTTTTTGGTTATTTGCTTGGCGGAACGGATAACCGATTTGATCGATAAATGCAATTCTCTATCGAGAATGGTGACGTTAAACGATAAAGTGACGGTTGAACCGAGCGTCCCTAAAGGCAGTTTCGAGCTGATTCCGGCGCCGCAAATGCTCAGATCGGTAATGGCGATCGGAATGGCTTTTTCGGCAACTGTTGCATTCATATGACATTTAATTCTTCGCGATTTCCGGATGCTCTGGCCTTGGACGACCTTAGGAAACGACAGGTGTAGATATTTGAACGGGGTTTTGATCACTTTGTCGACAAAGGCCGAGAACTTATAAGCATACTGACCCGTAACCAAGCGAATATTCAGTTGATCCCCTTCGATTAACGGATCTCCGACGATCTGATCGGTGACCGGCATGGTGACGATCAAAGTGTTGTTCGGTACATAACCGATCATTGATACCGAGTATGAGTTCTCCGAGAGTTCGCACGATTTTCTTAATTTTGAATAAGCCGCCAAGGTGAGATACATTTTTTGTCCCACTTTGATTTGCATATCTTCAAAGCCGATCTGATCCAGTACTTTCTTGTCGGCTTCGGCTTGCTGCGATGCTGTCGCTTGCATGCGGAAAACCGATAATTCTTCCAATTCTTTAAGCTCATCCGCAGTTTTGATGACATAGCCGCGTTTTTGTATCGGTTTTTGCGACTCATCGAACAAATCCCACGGCAGCGGTTGTCCTACAGCTAAGTCGGAAGTTTGGATCGGTATCATGCTCATAGCTTAATTATTATTAATTATCAAAGAATTGATTAATTTAATATTGAGTTCTCATTTATTAAAAGTGCTTTTCCATCTTCTTACAAGCACTGCTCCGTTTTTTACGGTGCCAGTTCGCGGAAACTTTAGTGATATGCGTTTGAAGCATTGTTTGCTGGCGGTGATTTAAAAATCTCCGAGTGATTTAAAAGTTGAGAAAAATCCGGCTGCGGTGATTGTTTCGAGCGAGATGATGGTGTGTTGTAATTTATATCAACCAGTTATTTCATTTCGCGTATTTGCGTTGACCCTTAACATAATTCAATGTTAGAGTTCTTACCATGCAGTTATCAGGGTCTTTGTTTTCAACGTATCTGCATCTTTTTTCACAATCTTTCTGAGGGGGGAGTAATGGAATATAAAACAAAATATAAGTGCCAGATGATCCATACCGTGGCTGGAGGATTGCTGCTGCTCGGTATGAGTTCATCTGGTGTCTATGCGAATAGCGCGATGAGCAGCAACGAGCTAAGCAGCAATCCTTTTATGAGAGCAATCAAGAACAGCGGTATTGAATTCGGCGGCTGGGTACAAGGCGGTGCAACGTATAACCCGAGCCAGACCCATGGTTTCAATGGACCTGTTACTTTTTCGGATCAAGCGAACCGGTTTCAATTGAACCAGTTGAATTTCTTCATAGAGCGGGGTGTGAAAACTGAAGGAAAGGGCTGGGACTTGGGTTTCCGCGCCGACTTTTTGTTTGGTACTGATGCTATCTTTACACAGGCTTATGGTAATCCGGCCTTTGATGTTAACAATGGTAGACCTTTGGCGGACCGCGGCAACTGGGACTTGGAAATCTGTTGTAATTCCAGCCGTACCTACGGCATTGCAATTCCTCAAGCCTTTGCGGAAATATACGCGCCGGTAGGAAATGGTTTAAATGTTAAAGTGGGTCATTTCTATACACCGATCGGTTATGAATCCGTTCCTGCTCCTAATAACTTCTTCTATTCCCATGCCTATACCATGCAGTATGGCGAACCCTTCACGCATACCGGTGTATTGGGTAATTACAATGTCAACAAAAATATCGTAGCAATGTTCGGTACCATCGGCGGCAGTGGAACTGGCGGCTGGGATGGAAATTTCGACAAGCAAATGGAAAACTGGGGCGGTATCGGTGGCGTTACCTGGAACAGTAATGACAATAAAACCTCATTTAATGTCAGCGGTACCGGCAGCACGACTTCCACCCGTAACAGTAGTTTCTGGGGGATGTACAGTATCGTTTTGCAACACAAATTCACCGATAGAACCCATTTAGTCCTGCAACATGATCATGGTTTCGCGGATAACGTAATGTTATTTAATAACGTATATTCCGGTGTTGTCAAAGACGCCGAATGGTATGGCGTTAACTCGCATTTTTACTACGATGCGACACCCAATGTTTCAGTCGGTGTCCGTGCCGAGTGGTTTCGTGATCGCGATGGCTTCCGGGTATTCGCGCCAGGCCGGGTGACGGCGGCGACCAATCATTTGGGAACCAGTTACGCCAGTAACATCGGCTTGCTCGGTACCAGCACGCCCGCCGATTATTATGCCGTAACCATCGGTGCAAACTGGAAAGCGGCAAAGACCTTGAATGTGCCTTGGAAAGGCCTGAAGAACTTCAATCTACGTCCGAATATCCGCTATGACCGCGTAGATGCATTGCACGAATCATTGCAGACTTCCGCTTACCGTCCATTCGGCGGTAATAAGGATCAGATACTCTTCTCATTGGATGCTGTTTTACCTTTCTAAGCATTGAAGATTTGAGTTGTTATGGAATATAAAAAATGCGCCCTAAGGCGCATTTTTTATGGGCAAATTTAAATTTTTGTAATTTGGCGTAAGGCTTGCAACAACGCAACGATGTCCAGCGGAACAGACGCTTCCCAATGACAGATTCGTCCGGTAAGCGGGTGTGTCAGCGCCAATCTTTGCGCATGCAGCGCTTGCCGTGGAAAATTCGCGAGTAACTGACCTACTGCCGATCCGGTTTTTTTGATCAGGTTTCCGCCATAAACCGGATCACCCACTAACGCGTGTCCGATGGTATTCATATGAACCCGGATCTGATGCGTCCGGCCGGTTTCAAGGCTGCACTGCAACAGCGTGCATGCCTCGAAAGTTTCGATCACTTGGTAATGCGTTCGCGCCGGTTTGCCCGTCGCCGTGACCGCCATTTTGGTGCGCTGTGTCGGATGGCGGCCGATGGGTGCATCGACATGGCCGGCTTGCTGGACTTGTCCAACTACCAATGCCAGATAATCCCGTTTCACAGTCCTTTGCTGTAACTGCCGCACGAGACTTGTTTGCGCTTCCAAGGTTTTCGCAACGACTAGTAAGCCGGTGGTATTTTTATCCAGGCGATGCACAATCCCGGCCCGAGGAACATGCTCCAATTGCGGCGCATGGTGCAGTAAGGCATTTAGCATGGTTCCGTGCCAGTTGCCATTTCCCGGATGTGTGACCAATCCGGCCGGTTTGTCGATGACGATCAATGTGTCGTCTTCATAAATCACATCCAGATCGATGTTCTCGGGTTTGAATGCCGTTTCATGGGTAATCTCGTGCGGCAAGATCCTTACACGCTCATTTCCCCAGACTTTGTGTTTCGGTGTGGTAACTTGTTCATCGAGCGTTACCCGGTTTCCGGCAATCCAGGTTTGTATACGGCTGCGCGACCATTGCGGTAATAATTTTGCTAATGCAAGATCCAACCGCAAACCGGCGTAATCGGCAGGGATGATGAGATCAAGCGCGGCACAATCCGGATCGCTGTGTGTGAGCGGCCCCGGCTTTGCGCTATAATCCGCGGATCGATCATTGCTATTAATGGAACTTGTCATGTTACGTAGTTTAGCTTTATTTCTGGTTATGGGGCTATCGGGTTGCGGTTTATTGCCGGATCGCACGGAAGATCAGCAAGACTGGTCCGCCAATAAGTTTTATTCAGAAGCAAAAGCGAAATTGAATGATGGCAGTTATCCTGCGGCTATCAAACTTTATGAATCGCTGGAATCCCGCTATCCTTATGGCCGGATTGCGCAACAAGCGCAACTGGAAATTGCCTATGCGCATTATAAAAATGAAGAACCGGCATCCGCGATTGCAGCGGCGGACCGGTTTATTAAATTACACCCTAATCATCAGCATGTAGATTACGCCTATTATATCAAAGGATTGGCAAATTTTAACGATAGCTGGGGAATGATCAGTTTTCTGATGAAAGGGCCGCTCAAGCAGGATATGAGCGAACGTGATCCCAAGGCAACGTATGAGTCGTTTGAAGTTTTCAAGGAATTGGTAACCCGGTTTCCGGATAGCAAGTACGCCGTGGATGCCAGGCAGCGGATGGCCTATTTGCTAAATGCCTTGGCGATGAGTGAGATTCATGTGGCGCGTTATTATATGAAGCGTAAAGCCTATGTCGCGGCGGCCAACCGGGCGCAAAACGCGGTTAAAGAGTACCCGCGTACTCCGGCGACCGAGGAAGCTCTGTACATCATGATCCGGGCTTATGAAGCGCTGGAAATGTACGATTTGCGCGACGATGCGGAACGCGTCATGCGCATCAACTTTCCTGACAGTATTTTTCTTGCGGAATTACCCGAGGTGGGCGGCAAAGCCTGGTGGCAGTTCTGGAAAAATTAAAAAAGCTGGCTACCCTGGCTTTTTGATATGCACGGCCAGAACATCACATTCTGCGTGATATAACACATCCTTAGCCGTGGATCCCATTAACACGGCGAGACCATGCCGGTCATGCGAACCGACAATAATCAAGTCTATCTGCTGCTGTATCGCCAGTTGCGTGATTTCTTGCTGCGGTTCGCCCCAGATTAACCAACGCCGGGACGGCGCAATATTTAGCTGATCGCTTATCTGCACTAATTTGTTTTTCTCATTCTCCAATAATTCATAAGCTGAATCTTCCGATAATGGAATCACTGTTCCATAAGGCGTATCAGGCATCGGAATGTTGTCCAGCACATGAAGAATATGCAGTGTCGCATGAAATTGTTCAGCCAGTGCTTGCGCTTTTTGAGCGACGAACAGGTCGTGCCCGGAAAAATCGACGGTGAGTAAGATATTTTGATAATTCAGCATGTCGGTTCTATAACGCGTGAGAAATATTTGAGGCGCACTTTAGCATATCCTGCAAGCGATTGCGCCGGACTTTGAAGCCCGCTAGCTAGGGAAGCGCTGATTAATTCAACGAATGAGATGAAGTGCGAGGCGCACGGAACGCAGCAACCGGGACATATCAATCTGATAGGCGAGGGAGTGAGTACCGCGCAACGAAGCAATTCGCTCGTGCAGTCAATTAATCGGCGCTTCCCTAGTCATCCTCCTCGTATCGCTTGAGATAATGTGATAAAAAATCATCGACGCGATGTTCATATTCTCTGCCGGCATAGGTATGCATATTAAAATGTTTGGCGCCCGGGACAATCCACAGTTCTTTGGGAATTCTGGCCGAAGCATATAAGCGCTCGGTTTCCGATTGGGTAGTATGCGCGTCATGGGTTCCTGAAATGAACAGGATGGGAGCATTCAGCCGATCAATTCGCGCAATCGGATTGAGTTCAGCAATGGCAATATCCAGGTTCAGCGATAATTGCCAGAGCATCAACGGCAGTAACACGCTGCCGTAATCTCCAAAATGGAGTTTCAAGCGGTTCTCAACCGCTTCTTCCAGGGTTGGATGGAGTGATTCCAGAATCACCGCGTCTAATTTTAGATTTTTCTTCGCAAGAACAATTGCCGCGGCTCCCAGCGAAGTACCGATTGCACCAATGCGTTCGCGCGGGAAACGCTGTTTCAGAAAGTCGACGGATGCCTCAATATTTTCGGCTTCTTTCAAGCCGAAAGTAATTTTATCGCCAATGGTTTCCCCATGTCCTTGCAAGTCAATGAGCAGAACACTATATCCTTTGTCTTGCAGAAATCGCGCCCGGCTCAACATCTCTACGCGATTGCTGCGCATCGAATGCGCCAGCAGCACGACACCGCCGCCGGGTTTTCCTTGAGCTAGCCAGCCATGAACAACGACGTGATCCCGGCCCGGGATCTGTACCGGCTCGACCGGGAAATCTGCGGAAAGCGCGGAGACTGAAGTGGGGGCCGGTGATGTCAGAATTGTGCCAATCGCAAAAAAAAGAACAAGTGCTACAAGGATAACAAGGAGTAGCTTGATAATGATAGAAGGGCGCATAACGAGTACCGCGTGATTTAGAAACTGCATGATATTAATTGATTGATTCCCGCCTGCCGCTGGGAAAAATTCCTATTCCGTCTTTTCATTAAATTTTACCGCCGGAGCAGGGTGAAATGGGGATATATTTTAACAACGGAATAGTCAGATACTGTTTTTGCTGTCATTTTGATCCTGGAAATGAGTGTCGGAAACCTGATTATAAAAAAGATAACTGGCAGGTTTTTCAGTGTTAGTTCCAACATTTGAAATTTGTATAGTTACTTACAATAGGCAAAAATTTGGGAAGGTGTACACCGGGATAATGCATCAATTGATGCAACAGAATATCCCGGAAAGTGTTGATATATGTTACAACCCATTGATAAAAATGCTATATTGGTTGGTTTTAAAGTGCAACCGGGCAAATGAAAGCTTGGATGGGAATTGGGATGGCGGCTGTTATCGAAAAACCGTTTGATTTCAAGCATGTTATTGGGGTCGAATATTTTTTGGGTGCATGACTATGGAAAATAAATTACACGATGAATTTCAGGAAAGATTATGCTCGCTGGCTACGACGTTTATCGAAGAGCTGCCGGACAAAATTACTGAAATCGAAACGTTGTGGAGCAAGCTGCTGAGTGAGTGGGAATCGGGCATGCTCCAGGAAATTCATCGCGCCGTCAATAATCTGGCGGGCAGCAGCAAAACATTCGGATTTTCGGAACTGAGCATCGAGGCGAGGGTTTTGGAGCAGATTTTTAAGAACTTGCTGTTGCAGCAAGTTTCCGCCGATGCATTTCAAGCCAACCGGATTTCCCAGCAAATCCTGGAGTTGAAAAAGATATCGGAAGATAACGAATCCAATCCGATATTTATCCGGCAAACGATTGCTAATAAAGAAGCTTTCTTAACGATTCCACAGCCTTCGGATTTGATTTTCGTGGTCAATGCCGATGCGGAAGCTGCTGAGGAATTGGCGCTGCAACTACGGTATTATGGTTATGAAGTCGAAGTGTTCAATCATTTGGATAAATTCCGTGCTGCTATCTTGCAGATACCCAATGCCATAGTATTGATGGAAATCGAGTTTCCGGACGATGAAATGGCGGGAATCCGGGTTATGGAAGAGATTCAGCGGGAGCTGACGCAACCGGCGCAGGTCATTTTTATATCGGTTCACGACGGTTTGGATTACCGGCTTGGCGCGGTGCGGGCGGGCGGCTTGGCGTATTTTACCAAGCCGTTTAATCCGGTTGAATTGATCGGTCAGCTTGATTTGATCACAGCCTCGCAAATCCAGGATTCCTTTCGCATATTGCTGGTCGACGATAATCCGACCATCCTGGCCTATAATGCCGCAGTACTGGAGCGGGCCGGTATGACGGTCAAAGCCGTAACCGGACCCGCACAACTCCTCGAAACCCTGAATGGCTTCAACCCGGATTTGATCCTGATGGATCTCTATATGCCCGGTTGTAACGGTATCGAGCTGGCAAAAGTAATCCGGCAAATGGAAGGTTTTATCGCGATTCCGATCGTTTATCTGTCGTCGGAGAATGACTTCAACACGCAACGTGAAGCCATGAGCCTGGGAGGGGATGATTTTCTGGTTAAACCGGTTTTCTCCCGGCAGTTGATTTCGGCGGTGACGCTACGGGTAATGCGCGCGAGGTCTTTGCGTGCGTTGATGGTGCATGATGGTTTGACCGGTTTGCTGAACCATACGGCGATCAAAGAAGAACTGGTGCGTGAGGTGGTTCGCTCCGACCGGTTGAATACGCCGCTGTCGTATGCCATGGTGGATATCGACTTTATCAAGAAAATCAATGACATTCATGGACATGCTGCAGGAGATCGCGTCATTAAAAGCTTGGCAAGGTTGTTAAAGCAGCGGCTACGTGGCACCGATACCGTCGGTCGCTATGGCGGAGAAGAATTTGCGGTGATTATGAATGATACCGATGCAACCTCGGCTGCCAAAGTCATCGACGAAATCCGGCATGTTTTTTCGCGGTTATTGCATTTAAGCCAGGATGAGGAGTTTTCAGTCAGTTTTAGTTGCGGGATCGCGGATCTCGAACATTTCCCGGACGCCGCAAAATTGAGCGAAGCGGCTGAAAAAGCGCTGTTTCATGCCAAGCAGCGCGGGCGTAACAAAGTAGTGGTGAACAGCGGGGATTAGAAAACATTGATTAATCGACTGCACGAACGATTTGTTCGCCGAATTAATCAGCGTTTCCTGAGGTATCCTTTCAAGCGTAGGACGTTACATAGCGCGATCATCGCGCCGGGTTCGCAATTCCCGCGGCGGCTCGTTAACCGAATCGATTGCGAATTGCTGTTTGCTGAAAGCCGCGCGTGATTGCGGATCCGGATCAATTTCCTGAATGGACTCGATGATGGTTACACGCGGTGCCAATCCTGCAGCATTAGCAACCTGGATGGAAAGCCCTGGCCGCGCATTGAGCTCGATAATCATCGGACCATGATCGCGATCGAGCACGATATCGGCGCCCAGATAGCCCAGACCGGTCATTTCATAACAAGCCGCAGCCAGTTGCAGCAATTTATCCCAATGCGGAATCACCAGTTCCGAGAAAGTCTTGCGCGTATCCGGATGAAATAATACTGGCTCGCCGTACTGAACGGCATGTAATGCGCTGCCGCTCCCCATATCGATCCCGACACCGACTGCGCCTTGATGCAAATTGGCTTTGCCATCGGAAGCATGGGTGGTAAGCCGGAGCATTGCCATGATGGGATATCCGCGAAAAACGATGATGCGTAAATCCGGGATGCCTTGATAACTATAATCCGCAAAAACCGGATCCAATTGGATCAGTGACTCGATCATCACCATATCGGGTTTTCCGCCGAGGCTATGCAAGCCGCTCAAAATATTCGAAACATGCCGTTCGATGTCGCGCAGTTGTAAAGCATCGCCGCTCGGCTTGAAATAGAGATTATGTTCATGCTCGGTAATCACCAGGATGCCTTTGCCGCCGCTGCCTTTGACCGGTTTGATGACAAACTGGGCATGCGGATCCAATATCTCTTTCAACAACCTGACATCATGCTGGTATTGCACGGTTCCCAATAACTCGGGTACGGTGATTCCAGCTTGCTGCGCCAACAATTTGGTTTTGAGCTTGTCGTCGACCAGCGGATACAGACGGCGCGGATTGTAACGGGCTATCAACCCGAAATTTCTCTGGTTCATACCGATGATGCCAAAGCTTCTGAGCTTCTTAGCGCTTGCTAGAAACATTGCGCCGCTCCAGTGCGTGAAAACGGTAAAGCTCGGATAGCCGGTACCCGGTATATTGTCCGAGAATCAAAATAAGCGCCAGATTAACCAGCATCAATTCGGGGAAATTGAACGTGAGATATTCGATCGTCCGGTTTGTCATGAACAGATATGCAATCACCGCCGTCAGCAAACTGCCGCCGCCTTGGATAAATACTTCGCGAGGACCGTCTTCTTCCCATAATACCGACATCCGTTCGATGGTCCACGACAAAATGATCATCGGGAAGAAAGTAACGGTCAGCGCTTGATCGAGTCCGAGTTTGTTGCTGATAATGCTGATACTGGCGATTATTGCAATAACGACGATGATCACCGCCGAGATACGCGCGACAAATAACAGATTGAGTCGTGATAGATAGGAGCGTATCAGCAGCCCGGTACCGACTACGGTCAAAAAGATAAGAATTCCGGTCAGCAAAGTGGTTTGTATCAATGCGAGTGCAATCAATATCGGCATAAAAGTGCCGGAAGTGCGGATACCGATTAACAAGCGCATGATAACGACGATCAACGCGCCGATTGGCAGCAGCAGGATCATTTTGAAGGCATTTTGCTGTTCGATCGGTAAACTATAAATCGAAAAGTCAATGATGCCCGCCTGTTTGTTCATGCTGTCGCGGACTACAAGGTTACGGGTTGAGTGAACATTCTTGATAATTGAAAAGGATATCTGCGAATTTTTGCCGCCGACGACATCCAGGAGTGACTGATCGCCTCGTTGCCATATCAGAAAATTCTTCGGTTTACCGATTTCACCGGAGTTTTGATTGAATAACAACCATTGCCCGCCGATGTATACCTCGACAAAATTGGTCAATGTTTGCCGGCGGCGCCCGTCTTTCAAATAAAGTCCGCGAACAATGCGCGCACTGATACCTTCCAGCGCCAGTAAGTTGATAATCAGGTGTGTTTTGTACTCTTCGTTGGAATGTTCATTCAGCAACAAGCTCTGATTCTGACTGGGCGCGTTCGAATTGAGCGTGGTGATCAGTTCGCGGGTGAAAGTTTCGGTATTGGCCGACCGGCTGCGGACCTGATCCAAAAGCGTCGTCGCTGCCGTTTTAAGCACTTCGTCAAATTCCGGTTTCTCCGGTTCGGACGGAAGATCCGCAGTATCAGTCGCGGCAGCCGGGTCAGTTTCATACATACTGAGCCGGTAATAAGCGGTTTGGGGGCCGGAAACAGTCCTTTTACTCCATTGCGCCCGGCGTCCGGTCGGCGAAACTAATTCGCTAAACCCGTAATCGGGGGATGCGAAATCTTCTTCGACAATTGCGATATCCGAAGTTTTGGGCGGCAAAGCAAACGAGACGATAATGGGATCGCCGCGCGCGACGAAATCGATTTTGGCTTCGATGGTCCAGACCGGCTTTTTATCATCCGGTGATAATGGAAACCCTAACGCGAAGTGTTTATAGAGAATCAATCCGATTCCCATGCCCAGCAGGAGTATGACGATAAAATATAATCTTAGATTCGTGTGCATTAGTTCACATTACCTGCTTCGAGCGCTTCAGTTTTTCCGGCGGTGAAATTTTTGCTGACATCTACAATCGCTAAGTCATTGAGTAAATTCCTGCCGATCAGAACTTGATATTTAAACTTGCTGCGATTTTCCAGCGTGAAATCGATTTGTTCATTAATATCAGCAAGAATAACCCGCATTCTGACCACAGGGCGACGCTGCGCTTCCCTATCGCCGCGTTCCTTGACGCGCACATGCCGGCGCAAGCGCCGGGTTAGTTCGAGGATTTCGCCGGTTTCCGGGTGTGTCAATTTGAATTTTACGAACGGTTTTCCATCTCTCTCAAATTCCACGATATCCATTGCATTTAGCGACGAGGTCCGCGCACCGGTATCAATCCGGGCGCTGAATTCCAGGCCGGGTGGATCGAGGTAGACGTTCTCAATGCCGCCGAGCAGTGTCTTGCCATCCATTTTTCCGGGTGATTCCGGTGTGGATGGAACAGCATTGACATCATCACAGGAGCACTGATCGGTTTTAGCGGAGATGGTGGCTTCTTTGATGCTTGCTAAGCTATCAGGCTGATTCCTTTCCAGAAATTTCCTGGTTTCAACCAGTTCCGCAAAGAGGTTAACCAGCTCCGATTCCCGGGCCTGGATCATTGCTTCCCTTTCCGATAGTTGATCTTCCCGTGCATTGCATGCACCCAGCATTGCAACAATAAGAACGATAAGCAGACGGCTTAAGCAAGTTTTGCCAGTGGATAAATGAGGAATACTCATGAGTGGAATTGCACTGTAAATGGTAATAGTAAGTAAATGGGATCGAATTCTGCTGTGTTTGCAATGACAACCCGGTTCAAACGGTTATTGGTTCGCTGTCATGGGCTCTTAAGATGGATGGTCAATGATTGGTTTTTATAGGTACACGCATAGCGGTGAATCTCCAGGCAATGCGACGTGATGGTGATCTGATAACTGCCAGGTGTTTCGCTTTGGGTGTCGAACTTGAATTCAAATTGCCCTTCCGCGTTACTGGGATAGGATTGATCCGTCAAGATGGAACCGTCGGGACGGGTAACTTTGAAATTCAGCAAAACATCGGCTGCCGCTTGATCATTGTAATTCACCCAACCGTGAAGAGTGACGGGTTCACCGATGGTGAATTGTGTTTTAGGATCGATAAGAATCGGTTGTGATATATGGGTCGCCCATGAACTGGGTATGCCGCTGGCTAAAAAAAGCAAAGCCAACAATGCAAAAATTAATGTTTTCTTTGAGGCCATCATAATCGTTGTAAATCAGTAAAAGAATCGTTTAATAATCAATTGGTCGCGATGAAGAATTTTTAAGGGGGTCATTTCTTTGGTAAATAGAGATCGGTGATAGTTCCGGTTGCGGTTTCCGCTGCAAACAGAATCGTTTCCGACAGCGTCGGGTGCGGGTGGATGGTTAAACCGATATCTTCCATATCAGCGCCCATTTCCAGCGCCAGCACGGTTTCGGCGATGAGTTCACCGGCATTGATACCGGTAATACCGGCGCCGAGTATCCGCCGTGTCTTTTTATCGAATAATAATTGTGTGTATCCCTCGTCGCGCGCCATCGAGATGGCGCGACCGCTGGCAGCCCAGGGAAAGCTGCTTTTCTCATAGTCGATGCCTTGCTGGATGGCTTCTTTTTCAGTTAGACCCATCCAGGCGATTTCAGGGTCGGTGTAAGCCACCGAGGGAATTGTGCGGGCATCGAACTGCGCTTTATGACCGGCAATCACTTCAGCGGCGAGCTTTCCCTCGTAAGCCGCTTTGTGGGCCAGCATCGGTTCGCCCGCGATGTCGCCGATCGCAAAAATATGCGGCAGATTGGTGCGCATTTGCGGATCAACCGGAATGAAGCCTCGTTCATTGACATGAATACCGATTTCACTAGCACCGATATGATGTCCATTCGGATGCCGTCCGGCTGCCACCAGAATCCGGTCGTAGGTTTGCTGCGATGGCGCATTCTCGCCTTCGAAGGTGACAACTAATCCGTCCGCTGCCGGTTCAATCCGGCTTACTTTTGTTTTAAGATAGATTGCTTCATAACGTTTCTTGATACGGCGGAATAACGGTTTGATCAGATCAGCATCGGCGCCGGGAATCAACTGTTCCATCGTTTCAACCACGCTGATTTTACTTCCCAGCGCGTCATAGACGGTTGCCATTTCCAGACCGATGATGCCGCCGCCAATGATCAGCAACCGTTGCGGGATGTCTTTCAGATTCAAGGCACCGGTGGAATCCATCAAGCGCGGGTCGTCATATGGAAAGCCGGGGATACGGGCAACGCTGGAGCCGGCGGCAATGATGCAATTGCCGAAAGAAATTGTTTTGAGTCCATCGGCTGTGGCTACTTCCAGCAAATGCGGTGAAGCGAATTTTCCAACACCCTGAACGATCTCGACTTTGCGTTGCTTTGCCAGTGCTTTCAGACCTTTGGTCAGTTTGCCTATGACCGACTCTTTCCAGTTACGCAGCTTGTCGAGATCGACCTGGGGGTTGCCGAATGCGATGCCGTGAGATGACAGTTCCTCGGTTTCGGTAATGACCTTGGCTGCATGCAACAGTGCCTTCGAAGGGATGCAACCGACATTCAAGCATACTCCGCCGAGTGTTGGATAACGCTCGATTAACACCACTTTCTTGCCCAGATCGGCAGCGCGGAAGGCTGCGGTGTAACCGCCAGGACCGGCGCCGAGCACCACGACATCGGCATGGATGTCGCCTTGCATGCTTGCTTGTTCAGATCTTGATAGTGTTGCTGCCGGCGAAACTGGAGGGGTTTGAGACATGTCGTGAGACGATCCGGTTTGAATGGATTCCGCCGGTTGAGCGACTGCTAATGTCAAAATCACCGATCCTTCCGAAACTTTATCGCCCACACTGACACGGATATCCTGCACGGTTCCGGCTTGTGGCGATGGCACTTCCATCGAGGCTTTATCGGTTTCCAATGTAATCAGCGAAGTTTCTTTCTCAACGGCATCACCTGGGGATACCAGCACTTCGATGACTGGCACATCCTTGAAATCACCGATATCGGGAATTTTTACTTCAATAATTGGTGCCATGGAAACCTTTAATGGGTGTTTAATTTCTTAATTGACCGTCACCCAGCACGATAAACTTCTGACTGGTCAGGCCTTCGAGACCCACCGGTCCCCGCGCATGAATTTTATCAGTGGAAATACCGATTTCGGCACCCAAGCCATATTCAAAACCGTCCGCGAAGCGGGTGGTGGTGTTGACCATCACCGAACTGGAATCCACTTCCCTGAGAAAGCGCCGGGCTCGCGTATAGTTTTCGGTGACGATGGCATCGGTATGTTGCGAACCGTATCGGGCGATGTGATCAATCGCTTGATCTAAATTTTCAACGATGCGGATACTCAGAACCGGCCCCAGGTATTCCTCGTGCCAATCGGATTCGGTGGCTGCTTTCATTTGCGGAATGATGCGGCAAGCCGTTTCGTCACCGCGTAGTTCAACGCCCTTGTCAAAATAAATTTTGCTGAGCGGCGGCAGAATGTTCGATGCCATATTGGCATGGATCAGCAATGTTTCCATAGTATTGCAGGTGCCGTAGCGTTGAGTTTTGGCGTGATCGGCGATTTTGATCGCTTTGTCGAAATCTGCCTGATCGTCAATATAAACATGGCAAACGCCGTCAAGATGCTTGATGACCGGGATCCGCGCTTCATTGGCGATGCGTTCGATCAAACCCTTGCCGCCACGCGGCACGATCACATCGACAAATTCTTTCATCGTAATCAATTCACCGACAGCCGCGCGATCAGTGGTTTCAATCACTTGCACGGCGGTTTCCGGCAATCCGGCAAGCCGTAATCCTTCTTTCACGCACGCCGCGATGGCCTGGTTGCTATGAATCGCTTCCGAGCCGCCGCGCAAAATCGCTGCATTGCCCGCTTTTAAGCACAAACCCGCCGCATCGGCGGTTACATTCGGGCGAGCTTCGTAAATAATGCCGATGACGCCCAGCGGAACGCGCATTTTTCCAACTTGAATTCCGGAGGGACGGTAATTCAATCCGCTGATTTCACCCACCGGATCGGCCAGAGCGGCAATTTGCAGTAGCCCTTCGGCCATTGTCGCAACGCTCTTGGGTGACAAGGTTAAGCGATCGATCATTGAAGCCTCCAAACCTTTAGCGCGTGCGTTATCCAGATCCTTGGCATTTGCGGCGATTAGCACGGATTCATCGCGCCGGATGGCGCTCGCCATGGCTGTCAAAGCTTGGTTCTTCGCTGCTGTTTCGGCTTTGGCGACTTGTCGCGAGGCCGCGCGTGCTTGCTGGCCGAGGGTTTGCATGTAACTTTTGATATCAGAGGTGTTCATGGATTTACTTAACAAGAGGTTGATCGCAGTTCGTTAAATGCGTGTTAAACCGGGATTATAGTACAAGTTACGGATTCTATTGCATACCGCGGTGTCTGGATAAGGGAAAACTGATGATCAAAGCTGGTGGCGTCAACCTGGCATTGATCGGACAGTGATCATGAATCATTTGAGAGTCATCAATCAGTATCCGGTTTAAAGTATCATTTTTATTTCCAGGAATAACACCGGAAATTCCCATTAATTCATGGAAATGAATAGGAATTGTTACGGGTAAATCCGGAAATGGCGGGTAAAAATGGGCTTATTCTGAATAATTAAAATTAATACCGGCATTACTATTCGGCAGGACGGAAATCTAATCCGGTTGTTCAAATCTTGAGAGATTTGATAGCCAATTCCTGTCATCTATTGGAAGTCTATGTTAGTCAATTGATTATAGTTTCCACTCAATCCCGGGAAGTTTAATCCACTCTATCTCAGTGAGGAAAAAATGAGTTATCCGCTTTTCAAACTTAATCGTGTTGCAATCTTTCTTGGCGGAGTCTTTGCAGTTTCTGCGCCGTCAACAGTCAATGCCGGCTGGTCGATCGTAGGTTTAGGAACGCACGGCGGCACCTACAGTGTTGCGCAAGCGATTAATGATGCCGGGCAGGTGGTTGGGAACGGTAATGGCACCGATCGCGCCTTCATTACCGGTCCTAACGGTGTTGGAATGAGCTATTTGGATACGCTGGGCGGAGCCAAAAGCTTTGCTCTCGACATCAATAATTCCGGGCAAGTGGCGGGTTATTCCTTGACTGGATCGGGTGAAATTCATGCCTATATTACCGGTGCCAACGGGTTAGGAATGACGGACTTGGGAACTCTCGGAGGGGATTTCAGCATCGCATATGGCATGAATGATTGGGGGCAAGTAGTCGGCGTATCTTCCATCGAGGGTAACGCCGCTTACCATGCCTTCATGACCGGCCCTGGCGGCGTGGGGATGATCGATCTGGGGACTCTCGGCGGAGACTACAGCGTGGCTTACGGCATCAATAACGCAGGAGAGGTGGTGGGTGCTTCGTCCATTGCCGGCAGCACTACACAACATGCATTTGTCACCGGTGCCGGCGGTACCGGGATGGCCGATTTGAATACGCTCAATGGAACATCTGACAGCGCTGCCCGGGATATCAACAGCTCCGGACAGATTGTCGGATTCTCCGGGCTTTACGATGACTTTTTCGGTTTCTATTCGATGGAAGCTTTCATTGCGGATGCCGGTAGTGCCGGCATGGAGGGTTTGGCGATTTCTCTGGATAGCCGTGCGGATGCCATCAACGATCTGGGACAAATAGTCGGCGGTATTAACAATTACTGCAGCGATTGTACCCGCAGCTCATTTCTCCACAGCGATGGGACTGTGACCGATCTTTCATTGCTGGAACCGGTTGTCGCGGCTGGATGGAGCGAATTGACCGCCGTTGGCATTAATAATCACGGGCAAATCATCGGCTGGGGGCAATTGGCCGGATCGCCCGGAGGCGGTTCCAGGGCATTTTTGCTTTCACCGGTTGTTGCCGTGCCGGAACCTGAAACTTACCTGATGTTGCTGGCGGGATTAGGGTTGCTGGGTATTGCCTGGCGGCGCGGGGAGAAACAATTATCCTTGCAGTGATGACCGCAGCGCATTTGGACTCAATGAGCTCAGGTTGTCAAGAGCGGCTAAGCTCATTGGGGTTGCTTGATGGTTACAGAAAATTTACGGATTCTGATCGTTGCTCATTTCATAATCGGCTTTTGCTAACGCCTGAATACCGGCACTGAAAGTTCTGACTTCGGAGCGATCCAGCAGTACGCAAGGTTTTTGTGTGTATCTGAAAAAGCGCTTGACCATCAGGAATGCTTCGTGATTGACGCAATCCACCGGGCAGATGATCATATCGGTCATTTCCAGCAATAACGGCAAACGATCCAGTGAATCACCGGCGCCACCATGAAACGCCAAGAAAAATCCTCCGTGTTTAGCAATTATCCGCTCATATTGCGAGTACAGTTTGATGCGGCCGCCGATACATAATACGGAGCGGTTTTTTAAGTATGCAGTGTGGTGATGTGAATGCTGCGTATCGTTCGGATCAGCAGTGTCCGTTGTTTCAATCTGTGATGAAGCTTTGACCAAGGGTGCCCAGCCGGTAATAACCGAAGTTTTATTTGCAGTTGAGTCGGCATTAATGTGATTTGCAAATATCCGTCCTAATCCATCGCGCCAGCGGTTAAGTATCTTAAATAGTTGAATGAAATTTCTGTTGTGCTGGGTTATGAAACCATCGACATCCGTTGAAGGCGAAACATGATAATGAGGAATAGCGCCCATTGAAGCGGCAACAGCGGGTTTCTTTATGAATTTCATTTTCGAGTCTCCTGCAAGTCATCAGCATCAAAAAAAACGGCTGGCTGACCCGGGAGAAGGGCTGGCTGGCTAAATATGCCGCTGGATAAGGAAGAGAAACTCCAGCGGCGATGGCAAAACAAATTACATCTGGCTTTGCAGCCAATTGTGGATTCCGACTTTTTCCATGACATCCAATTGGGTTTCCAGCCAATCGATATGTTCTTCGGTGTCCTCTAAAATCCGTTCAAAAATCTCCCGCGACACAAAATCCTGCGCGGATTCACAGGCGGCTATTGCGGCGAGCAATGTATCCCGCGAGGTATACTCAAGCTTCAAATCACATGCGACACATTCCTCCGCGGTTTCCCCGATCATTAATTTGCCTAAATCCTGTAGATTGGGAAGACCTTCCAGTAGAAGAATCCTTTCGATCAAGCTGTCCGCATGTTTCATTTCCTCGCAGGATTCTTTAAATTCATGGTCTCCAAGACTGTTAAACCCCCAATTTTTATACATCCGGGCATGGAGGAAATATTGATTAATGGCAGTTAATTCATGTTGCAGTTGCAGATTCAACCAGCGGATAATTTCTACGTTACCTTTCATTTTTATCTCCTCAGACAAGTCTGTTGCATATTTAGCGGCTGCATCGGAGAGATATCGCACAGGTACTGTATTCTCCGCATTATCTAATTCAATGGCTTGCATTGTGCCGATCAGCATACCTCGCATGCGTTTTAACCATGCATTCGTAAATCCAGCTCCGGTTGTTTTTACGAAGAGCGATACCACTCATAACTTACCCGTATAAATATACATGATATGCGGTTTTTATCCACTATTTGTTCAGAATCAGCTTGCCGTTTCGCGTGCGGCGCAATGCGTACTGTTCACCCTTGTGTAATATGATCACGACATCACCATGTCTGAATAAAGCATCGCTATCGATGAGTTTGTTAATTTCCACTATTCCGGATTGCGGCAGGTTTCTTGCGCTGGTTTGCTGAGGGCTTAAAATATTCATGATGTATTTCTAATAATAAATGAGAATGATTCTCATTATATTCATTTTTGAATAAAGTGCAAGCTTTTCTTACGCTGATGCCGGATTGCTATTATTTTTATCTCAACAATACTGAATCTTTATTTTATTGCTGTAAATCATCAGATTGGAGTTGATGGTCGTTAAAAGAATGGGGCGTTTGGAACGATTTACTTTGATCAAACGGCTCCAACCCGATCACTTATCAAGGTTTCCGATTCAAGCGTTCCATCAAATAACATAAACAATCCTGGCGGATGATGCGGGTATCGCGCGTCAGCATCGCGGGCATTACTAACTGCCGTGTCAATAAATTGCCGTCACGGTTTTCGAAGTAATGCTCGCTCATGTCGCAACCCAGGCCATTGCGCACGTGTAAAGGCTTGGCGCAATCCGGCGCCACCACTGCCAGATGCGTGCCGGGATCGAGCAAACGGAAATTGTAATAATCAATATTTTCGATCAAGCATAAATCCGTCGCCGGATCGCCAATGCTCAGGCTTACTGCTTCCGGGACCGTGACCACAGCGACCGATTGAAACAATTCCAGATCCTGACTAGCCACGGGATGCGCCGGGAACGCAGATAAATGCAACGCGCCTTCGACAAAACAAGCCGCGTGTTCGATGCCGCCGATCCCGCCCGGTTTGCCGCATTCCACCGTAACCGCTGGACAGAGGCTGGCAAATGCTTTGGATTGAACACCTTTGGGATGGGTGAAATACACCACGATACGCGAAAACATCGTGGCCAGATGCAAAAAGGCATCGCCCAGACGGTTGACGCAGGCGTAATGCGGATTCAAGCCGGTATTGTTATGAATGTCGATGCTGGCAAATACATTGCGTTGCGTCATGATGTCGATCACTTGCTGCATCATGCGGTGCTCATCGGTAATCACCGGATTTGTGTCGAGCGACCAAACGCGATTGTAGTCTAACTGATTTTCCAAGCGGCGAACCCCCGCGCGCGCGGCGGAAACGTTGCCGACATACAGCGATAGGGCGCGCGGTAATTTCTGATTTTGATATTTCTGCAGAACTGCCTGAATGGCTTTCAAGCCGGTGTCTTCATTGCCGTGCAACAGGATCGATACAAACAACGGCGCTTCACGTCTGCCGGACAAGTGAATCAGGGTGGGGCCGGGCAGTACCGTATGCAATTCAGTGGCTTCCACCTGCAAAAAACCATCCGGCAAATAATCGAGTTCCGTCAGCATGCTTACAACGCCCATTCGTGCACTGGCGAACCGCTTCGTTGCTGTTCCAGATAGGCGGCAACCAGATGCAAGCTGTCCGCCCGGTATTTCTCGCAATATGCCCGCTGCCATGCCGAGCCGGTTTGACCGCTTTTGATGCGGGATTCCAGAATGCCGAGATTGCGATCGATATCGGTCTTGCCGATTCCCAGTGTTTCCAGACCCTGGCGGGCCATCGGCAGAATTTCTTCGAGCAATAAAACGCGTGCTTCGATAGTGCTGTTATCCAGCCAAGTCAGTTTTGCTTGAAGTCCATTACGTGCGGCGGCATAAAAATTATCGCGCGCTTGAGCGAAACCGAATAGCGCTTCCGGCGGCTCGCGCAGGGTGGCAAGATAACGCGTCAAACCAAAAAACAGAGCGGCATTGCTAATCATATCGGCGATCGTGGGACCGGCCGGCAGGACGCGTTGCTCAATACGAAAATGCGGTGTACCGTCCGGATCGAAGCCGATCAACGGCCGGATCCAGCGCCAGATCGTGCCATTATGCAACCGGAGGTGCGCGAACTGTTGCGGTGGACTGTCTATTAAGATAGGTAACAACACATCGTGATGCGCGATATTTTCCGCAAAACATTCGAACAGGGAATCGCGGACATAATCGCAGCCAAAACTGACACGGCGGTTTTCCGGTTGCGGCTGGTCGCCAATTTCAACCGATTGTTCAAATAGCGGAATACGCGTTTCATCCCATAAATCCGTATCAAACAGCAACGGCGAATTACCCGAAGCCGCCACCAGCGGCCCGGCTGCGATGATCGATGCATTGAAATAGCGCATGGCATCCCGTTCTGCGCTCTGCAAATGCACTTGGAACGATGTGGTGGCGGCCTCCAGCATCACGTCCGGATGAACGATATCCAAATGTTCCCGCCCGTGAATGCAAATGCGCAATGGACGTCCGCAACGACGTTTGAACACTTGTTCGTTCAGCGCACGGTAACGTTTGAGTTCGGACATATTTGCCAAACATAAATCGGATTGCCGCACGGTTGGCAAGATGCCGATCATCATCAGCACGCTATCCATTTGGTGCGCAACTTCCTGGCATTCCTGCCAGTTCTGATTGAGCTCAAAAGCCATGGCTGACAACGCATTACCTTTCAGCGGCATGGGGGCGCCATTGAGTTCGACATTAAAGCGCGAGAGTTCGTGAACCACCAAGGG
>Ga0209573_1001529_pt1 | contig 35096 bp, 33 predicted proteins | sample TNRBio252014_DNA_FD_185870 | JGI IMG/M metagenome (GOLD analysis project Ga0209573, IMG submission 185870) | Wastewater treatment Type I Accumulibacter community from EBPR Bioreactor in Madison, WI, USA - TNR Reactor_6/25/2014_ DNA (SPAdes)... | ecosystem: Engineered > Bioreactor > EBPR >...
CAATTTTGCAAAATTTTGCCCGCGCTCGAGTAATCTCTGCCAGCGAGCGTCGAGAACCGCCTGCGCCCAGGATTTTGCCTGGCGTTGCTGATCATCGGCGGGGAGCGATAACAGGTTGCGGCCGAGTCCGAGTATGAGTTGTGTAAATGCCGGTTTCGATAGCACTGCCTGCGCCTGCTGACGAGCTTGCGCAGCCGCATGATACAGCCTGTCCAGGACGATCTCATCCACTCCGGAATCGCCATCCGGCGTTTCGAGTGTTGTTAGAGTCATGGGCAGAATTTCGTGCTGAAAAACATCCCAATCACGCGCCGGATTCGAGGTGATCATCAGTTGACGCAGCGGTTGATTAAATCCGCTGACGGTTTTGCGGAATGGTTTTCCCACCGCGATCGCGGTCAGCAACCGCCGGACGGCAACGCGCACCTGGTGCAAGTATTCAGCGTGATGCGGCTGTTCCAGAAAGCCGGGCACATTCGCCGTCAGATGAACCAGTGCGGCTTGCATGGTGGCATGCCAGACAGCACCGGCAAGCGGATTCTTTTCAAAGGCGGGACGGTTGAATTTGACGGGCGACGCAGTCATTGCGCCGCATAAGAGATAGCCGCGTTCAGCCTTGCTGCGCGGTTCAATCTGCAGCGGGACATGACGCAGTAATCGCTGCGCTGTTTCGAACAGAAATTCCGCTGCGCCTGACTTAAGCTCAATTTCGACTTCGCTGATCGTCCGGTTGGATTCTCCGGCGATTATTTTTCCGGTATCGAGCGCTACCTCGGCTTGCTCGTCATCATTCCCAACGAGCCAAGTAATTCGCTGAAATTCCGTGGTAAATACCGGAACGACCCGGCGGTGCTCAATCCCGGCGAGTAACTCCAATGCTTCCACCGGCAATGCGGTGAAATCCGGCTGGTTGCCGTCCGCCACCGTCATTTCCCATTCCGGACGGCTGGTCAAAGCACCAACAGAGCGTGTCTCGGCTTTCAGCGTTTGTATCCAGCGTTCTTCAACACGGCGTAAGCGTAAAGCGATACGGCGGTGGAATAAGTCAAATCCAGGGGTATCGAAGTAGACGCTATGCAGCGTGCGTTGTTGATGGCTGATGCGGCGCAGTAGCGGATGCCGCCGGAAACGATCGTGATGATCGGGATTGATGGCCAGCTTCAGTTCGATTTCCATCGCTGTTCTCCTGTTGTGCGCGCTGTTCGCTATCGGGGCATTACTCAATCTTCAGCGTATCGAAGTCAATATCGCTAACCGGAGGCGGCGTGGTGAGCTTCATGCATTTGAGCGCATCGATAATGCGATCGGCGATGACCAGATTGCGGTACCACTTGCGGTTGGCTGGGACGATATGCCAGGGTGCATGGGAGGTGCTGGTTGCAGCCAGCATGGTTTCAAATGCACGGATATATTGATTCCAGAATTTGCGCTCTTCCAAGTCTCCGGTATTGAATTTCCAGCGCTTCTCCGGGTTGTTGACGCGTTCTTCCAGGCGTTTTTTCTGCTCATCCTTGGAAATATGCAGAAAGAATTTCAGGATTGTGGTGCCGTTTTCGGTTAATAATTCTTCGAATTCATTGATTTGATTAAATCGCTGTTTAACTACCTTATCCGAGATTAAACCGTGTACCCGGGTGATCAGCACGTCTTCGTAGTGTGAACGGTTGAAAATGCCGATTTGACCTTTGGCCGGCGCTTTCTGATGCACGCGCCACAAAAAATCGTGACCGAGTTCTTCCACCGAGGGTGTTTTGAAAGTCACGACCTTGCAGCCTTGCGGATTGACGCCCGACATCACATGTTTGATGGTACCGTCCTTGCCGCTGGTATCCATGCCTTGCAAGACAATCAAGAGCGCCCGGTTATTATTGGCATAGAGTCTTTCTTGCAAAGTATCGAGCTGGTTGACGAGCTTGGCCGTGAGCGATTTGGCTTGTTCCTTATCGTGCTGGTTTTTTTGGTAATCGCCGGTGCCATCGGGGTCGATTTGCGCAAGATTCAGTTGACTGCCGGGTGGTACAAGATGCGCTTTCATTGAACGATGACACTCCGGTTATTGTGAAATGCCGCAGGTTTTTGCGATAGCTCTGGAAAATTAGGGCACGAACCTTTGACGATGATAAAGACTACTCGTCAAAAAATAAACCCCGGCGGTGAGGGCGGGGTTTATGAATAACAAACTTAAGGAAAGAACTTACACAGCTTGTTTTTTGCGGCGTAACGAGAAACCGAGTATGCCAAGTCCGGCCAACAGCATCGCGTAGGTTTCAGGTTCCGGAACAGGGGAGATTTCCAATGATGGCGCAAAGAATTGTCCGCCGTAATGTCCGGATAAAGCACTGGGCGGTAATACCGCTTCCAGGCGCGCTGCAAAATACTGGCCGCTGCCCAGCGATGCATTGACCAGCGCAGTGACGTCCAGACTCCAAGTTTCCCCGCCAGAGAAGCTGCTAATACCAATAAAGCTGCCATTAAAACGGTCGTTCACGGAAATGATTCCGTCAACATCGTTACCGCCATAGAGCCCAATTTGCGCCGTACCGGAACTCAAGTACAATGAGTCGAAATTCCAAGTGAGCACCGCGCTTCCCACCGATGCAGTTGAACCGAAATCAAAAATGGCGTAGGGAATATCGATGTAGCCAGGGTGATTCAGCGCCCAATTACCGGTGCCCAGAGTATCTTCCGCGCCGATGCTGTAGAAAGGATTATGATCGATGATAACGCTGTTAGCGACGAGCGGCACTGAAGCAGCCATTGCGGTAGCAGGCAGCAGTGCCGATAAAGCGGTAATGCCGATCAGTTTATTAATTGTCTTCATATGAATCTCCACTTTCATAAAAATTAAAGCTACGAAAATTTGGGATTGCCGGAATAGGTATTGTGTAAACATCCGATAAATATGAGCGATGTAATTCAATAACTCCTGGCCCGTTTTTTTATTTTGATACATCGATAGGTTAACCGGCAGTGAACCAATCGTTTGAAAAGCGAAATCAATATTTCTCTTGCTTTGCCACGTTGGAATTTTAAATCGCTTCTCAATGCGCGATACTAACACAATGTTTTATTTCCAAGAACATGCAATGTTGACTGCATTGCATAGTATATTTGTCCTGGTTTTTGTGTTGCTTTGATTAGTGAAACGGAAAATTATCCCGTAACGCGCGCTGATTAATGAATCGTCGGTCCGGCGTCTCTAAAAACCGCATCGACTGCCAGCGCATCCAATCGATATTCGCGATTGCAAATATCGTCGTGAATCACGACTTCGCCGAATTCCTGCAAAATCGCATCGACTTCCTCGCGCCCCAACGAGCGCAGCATCGCGTAAATTTTTGCCGGATTGGCCTGGCAACCGTATTGCACGTGTCTGGCATCGAAGATACGGATGGTTTCTTGGTAAAACAGGCGAACCAGTATTTCTTCAACGGGTAATTCAAACAACGGATGTTCATGAATCGTTGCAGCCAATGCTTCGGCGCGAGTCCAGCCGTCTGGGTCGAGCAAGTCGGCGTCAGGCAGTTTCTGCAGCAGCAACCCGAAAATCGCACTGCCGGTGGTGATCAGAAACATGCGCGTTTGCAGTTGTTCGGATTGATTGAAGTAGTGCTCAAAAATTTCAGCGATGGTGCCGCCGTTGAGCGGCACGATACTTTGATACGTTTCCCGCATCGATAGCATGTCCAGCGTGAGAATCAGTTGTCCGTGTCCTAGTAATTCGGGCACTGAATCTGTTTCAATTTGCTGAGCGCATTTTGCCATGCCGCGCAGTTGTAAATTTTCGGTGCAATCCAGAACCAGCATCGAAACCGGGCCATTGCCGGTTAATTGAATGGTCAGGCGCCCGGTTTGTTTGAGATTTTCACTCAATAGCAGGGTTACGGCGCTCATTTCTCCCAGTAAATGAGTCACTGGATCCGGATAGTTGCGGCCCGATAATATATCTTGCCAAACCGAATCCAAATGAACGATAGCGCCGCGTATATCGAGGTTTTCCAGCAGAAAGCGCTGCACGTAGTTGCTCATTTCATGACCTTTGTATATGTGATTAGGCTGCTATTATAACCGCTTGCTTTGCAAAGCGACCCAAGCTTGCCCCAGCGATATCGCGCGATCATCGGGTGGCAATTGCCGCGCCCCTAGGAGTTTGAAACCATCAGCAGCTAATTGCCGCACCAGGCCTTGCCGCAGCACGGTATTGTGAAAGCAGCCGCCGCCGAGCGCGAGCGTTGAAATTTGAAAATGTTGCGCGGCTGTTTTCACCCACTCGGCTAATCCAGCGATCAACGTGGCATGGAACAGGGCGGCTGCAAAGGCCGTATCACGGTTGCTATCGCGGCAATCGATCAGCGCCGAAAGGGTTGGCGAGAAATCCAACGCATTTTCCGCGGTGATTCGATAACCGCCGGTCAAAGGCGGTACCGATCCATGGCGTTCCGCAAGTTGTTGTAGCTGGATCGCAGCTTGTGCTTCTTGCGTCTGAATCAAATTAACGCCCAGCAAACCTGCCGCCGCGTCGAATAACCGGCCCATGCTCGAGGTTTGCGGACAATTGAAGTTTTTCATCAGTATCGATGCAACCGTTGCAGTTGCGGGTTGACCGGCGTAACGCGGCATGATTTCATCGTGGCGGTTCAGCCGGGCGAGGGCGGCGGCTGCCATGCGCCACGGCTCCAGCGCTGCGCGATCGCCACCCGGCAGCGCCAAGGTCGAGAGATGACCGAAGCGCTCGAATTCCGCGCCATCGACCCATAACAACTCTCCGCCCCAAGGTTGGCCATCCGTTCCAAATCCGACACCATCCAACGCTAACCCCAGCACTGGCTGCGTAATTCCATGCTCGGCGCAAATCGCGGCGATATGGGCATGGTGGTGTTGCACCGGCAAAATTGGAATCTGTTGTTGTTCGCTAAACGCTTGTGCAAATTGCGTACTGTAAAAATCCGGATGCAAATCGTGCGTGACTACATCCGGCGATTCAGGATAAGCGCGTAGCATGCGCTGCACCGTGCTATCGAATAATACGCGAGCTTCGGCGGCGCCGAGATCGCCGATTAACGGCGACACGTAAGCGGTGCTGCGTTGCGTCAGGCAAACGGTATTTTTCAACCAGGCGCCGCATGCCAGTATGTTTCGACCGGCATTAACGAGCGGGATGGTTATGTCTTCAGACCGATTCAAACGACGTAGAATGGTTGTTATGAGGGACTCCGGGTGCGATAGCCACGCGGCGGCAGTTGGCTTCGATCCAATCGCACCATGCTGGCATGCCGCTTCCTTGCGTCGCCGAAATTTGAATCACCGGCAATCCGGGATGAACGCGATGGGCGTAGTCAATGGCCAATCCGGTGTCGAAACTCAGATAGGGCAATAGATCGCATTTATTCAACAACATCAAGTCGGCAGCATGAAACATATCGGGATATTTCAACGGCTTATCTTCGCCTTCGGTAACCGATAAAATGACGACTTTATGCGCTTCGCCAAGATCAAAACTGGAAGGGCAGACCAAGTTGCCGACATTTTCGATCAGCAGCAAGCTGTTATCCTGCAGCGGCAATTGCCGGATAGCTTGCGTGATCATGTGCGCATCCAGATGACAGCCTTTGCCGGTATTGATTTGAATGGCAGGAATACCGGTGGCGCGAATGCGCTCGGCATCATGATCGGTTTGTTGGTCGCCTTCAATCACGGCAACCGGAAATTTATTACGCAGTTTCTCGATGGTCTTAATCAGCAGGCTGGTTTTTCCGGAGCCGGGGCTGGAAACCAGATTCAGCGCAAAAATACCGCGTTTCGCAAAGTATTGACGGTTTTCAGTGGCGTATTCATTATTTTTGTCGAGAATATCGCGTTCGATTTTAACCATGCGCGCCTGACTCATTCCCGGTGCATGCATCCCCGCGATACCGGCGCCAAAATCAATCTTTTTCGGGCTTTCGGCAGTTGCCGGTGCGGTAGGATGATGCTGATCACCAAGATCTATGGAGCGGAATCGCAGCGGTTTACCGGAATGTTGCTGCGGCTTAATCGATTGACCGTTAATGCGGGTATGACCGGTACCGCATCCGCAGGTTGTACACATAATAACCTCCTTACTCGACTTCCAATTCTAAAATACGCATCCTATCGCCTTGGGTGATTGTGCGTGCGTGACAGCCGCAATGCGAACAGGCCTGGTCATACGATACAATGGGGAAACATTGCTGGCATTGCGTGCACAGCGCTTGTCCTGCGATTTCAATTATTTCCAGTTTAGCCTGCCGGGCCACGCTATCTTGCGTGACGATTTCAAAATAAAAACGCAGTGGCTCCAATTCGACACAAGCCAGTTGCCCGATTTCCAGAAAAACCGTTTTAACTCGTGTAAATTGCTGTTCGTGCGCAGCGTCCTCAATGATTTGCAGCAAGTTCTCAGCGAGAGAAAGTTCGTGCATCGGTTGTTACTGCAACTCCAATAAGCCGCCTAGTCCCATCACCGCGACGAAAAGCAGCGGTATCGCCCAGATTTTAATTGTTAGTGTCAATTCTTTCATTTGCATTGTAATAGCCATTGCCGGATGGCCGTCGAAGCGGCTTGCAGATTGCTATCGGCTTGCTTGCTTAAGCGATCGCCTAACTCAAAGGAATATCCCCGGATGCGCAGTAACAATGACGGAGGCGGCGGACACCGGTAGATTTGCTGGAAAGTATAAAGTAAAGCTGCCGGTGTTACTGCATGACTGGTGTAGCTATCGTCTTTGCTGGCAAATACTTCGGAAAACTCAAAGGGGATTTTGCAAGCCACATCGGCATCGACAAATACCACTTGGTTATACCCGGTCAAATCGGCAGCATGTTCGACCATCAGTTGCATATCGACAAGACTGGTTAAGCACGGAAGCTTATATTGATTGATCCGCTCAATCAATAACGGCCCCAGCGCATCGTCGCCGCGGCTGGGATTGCCATAACCGAAGAATAACAGTTTGTGCATGAATGAATGATTTTTCCTAAGAAAAGCAAGAATGCCGGAGGTTTGGGGAAACGCTGATTAATTGACTGCGCGAGCGAATCGCATCAATGCGTGGTACTCGCATCCTTGTCTATGTCTCGGTTGCTGCGTTCCGTGCGTCTCGTGCTTCATCTCGTTCGTTGAATTAATCAGCATTTCCTTAGAGTATCACCGGTTTATCCGGCAGTTCATTGTTTTCTTTTTTGCAATCCGGCGGAAAATGTTTTTGCAAATGTGCGCCAACCGCCCGGATTCCTTCGATGACGCCGGTTTTGAATTGCTGCTGCCGGAATGAGGTTTCCATCGCGCGGCATATTGTTTCCCATTCTTGGCTGGCCACTTTGGCATGAATGCCGCGGTCGGCGATGATTTCAACGTCGCGATCGGCGAGCAGTAAATAGATCAGCACGCCGTTGTTTTGCTCGGTATCCCAGACACGGCGTTGCGAAAAAACCTCGATGGCCCGTTCGCGGGCGGTTTGGTTTTTCAGCAAGGAAGCCATGTTGAGTGATGCTTCCACGGCAAAACAAATTTCACCGCTATGTTGCGCTTCCGATTCCCGGATTGCTTGTTCGATGGCTGTCAGCGTAGCCGCTGGAAATAAACGCCGCACAGTCAATTGCCCGGTCATAAAATGCTGCAGCATGCGCGATAAATTCACTTACCACCTCCCCGATGCGCCGCCACCGCCAAAACCGCCTCCGCCGCCGCCAAAGCCACCACCTCCACCGAATCCGCCCGAGCGGAAATTACGATCCGGCCAATAATCGCGATTGTCCCGATAGATACCGCTGCCGGGATTTAAAAAGAGTGTTGCGATGAATCCGGCTATGGCAATGAAGATAGCGGTGATCAATGAAGAAAAGAGCAACCACCCGATGAGTCCCAGACCGATTCCGGTCACGGTTGCTCCGGCAAGCCTGCCGAGCATGACTTGTAAAATTCTTCCGAATACAAAAGGAAAAATCAGCAGAAAGACAAAGGCGTCGGAAAGGGATTCCGGATGGCTCGTCCGGTTATTTTGCGCCAGAGGAAGCGGTTCGCCTTTGATGGCTGCAAGAATCGCATCGACACCGGCATTGATGCCATCGGCAAAATGACCTTGTTTAAAGTATGGCGTGATGATTTCGGCGATGATCCGTTTGGCTTTTGCATCCGGTAGCGCGCCTTCGAGACCGTAACCGATTTCCAAGCGCAGCGACCGATCGTTTTTTGCTATCAGCAGCAATACGCCGTCATCAACACCTTTGCGCCCGAGTTTCCAGGCTTCGGCGACGCGCATGGCATATTGTTCGATGGTTTCAGGTTTGGTAGTAGGTATGATCAGAATTGCGATCTGACTGCCCTTATTTTTCTCAAACGCTGCTAATTTTTGTTCCAATTGAGTAACTTCACCGGCGTTTAACGTAGCCGTCAAATCGGTAACGCGTGATTTAAGATCCGGGACAGCGACTTCCGCATGACTATGCGCGGCGAAAACGGATAGGTAAGCCGCGACTATCAGCGCATATAACCAATACCGGATCGTGTGATTGAATGCCATTTTGAACGTTAATCAACAACCGGTAAGTTGCCGAAAGAGTTGTAGTGCAACGGTTTGCATGTCATTTTCCCGGTATGCCGGGCGCATGAAAGTCAACATCCGGAGGCACGGAAATTTCTTGTTCATTCTCTACCGTGAAACTGGGTTTTGTCTGAAAACCAAATACCATTGCAGTGAGGTTGCTCGGAAACGATCGAACCACGGTATTATATTCTTGCACCGCTTTGATATAGCGGTTACGCGCAACCGCGATACGGTTTTCAGTGCCTTCCAATTGTGCTTGTAAATCACGGAAGTTGGCATCGGATTTGAGTTCCGGATAGTTCTCGACGACTACCAGCAGCTTTGACAGCGCGCTGGTTAAATCTCCTTGCGCTTTCTGAAACTTGGCAAAAGCGTCGGTATCATTGATCAGATCCGGTGATGCTTGGATACTGCCTACTTGAGAACGCGCCTGGGTGACATTTAGCAACACTTCTTTTTCTTGAGTTGCAAATCCCTTAACCGTATTCACCAAATTTGGGATCAGATCGGCGCGGCGCTTATACTGATTCAAAACTTCCGCCCAGCTGGCTTTAATTTGCTCATCCGTGGATTGCAGCGTATTGTAGCCGCAACCGCTCAAGAATAGCGTACTCAGAATGATCATTTGAAATAATAGCGTCCGTATCATCTTTCCCTCGATCAAATAGAAATTGATTAGTTAATTGCAGTAATGATCTTATTCGTGATAACTATAAAATAATATGATTGAATTCAAGAAAATCAACGCATGCATTGCGAGTATTGATTTGCGGCGGTTGAATTAACTGAATGGCTTATGATAGTCCGTGTATTTTTATTGAAGTTCTGTAAAATAATCAGCCTGGATACAATGATTACAATCATACCGGTTTTAATTTTTTTATTAAGTGTCAGAATCCAAAGAAATTGACGATGTGCATCAAATAATTGTCTTAATGTATTAATTTTTTAAAGGGAGAGTTTTATGAGTATGGAAAGTGAGATGAGAATGAGATTTGGAGGTTTTTGGAACTCCCTCATTTTGCTCATTGTAATTATTATTTGTTTACGTTTTTCAAGCCTTGAGTTTGCGGATGAAGGCTTAACGAAACGGATTTTCAGCGCCTTGCATCTCTTTTTAGGGTGTGTTGCGGCAGGCTTTTTATTGGGGATTTTTAAGATCTTCCTCGCATTTTCCAATCAAACGTATACGCGCGCGCCGGCATCCGCAAATTTCGCATTAGGTCTTAAATATGGCATTGTGGCCGGTGGAATGTTGATTCTGATCGTGGGTATGTTGCAACTGGATAATTTCCTGGGGGTATTTCAACCGATCGTTACTGGTTTAATCGCAAAGTTGACGGCTTTTTTTGTATAACCAAAACCGGGGTCAGTCAGAAACGGCTGCCCCCGGTGATGTCAGTAAAACTCCTGCTTCATCGTTTTTCGTTCAAACCTGCGAATTCTCGCCGCCATTACCGGAAGGATTGGTGAATTGATCGTTCAAAGCTTGAATGTAATCATTGGCCTCATTGATGACTTCATCAATCGTTTGTTGCGTGGTTTCATTCCAACCTGCCGGGCCTGACAGGAACATCGGCCGGATTGCGGCGGTGCTTTTGTTGAAGGCTTGCATGTATTGCTTATAGGTGTCCTGATCATTACCTAATTCGTTAGCCAGTTTCTTCAGCAAACCATTGGCAACCGCGCGACGGATAGAAAAATGAATATACAGAATCGTGATTACTATCAAAGCTGCGATAACAACCGAAGTGGTATCGTGTTGTTGCAGATTTTCCTGAAAGGCCGGCAATAAACTCCAGGAATCCGTCAAGTGTAAACCGGTTCCAGCTAATACGGCTAATGAGCTGAATGCCAAACCATCAAACAGCATCACTTTGCTTTTCCATTTGTTCAGCATGCCGGAAAGTTTGACAACAAAATGATTCTTGATGCTTTTAGCGGTTTGCTCGAGTTTTCCGACGATGCGGTATGAACGTTCAACCTCGATTTGACGAACGCGCGCGTTGATATCGGCCATGTCCTCTTCGCGCTTTTTCTCGAAACGTTGCCGGATATGCGGGTTAGTGATCGGAACAGCGGCGCTGGGATTATAAATGCGATAAAAACGGCCGCTAATCAAACCGACTTCCGCTAACGAACGCTGCCAGGCTGACACGACTTCTTCGGGATTGTCTTCTTGCGCGGTGACATCAATTTGATTCAGGATATATAAAAATTTATTGGCGTCGGCGCGGTTTACGCTGGCCGAAACCAGATAAGCCAACGTATCCTGCATTGCTTTCGGTTCCGGGTGGCGGGCATCGAAAAAAACCAGAACCAGATCGGATAAATTGATAATGTGTTGCGTCAAGCGCAATGTCGATGCACGTTGATTATCAGCGTCAAAGCCTGGGGAATCGATCAGAATTTTTCCGCGCAGGGTCTCCGAAGGGCAGGTCTTAAGTTGCAGGTAAGCATCAATTCGCTCCTGTCCGGCTTCTGAAATTTCTTCGATGCTGCGGCTAATCTGAAAAAAAGGAAAACGCGGATCAGCGTCTAATGCAATTCCGGGAAGGGTTTTCGCTTCATTGTGACGGCTGTAGCAGATCACTGTGAATTTATCATCGACCGCTTGATTACCGGTGCGCTGCAGCGGTAGTTCCAGATATGAATTGATAAAAGTGGATTTGCCGGCGGAGAATGTTCCCAGAACCGCGATCATCGGCCACCACGTCACAAAAGTCGCATAAGATTCGTCCTTACCCAGCAATCCCATACTATGACCCACATAATCCATTTTCCTGAAGCTTTTGACAGCATTGGCCAGCGTCGGATTGTCCGGATGTTCGTCAGTCAAATGTTTTTGTAAGCTTTTGAGGTACTTGTTAATTTGTGATGAGCTTTGTGACATAACGATCAATCCCTTTTATTTTCTAAATATATTTCATGAACATTGGTTAAGTAATGCGGCGCGCGTTCATTGTTAAAACATTCATACTTTATACAGCGCGCATAGTGGTCAGTCATTGGATAAACAATCACTAAGGAAACGCCGATTAATTGACTATACGAGCGAATCACTTCGTTGCGCGGCACTCGCTTCCTCGCCTATCTTGTTGATATGTCTCGATTGCTATGTTCCGTGCGCCTCGCGCTTCATCTCGTTCGCCGAATTAATCAGAGCTTCCCTAAAAAACTCACCGGATTTTATCAAGAACACAGCTGGGTTGCCAGTCAATGCCATCGCATAGGCTTATGATAGCTTGACGCTTAGTGATATTATCATAGCCAATTTCAGAAGAGCCAAATTTTGGTTAATCGCTCCATTCGAAATGAGATTGCCGGATTGGCATAAAACCGGTCGTATGCAATTCAATCAATCGTTAGAGAAAGAAATCTGACCATGACAGCGGATAATAATCCAGAACAAAACACTGCGCGTGTCGCGCACATTGGGCGGTATATCCTTATCGGTTTTCTGACGGTTGCTCCTCTGTGGGTTACGTGGCTGGTATTCGATTTCTTGTTAAATTTATTGGCAAGTATCGGTGCCCCGTTATTAAAAGCAATGGCACGTGCAATACGCCCTTTCTCCGACACGACTGCCAGCTGGTTGCTGGATTCGAATTTTCAGCACGCTGTTGCGGCATTGCTGACGATCGCTAGCTTGTATGGAATCGGCCTGCTGGCTTCTTTTGTGATTGGCAAAAAAGTGATCGATATTTACGAAAAAATCCTGGCCAGATTACCGCTGGTGCAAACAATTTACGGCGCGACCAAGCGGTTTTTGCACACGATTAGCCAACCGCCTGTGACTGGCCAGCGTGTGGTTCTAATCAGCTTCCCGTCGTCAGAAATGAAAGCCGTTGGTTTTATTACCAAAATCATGCGGGATAAAGACACTGGAAAACAATTGGCTGCGGTTTATGTACCGACCTCACCGAACCCGACCTCCGGTTATATCGAAATCCTGCCAATGGAAAACGTGATATTAACCGATTGGACTACCGAGGAAGCGATGACATTTGTCGTGACCGGCGGCACCAATGCTCCCGAAAGTTTGCGTTTCTCGCAAAAAACAAAACAGCAAGAGCCAATTGATCAAAGATAACAGTGTGACCGGAACGAATGGTTCAGGCTGGCAATGGATAGGGTAGGGACCGGAATTCCAGGACCGGGCCCTGTAATGAATGGCAGTGGATTTCACTTGCATCATCACTGCTGCACTGCACGACGGCTAAGGCATCGAATCCGCCTTGTGGAGACGGCGCGGCATTCACGATATTTCCACTGGATTGATCGCCGGTTTCGACACTATAGAGAGCGTCACCGGCTGTGATCGCCGAATTGGCTGCTACGTGAACCAATTGCATGCGCCGCTTGAGCTTTCCAAGATACTGCGTACGCGCCACAATTTCCTGTCCCGGATAGCAGCCTTTCTTGAAACTAACGCCACCGATTGCATCGAGATTAATCATTTGCGGCAAAAACATTTCCTGGGTTTCTGGCAAGATCGCAGGAATCCCCGCTTGAATCTCCAGCCAATCCCAACAACTAAATCCTACCGGTCTGGCGTGCCGGGCGAGCCGATCCCACAATATTTGAGCATTCTCTACGGTAGTGATAATTTCCACGCGATTGATTGAGTGATAAAGAATGCTTAACTTCTCGGTATGTTGCATGCACATCGGGCCGGAAAAATCGTTGAGGGAGTTATCCGCTTCCTGAACGAGTGCGATCGCATCAGGACCGGCAATGCCAAAGCGTATCCATTGATCACTGCAATCGGTGATGGTTACTTTTGCTCGCAATACATACAACGATAGCCGTTTTTGGATCGCATGCAGCATGCTAACGGGTAATTGCATAAACAGTTCATCGCCGTGTTGCCACACGATGAAATTTGCTAATACTCTACCTTTGGGGGTGCAATAACTGCCATATTTTGCCGTGTCCAAACCAATCTCATAAATATCGCAACTGAGCTGACTTTGCAGAAAAGCTTTTGCATCGTCACCGGAGAATTGAATCAAGCCCCGGTGAGAAAGATCGGAAATAACCGTCGTGGTTTTTGTTGCAAGCAATTCAGCGGCGCTGTCGCCGAAATGTATTACCGAATCATCTTTGACAACCGCGGAATGTTTAGTTAAATAGTTCTGCCATTCAGTATTCATAATCTTGTCAGCATTCAAATTGACGAGATTATACGATAAGCGCTTTGACTATAATCAAGCGCAGGCTTTAAAAGAATTCGCTCAATTACAAAAAAACTTTCCCGACTTGACCATGGAAAATCTGATTATCCGCCGCAAGCCTTCCTATTTGCTGGCAGCGATCTTGATAATTGCGCACACGGCAATCGCCTGCGTATTATGGACGCTGGCGCTATCTTGGATATTGAAAAGCATGATAATCATTTTGATCATCATCAGCCTCATTTATTATATGCGCAAAGATGCTTTGCTGATGGCGAATAATGCGGTGACTGAATTGGTTTTTACAGAGAATAATCAATGCGTGGCAACAATGCGTTCAAATAAGAAAATTGTCTGTAATATCCTTAATAATAGTTTTGTGTCGCCTTATCTATCCGTATTAATTTTGCAACCGGAAGGAAATTTTTTTACAGATAGCATAACCATCTTGCCGGATGGTATTGATGCCGAAGCATTCAGGCAACTTCGCGTGTGGTTGCGGTGGAAGTGGAAACCGGGTGAATGAGGTAGTGTTGGATTGATTGCCGCGAACGATTCATCAAATAATTAGCCTGACTAAGCGGCTGCGCCGTGTCATCACTATTGCGATATACCGGACAATAATCAGGAAATTTTTATCGATTCACTTACACGTACGCCAACCATGGTCAAATTAGTTGAAAGTCTTTTTGCAGGAACATTATTGCTATTCTTTTTAAATGGCTGCGGCTCGCTTGCAATCACCCACCAGCAACCGTTTATCGATGTCAAGTTAATCGGTGTCTGGTCCGGTGAGTTCTTGGAAGAAGGTGGTTTGCTAAAACGCTGGACGCAGATACGAAATGCCGATGGTTCCTATGCCATTGATTTCAGTTTTACCGATGCGAATGGTGAAAGCACGCATTTCAGCGAATCGGGCCGATGGTGGATCGAGAAAGGGGTGTTCCATGAAATTTCCTTGCCGGACATGGAATTGCCCGATAAATATCGATATTCCTTTAAAGAAAAAGACTGTGTCCGGTTTGATTTGATTGAAAGTGACGGATTGGCTGAAGAGCCGGGTAGTTATGTATTTAAAGAATGTCTGATTGCAGATTCGCCACCGGCAATCATCAGCAATACCATTTGACTATTGGATGAATATGCGGAACGGTTAGCGGGAAAATAACCGGAAACCGCTCGCCATCAGATTATTAATCACCAATCGGATGGCGAGAATGAACCGCGTTAGCGCATATGTGATTCAACAAAAGCAGTTTCGCGGTTGAAATCATCCCATATATAAGCGGGTTTCACAAAAGGCGTTGTGGGAATTAAAAAAGTGGCGATATCAAAAGCACCGCTCAGTGAGCGCCCGACAGCATTTGCGATTCCTGTTAAAAAACCGACAGTCATGCCATGAACGACACCGTCGCGATTGCCGACAATCGTGATGGTTTTGGGAATTTCAGCGACACCGGTTACTGCATTGGCAAGACCGTTGCCAAGCTTTTCCATGACTTTATCGGGGTATTGCTCGGCAAGCGCTAATTGCGGCAGTGCTAAAGAAATTATGAATACTGCCAGAAGAGTTTGAAGCAATTTGATCATAACGAGTCCTTATAGTGTTAGAGATAATCAATTTAAGCCGATTGGCACCGGTTTATTAGTGTCCATAGTGCTGGGAAATACTGATTAATTGCCTGTGCAGGCGATTTGCTGCGTTGGGTGGTACTCAGAAACTCGCCTGTCTTTATAGATAGATTCCGTTTCTTGCATTCTATCTGCCTTGCTGAGCAGGCTGCGCCAGAATTCCAATAATCCGCTCAACTTCACGCTCTATTTGGCTATCCGGGTAATCCAGATTTTGTAATTCAGTTCTGATTCGAAAAGCCATTTCAAGCACGAGCAGGTCGGTGACATTTTTATCACCGCGCTTTAACGCTTCCGGATATTCCGATTGGAAACGGCTGATCGCATCCATCAGCGGGCCGTTATTGATTTTCAAACTGGATAGAATCGAATCCAGTTCGTATTTCAAATTTCCAGAAATAGCAGGTTGAGCAGTTTGAGCCGTAGATTCCGGTTGATACGGCAGGTATTTGGGTACTAAAACTGAAACGATGATCAAAGCGACTCCTGAGCCAATTGTTGTCACGACAAATTGCCAGAGCTTATATTCTTTGCCTCGTAGTTTTATTATTTTGATTCGCTTCGCGCCAAATCGCACTTGGACAATTATTCCAACGAAAAACAAGATGGCGCCAAATGCCATGATTATAGGTACAATCGGATGCACAATTAACTCCTAAGTTATTATTCTAAAATATATTTATTCTAATATATCGGCAATGCATTAACGAATTGCGAATTATATCTGATTCAACAGGGTTATTTTTTTGATTATTTTAGCGCATTATCATACTGAGTTATTGCAAGTTCAATAAACCGGGAGTTATGCGCCCGATAAGCATGCGAATTGCTACCTTTTTCAGAGCTTGCTTAGCGTAATGGCGGCGGTGGCGGATTTCCTGGCGGTGGTGGTGGCGGGATAAATTCGGGAGCCGGTGATACCGGGTTTCTAGCCCGGCTTACGGGCGGGTCTTCAGTAATTCTGCCAGCTATGGGTACTCGATGACCCTTGGCGTACATGCATTGGATATAACCGATATCATAGCGTTGCTGATTGACATACGCGGAAGTGCTGGCGGTACCGGAACCAACCAATCCTCCGGCTAATAACCCTGCGCCGGCACCCACAGCGGCTCCACCACCGCCAGCGATCGCCGCTCCCGCAGCCGCTCCTAGACCGGCGCCAATGGCTGCGCTTTCCAAACCGCTCGACTGCGATGATTGCCGGGGAGTAGTGCCGCCCACTTGTTCATAAGCATAGCTGCGGCACTCGTAATCATCCACGCGGAACTGTTCAAAGCTTTTGCCGGTACCCGGTAACGCCATGACACTGGGTCCCGATGGCAAATGCACGCATGCAGCCAAAAAACACACGACACAAGCTGCACATAAAGAATTGACTGTTTTCATTGAGGATTCTCTCTAAGGAAATACTGATTAATTGACTGCGCGAACGAATCACTTCGTTGCGCGGTACTCGCTCTCTCGCCTATCTTGTTGATATGTCTCGGTTGCTGCGTTCCGTGCGCCTCGTGCTTCATCCCGCTCGCCGAATTAATCAGCATTTCCCAAATAATCATAGTGTGACGGGTTGAGTACATTCCTTGATAACAGGATAATAGTCTCGCGGATTCTGATAAAAATGCCGGTAGCGTGTCTAGGATAGTAATTCTCCGGTTCATGTTGCTATCTGTAAATGATTGACAAAAAAAGAATCGTTACTACCGCCAATCCCGGATGATATGAGACTGCAATGAAACAGTAATAAAACAAATAACTGACCGGTTATCATTGCGTGTTTTTCATTGTGAATGCAATTGACGACCAAAGATAAAAATTTTTCAAAATCGTTGCGAATACTACAGGTAATTTATGCCTATACAGCGTCTTGGTATACAATAGTCACGAAATTTTAGGCAAAGTATCTGACCGGTATTATTTTTGTAAGTTTCCATACTTACATTTTCAATTTTGACGGCTTGATTTCCCGATTCTGATGACGCACGAAGCAGGTCATGGCTGCTGACTATCAACAGAAACAGTATCATAGCGATGCAAAATTTCCATCGAAGGCTAATATGGTCCGGTGATTTTATTATTATATTTTTAGGAGAAAATTAGAATGTCGCAAAAACACCCGGTTATCGCCGTTACCGGATCTTCAGGTGCAGGCACCTCAACGGTAAAGACCAGCTTTGAACATATTTTTCGCCGAGAAAAACTCAATGCAGTAGTAATCGAAGGCGATAGTTTCCACCGATACGACCGCGAGGCGATGAAGCATGCCGTGGCGGAATCAGAAAAAAATAACGGGCGTCCGATTAGTCACTTTGGACCAGAAGCTAACGAATTTGAAAAATTAGAAGCACTGTTTAAAGAATACGGTGAAAAAGGAACCGGTCAAAAGCGTTTGTATCTCCATAACGAAGAAGAAGCCGCGCCTTGGCAGCAAAAACCGGGAACGTTTACGCCATGGTCATCCATCCCGGCGGGTTCCGATTTGCTGTTTTACGAAGGTCTGCATGGCGGCGCCAAGAGCGATACCGCTGATGTTGCAAAATATGTCGATTTGCTGGTCGGTGTCGTGCCCATTGTCAACTTGGAGTGGATTCAAAAAATTTATCGCGATACCAGTGCGCGCGGTTACTCGGCGGAAGCAGTAACGCATACCATTCTGCGCCGCATGCATGATTATGTGCATTACATTACCCCGCAGTTCTCCCGCACGCATATCAATTTTCAACGGGTGCCGACAGTCGACACATCTAATCCGTTTATTGCCAGGGAAATCCCGACATTGGATGAAAGCTTGGTGGTCATTCGTTTCAGATATCCTGAAATGGCCGATTTCCCTTACTTGTTAAGAATGATTCACGATTCTTTTATGTCTCGTCCGAATACGATTGTCGTTCCAGGCGGAAAAATGGGTATGGCGATCGAGTTGATATTGACGCCACTGATTTTGGATATTGTCGCCAAAAGCAGAGCTTAATCACGCTGGGGCAATTCCGGTTAATTCATGAATCGCGACGCATTGCGGCGATAACAGAATCGCGATTCTGAATTAACCAATGCGGCGCATTACGGATTATGTATTTTCAGATCAAGTCTGAGATTAATCGCAATATACAAGCTGCATGACATCCTTACTCGCGGATCTTAATCCACAACAATTGGAAGCGATCACCTTGCCGCACCAGTCCGTGCTGGTTCTGGCTGGTGCAGGCAGCGGCAAAACGCGCGTGCTAACGACGCGGATTGCATATTTGATTCAATCCGGCCAGATCAGTCCTCACGGCATTCTGGCGGTGACTTTTACCAATAAAGCCGCCAAGGAAATGCTGGCGCGCATATCCGCGATGCTGCCTATTAATCCCCGCGGGATGTGGATTGGAACGTTTCACGGCCTCTGTCATCGCATGTTGCGGACACATTTCCAGGATGCCGGACTGCCGCAAACATTCCAAATCCTCGATTCCGCGGACCAATTGGCGCTTATCAAAAGAATCCTGAAAGATTTGCAGGCCGACGATAAAAAATTTCCGCCGCGTCAAGTGCAATGGTTTATCAATAATGCCAAGGAAGCCGGGCTACGGGCAGCGTATGTAACCGTTGAGGATGCTTTTTCCCGGCGTATGCTGGAATTTTATCAAGCGTACGAACTGCAATGTCAGCGGGAAGGCGCGGTTGATTTTGCGGAATTACTGCTGCGCAATTACGAATTGCTGACTCGCAATGAGCCGCTGTGCCAGCACTATCGCGCGCGGTTCCGGCATATCCTGATCGATGAGTTTCAGGATACCAATCAATTGCAATACAAATGGCTGAAATTGCTGGCCGGCACGGAAACCGGACATGCGGCTGCGGTGTTTGCCGTCGGCGACGACGATCAAAGTATCTATGCCTTTCGCGGCGCATACAGCGGGAACATGAAAGACTTTGAGCGTGATTTCGGTATTTCAACGGTGATCAAACTCGAACAAAACTACCGTTCGCACGGTTATATTCTCGATGCCGCCAACGCCTTAATTGAACACAATAGTGAACGTCTCGGTAAAAACCTCTGGACATCGGAGGGAAAAGGCGAACCCCTGCGGGTATACAACGCACCGAATGATTATGACGAAGCCGCTTTTATCACCGATGAAGTGAAGGCATTGCGGGATGACGGCGTTGCATTGTCCGAGATTGCCTTGCTGTATCGTTCCAATGCGCAATCGCGGGTGCTGGAACATAGCTTGTTCAATGCCGGCATACCTTACCGGGTATATGGCGGGATGCGGTTTTTCGATCGCCAGGAAATCAAACACGCATTGGCTTATTTGCGTCTGATTGCCAATCCGGATGACGATAGCGCGTTACTGCGGGTGATCAATTTTCCGGCGCGCGGGATTGGCGCCAGGAGTCTGGAGCAATTGCTGGATGACGCCAAAGTGCAAGGCATCAGCTTGTGGCAGGCGGCTCTCGGAAAAAGCGGCGGTGAAGCGGCGGTCTTGCAAAAATCTGCGGAAGCTTTAAAAGGCATAGCGGGTTTTGTGCAGAAGATGTTATTCATGCGGCGGGATTGCGCGGCGTTGCCGTTGCCGCAAATTATCGAGCACATGCTGACTCACAGCGAATTATCGTCGCATTACGCGAAAGAGCGGGAAAGTGTCGAGCGATTGGAAAACTTGCACGAACTGATCAATGCCGCCGCCAGTTTTGTGCACGAAGCGGAAAATGACAGCCTGGCGGAATTTCTGGCGCATGCATCGCTGGAAGCCGGCGAGCATCAGGCGGGCAGCGGCCAGGACGCCTTGCAACTGATGACAATTCATGCGGCCAAAGGACTGGAATTTCACAGTGTATTCCTGAGCGGCTTGGAAGAAGGACTCTTTCCGCACGAAAATAGCCTCAATGAGATCAACGGATTATCCGAAGAAAGGCGTTTAATGTACGTTGCCATGACGCGCGCGCGCCGCCGCTTGTATTTGAGCTTTGCTCAAAGCCGTCTGCTGCATGGTCAGACGCGCTATAACATCGCATCGCGGTTTCTGGATGAAATACCGCAGGATTTTTTGAAATGGTTAAAATCTCCATCACCGCAAAATTTTAGTTTTGCTGCTAATACCACGAATTATTCTCCGGGTGCGCCTTCTTTTTCCGGATTTTCGCGTCAGCATCCAAAGAGTATGACCGGCCTGCCTTGGAAAATTGGCCAGAGTGTACTGCACGACAAATTCGGAACCGGCGTGATTATCGATTACGAAGGCAGCGGCGGCGATACCCGCGTGCAAGTTAAGTTTGCACAAGCAGGAACAAAATGGCTGTTGATGTCGCTGGCAAAATTGACGGCGCTATGAACTGATTGGACAATTAATCGTTTTCTGGCAGACTGTGCAGTATGCTTGCTTAATTGATTTGATCGGTCGTCATTTGATTAACTTCCTGAGAATTTATCGATGGATCGCCGGACTTTTTTACGACAAAGCGGCGCAATCGCTTCCGCAGCCGTAACCACTCTTGCTTTTCCAAGGATTGCCAAAGCCTATAACCGGAAACCGACGATCAAGGTGCTCGGCACCCATGTGACATTGCAGGAAACCATCCGGATTCAGGCGGAAAAAGATCTTGGCATCAATATTCAGTTTTTTCCGGGTGGCGATGCCGAAGTATTGCTGAAAGCTGCAACCGATCCGCGTAGTTTCGACATCTATGAGCAATGGTCCGACAGCATCAAAGTACTCTGGATGGCGGATGCTATTCAGCCAATTAAAATCAATAAGTTGCAATACTGGCCCGAGATCAATGAACTCAGCAAAACCGGGCGGTTGACGACGGCCGGATCAATCGGACTTGGCGATGCGCCGCATAGAATATTGTACTTTCAACCGGATGGCAGCTTGGGATCAACGCCGGCAGACGTTATCAGTTTTTTGCCTTACGTGCATAATGCCGATTCCTTTGGCTACAATGCCGCAGTCATTCCCAGAGGCATTCCCTATGAAACCGAGAGTTGGAGCTGGCTGCTGGACAATCGTTACGCCGGGAAAGTAGCCATCGTTAATGCGCCCACTATCGGTATTTTTGATCTTGCGCTTGCAGCTCAGGCGCAAGGGCTGGTGGCATTTAACGATATGGGTAATATGAGCCGTGTGGAAATCGATGCGCTCTTTGAAATCGTTATCGCAAAGAAACGGCTTGGGCATTTTCGCGGCGTCTGGTCGTCCGTACCCAATTCCATCGAGTGGATGGCAAATGGCGAAGTCATTTTATCCAGTATGTTTTCACCGGCGGTCAGTGTTCTGAACGGTAGAGGCGTGCCTTGCATTTATGCGGCGCCAAAGGAAGGTTACCGGGCATGGCATGGCGTCATGTGTCTGTCGAGCGAAACGCAAGGGGAGCGTGAAGAAGCTGCCTACGCATTTATGAATTGGTGGTTGTCAGGGTGGCCGGGGGCTTTCATCGCGAGACAAGGCTATTACATTTCCAATCCGCAGCGCTCCAAAACCTTTATGTCGCAGGCAGAATGGGATTATTGGTATGACGGCAAGCCTGCGGCGGAACCGTTGTTAGGCACGGATAACAAGATTGCTGTCCGTCCGGGTGATATACGAACCGGCGGTTCCTACATAAAAAGATTTGAAAATGTCGCGATCTGGAACACCGTAATGGCTAACTATGAATATAGCTTGATGAAATGGAACGAATTTCTCTTGGCGTGACATAATACTTTGATTAAATATCTCATTGACCATTTTAAGCTTCGCCAGCGCATTAATGCCGGTTATATTTTTGCGGGCATCCTCATTTTTTTTGTGATCGGCATTACTAATTTTACGTTTCATAAAACCACTGAAGATTTTCGTGATTTTGTTTCTTTCAGCACGAAAACCCGGATTGATTTGCTGCTTACCGCGCAGGTTGCTGAAATACAGCGTCAGGCGCTCATTTATGCGCATTACGGACATCTGTCAGCGGCTGATGAGGTCATCCGTCATTACGAAAATCTGCTTGGTCAAATAGAGCAGAATTTAGAAACTGAATTACCGCTTACCACGCCACTCTTAAGTGAAATCAAACATCACTTGGAAAATTACTATTCGGCTTTTTTACAAGTAAAGCAACAACGAAGCCTGCAACAACAATTGCTCAATGTGGATTTTCGTGAGGATGCGACAAAAGCCGAACGCCTGATCCAAGAGCTGATCGCCCTGGAGGAAGAAAATCCGGGATTGCAATTGATACTGAAAAGCGTGCTCAATCGCGTGTTGCTGGTTGAAAAGAATTTGTTTCGTTACCTGGATTCCCTCGATTCCAGTTATGTGTTGGCGGGAAAACAAAATTTTATCGATGCGCTGAGTTTCTTAAATGCGCTCGACCATAGCGGAGTTGCGCATTCCAAGCTCGATCAAGTGTTTGATAGGCTTGATCGATATCAGCATCGCTTTAATGAATCCGTGCAACTGACGCGAGGCTATCTCTATTTGATTAATGTGGTCATGGCTGCGGAAGCCTATGAAATTCTCTATCAATCAAAAAAACTGTCAGCGCTGCTGGCGGATGAAATAGCAGTCAAGGAACATGGGTTTCTAGCGAATGTGAATGACGCGTTGCATTTGTTGCTGACAATGGGAACCGTTTTATTGCTACTGTTATTATTGTTCTCTTATGCGATCAGACAAAGCATCGTCCGGCCGATCTCGCGCATCACCATGACTTTCCGGAGTTTGGCGCAAGGCGTCAGCAATGCGCCCATTCCAAATTATGCTGTGCGCGACGAGATTGGCGAATTGACTGAAGCGGCTATCGCCTACCGGGATATGAATGCACGGACAGAGCAATTGCTGCAAGAATCCATGAAATTAACGCGTGCTCTGGAAGAAAGTAACAGCGAGCTGGAACGCTCAAATGACGAGCTCGAGCAATTTGTTCATACCGTATCGCACGATTTGAAATCACCGCTGGTAGCCAGCATGGGTTTTATCAGCATGATGCGGAAGCTTGCCGATCAGGGAAACTATCGGTTAGCCATTGAAAAGCTGGAAAAAGTGATCACTTCGATCACACGCATGGAACAACTGATTAATGATTTACTGGATTTGAGCCGCGTAGGCCGGATCGAAACCGAGATGAATCCGATTGATTTGAATGTCCTGCTGCAACAGTTTGCCGAGCATCAAAGCGAGGAATTAAAGAAAGCGAATTTTGATTTAATCATCCATCCGGGATTGCCGGTGATCAATGGCAATGAAAGCCGCTTGCTGCAGTTATTTGAAAATATACTTTCGAATGCGATTAAATATGCGCATAATACGGAGCAAGGGCCGCGGCTTGAAATTGGCGCGATACACGGCGATCAGCAGTGGCTGATCTTTTGCCGGGATAATGGCGAAGGGATCGATCCGGCGTTTCATCAAAAAATTTTCGGCTTGTTTTATCGATTGAGTTCGCAGCAGGGAGGTTCCGGAATCGGATTGGCTATTGCTAAGAAAGTCATGAAGTTTCACGGCGGTGATATTTGGATTGAGTCATCTCCCGGAAACGGCGCGACATTCTGGTTGAAATTTCCATTGGTAAAAAAGGTTGAAAACGAGAATTCACCATGAAATCTGACCATCGGAACCTGCTACTGATTGAAGACAGCGATGAGCACGCGGAGCTGACCAGTTTTTACATTTCGGAGCATCGCCCTGATATCAATGTAATTCGTGTCGCAGACGGCGGTGCGGCAATGGCCTATTTTGAATCAGTCCGCAACCGGCAACAACCGATGCCATGGCTTTGCATATTGGATTTGCAGCTGCCGAAATACGATGGCCATGAGATATTGGCTGCAATTAAGACCGATGCATCGCTAAAAGTCGTTCCTGTAGTTGTTTTTACCACTTCGGCAGCGGCCAAAGATATCCACCGTGCGCTCGAAAATCAAGCCAACAGTGTGATTACAAAACCGATGGGTGCGGATCGTTATGAACAAGCGATTGAATCGATTTTGAGTTATTGGGAACTCAATCAACATCATTTGGCAATTCCGCGATCGTGAGACGCCGGAATATCGGCAATAAGATATAAAAATAAAAGACTTATAACTGATACTTAAACTGATAAATGAGGTGAATCATGCTGAAAGCGGTGTTAACGGACTTGATGCAACGAATTCCTGGAAAAGCCAGCCCCGAATGGCCTTCAGGCGAACCCTTCACGCTGGCTTTTGCGCATGGCACCATGTCGGTTGAAGTTTACGCTCCGGAAGGGACCGATATCCAGACGCCGCATGATCAAGATGAATTGTATTTCATTCATTCCGGTCACGGCGAAATCGTAGTCGCCGGGGAGCGTCATGCATTTGAACCGGGTATGGTTTTTTTTGTAGCGGCGCATGTGGAACATCGCTTCGAGAACTTCTCACCGGATTTTGTCACGTGGGTTGTGTTTTGGGGACCTAAAGGCGGTGAATAGCTTTAGAATAACCGCTAAATAATTGTTTATGATTAAATTATATGGCTATAAGAAATGCAGTACTTGCCGGAAAGCCGAGCAATTTTTGCAGCACGCCGGTGTTGCGTATCAATTTATCGATATTACCGAAAATCCGCCGGATGCCGTGGAGCTTGCCGCAATTGCCCGGCGTGCGAATGTATCCGTGAACAAACTCTTCAATACCAGCGGTTTGCAGTATCGTGAATTAAACATTAAAGAACGATTGCCGGCATTGTCCAATCAGCAAAAGCTCGATTTGCTGGCGGCTAATGGCCGCTTGATCAAGCGGCCGCTGATTGCGGACGGGGACCGCGCTACCGTGGGTTTTGATGATGAACAGTTTGCCGCGATCTGGTTGTAGGATGGTCGCTTTCACGCCGATTCGCTGGCTGGCAAATGCATCGCTTCCGCTGCAGCCGCTGGATCAAACTTGCGCTTTAGCGTTCATGCTTGTACTCTTCTATTCAAAATCAGCATCAGAAAAGCTAATCAATAACCAACCGGATTCGGCAGGAGGAGAAATTGAGAGATCAGCGCTTCTTAGTGCGTAAAGCAGCGGTACTTGGAGCCGGCGTGATGGGCGCGCAGATTGCAGCGCACTTGGTGAACGCGAATATTGAAACATTGCTGTTCGAGTTGCCGGGAGAAGCGGACAATCCCAATAGCAACGTGATCAAAGCCGTGGAAAAACTCAAAAAGCAAGAGCCTGCGCCATTATCGATTAAAAGCAAAGCATCGTGTATTCAACCGGCTAACTATGATCAGCATCTCGAATTGCTGAGAGATTGCGATCTGGTGATTGAAGCGATCGCGGAACGTATGGACTGGAAACGCGACTTGTACGCCAGGATTGCGCCTTATTTGGGGGAATCTTGCGTATTCGCCAGCAATACCTCGGGATTGTCGATCAATCAACTCGCCGAAGCATTTCCGGAAGATTTGCGTCATCGTTTTTGCGGTATTCATTTCTTCAACCCGCCACGCTACATGCACCTGGTTGAATTGATACCTTGCCAAGCCAGCGATGCGGACATGCTGGATCATTTGGAAGAATTTCTTGTAACCGGCTTGGGGAAAGGCGTTATCCGGGCGAAAGACACACCGAATTTCATCGCCAACCGCATTGGCGTATTTTCGTTGCTGGCAACGATGCATCATGGCCGGTCATTCGATTTCGGCTTCGATCTGGTCGATGCCTTGACCGGCGTATTGATCGGCCGGCCCAAAAGCGCGACGTTTCGCACCGCGGACGTTGTCGGATTGGATACTTTGGCGCATGTCATCAACACCATGCGCGATACCTTGCCGGATGACCCATGGCACCGGTATTTTGAGGCCCCGGATTGGCTGCAGGGATTAATCGAAACCGGGGCGCTCGGAGAAAAAGTTAAACGCGGTGTCTATCAAAAGCGCAACAATGAAATTCATGTTTTGGACCGGCATTCCAATGCGTATCGCGTATCGGGCGCGGAAGTCGACGAGGATCTGAAACGTTTGTTGAAATATAGCAATCCAGTCGAGAGATTTGCTGCGTTGCGCAGCAGCCAACAGCCGCAGGCGCAATTTCTGTGGTCGATATTCCGCGATTTGTTCCATTACTGCGCGGTACAACTGGAATCGATTGCCGATAATGCGCGCGATCTGGATTTGGCGATGCGGTGGGGATTTGGCTGGAATCAAGGACCTTTTGAAACCTGGCAAGCTGCCGGATGGAAACAAATCGCCGGGTGGATTCAAGAAGATATCGACGCAGGCAAAAGCATGGCGCAGGTGCCGCTGCCGCCGTGGGTGATGACAATTGCCAATAACGCGCAGCCGGTGGTTCATTCCAATGCGGGATCCTTTGCGCCCGCCGCGGGTCAACTGCATGCGCGGTCGCAATTGCCGGTTTACCGGCGCCAGCTTTTTCCTGACCGGTTATTGGGTGAAGATACTTCGTATGGTGAAACCATTTTTGAAACCAGCGCAGTGAGGTTGTGGCACACCGGCGATGAAATAGCCGTACTGAGTTTTAAAAGTAAGATGCATACCATCGGCATCGATGTGCTGGACGGCATACAACAAGCGGTTAAAGAGGCCGAACAAAACTGGCGGGCTTTGGTAATCTGGCAAACCGAGCCGCCTTTCTCCGCCGGTGCGAATTTACAAAAAGCCGCGGAAAAACCCAAACCTGAAGCGCAGCCGGGCAATGCGCCACCGCCGCCGCCCCAGCCGCCCACCGCATTCCAAATGCTGTTGAAAAAATTGAGGAAAACAACGCAAACCGCGGTGCTGCAGGTTGCGCGTGAGCTGGATCTTGCCGATGTCTTGATGGCCAAGAAACTGGCGGAAGTCGAAGCGATGATCCGGCAATTTCAGCAAACCTCGCAAAGGTTGCGCTATTCGATGATTCCGACTGTCGCGGCTGTCGATGGTTTGGCGCTCGGCGGCGGCTGCGAATTTGTCATGCATTGTGATCGCGCGGTCGCAACCATGGAAAGCTATATCGGATTGGTGGAAACCGGGGTCGGGCTGTTGCCGGCAGGTGGCGGTTGCAAAGAACTGGCCATGCGAGCTGCGCAAAGCGCCAGGGATGGCGATCCATTCCCGCATTTGAAATATTATTTCCAAACGGTAGCAATGGCGGAATTGGCCAAAAGCGCTGAGCAAGCCAAAGAGCTCGGCTACTTGCGTTTTGCCGACACTGTGGTGATGCACCGGTTTGAGTTGTTGCATGCTGCCAAGGCCCAGGCATCGGCATTGGCGGAAGCCGGTTACCGGCCGCCGTTACCGATGCGCGAAATCCCGGTTGCGGGTAACACCGGTATTGCGACCATTCAGAGTCAATTGATTAACATGCGTGAAGGCGGATTCATTTCCGAGCACGACAATCTGATTGCCACCAAAGTGGCGCATGTGATGTGCGGCGGCGATCTGACACCCGGCAGCCTGGTCGATGAAGACTGGTTCCTGGAACTGGAGCGCACCGCTTTCATGGAATTGCTGGCTACCGAGAAGACCCAGGCGCGAATCGAATACACGCTTAAAACCGGCAAACCGCTGAGAAACTGATATCACGATCGATGGAGATCCTATGACAAAGCAAACTCAAGAAGCTTATATTGTGGCTGCCGCACGCACACCGGTCGGCAAAGCGCCGCGCGGCATGTTTAAAAACGTGCGGCCTGATGACATGCTGGTGCATGTGTTGCGGACCGTGATGAAACAATGCGAAGGATTGGATCCCGCTGCGATCGATGATGTCATTGTCGGCTGCGCCATGCCGGAAGCGGAGCAGGGTATCAATGTCGCTCGTGTTGCATTGCTGCTGGCAGGTTTACCGAATAGCGTGGCCGGCATGACAGTCAATCGTTTTTGCGCTTCCGGCTTGCAATCTGTCGCATTGGCTGCGGATCGTATCCGCCTCGGTGAAGCGGATGTCATGATCGCCGGTGGAACCGAAAGTATGAGTATGGTACCGATGATGGGTAATAAAGTTGCGATGAATCCGGTGATGTTCCAGCACGAGGAAAATGCCGCGATTGCTTATGGCATGGGGATGACGGCTGAGAAAGTGGCTGAGCAATGGAAAGTATCGCGCGAAGATCAGGACGAATTTGCGTTAACCAGTCATCAACGCGCGATAAAGGCAGCCGCAAGCGGTGAATTCAAAGATGAAATCGCGCCGTATACCATCGATGAGAAACGCCCCGATTTGATCACTCATACAGTACGAGAAGCAATCGCTGTCAAAGATACCGATGAAGGGCCGCGAGCCGATACCAATCTCGATGCGCTGGCAAAATTACGTCCGGTTTTCGCCGCAAAAGGCTCGGTAACTGCGGGAAATAGTTCGCAGATGTCGGATGGCGCGGGCGCGGTGGTATTGATGAGCGAGGCTGCGCTGAAACGTTTCAATTTGACTCCGCTTGGACGTTTCGTAGGATTTTCGGTGGCCGGTGTGCCGCCGGAGATTATGGGCGTCGGTCCCATTAAAGCCATTCCAAAAGTATTGCAGCAAACCGGCATCAAACAGGATGATCTGGATTGGATTGAATTGAATGAAGCTTTTGCCGCGCAAAGCTTGGCCGTCATCCGCGATTTAAATTTGGATCGCAGTAAAGTCAATCCGCTCGGCGGCGCCATTGCATTAGGCCACCCATTGGGAGCTACCGGCTCTATCCGGGTTGCAACCTTATTGCATGGTCTCCGGCGTCATCATAAAAAATATGGCATGGTGACCATGTGTATTGGCAGCGGGATGGGTGCAGCCGGTATTTTTGAAGCTTTATAAGCGGTTGCAGCAATCGAATGAATGGATTATTCGTTCGATTGTTGCGCGGCTTGATGCTGCTCGCGATGTTTGTCACTGCAATAAAATTGTTCTTTATCAGTAATCGCTTCATGACGCGGGATGCGTAAATGGCACTGCGCGCATTCCACCAGTTCATCGTGTTCTTTTAGCGTGTTCTCACCCGGAGTTGCAGTTTCCGTTTTTTTGTTATGATCATTCGAGTTTGATTCATTATCGGCATGACTCCAGTTAGCTTTCTGAAAATCCGCTTGGTTATCCGTGTTTTTGAAGCGAATGGGTTCCTTCAGAAAAATATCTTTGTAGCTCACATAAATCGATGCAAAAATCGTGGGAATCAATACCACCAGTCCGACACCGTAAGGCATAACGCTGATAATGGTCAGGATAATGAGCACGATGCCATAGATCTGGAATGGAATAATATTTTTCAAACAGGCAAAAAAACTTTTTTGCATTGCCGGAATTGGTTCAATATTATGAAAAATAACCAATAACGGGGAGAACCAGGAAGCCATCATCAACGGAATGGAGAGCACTAAGGCCAGCAGTATTGAAGTCAGGAAACTACTCATGACGCCCATCAATTGGGTTTCGTCCACTCTTTTGCCATATAGCATCATGTCGGTCATCTGAGAACCGCCGATCAGCATGACCAAACCGATAATCAATACTTGTCCAATCAGATAAATACCGCCGATGGTGATTAATGGCGTCACATTACGCTTAAATGCCGCAAATAGATGCGCGATTTCAAGTGCCTTGCCTTGTTCCATATCTTTGCAACCCAGCATGATCCCGGCAAGGAAAACCGGCGATACCAGCGTGAAGATGAATTGCCCCAGCATGGGTATCAATGCAATCGTCATGGCAACGAGCATCAGCGTAAAGCATACGAATACCCAAGGGAGCGGTGCTTTTGCAAACAGATAAAAACCGCTTAAGATCCATTGCAGTCCTTGTTTGGCGTTGACTTGATGAATTTCCATGGATGCGTCTCCAGTTAATTTCAGTGATCGGGATGAATATCAGCAGCTATACCCACAGCTGCTGCAGTTTCTTGGTATTGGCAATGTGGTTCTGCAAAATGTCGCGGAAATGCGTTGGGTCTTTGGCGTGCGTTAACTCACCCGGACGTGGTAAATAATAATCGTAAAGCCGGGAAATCCAGAACCGCAATGCACCCGCACGCAGCATCGTGGACCAGGACGCATGTTCGGATGCGGTGAGCGGACGGATGGCGTGATAGGCTTTTATCAGTAAAAGCGTGCGCTGCTCATCCAATACTTTGTCTCCGGTCATGCACCAATCGTTGACGGTAATTGCCAAGTCATACAAGAAAAAATCGTTACAGGCAAAGTAGAAATCGATCACTCCGCCAATGTGATGACCGGTAAACAGGATATTATCGCGAAACAGATCCGCATGAATGACGCCGTTTGGTAATGCATCTGCAGGTGTTTTGCGGTGAAAATCCAACTCGCTGGTTAACAGTGATTGATCGGCGGCGGATAGGAACGGTGAAACTTCCGGCGCTCTTGCTTGCCGCCAAGCGGGTCCGCGCGGGTTGCCCATGTGGCCGGTATACGATTGTCCCGCGATATGCATGTTCGCCAGCATGGCGCCAACTTCTGCGCATTGCGCACCGGTCGGCGACAGCACGGATTGTCCGGGTAAACACGTAACAATCGTGGCGGGTTTGTCATTCAACTCACCGAGCAATTGCTGATCCAATCTGGGAATCGGGGCAGGGCACGGGATACCGTGCCGCGCTAAATGTGCCATTAAATTCAGATAATAAGGTAATTCCGCACTGGTTAATTTTTCAAAAAGTGTTAATACGTATTTACCCCCCGTTGTCGTCACGAAGTAGTTGGTATTTTCGATACCGGATGATATGCCTTGTAAATGCACCAGCTGACCGAGCGAGTAATCTTTTAACCAGACTGCAAGTTGGCTATCCGTGACAGGGGTAAAAACAGACATGAATTCGTTGAATAAGAAAGCGGAGCGATAATATGGGGAATATGTTTTTAATACAATTGTTTGTTCAATATTTCTCAACTAGAATTTTAATATCTGCCACATGGGAGGACTGACATCAATACCTGCTTCTCCAGGATGATTGTGATAATCACGCGCGGTATTTTTTTTCAAGTAATACGGAGGGCCGATGCGCGGTATGACTTTAATCATCAGTAGCTCTCCATTAACACGATGCTCTTCAATAATATCCTCCCCGCGTTTAATGATGGTTACTTGCGTTTCCAGTTCAGGATCCGCTTGAATATCCGGTAGATGTGGCGGCGGGTCTGCCAGTTCCGCCGGCAATTCCGGAGGTTCTGGCAAGGGAATCAAGTTTTCCGGGTGTGACGGTTTTTTCGCTTGCTTGGGCTGTTCAGATTGCGCTATGACGGGCGTTGCAATGCTAAGCAGCAGGATTAGAATGAGTCGATGCAGGTGCATGTCAGTTGCCGGTAAGTCCAGATATAGCGGATATTCTACCTAAAATTGATGGTATAAGTTACAAATTGAGCTGAATTTCTTTTTCCGCGGCAGTGGGTTCGAATCCGCTGGTCTCATAATATTGAAAGATTGCTTTGACCACCTGATCCGGTTCATCGATGACTTGAATTAAGTTCATGTCTTCAGCTGAGATGAAACCTTCAGCAATCAATGCATTTTTAAACCAACCCAATAATCCATTCCAGAACGCTGAATACACGAGGATAATCGGCATTTTTCGGGTTTTCCCGGTTTGCACCAGTGTGAGCGCTTCCATTAATTCATCCAGAGTGCCGAATCCTCCCGGAAGAACGACGTAGGCGGTTGCAAATTTCACAAACATGTATTTGCGTGCAAAAAAATGCCGGAAAGTTTGACTGATATCTTGATAGGCATTGCGGTGTTGTTCGTGCGGTAGCTGTATATTGAGGCCGATACTGGGAGATTTTCCATAATAAGCGCCTTTATTAGCAGCTTCCATGATCCCGGGGCCGCCGCCGGAAATTACTGCGAATCCCGCGTCGGAAAGTTGTTTTGCAATTTGCTCGGCTAATTGATAGTGTGGATTGTCGGGATGAGTCCGGGCGCTGCCGAAAATGCTGACAGCGGGTTGGATGGTATCGAGACGCTCTGTTCCTTCGACAAATTCTGCCATAATTCCGAACAATCGCCATGATTCTTTGGCTGACCAGGGTTTTTCGACAGACATTTGGGTATTCAGTTTATCTTGTAGGCTCATAGGAAATTAAAAGAATGAAAACATTGCTGTTGGTTGATGGTTCATCGTACCTGTATCGCGCGTTTCATGCGTTGCCGGATTTGCGTAACCGTCATAACGAGCCGACCGGAGCCGTTCATGGTGTGCTCAATATGCTGCGGCGCTTACACAAAGACTATCATGCGGATTATAGCGCGTGTATTTTTGACGCAAAAGGCAAAACATTCCGCGACGAGCTCTATCCGGAGTATAAAGCGCATCGGCCTGCCATGCCGCATGATTTGGCGGTTCAGATCGAACCATTGCATGCATGCATACGCGCAATGGGTTGGCCGATGCTGATCGTTGACGGCGTGGAAGCCGATGACGTCATCGGCACCCTGGCAAAGCAGGCGGTGGAAGCAAACATGCGTTGCATCATTTCAACCGGCGACAAGGATATCGCGCAACTGGTTAATCCGCAGATCACATTGGTGAACACCATGACTAACGAAGTGCTGGATGAAGCCAATGTGCTGGCAAAATTCGGCGTGCCTCCCGAGCGGATTCTGGATTATTTGATGTTGGTGGGGGATGCCTCCGATAATGTCCCGGGGGTGCCGAAAGTTGGGCCTAAAACGGCGGTTAAGTGGCTGGTGCAATATGGTTCGTTAGCCAATTTGATTGCGCATGCGGATGAAATCAAGGGTGTAATCGGTGAAAATTTACGCAAAACACTGGATTGGTTCGACACGGCGCGCCAGCTGATTACGATCAAATGTGACGTGAATCTGCCGGTTAAAATATCCGAACTCGCGCCGCAACCCCAAGATACCGAGGCGTTGATCGAACTTTATGAAAAATTGGATATGAAAGCCTCGTTGCGGGAGTTGCAGCAACAAGCCGGTACTTATCAAACGAATCCAGTCGGCTCGAATCATCATTCTGGCGCGATAATGCCCAGTATCAATGATGATTCTGTGTCAACGAAGCCGGGAGATTATCAAGTAATTTTATCGGAAGCGGACCTTGAAACGTGGCTTAAACGGCTGGAAACCGCTTCGCTGGTTGCGTTGGACACTGAAACCACGAGCTTGGATCCGATGCAAGCAAAGCTTGTCGGTATTTCGTTCGCAACGGAAGCATGCCATGCAGGGTATCTGCCGCTCATGCACAATTATGCGGGCATGCCGTCGCAATTATCCCTGGATTTCGCGTTGATGAAACTGAAGCCTTGGCTGGAAAATGTTTCCCGAGCAAAACTGGGACAGAATATCAAGTACGATAAGCATATTTTTGCAAACCATGGTATTGAATTGAAAGGGATTGCGCACGATACTTTATTGCAATCGTATGTCTTGGAATCGCATCAGCCGCACAATATGGATAGCCTGGCTATGCGGCATCTCAATGTTAAAACAATCAGTTATGACGAGGTCACGGGAAAGGGTGTCAATCGCATCGGATTCGATCAGGTTGCCATCGATAACGCAACGCAATATGCCAGCGAAGATGCGGATATTACGCTGCGGCTGCACCAAACGTTATATCCCAATATTGCACAGGATGACCGGTTAAGCGGCATCTACCAAAATATCGAAATGCCCATTTTGGAAGTATTATTTGAAATTGAGCGTAATGGCGTACTGCTGGATTACCGGTTATTACAAAAACAAAGCCACGAACTGGGCGAAAAGCTTTATGCCCTGGAAGTGCAAGCGCATGCACTGGCCGAACAGCCATTTAATCTGAATTCCCCGAAGCAAATTCAGGATATTTTATTTAACCGGCTGAAGTTGCCGGTCATCAAAAAAACGCCGACCGGCGTGCCTTCGACCGATGAAGATGTATTGCAGCAATTGGCGCTCGACTATCCATTACCAAAATTGCTGCTTAACTATCGCAGTCTCGCCAAATTGAAATCCACTTATACCGATAAACTGCCACTAATGAAGAATCCGGTCACAGGCCGCGTGCATACCAATTATGCGCAAGCTGTCGCGGTGACTGGCCGCTTGGCAAGTTCGGATCCGAATTTGCAGAATATTCCGGTTAGAACGGCGGAAGGCCGCAGGATTCGTGAAGCGTTTATAGCGCCGCCAGGCCACCGAATCCTATCCGCGGATTATTCGCAAATCGAGTTACGGATCATGGCGCATATTTCGCAGGACGAAGGCTTATTGAAAGCTTTTGCTGCCGGCGAGGACATTCACAAGGCAACCGCCGCCGAGATATTAGGGATAACACCGGATCAGGTCGATCAAGAACAGCGCCGGTACGCGAAAGTGATTAACTTCGGGCTTATTTACGGCATGTCGGAATTTGGATTGGCCGCACAACTCGGTGTTGAACGTGGCGTGGCTCGAGCCTATATGGAACGCTACTTTGCGCGTTATCCCGCAGTCGAACGATACATGCAGCAAACCCGGGAGCAAGCGAGAAAATCCGGGTATGTCGAAACCGTACTAGGCCGCCGGTTATGGTTACCGGAAATTAATCATGCCAACGGTAATCGCCGGCAAAGCGCGGAACGGGCGGCCATCAACGCACCGATGCAGGGAACGGCAGCCGATATCATCAAGCTCGCAATGATCGCCGTACGCGATTGGTTAAATCAACATGAGCTGCACAGTAAACTTATCATGCAGGTTCATGATGAATTAGTTCTTGAAGTTCCCGAAGGCGAAGTCGAGGTAATGCAAAAAATGCTACCGGAGCTGATGGGCAATGTATTAACACTGAGCGTGCCATTGCGCATTGAAGTCGGGGTTGGTGACAATTGGGAGCAA
>Ga0209573_1001530_pt1 | contig 35078 bp, 18 predicted proteins | sample TNRBio252014_DNA_FD_185870 | JGI IMG/M metagenome (GOLD analysis project Ga0209573, IMG submission 185870) | Wastewater treatment Type I Accumulibacter community from EBPR Bioreactor in Madison, WI, USA - TNR Reactor_6/25/2014_ DNA (SPAdes)... | ecosystem: Engineered > Bioreactor > EBPR >...
GCAGCACGGTGTCGCGGTCGCCCGCCATCACGCCGCCGCGGCCGTCGAGCAGGATGATGTGGTCGGCGTAGCGCGCGGCGAGGTTGATGTCGTGCAGCACCAGCACGCTGCCGCGCCCGGCGTCCGGCTCGCGCAGCAGGCGCTGGAACAGGTCGAGCGCGGCGATCTGGTGGTGCAGGTCGAGGTGGTTGAGCGGCTCGTCGAGCAGGAACAGGCGCGGCGCCTGCGCGAGCAGGGTGGCGATGCCCACGCGCTGGCGCTCGCCGCCCGAAAGCGTCTGCACGTCGCGCTGCTCGAAGCCGGCCAGCCCGACCGACTCCAGCGCCGCGCGCGCGATCGCCACGTCCTGCGGCCCCTCCCAGCCCCAACGCCCCAGGTGCGGGTGGCGGCCGACCAGCACGGTCTCGAGCACGCTCGCCGCGAAGGGGTCGGGCTGCTGCTGCGCGAGCAGGCCGCGGAACCGCGCCGCCTCCAGCGCCGGCCAGGCCGCATAGGGCAGGCCGCCGATGCGCACCTCGCCCACCGTGGGCTCGCGCAGTCCGGCCAGGGTGTGCAACAGCGTGGTCTTGCCCGCGCCGTTGGGGCCGAGCAGCACCAGGCACTCGCCCGCCGCCAGGCTCAGGCTGAACTCGCAGCACAGCCAGCGCTCGCCCACCTCGAGCGCGAGGCGCTCGGCCTCGAGCAAGGGGGCGTCATCCACGGGCAAGGCGCGGCGGGCGGCGTTCATGGCGTGCCGCGCGGGTTGCGCGAGAGCAGGAAGAGGAAGACCGGCACGCCGATCAGCGCGGTGAGCACGCCCACCGGCAGCTGCTGCGGCGCCATCACGGTGCGCGCCGCGGTGTCGGCCAGGGTCAGCAGGGTGCCGCCGGCGAGCGCCGCCGCGGGGATCAGCACGCGCTGGTCGTTGCCCAGCGCCAGCCGCACCAGGTGCGGCACCACCAGGCCGACGAAGCCCACCGAGCCCACGAGCGTGACCGCGGTGGCGGTGAGCAGCGAGGCGAGCACATAGAGCGCGACGCGCAGGTGGCCGACGCGCACGCCCAGCGCGCGCGCGCTGAGCTCGCCACGCGCGAGCACGTTGAGGTCGCGCGCGTAGGGCATCACCGCGACCAGCGCCAGCGCCAGCACCGCCAGCGCCGGCCACGGCCGCGCCGCCGCGCTGGCGTCGCCCATCATCCAGAACAGCATCGACATCACCCGCGTGTCGGGCGCGAGCGCCAGCATCAGCGACACCGCCGCGCCGCAGCCGGCGGCGACGATGACGCCGGTGAGCAGCAGGCGCGTCTGCGTCCAGCTGCCGTCGCCATGGGCGAGCCCGAAGACGAGCAGCATCGCCGCCAGCGCCCCGGCGAAGGCCGACACATCCACCCAGAACAGCGCCGCCCCGAGCATCATCGCCCCCAGCGCCCCCACCGCCGCCCCGCCCGAGATGCCCAGGATGTAGGGGTCGGCGAGCGGGTTGCGCAGCAGCACCTGCATCAGCGCACCCGCGGTGGCGAGCAGGCCGCCGCAGGCGAAGGCGGCGAGGGCGCGGGGGAGGCGGAGTTCGCGGATGACGGTCGCCCCCATGCCCTCCGCGCCGGCCAGCGCGGCGAAGACATCGGTCGCCGCAACCGGCAGGTCGCCGGCGACCAGCGCCCACAGCAAGGCCATGGCCGCCGCGGACAGCAGTACCGCAGCGATCGCCAGCGGCGCCCGCCTGCGGCGCATGGCCGGACTCAAGCGCGACTCCCCACGCAGGGCGACGGCGGGCATCGCCGGTCAGTGCATCGCGTAGCGCAGCGCGACGAAGGCACTCCTGCCCTGTGTTGCGAACCCCTTCGCAAGCTCATGGTCCTTGTCGAGTAGATTGTTGGCACGAACTTCGACGCTCCAGTCGCGCGCCACGGCGTAGTGCGCGTAGGCATCGACCAGACCGTAGCCGCCGAGGCGATTGGACACCGCGTTCGGCACCTGATCATAGCGCCGCCCCTTGCCGTTCCACTCCACACCCCAGGTCCACGCGCCCACCGCACGCTCCAGCGCGAGCGCCCCGCCGACGCGCGCGCGGCGGCCGAGCTGATCGCCGGTCTCGTCATCCTCCGCGTCGAGCAGGTCGACGCTGGCGCGCAGCCGGTAGTCGCCCAGGGTCGCGGACAGCGCCGCCTCGATCCCCTGGATGTCGGCCCTGCCCACATTGGAGGCGATGCCGGTGCTCCAGTCGATGAGGTTCTTGATGCGGTTGTTGAAATAGGTCAGGTCGACACCGACCCCGTTGCGCTCCCAGGCCACGCCCAGCTCGCGGTTGAGCGCCTCCTCGGGCTCCAGGTCCGGATTGCCGCCGAAGCAGCCCCAGGCACCGTAGCACTCCACCGGGAAGTACAGATCGTTGAAGGTCGGCGCCTTGAACGCCGTGCCGATGCTGGCATGGGCGCGCCACTCGGGCGCAAGCCGATAGCCGTAGGCCGCGGCGCCGGTGGTCTTGCCACCGAACTGCGAGTTGCGGTCGTGGCGCGCATTGAGCTGGACGTTGTGGCGGTCGAATTCACCACCCCAGCCGAGCAGGAAGGCGTTGATGTGGCGACGCGTCTTCTCGAAGTCGGAGGTGGTCTTCACGCGCTGCTGCAGAAACTCGTACGCCGCCATCAGCGAGCCGCCACCTACGGCGACGTCGTGCTGCCAGCTCAACTGGCGCTGCGTGGTATCGAAGCGGGAACGCGTGCTCGCGTTCGACTGGTTGTCGAGGGCATCCACCCCGTGACCGAAGCGCAGGGTGCTGGCCCAGTCGGCGGAATGCTGCTTGCGCAGATACGCGCCGAAGGTCTCGGCACGCTTGTCGAGGTAGGAGTCGAAAGGCTGTGCCGCGTCGTACCAGTTGCGCATGTCGGAATACAGCAGGTTGGCGCCGAGCTCGTCATTGCCGCCCAGGTCCAGCACCAGCGACGCGCCCAGATAATCCTCGCGGAAGCCGTCGTCGTCGGCATCCGCGGCGGTCGCCGAATTCGGCCTTGCGTTGAAGCCGTCGCTGCGCTCGTGACCGGCGGTCAGGCTGTAGCGCAGACGCTCGTTTCCACCCGCGAGCGTGGCGCTCGCCTCGCGCGCGCCGTCCGTGCCGGCCCCGACGCGCACGGAGGGCTGGAAGCCCTCGCGCCCCTTGCGGGTGAACACCTGGATCACGCCACCGAGCGCATCCGCGCCGTACAGCGCACTTCCGGGGCCGCGCAGGATCTCGATACGCTCGATGAGTTCGAGCGGGATCGTCTCCAGCACCGGAGAGCCGCTGGTGGCGGAGCCCATGCGCACCCCATCGACCAGCACCAGCGTGTGTCCGGAGTTCGCCCCGCGGATGAAGATGCTGCCGCTCGAACCAGGACCGCCATTGCGTGCCATCTGCACGCCCGGCCGCGAGGAGAGCAGGCCCAGCAGGCTCGAATGCCCCGCGCGGGCGATTTCGTCGCGCTCGATGACATCCACGCTGGCCAGGGCCGCATCGGCACTGATCGGCTGGCGAGTGGCGGTCACGACGACGTGGCCGAGCTGGGCATCGGCCGCATGAGCGGCCGGTGCGAGGAAACAGGCGAGCGCGCATGCCGAGGCGAGCGCGGAAACACGGATCTTCATTCGTTTGAACTCCCTTCGCCACACCGTGCGTCCCCGCACGCCATGGCAACCTCACATGGACGCACCGCGAGCCAGGTAGAACCGAAGAGAGCAGGAGAACCCACCGCGCCCGTCGCCGCCACCCCGCGGCACATCCGCCAATCCGCGTTCCGGCCGGTCTCCGGGCTCGTGCGCTGTGCCGGCGGGGCCGGACGGGTGGGTCGCCTTCCCGGGCATGGATGCCCAGTGGCTGCATGACGCACCTTGCGCGCACTTACCGTTGCGGGGGCAGCACAGGCATTGCGGCCTCGTTTGCGAGGGGCCGCGCACCTGTTTCCCGTTTAACCCGGGGCGAGAAACGCCCGTGGGCACCGATAACGCGTTGCCCCTTCCGGGGCAGTGGGGGCGGATGATACCGTACGGCCCGGTATCGTGCACTGCAAAAAAACGACGACGAATCCTCCATGCAGGACCCGCAAAGACCATGACCTGCGAACTCATCCTCGGCGGCGCCCGCTCCGGCAAGAGCCGCGAAGCCGAACGGCGTGCTGTCGAAACCGGCCTGGCGGTGACGGTGATCGCCACCGCCGAGGCCCTCGACGAGGAGATGGCGGCGCGCATCCGCCGTCACCAGGCCGACCGGCCGGCGGGCTGGCGCACGGTCGAGGCGCCGCTGGCGCTCGCCGATACATTGCGACGCGAGGCCGCGGCCGAGCGCTGCCTGATCGTCGACTGCCTCACGCTGTGGCTCTCCAACCTGCTCGCCGACGCCCACACCCTTCCCGCAGGCGCCACGGCCGAAGACCTGCCGCGCTTCCGCCACGAGCGCGACGCGCTGCTCGCCGTGCTGCCGACGCTGCCCGGCCGCATCGTCCTCGTCGCCAACGAGGTGGGGCTCGGTCTGGTGCCGGAGACGCCGCTCGGACGGCTGTTCCGCGACGAGGCCGGACGGCTCAACCAGATGGTGGCGAGCGCATGCCGCCGGGTTGTCTTCGTCGCCGCCGGCCTGCCGCTGGTGCTGAAGGAAGGCTAAACTTCGGGGCGAAGCACACTTTCCGGGAGAGGGCTGTGGGGCTGCCTGCACAGAAGCACAAGATGACGCTGGAAGACTTCCTGGCCTGGGAGGCGGAGCAGCCCGAGCGCTGGGAGTTCTTCAACGGCGAGGCCTTCATGATGGCGGGGGGGTCGGACGTGCATAACGTCGTGACCGGAAACATGTACATGGCTTTGCGGATCGGGCTGCAGCACACGCGCTGCAACGTCTTCATGTCCGACGTCCGTCTGCGCCTGGCCGAATCGGACGACCTCTTCTACCCCGACGTCTTCGTCACCTGCACCGACGCCGACCGCGCCCGCCGCCAGGTCAAGGAAGACCCTATCCTCATCGCCGAGGTGCTGTCGCCCTCGACCGAGGCCTATGACCGCGGCGACAAGTTCGCCGCCTATCGCCGCTTTGCGGGGCTGAAAACCGTGCTCTTCCTGTCGCAGGACCGTGCCCACGTCGAGTGCTTCACCCGCGGCGAGGACGGGCGCTGGGTGCTGAGCGAGGCGAGCGGAGAAACGGCCCGCCTCGCCCTGCCCGCCTTCGACTTCGAGCTCGCGCTCGCCGACCTCTATCGCGACCTGCCGGACGCGGACGCCTCCGACCCGGCGCCCATCCCCCCTCCCTCCACACCACCCCCGCCACCTGCCGCATGAAGCCCTACGCCATCGCCTCGCCCGACCCGCTGCTCTCCGCCGCGATCCAGCACAAGATCGACCGCAAGACCAAGCCGCGCGGCGCGCTCGGCCGCCTGGAGGGGCTCGCGCACCAGATCGCGCTGCTGCAGCAGACCCTGGAACCCGAACTGCGCCAGCCGCACATCGTCGTCTTCGCCGGCGACCACGGCGCGGCGCGTGCCGGCGTGTCCGCCTACCCGCAGGACGTGACCTGGCAGATGGTGGAGAACTTCCTCGCCGGCGGCGCGGCGATCAACGTATTCACCCGCCAGCTCGGGCTGGATCTCACCGTGGTCGATGCCGGCGTCAACCACGACTTCGGCAAGCGCCCGGGGCTGATCGACGCCAAGATCGCGCCCGGCACGGCCAACTACATCGAAGAGCCGGCCATGAGCGCCGCGCAGCGCGACGCAGCGCTCGAGCGCGGGCGCGGCGTCGCCCATGCGCTCGCCGACAACGGCTGCAACTGCATCGGCCTGGGCGAGATGGGTATCGGCAACACCGCGTCGGCCTCGCTGCTCACCCACTGTCTGGTGGGCGCCGAGCACGACGCCGAGCTCTATACCGTCACCGGCCGCGGCACCGGCCTGGACGACCCCGGCCTGTTCCGCAAGCGCAGCATGCTCGCCCAGGCGCTGCAGCGCGGTGGTCGACCACACGACCCGCTGGAGGTGCTGGTGCAGTATGGCGGCCTCGAGATCGCCATGATGGCGGGCGCCATCCTCGGCGCCGCCGAGCGCCGCATGCTGGTGCTGGTCGACGGCTTCATCGTCACCTCGGCCGTGCTCGTCGCCCACGCCCTGGCACCCGCGGTGCTGTCGTGCTGCGTCTTCGCGCATCGCTCGCAGGAGCCCGGCCACCGCGTGCAGCTCGACTTCCTGCAGGCCGAACCGCTGATGGAACTCGACCTCCGCCTGGGCGAAGGCACCGGCGCGGCACTCGCCTTCCCGCTCGTGCAGGCGGCGGTGAATTTCATCAACGAGATGGCGAGCTTCGAGTCCGCCGGGGTCAGCGACCAGGCCCGTCGTCCGGGCTGATGCGCGACCAGCTCGAACTCTTCTTCACCGCGCTCGGCTTCTTCACCCGCCTCCCGGTGCCCGCCTGGGTGCCGTGGTCGTCCGAGCGCATGCACCATGCGGCGCGCTACTTCGCACTCGTGGGCTGGGTGGTGGGCGGCGCAGGCGCGCTCGGCTACCTCGCCCTCGCCTGGCTGCTGCCGCCCGCCGTGGCGGTCGTCCTGTCGATGGCGCTCACCATCCGCCTCACCGGCGCCTTCCACGAGGACGGCTTCGCCGACAGTTGCGACGGCCTCGGCGGCGGCTGGGACAAGGCACAGATCCTGGCGATCATGAAGGACTCGCGGATCGGCAGCTACGGCACCATCGGCATGGTGCTGATGCTGCTCGCCAAGGCGGCGGCGCTGGTGGAGCTGGCCGGCCCGGCGGTGCAAGGGGCGGGCGTGGCGCTCGCCCTGCTCGTCGCCCATCCGCTGTCGCGCCTGGCCGCCACCGTGGTGCTGCACCGCCTGCCCTACGTACGCGCCGACGATTCGGCCAAGTCGGTCGCCGTCGCGCGCCCGCTGGCACCGGCCGGGCTCGCGCTGGCCGTCGCCAGCGGCCTGCTACCCCTGCTGCTGCTGCCACCCGCCGCCGCGCTCTGCGCCCTGCTCGCCGCCGCTGCGGTGACGACGTGGAGCGCGCGCCTCTTTCAGCGCCGGCTCGGCGGCTACACCGGCGACCTGCTCGGCGCCACCCAGCAGGCGAGCGAGCTCGCCATCTACCTCGCCCTGCTCGCCGCATCGCGGCTGGCGAGCTGAGCCTGCACCGCCGTGCAATCCCCATGCGGCCTGGGCGGATCTTGACCCAGGACAAAAAAAACTTGCTCCCGACAAGTCGGCAACCCAATATGAGTTGATCTGGAGTCTTTCTCCGGCAAGTCGGACACGTCTTCAGGCGTGCGCGGAAAGCATGGTGGAGCCCCGACCTGAAGCGCGGCTCCGCGCCCTCGACAAGAGGGGCTGGGGGGAGACAAGCCATGCATCACCATCGCGAGCCCGAGCCGGTCGCAGCTGCGCCGCGCCTGAAGGAAATCGTCGTCCATGTCACTTGCGCGCTGATCGTCAGCCACGGCCTGGTGCCCGAGCTGGCGTGGGCGGTCGACATCGTCCCCGACGGCCGCACCGCGACCAGCGTGAGCCCGCTCGGCACGAACGCCGCCGACGTCCGCAACACCGACCGCCTCCTCGGCAACGGCAATGCGGTCAACTCCTTCAGCCGCTTCAATGTCGGCAGCGGCGAGACCGCCAACCTCCACCTGCCCGACGGCGCCGCCGCGCTCATCAATCTGGTGCGCGACCAGAAGACCACGATCGACGGCATGCTCAATGCCATCAAGGAAGGCCGGATCGGCGGCAAGGTCTATTTCGCCAACCCGCACGGCGTCGTCGTCGGCCCGAGCGGCAAGGTCAACGTCGGCAGCCTGCACGTGTCCACGCCCAGCCAGCGCTTCGTCGACGACTTCTTCGACGCCCCGGGCGGCGCCGAGGCCTCGGCCGCCGCCTTGGTCGAGGGCCGCGCGCCGCGCAACACCGCGGCCGAGATCCGCATCGACGGCGAGGTCAACGCCACCGAGCAGGTCAGCCTGTCCGCAGGCTCGATCACGGTGGGCGGCAAGGTGCTGAGCGGCGCGAAGTTCGCCGGCGGCGCCCCCGACTTCAGCGACGTGGTCAACGTGCACGGCCTGGCGACGGGCGGCGCGGTGGTCGAGAACCAGGGCCGCATCGAAATCGTCGGCGACAGCGGCATCGAGCTCACCGGCACGGTCTCCTCGCGCCGGGTGAACGTCGGCGACGACGCCAGCCTGCGCAGCGGCGTGTCGATCGCCGCCTCGGGCGACATCGCCCTGCGTGCGCCCACGATCCGCATCGGCAGCGGCGGCAAGCTGCTCGCCGCGGGCAGCGACACCCACGCGGGCGGAGACGTGACGCTGCAGGCGCAGGCCGTCGGCGGCACGCTCGACGCCTTGTCCGACACCGCGGCGCGCATCGAGGCGAGCGGCGCGACCCTCACCGGCCGCGACCTGCACCTGCAGGCGAGCGCGGAACACCGTAGCACGCTGGCGCCGCTGGTCACCAAGACCACGAGCGCGACGATCGAGGTGGACGGATCCACGCTGGAGGCGAGCGGCCGCGCCACCCTCGAGGCCACCGCCACCGCCGCCATCGCCACCCCGGATGTCGTGCCGCTGGCGGTGGTCGATGTGGACGTCGCGGCGAGCGTGCGCGTCCAGGGCGACACCCGGATCACCAGCGCCGGTCCCGCCCGCCTCGGCGCCACCACCACCACGACCATCGACGCCCGTCCCGGCCTGCCCGACCTCGGCGCGCTGCCGGCCGACGCCGGCGCGGCGATCGTCATCGCCGACACCACCGCCAGCGTGGATCTGCTCGGCAACGCCGAGCTCGCCAGCACGGCGGACAAGACCGAGCTCGTCGCGAGCAACCGCACGACGGTGGACGCGGCGGTCGACGCCTCGGCCGCGGGCAGCAGCGCGGTGGGCGGCAGCGTGGCGGTCAGCGTGGTGCGCAGCACCACCCGCGCGCGCACCGCCGACAACGCGCGCCTGGCCGGCAAGACCGGTGTCGGCGTGCACGCGCAGTCGGATACCCGCGTCACCACCTCGGCCAAGGCCGCGGCCGGCGGCGCCAGCCCGCAGCCGGCAGGCACGAGCAAGACCGAGGGGACGCTCGCGGACTACGAGGACGAGGCCTCGACCTCGGACGGCAGTGTCAGCGTCGCCGCGGCGGTGGCGGTGAGCGACCTCGAGAGCACCACCCTGGCCGCGCTCGACGCCACCCGGGCGGCCACCAGCGAGGGCATGCTCGCGGTCGGCAGCGAGGCACTGACCCAGGCGGACGTGGTCGCCGACGGCAGCAGCACCGGCGCTGCGGTCGGCGTCGGCGCGGCGGTCGCGCTCAACCTCGCGCGCACGAGCGCGGAGGCGCGCATCGGCGGCAGCGCCGACGCACAGGGCATCGAGGTCGTGGCAACCCTGCCCACGGGCGACGAGATCAATGGCTTCACCACCGCCGCCACCTCGGGCGCGGGTGCCAGCGACGTCGGCGTGGCCGGCGCGCTCGCGCTCAACGTCATCGACGCGGGCAGCCGCGCCCGCATCACCGGCAGCGCCGACGCGAAGGGCGGCACCGTCCGCATCGGCAGCGACCACCGCAGCGAATCCTCGGCCAGCGCGACCCCCGCCGAGGACGCCACCGCCAGCGGCGACACCCTCGGCATCGGCGCCTCCGTGGCGGTCAACGTCGTCGCCAACGAGAGCCGCGCCGAGCTCGCCAACGGCGCGCGCCTGATCAACCCGGGCGCCGTCACGGTCGAGGCCGTCGGCGACTACCTCGTCCACACCGAGGCCGAGGCTGGCGCCGAGGGCGGCATCGCCGCCACCCCGGTGGCCGCGGTCGCGGTGGTCGACAACCAGACCCATGCCGTGATCGGCAGCGGCGAACGCGTGCAGGCCGGCGCCAAGGTCGGCGTCACCGCCACCCATTCCAGCACCGTCGAAACCTCGGCCAAGGGCAGCGCCGAGGGCGAGAAGGCGGCGATCGGCATCGCCGTGGCGGTCAATGTGCTCACCGAACGCGTCAGCGCAAGCATCCAGCGCGACGTGTTCACCCCGGGCGCGATCGAAGTGGCCGCGCACAACGCCCACAAGGGCTCGGCGACTGCGAGCGCGAGCGCCAAGGGCGGCAAGGGCGAGGAAGAGGACGGCAGCAGCGCGGAGGACGGCGTGGACCTCGAGGTCCAGCGCCAGTCCGGCTTCGCCCAGGACAAGCAGAAGGACGGCAGCGCGAGCAAGACCCAGCAGCCGGGCTCGGCCGAATCGAGCGAGGGCAAGCTCAGCGTGGCCGCGGCGGTCGCGGTGAACGCGCTCGACAGCCGCAGCGAGGCCTACGTCGCCAGCGCCATCGAGTTGCAGGCCGGCGGCCGGCTCGCGGTCGAGGCCTGGAGCAACACCGACGCCGAAGCCGAGGCCGATGGCAGCGCGGCCGGGAGCACGGCGACGGTCGGCATCGGCGCCGCCGCCGCGGTCAACAGCATCGAGACCCACACCCTGGCCTGGATCGGCGACGCTCAGGTGACCGCGAACGGCATCGCCGTAAACGCCGGCACGGAAATCCTCGGCGACGACGAGGAAAACCGCTTCAGCGCGAGCGCGAAGGCTGGCGCCGGCGCGGGCAAGGTCGGCATCGCCGGCGCGCTCGCGCTCAACCTGCTCGAGACCCACACCCGCGCCGAGGTGCTCGAAGGCGCGCGCGCGGACGCCGAGGGTGGCGATGTCGAGCTCGAAGCCGGCAGCACCACGGAAACCAGCGCCACCGCCCTGCCCGACGAGCCGGTCGACGGCGGCGACTTCGGCGTCGGTGCCTCGGTCGCGCTCAACCTCTTCCGCGAGGACGAGGTGCGGGCACGCATCCGGCGCGGCGCCGAGATCACCGACCTCGACAAGCTGCGTGTGATCGCCAACGCCAGCAGCGACACCCGCGCCACCGCCGAGGCAGGCGCTGCGGGCAGCGTGGCGCTCGACGCCGCCGTGGCCCTGTCCGACCTCAAGCTGAACACGGCCGCCGTGGTCGAGGCCGGCACCGAAATCGTCGCCGCCGGCGCCGTCGAGATCCGCGCCACCTCCACCGGCGAGCACGAGGCCGAGGCGACGGGCGACACCGAATCGGAAAAGGTCGGCATCGGCGCCTCGGGCGCGATCGTGCTCAGCACGACCACGACCACCGCCAGCCTGCAGCGCTCGCTGCAGACGACCACCAGCGGCGAGGAGGGCAATCTCACCATCGACGCCGACGCCACGCGCAGCTACGAGGCGGTGGCCAAGGCCAGCGCCGCCGGCGGCAAGGCCGAGGAGGACACCACCGCCGCCGAGCGCGACAAGGCCAGCACCAGCTCGACCCTGAAGGACAACCAGGACGCCCAGGAGGGCACCCAGACCACCGGCAACAGCAACAAACTGGCGGTGGCGGCCGCGGTGGGCGCGGTGGTCATGGACGACGACGTGCGCGCGGACGTCGGGCGTGCGCAGGGGGCGGACAGCGACCCTGCCGTCCGCCTCGACGTCGGCGGTGAACTCGCGATCGGCGCACACAACCAGAGCGACTTCAGCGCCCGCGGCCTGGGCAACACCCTGGACGTGTCCAAGCTCGAGAGCAGCGCCCAGGTCGGCATCGGTGTCGGTGTCGGGTTGGCGATCGCGCGCAACGACACCGCCGCCACGATCGGCGACGGCACGCTGGTCGCGGACGCGGCGGGCGTGCAAGTTGCCGCCGGATCGTCGCAGAACACCTCGGCGGAGTTCGCCAACAAGCTCGCCGCAGAAGGCGTGGCGGGCGCCGGGGCGGAGAAGGTCGGCATCGCGGGCGCACTTGCGGTGGCATGGTCGCAATCCACCACCTCCGCCTCGCTGGGCGAGGGCGTCCGCATCGGCGATCTGACCACCGGGGAGTACGCCGGCGAAGTCAGCATCACCGCGGACAACACCAGCAAGCTCGCGGCCAAGGCCTGGAGCGCGGCGCTCGCCGGCAAGGTCGGCGTCGGCGCCTCGATCGCCATCCTGCGCGCCAACAACAGCCAGCATGCCTGGATCGGCGAACAGGCCGAGGTCACCGCGGCCGGGCTGCAGCTCGCCGGGCGCAACCATCTGCTGAACAGCTCGCCGAGCTTCGACTGGACGATCCTCGACGACCTCGAGAACCGCTTCACCGAGGCCAACCTGCAGGTGCTGCTCGGCGAAAGCAACTACTACACCGAGACCATCGCCGGCGCCGGCGGCGAGCAGGTCGCGGTCACCGGCTCGTTCTCGGTGAATGTCTTCGACGAACGCACCGAGGCCACGATCGGCGACGGCGCGCGGGTGAACACCAGCGGCACGGTCGACCTGGAAGCCGACAACCAGTCCTCCGCGACCGCCTTCGCCGGCGGCGTGTCGGCCGCGGGCAAGGTCGGCGTGGGCCTGGCCAGCGCCGACATCGTCAACCGCAGCCAGACCCGGGCCACGATCGGCGCGGACGCGCGCATCGAGCAGTCCGCCGCGATCGACATCGACGCCACGGCCGCGATGGATCTCGCCGCGGTCACCGCGAGCGCGGCCGCCGCGGGCAAGGCCGGCGTGGGCGGCGTGCTGAGCCTGATCGACTCGGAGAACCAGGTCGAGGCCGCCACCGGCGCGCGCAGCTTCCTGCGCAGCGACGGCGCCATCGACGTCGACGCGGGCAACACCTTCGATGCCCTCGGCGTCGCCGGGGTGGCCGGCGTGGGCGGAACCGCCGGGGTGGGCGTATCCGCCGGCACCTTCCTGGTCGGCAACCAGACTCGCGCCTCGATCGGCGCCGCGGCCGACGTCGCCGCGGCGGGCGCGATCGGCGTGCGCGGCACCGCGGTGCAGGATGTCACCTCGGTCGTCGTCGGCGGCGCCGGCGGCGGCACCGCGGGCGTAGCCGCATCCGCGGCGGTGAACGACTACAACCCGCTCACCTACGCGTGGATCGGCGACGGCGCACGCATCAATCAGGGCGTGAGCGGCGCGGCCCTTGCGGGCCGCAGCCTGGCGGTGCACGCGCACGCCCGCACCGACTTGCTGTCCATCGTCGGCACGGTAGGCATCGGGGGCACCGCCGGCGTCGGCGGCGCCGCCGACGTGGTGGTGATCGACAAGGAGACCGCGGCCTGGATCGGCGAGGGCGTGATCGCCCGCAGCGGCGACAGCCTCGCGGTGGGCGCCAGCAGCGCAGAGGCGATCCGCTCGGTGGGCGTGGGCCTGAGCGCGGGCGGCACGGCCGGTGTGCAGGGCTCGGCTTCGGTGCTGGTGCTCGACATCGACACGCTCGCCTCGGTAAAGACGGGCAGCGCGCTGTTCTCCGACGGCAACCTGGTGATCGCGGCCGACGCCGACAGCGACCTCGACCTGCTCGCCGGCGCGATCGGCGCGGCGGGGACCGCGGCGGTGGGCGCCGGCGCGGCGGTCGCGGTGGTGGACAAGACCACCCACGCCTGGATCGACGACGGCGCCGCGGCGAGCGCGCTCGGCAACGCCGCCGCGGCACAGGTGGCGGACGGCGGCTTCGACATCGACTACGTGGCCACGGCTGCGGGTGAAGGCGAGGTCGCCGCCCCCGGCATCACCCCCTCCGACGGCGAGAACGACCTCGCCGGCGGCAGCGCGGCGCTCGACGCCACACGCACCAGCAGCGCGAGCACGAGCGCGCACCGCGGGCTCGCGGTGACCGCGGTGAACCGCGACGACATCAAGGGCTTTGCGGTCACCGGCGCCGCGGCCGGCACCGCGGCGGTGACCCTGTCGGGCGAAGTGTCGGTGCACCAGACCGACACCCGCGCCTCGATCGGCAGCATCGCGCTCGCCGAGGGCGCCAGCCACACCGGCGTGCAGGTCAACGCCGACAACACCGGCGCCAACGCCGCGCAATCGGTGCGCGTCGCCGCCGGCAACGACAGTTTCCACCTCGGCATCGCCGGCGCGCTGTCGGCCTCGGGCACGGTGGGCGTAGGCGTCGGCGCCGATGTGGCGGCGATGCGGCACGCCACCCATGCGGCCATCGTCGAGCAGAGCGACGTCAAGGCGCGCCGCGACGTCGAGGTCGCCGCCAGTTCCGGTCAGGAGGTGGTCTCGATCAGCGCCAGCCTGGGCGCCTCGGGCACGGTCGGGGTGGCGGGCAGCGTGTCGGTGCTGAGCTTCGACAACGCGACCTCGGCCTCGATCGGCGACGAAGCCGAAGTCGCCGCCGGCGGCAACGTGAGCGTGAAGGCGGACGACCACACCGCCACGACCCTGGTCGCCGGCACGATCGCGCTCGGCATCGGCGGTGGCGGAGTCGGCGCCGGCGTGGGCGTGACGCTGATCGAGAAGGACACGCGCGCCTGGATCGGCGCGGGCGCGGTCGTGGATGCCCTCGGCAAGGACACCGCCGATCTGGTCGTGCGCTCGGGCGAGAGCGTGGACGAGACCGCCACGGCGCGCGGCGTGCAGGTGCAGGCGGAGTCGAGCGAGGATCTGTTCACCGTCTCGGCCGCCGCCGCGGGCGGGCTCTACCTCGGCTTCGCCGGCGCGGTGTCGGTGGCGACGGTGGATTCGGACACCGCGGCCTGGATCGGCGCGGACGCCCGGGTGAACCGGGGCGGTGGCGACGCCGACGCGGCGCAGGACGTCAACGTCGGTGCGCGCAACGAGTTGGCGCTCTTCAACGTCTCCGGCGCGCTCGGCGTCGGCGCGGCCGGCATCGCCGGCGGCGTGGATGTGGGAGTGATCCGCAACGACACCACCGCCTGGATCGGCGACCGCGCCGAAGTGGGCGCCAAGCGCGACATCGGCGTGAGCGCGCTCGCGAACACCGACATCGAGAGCTACGTGGTGAGCGCCGCCGGGGGGATCGGCGCGCTCGCCGGCGGCGTCGGCGTGTATTCCGTGGGCGGTGGGCTGGGCGACGAGGCGCAGGGCCGGCTCGAGTCCGGCGACGACGATGCCGGCAGCTATGTCGATGGCCAGGCCACCGACGGCAGCGTCGCCACCCTGCTCGGGAGCTACACGGACAGCCGCATCGGCGAGGCCGCCGATCGGGTGGAGGACGAGCGTGGCACGCTCGCCGCGAGCGGCCGCTTCACCGCGGCGGAAACCCGCACCCTGCCCGCCGGTACCGCCGCCTTCGTGGGCGAGAATGCGGACCTCGAGGCGGGCAGGGACATCGACCTCGACGCACGCACGGACGTCGAGTTCGATGCGCTCGACGGCGCCCTCGCCATCGGCGCGATCGGCCTCGGCGCCGGCGTGGGGGTCGCGGATTTCGACAACGACACCCTCGCCTCCGTCGGCCGGGGCAGCACCCTGCGTGCCGGCGCCGCCGGCAGCGTGAGCCTGACCGCGGCGCTCGACGAGGATGTGGACGTGACCGCGTTCGCCGGCACCGGCGGCATCGTCGCGGTCGACGCGGCGGTCGCGCTGATCGGCTCCACCAGCGCGGTGCAGGCCGGCCTCGACGACGAGGTCGCGATCGAGCGTGCCAATGCGGTCGACATCGCGGCCGACGACACCCGCAGACTGGAGGCCGAGACCACCGGCGTCAGCGTCGGCGTGGTCGCCGCGGGGGCCTCGGTGACCGGCAGCACGATCGGTGGCGGCGCCACCGCCAGCATCGGCGACGAGGTGGCCATCGGCCAGGTCGCAGGCGACACGGTCGGCGAGCTGCATGTGCTCGCCGACGCCAGCCACACCGCCGTCGCCACCGCGCTCGCCGCCAAGGGCGGGCTCGGGCTGGCCGCCAGCGGCACGGTGGCCGACGCGGTGGTCGACACGAACGTCTCCGCAAGCATCGGCGACGACGCCCGGATCAAGGTCGCCCGCACGGTCGAGGTCGACGCGAACAGCGCCGGCGCGGCACGCGCCGACGCCACCGGCATCAACGTGAGCCTGGGCGGGGCGGTCGGCGCCTCGATCGCGCGCGCCACCCTGTCACCCACGGTGTCCGCCACGATCGGTCAACGCAGCCTCATCGACGCCGCCGACTTCACACTGGCCGCGCACCAGGCCCTGCCCGCCGGCGGCGGACGCAGCGCCTTCGCCAGCGCCAGCGGCGCCGCCGGCGGCCTGCTGGTGGGGGCGAACGCCTCGCGCTCCACCGCCTTCAACGACGCCGCGGTGAACGCCAGGGTGGGCGACGACAGCACGCTGAAGATCAGCGGCACCGCCACCGTGCAGACGCACAACACGCACTCCCAGCTCGCCTACGTGTCCGGCGTGTCGGCGGGCTTCGTGGCGGTCGGCGCCAACACCGCCAGCGCGGGCTCGAACACCGACAGCCACGCCGCGCTCGGCGACCATGTCCGGGTCGAGGGCGGCACGCTGAACGTGCTCGCCGACGGCCAGGCCACCAACCATGCCTACGGTGTGGCCGGTGCCGGCGGGCTGGTCTCGGTGCCGTTCTCGGCGAGCTACACCACGACCGTGAGCAGGACGAGCGCCACGACCGGCAGCAAGGCCGCGCGTCAGCCCGGCGACCCGGCGACGATCGCGGTCGACAGCCTGACGCTCGCGGCGACGCAGGGCTCCAGCTTCGACGCCTGGATGAGCAACACCAACGCGTCGCTGGTCGGCGTGAGCGGCGCGCAGACCGAGAACTTCGCGCGCGCCACCACCACCGCGACGATCGGCGCCGAGGGCGAGATCGAAGCCGGAACGGTGCAGCTCGACGCCAGCACGACGCTGAGCAAGGGGGCGCCTGCCGGCCTGCTCGCCGGCACGGGCCTGGCACGCCCGGACTGGAACGTGGAGTCGAGCTCGGGCGGGCTCGCCGACTTCCCCGCCGCCGGCAGCCGCACGATCCTGCTCGCGGACACGCTCGCCGGGATCGGCGCGGGCGCGACCGTTTTCTCCACGAGCGGCAATGCCGCCACGCCGGGGATCCGCGTCGATGCGCGCAACGAGATCGGTGCCAGCGACCGGGTCAAGATGGCCTCGGGCGGCGCGGTGTCGGCAGCGAGCGGCGAGTCGGTCGTGTCGACCGTGTGCCCGCCGGAGCACGCCGCCTGCAACGCGGGCGAACGCCCGGCCGCGACCGTGCGCGTCGGCGACGGCGCCCACGTCGAGACCACGGGCGAGAGCGACATCGCGATGGGCTCGCGGACCAGCGCAAATCTCCATTCGCAGAGCGCGGTGGACGTCTACGGCCTGGTCGGCGTCGCCCCCGAGGGCAGCAGCACCGCGGTGTACGACGGCGATAACCGCATCGAGATCGGCGACGCCGATCTGCGTTCGGAACGCAACATCCGCCTGGCGGCCGGCGCCGCGAGCGACGGCACCGCGAACGCGCTCGGCGCGAGCGCGCGCACCGACGTCTTCAACAACACCGCGATCCCGGTTAACCGCGACCCGGTGGCCGACGCCTTCGTCACCAGCCGCAGCGCGGTGAGCGTCGCTGCCGGCGCCGACGTGGCCGCGGTGCGCAACGTGGCCCTGCACGCCGTGGAAGGCTCGGCGAGCGCCTCGGGCGTGGGCATCGGCAAGGACATCTACCGCGAGACCCTGGCGGCGATCGCGAGCTGGTTCAGCAACCTCTTCGGCGGCGGCGACGTCTCCTTCGAGACCCGCACCGGACGCTCCGGCGTAAGCCAGGACAGCACGGTCGACGTCCGCGGCACCGTGCGCGTGGGCATCGAGCGCAGGCAGCGCCTGCACATCGACTACGACGGTTCGGTGATCGAGCAGACCGACGGCATCGGCATCGCATCGACACGGATGCAGGACATCTACGCGGACATCCTGGCGCGCATCGAGACCCTGCGGGCGCTGATCCGCGACTATGCGGTAGGCCCGGGCGACACCACCAGCGATGCGGCGATCGCCACCGCGGCCTACCGGGCGGAGATCTCCTTCCTGGAGCACAAACTCCACGAGATGGGCTTCGGCGGCAACCCGGACGAGCCCGGCTTCAACGACAGCAATCCGCGCCAGATGGCCGAGGACCGCGTGGGCGCGCTCGATGGACAGCTGGGCGGCCTGCGCACCACGCGCACGCAATTGCAGGCCGAGAAGACCACGATCGAGGGCCAGGTCGCCACGCTCAACCAGCCACTCGACGAGGACAACGGCACGCGGACGGCGCAAAACACGACGCTGAGCAACCAGATCACGGGATTGAACGCGCAGATCGCGGCGCTGGATCCGGACGACGACGACTACGCGACCGATCTCGCCGCCCTGCGGGGCCAGGTCGCCACCCGGCAGGCGGCCATCGACGCCAACAACCGCGCGATCACCGCCAACAACCAGCAGATCGCGCTCAACAACGCGCCGCTCGACGCCAAGAATGCCCAGATCGCCGCGGTGAACACCGAGATCGGCAGCCTCGAGACCACGGTCGGGAAGATCCGCCAGGGCATCGCCGCCGGCGACTACGGCGACGCCAGCGGCGCCGGCCTGCAGGCGAAGTTCCTGCGCATCGGCGACAGCGTGGCCCGGCTGGGCGACATCGACGTGCGCGCCGACCGCCTCACCGGCACCGGCGAGCTCGACGCGCCGGGCGACGCCGGCATCCACATCATCAACGAGGGGCCGTCCTTCCTCACTCTGGGCAAGCTCGAGATCGCCTCGGACGCGGGTGGCCGGCTGGTCTTCAACGGCGTGGAGGTGCGCGACAACGCCGGCATCGCCGCGATCAACCGCGGCGCGGGCACGGCCGCGTTCGCGCGGATCGTCACCGCCGAGGCGGGCAGCGACGCCCCCGCCATCCTGGTCGAGAACCGCTTCAATCCGCTCGACGACGCCGACGCCACGCGCGCGATCGGCGCCGGCGTGGCGCCGGTGGCCCCCGACATCGTGCTCACCGACGCGATCACCAACCTGCGCGGCCTGGTCGGCATCCACAGCGAGGCCGGCGGCATCCGGCTCGAGCAGACCGCATCGATCGCGGCCAACAGCGTCGAAGTGCAGGCCCTCAACGGCGACTTCGTGCAGAGCTACACCGACAGCTTCACCCACGTGGCCACCTCGCCGCTCAAGGAGGTGGTCGGCTCGGGGGGAACCCGCTCCATCGTGCAGGACACCAGCGGCAGCGGCAGCATCGTCGCCAACGGCAGCGTGCTGGTCGCGGCGCGCTACCTCAACATCAACGGCACCATCCAGAGCGGCCTCCCCGAGTGGGGCGTGCACGTCCCCGCGCAGGCCCAGGTGGAGCTGCCCGACGGCAGCAGCGTCGACCTCGCCACGGCGAAGGCCTGGTACGAAGCGCTCGACCCGAGCGCGCGCGCCCAGCCCGGCGCCGAGTTCTTCAAGCTCTCCAACGCCTCGGTGAGCGGCCTCACGTCCGCGCAGCAGGGGCAATGGACGCAGGTGACGGTCAACTACAATGCGCGCGAGGACCGCCTGGAGCTCGCCGGCGTGCAGGTGCAGGGCGGCTACATCGAGCTGTTCGGGCAGATCTTCAACACCAAGGCCGGCGGCGGCAAGCTGCGCGTGCTCGACGGCTACGGCCAGATCGAGGTGCGTAACGACAGCGGCAAGACCCTGCGGGTGAACACGCTCGACGCCGGGCGCGGCGCGGAAGGCAGGATCGTCATCACCGACCTGTCGGTGGACGCCAGTGGCGACACGGTGCCGGGCACGCCGCGCACCTTCACGCGCGCGGCGGGCGAGGCGCGCAGCGGCGTCGATGCCTACACGCCGACGACCAACCTGCGCTACGTGATGGCCACCGGCTTCAACTCCGTGCGCACCGACGAGTACCTGTACTCGCAGAACGGCTGGTTCGGCATCACCGCGGCCCCGGTGCAGGACCAGTACAGGGTCGGCACCACCGCGAACACCCTCGATCCGCTGCTGCAGGGCGAGTTCCTGCGCGTGCAGAGCCTGACCAACCCGGACGCGTTCGTGCCCACGACGACCACGGTCAACGGCTTCCGGTCCGTCACCCAGGGGGCGAGCTGGAAGAAGTGCAACTGGTGGACCTTGTGCGCCAATGCGACGTACTACATGCAGTACTTCGTCACCACCGGCAACAAGACCACGGTCACCGGCAGCGTACGCGCCGACCACCCGATCCCGATCGAGTACATCGGCTTCGACACCGCCCGCATCGCCATCGACTCGGTCGGCGACGTGGTGCTCGCCGGCAGCCTCAACAACCGCAGCGGCACGACCTCGGTCGACACCGACGGCCACCTGTCGCAGGGCAACGCGACCGCCACCGTCGGCGGGCGCACGATCGAGCTGTCGGCCGGCACCGGCATCGGCAGCACGACGCCCGCGGGCGAGCCGCAGCAGGCCCTGCGCATTCGCCAGCTCGAAGGCGGCGTGGTCCATGCCGACACCACCAGCGGCTCGATCCACCTCGACCAGGTGGTGGGCAACCTGAACGTGGGCCGCATCGGCAGCGCCGGGGTGGACAGGGTGACCCTGGAGTCCGCCGGCGACATCCTCGCCAAGGATGCCGACGCCCTGGTGCAGGCGCGGCGCATCGACCTGGTCGCCGAGAACGGCCGCATCGGCACGCTGGATGAGGCCGGCAACGGCACGCCGCTGCGCATCCGCAGCGGCGACAGCACCAGCCTCGACCCCGACGTGCTCGCCCGCCACGGCCTGTCGGCGCGCGCGCGCGGCAACATCCACCTCGCCAACGAGGCCGACCCCGACCCGGCGGCAGCAGGCACCTATACCGGCGATCTGCTGCTGATCGGCGTGGAGTCGGGCGCGGGCGACGTGCGCATCCGCACCAGCGGCAGCGCGATCGACAACAACCCCTACGGCTCGGTCGACACGCGCACGGAGGACCAGCTCGCCGCGCTGTGGGACGAGCTGCGCCTGCGCGTGAAGGCCGACCCCGACCCGAACGACGGCGTCGCGGTGGGCGCCGATGCCAAGGCACAGGAGGCGGTCGCCGCCTTCGCCAACGGTCGCAGCAACAACTACCGCCTGTACTGGCAGCTCCGCGGCCGCCAGGCCGACGGCGGCGCGGCCTACGACCCGGGATACCAGTACGTGCCCACCGCCACCGAGCGCCGGGTGCTCGCCGATTCGGGCATGAGCGACGCCGAGATCGCCGCCTTCGCCGCCAACCGCAGCGCGCAGTACCACGCGCTGCACGCCGAGGTCGGCGGCTACACCACCGCCTTCGACGAGGATTTCCGCTACGTCGCCACCGACGCCGAGCGTGCCGCGATCACCCGCGGCTCGAGCTGGACCGAGGCGCAGCTGCTGCTGTCGGTCGGCGCAGGCCTGATCAAGAAGGTCACCGACACCGTCACCACGATCCAGGAACCCAACGTCGTCGGCCGCAAGGTCACGCTCATCGCCGACGGCGACATCGGCGCCTATGGTCCGGACCTGGTGATCGACACCACCGCCGGCATCGACACCCTGAGCAAGGCCGAGCGCGCCGCGCTGGCCGCGGCCGAACGCGGCGACGCCCAGGTCGACGACCCGGACAACCCGCGCATCGTCACCCTGCGCCAGCCGCAGGCGGTGAACCTCGCGGTCGCGCCCGACGGCGCGCTGAGCGCGCGGGCGGGCGGCCATGTCCTGATCGGCACCGAGCAGGACCTGCGCATCGACCGCATCGTCGCCGGCGGGGAGACGCGGATCAAGGTGGCGGGCGGCCTCAGCGGTCTCGCCAGCGCGACCGACGCGGTCAACGTGAAGAGCGGCGGCCGCCTCATCCTGGAGGCCGCCAGCGCCGGCATCGGCGGAACGCTGGACCCCGACGGGCTGTTCCTGACCCCGTTCGGCATCCAGCTCACCTCGCCCGACGCCGGCCTGATCCTGCGCGCCGGTGGGCACGCCTGGGTCGCGGCCGAGTCGGGCCTCTTCGTCGACACGGTGTTCGCGCTCGGCGACGTACGCCTCGACGCCAGCGGCGCCATCCTCGACTTCCAGCTCACCGAGGCGCCCCTGGCGCCCGAGCTCAATCTGCTCGCGCGCAATGTGGCGCTGGCTTCGCGCACGGGGGCGATCGGCTCGTCCGTCAATCCGTTCGATGTCGCGGTCTCGCACGAGGACGGGCGCATCTCCGCCAGCACCGCTCGCTTCGGCGAAGGTGCGCACCTGAACGGGCCGATGGGCGAGTTCTTCAACATCGCCAATGTCACGTCGGGCGACGCCGTCGCGCTGTCCTCGGCCACCTTCATGTTCATCGACGGCCGCGTCACCGGGCCGGGCCCGATCAGCCTGGTGTCCGGCGCCAGCATGGTGCTGACCCCGTTCGCCGACATCCACGCCACCACCCTCGGCGTGTTCCTGCAGGCTTCCGACCTGCTGATGCAGGAATCGGCGGACGGCGCAGATGCGGCGCGCATCCAGGTCGACGTCGGCACCATCGACCTGCGCACCGTGGGCCACCAGGCTGCACCCGACGCGCCCCGCAGCGGTGGCGACGCGGTCATCACCGGCATCTTCACCGGCAACCCGACCGAGAGCGCGATCCTCATCGACGCCTTCGGCAGCGTGCTCGACGGTGGCGACAAGCGCCTCGACATCATCGCTCGCACCGCCCCCGCCGCCACCCTGACGATCCGTGCCGGCGGCCAGATCGGCGGCAACCCGCTCGAGATCGACGTGCTCCACTTCAACGCCGACTCCGGCGGCCTCATCCACCTCGACTCGCCGGGTTCGCTGGCCATGGGTGACGTACGCGCCGAACGCGAGATCGACATCCGCGCCGCCGGCTCGATCAGTGCGGACTCCGTCACCAGCGTGACCGAGGACGTACGGCTCGCGGCCGATGGCGGCGACCTGCGCGTCGGCGCCATCGCGGGACGCGACGTCGAACTCGGCGTTCAGGGTGGCAATGCGGAGATCGGCTCGATCGACGCGCGCGACCTCGGGCTCCGGGTGGAGAACGGCGACGCTCGCATCGGTTCGATCGACGCCCGCGACGTCGACCTCGGCGCGCGCGATCGCCTCGACATCGATCGTCTCGACGCCGGCCGCAGCCTGCGACTGGGCGGCAACGACATCGTCGCCCGGGTCTTCGCCAGCGGTGGCGCGCCGATCGTCGGCTCCATCGGGGGCTATGGCGGCGGGATGGCCTCGGTCGCGGACCTGACGCTGAGCGGCCCGGGCGGATTCCAGTTCGACGACATCGCCGCTCGAACCGGCCGGCTCGACCTGCCCCTCGGCACCCTGCAGGTCGATCGCTTCCAGGTCGGCGAGCGCATGGTCGTCACCAATCCGCAAACTCGGCTGCTGATCGACCAGCACAACTTCCGCCTGCAGGGCTACGACGTGCAGCTCTACTCCGGCGGGGCCCCCTTCGCCCTGGCGCTCGATCGCAACCTGATCGCCACCGACAGCTTCGTCATCGACCGTCGCGCCTCGCACGAGGTGCGCGGACCCGATGGCCCGCTGGCGAGCGTGGTCGAGTACACCGAGCGCGTGCTCGCCGACATCCATCTCGCCCCGCCGGCTGCCGGAGCGCCCCGCGAGGACGGGGAAGAGAGCCTGGTCCGCATCGCCCCCACCCCCGTCGCGCTCGGAACGGAGGGACAATGAGGCCGAAACGACCAATCCCCTCCAGTGGAGAGCCCGCAATCGTGAAACCCATGCTGATCCTGGCTGCAGCGCTCTCGGCGGCCCCCGCCCTGGCCCAGACCCTGCCCTCGGCGGCGAATCCCGGCGCGTTGCAGCAGCGCCGGATCGACGAGGAGGAGCGCCGCCGCCAGCTCGAACAGCTCGAGCGCCGCGAGATCACCGATCCGGTCCGGCGCGAAGCCGCACCGCCGCCGGCTGCCCCCCCGGCAGGCGAGGCGGTGCGCTTCACGGTGCGGGAGATCCGCTTCACCGAGTCGGCCATCCTGCCCGCCGAGGCGCTCGCCGAGCTCGCCGGGCCCTACACCGGGCGCGAGGTGAGCCTCGCCGAGCTGCGCGAGCTCGCCGCGCGCATCGACGCGGCCTACCGCGAACGGCGCGTGGTCACCGCGCGCGCGGTGATCCCGCCGCAGGACGTCTCCGACGGTGTCGTCGACATCCGCCTGGTGGAAGGCCGCGTGGGCGAGATCGCGGTAGAGGGCAACGCCAGCACCGACGCGGAATTCATCACCCGGCGCATCGGCCTCGTCCCCGGCGAGCTGGTCGACCTGCCGGTGCTGGAGCAGGACCTGCGCCGCTTCAACCGCACCCAGGACGCGCAGCTGCGCGCGGACCTGGCGGCGGGGCAGCGCTTCGGCACCTCGGACCTCAGGATCCTGGTCGAGGAGCCGCCGCGCCACAGCCTGCGCCTGAGCCTCGACAACGGCGGCAGCGAGGGCTCGGGCGAGTGGCGCACCGGCCTGCAATACACCAACCGCAGCCTGCTCGGCTTCCGCGACGAGCTGAGCCTGGGCGTGGTCGGCGCGAAGGGGCAGGAGAGCTACTCGGCAGGCTACAGCTTCCCGGTGAACCGCAGCGGCGGCCGCCTCAGCCTGGCGGCGTACAAGGACCACGTCGAGATCGTCGAGGGCCCGCTGCGCGACCTCGACATCAGCGGCCGCTCCACCGGCACCATCGTCGCGCTGCGCCAACCGGTGCATCTGGGCGAACGCTCGCGCACCGACCTGGTGCTGGGCAGCAAACGGCGCGAGACGCGCAACTGGATCAGCAGCGTACCGCTGCAGGAGACGCAGACGGTGGACGGCCACCTCGGCGTGGAGCACCAGGCGGCCGACGACCACGGCTACTGGCTCGCCACCTACACCCTCACCGGCGGTCGCGCCAAGGGCTTCGAGCGCAGCAACTACACGCTCGGGCGCGCCTTCGTGCGCCGCGTCCACGCCCTGGCCCCGGGCTGGTCGGCGCAGGCCGGCCTCAACTACCAGCACAGCGGCCACAGCCCGCTGCCGAGCGGCGAGCAGCTGCAGATCGGCGGCGAGTACAGCGTGCGCGGCTACCCGGTGGGCGTATGGTCGGGCGACCGCGGCTTCATCGCCAACCTGGAACTGCATCACCCGCTCGGCGAGCTCGCCGCGAGCGAAGGCCTGCCCGGCGTGCGCGCCACCGGCTTCTTCTTCGCCGACCACGGCCGCGTCACCCCCGACCGCGCACCCAACTCGCTCGAACCGAACCACCGCCAGCTCGGCAGCGCGGGCTGGGGCGTGCGCGCCGCGCTCGGCGAGCGGGTGGACGCCCGCCTCACCTTCGCCCGCGCCTTCAACCGCCTGCCCGACGAGGACCGGCGCTACGAGGTGCATTTCATGCTGGTGGCGGAGTTCATGTAGTCCACCCGCATCCGTGCCTTCCGTCGCTCCTGCAGGGCCCCGCCATGCTTCCCGAGACTCCGATGGGAGCGCCGCAAGTCGCGATCGCGGCGTACGGACAGGTCGGTGCATGTTCCATGCGCCGCATCGCGACTTGCGTCGCTCCCACAAAAACCATCGGGGCCGCATCGCGACTTGCGGCGCTCCCACAAAAACCATCGGGGCCGCGTCGCGACTTGCGTCGCTCCTACGAAAACCATCGGGTAGGGCGTGGCATGATCGGGGGGTCAGATCTCATCCACCCCGCCCCCGATGCAACTTCACCTGATCCGCCACCCCCGCCCGGCCGTCGAGCCGGGAATCTGCTACGGCCAGACCGACCTCGGCCTGGCCGAATCGCCCGCCGCGGTGGCCGAGCGCCTGCGCCCGCTGCTGCCCGAATCCTTCGCACTGCATGCCAGCCCGCTCGCGCGCGCGCGCCTGCTTGCCGAGTCGCTGGGTAGGCCGCGCCTCGACGAAAGGCTCAAGGAGATCCACTTCGGCGACTGGGAGGGGCGCAGCTTCACCGACATCGGCAGCGCCATCGACGATTGGGCGGCCGACCCGCTGGGTTTTCGGCCGCCGGGCGGAGAGTCCCCGCGCGAGATGGCGACGCGCGTGCTGCAGTGGCTGGCGGAACACGGGCTCACCCCTCGAACGCCCGATGCGGCGGGAATCAGGGCCAGCCCCCCATTGCCAGACGCGCTGGTCGTCGTGGCCCACGGCGGGCCGCTGCGGGCGATTGCCGGGCACTTGCTGGGCATGCCGCCCGAACGCTGGATCGGGTTGGACTTCGGCTGCGGGCAGGTGACGCGGATCGACGTGGAAGACTGGGGAACGGTGCTGAGGTGGTTCAATCGCTGAGGCCGCACCCGAGGCGTACAAATCTGCAGTTCGACTTTGGATCTGCAAGCCGCTTGGGCTACACGTGAACGCAATGGCCGATCACATCCGCTTCCCACAATGGACTGCGGTCAAAGCCTGAAACCGATCACCGGCATCTGCTCCGACATGACCATCCTCTGGCTCGTCACCGACAACAAGCCCGGCCACCGCAGCCAGCTGCAGGGCCTGGCGCAGGCGCTGGCCGCACGAACCCCGGTCGACACGCACTGGATCGACGCCCCATCCGGGCGTGCGGCGCTCTGGCAGTGGGTCGGCGGCCGCTTCCCGCCCGGCGCCGGCCTGCCCGATCCGGACCTCATCCTCGTCGCCGGCCATCGCACCCACCTCGCGGGCCTGGCGGCGCGGCGCGCGCGTGGCGGCAAGCTGGTCGCGCTGATGCGCCCGAGCCTGCCGCTGGCCTGGTTCGACCTGTGCGTGATCCCGCAGCACGACGCCCCGCCCGCGCGCGCCAACGTCATCGCCACCCGCGGCGTGCTCAACACCGCGCGCCCGAGCGCCGAGCGCGCGGCCGACCGCGGCCTCTTCCTGATCGGCGGGCCGTCGAAGCACCACGGCTGGGACAGCGCCGGCCTGCTCGCCCAGCTCGACGCCATCCTCACCGCCACGCCGGGCATGCGCTGGACGCTGACCACCTCGCGACGCACGCCCGCCGAGACCGAGTCCGCCCTGCTCGCCCTGCGCGAACGCGGCGTGGACGTGCGCCCGGTGCGCGACACCCCGCCCGGCTGGGCGATGGAGCAGGTCGCGCGCAGCGCGCAGGCCTGGGTATCGGAAGACAGCGTGTCGATGGTGTACGAGAGCCTCACCGCCGGCGCCGCCACCGGCCTGCTCGCCGTGCCGCGCCTGGGCGAGACGCGCATCGCCGCAGGCGTGGCCGCGCTGCAGCGCGAAGGCTTCGTCACCCCATTCGTCGATTGGCAGCGCACCGGTCGCCTGACGACGCCCCCCGAAACCCTGGCCGAGGCCGACCGGGTGGCGGAAGCGGTGCTGGCGAGGTTCGGGAGGTAAGGGCAGACCCCCGCGACGGCGACACACGCAGACGCAACGCTTCTCGTAGGAGCGACGCAAGTCGCGATCCCGCCGGCGGCGCAAGCGATGCGCGAGGGCGGAGGCGCCGCGATCGCGACTTGCGTCGCTCCTGCACGCCACCGCCCGCCCGCTCCCGACCTACAATACCGCCATCCTCCCAACCGGATCGGAGCACCGCCATGGGCCTCGCACCGCGCAAGGAAAAGCGCTGCACCTACGCCGACTACCTGCAGTGGCCGGAGGACACCCGCTACGAGCTGATCGACGGCGAGGCCTTCCTGATGTCACCGGCGCCGCTGGTCGAGCACCAGGAGGTCGCGGGCGAGGTTTATCGCCAGCTCGCCAATCAGCTCGACGGCAAGCCTTGCCGCCCCTTCATCGCCCCGGTCGACGTCCGCCTGCCGCGCAAGGACGAGACCGACGCCGCCATCGACACCGTCGTTCAACCCGACGTGCTGGTCGTGTGCGACCCATCGAAGATCGACCGCCGTGGTGTGCGCGGCGCGCCCGACTGGCTGCTCGAGGTGCTCTCCCCCAGCACCGCCGCCCATGACCAGATCGCCAAGCGCCGCACCTACGAGCGTGCCGGCGTGCGCGAATACTGGCTGGTGCACCCGGGCGACCGCACCCTCACCGTCTATGTGCTCGACAACGGCCAGTACGGTCGCCCGGAGATCTACGAACTGAAGGACGCGACCCCCGTCGGCGTGCTGCCCGGCGTGTCGATCGCATGGGATGCGCTGGTCGAGCGCCTGCCGAAGCCGGAGTACTGATCTCGCAGCGAAACCGGCATCTCCGGACACCCAGCGCGGGGCCCGCGCCGCGCACCGGGAGCGACCGGCCAGGGCGATGTGGGTAAAATCCGTGCATGTCCGCCCTTTTTCCCAGCCGCGCGCAACTCCGTGGCGCGCCGATCCAGGCTGCTCGATGAAACCCCTCAAGGTCCTGCAACTGCTCCCCGCGCTCGACAGCGGCGGGGTCGAGCGCGGCACGCTGGAGATCGCGCGCGCGCTGGTCGCGGCCGGGCACGAGTCGGTGGTGCTGTCCAAGGGCGGACGCCTGGTCGCGCAGCTGCAGGCCGAAGGCTCGCGCCACATCGCGCGCGACCTCGGGCGCAAGTCGCCGACCACCTTCCTGCACTACCGCGCGTTGCGCAAGCTCTTCGAGGCCGAGCGCTTCGACATCGTCCATGCCCGCTCGCGCCTGCCCGCCTGGGTGGTGTGGCTGGCCTGGCGCGGCATGCCGGCCGACGCCCGCCCACACTTCGTCACCACGGTGCACGGCATGCACTCGGTCAGCCGCTACAGCGCCATCATGTGCGCGGGCGAGCGCGTGATCGCAGTCAGCGACACGGTGCGCGACTACCTCCGCAGCCACTACCCGCCGACACGCTGGCCGCATCTGGCGGACGAGCACATCACGGTGATCCCGCGCGGCATCGACCCGGCGGAGTTTCCGCGCGACTATCCGCCGTCGGACGAATGGCTGGCGCGCTTTCATGCCGAATTCCCGCAGATCGGCCAGCGCAAGGTGCTGACGCTGCCCGGGCGGCTGACGCGCCTGAAGGGTCATCACGACTTCATCACCCTGGTCGCCAGGCTGGTCGCCGAGGGTGTCGACGTGATCGGGCTGGTCGTCGGCGGCGAAGACCCCAAGCGGCCGGGCTACGCGAAGGAGATCCGCGCACGCGTGCAGGCGGAAGGCCTCGCCGGGCGCATCCTCTTCACCGGCCACCGCAGCGACGTGCGCGAGATCTATTCGGTTTCGGATTGCGTGCTGAGCTTGTCGAGCACGCCGGAATCCTTCGGGCGCACGGTGCTCGAGCCGCTGGCGATGGGGCGGCCGGTGGTGGGGTACGCGCATGGCGGGGTGGCGGAGATCCTCGCGGAACTGTTCCCGCATGGGGCGGTGGGGAAGGGGGACGTCGCCGCCGCTACCGTGCGGGCGGCAGACGTGATCGCCGGACGGACCCCGGTGGTGGAGCACAACAGCCGCTTCCTGCTCGCGAACATGCAGGCGCAGACGCTGAAGCTGTACGGGAGCCTCGCATGACCGAGTGGCTCGCCCTCTCCGCGGCGCTCGCCGCCGGCTGGTTCTCCAACCGCTACGCCTGGTGGCGCAAGCCGGTCGATCTGCGCCATCCGCGCGTGCTGATGTACCACATGGTCAGCCCGCACCGCCCGGGCGCGAAGTTCAACGGCCTGCGCGTCCCCCCCGAACGCTTCGAGGCCCAGCTCGACTGGCTGAAGCGCAAGGGCTGGACATTTTTCACCGTCGGCGAGCTGTGGGCGCAGTGGGACGAGCTGCCCGAGAAGAGTGTCGCGATCACCTTCGACGACGGCTACGCCGACAACCTGCATAACGCCCTGCCCTTGCTGGACAAGTACGACGCCAAGGCAACGATCTACATCGTCGTCGACCGCCACGACCGCGACTGGTCCACCGCCAAGAAGGCGCACCACAACACCGGCGAGCTCGCGCGCGAACCCAAGCTGAGCGACGACGAGCTGCAGCGCCTGGTCGCGAGCGGCCGCATCGAGATCGGCTCGCACACGCTCACCCACATCAACATGGGCACCACTTCGGCGGCAGACAAGCGCCACGAGCTGGCCGAGTCCCGCCGCCTGCTGCAGGCGCAGACCGGCCAGGCGGTGGCGAGCTTCGCCTATCCGTTCGGGATCTACGGCGAGGAAGACGTCGCGCTGGCGCGCGCGGCCGGCTACACGACGGCGGTGACGACCATCGACGGCATCGACGCACGCACCCCGCGCCCCGATCCGCTGCAGCTCAAGCGCATCAAGATCAGTGGCAAGGACAAGCTGCTCGCGTTCGCGCTGCGCATGCGCGGCGGGAAACGGGGGTGGAAGAAGTGAGGCCGCTCGCCATCTGGCTGCTCAGCGACGGGGCCCCCGGGCACCTCAGCCAGAGCCGCGGCGTCGTCGATGCGCTCGCCACCCGGCGGATGGTGGAAACGCGCACCATCGAGCTGAAGATCCGCAGCCCTTTCTGGAAGCGCCTGGGCCGCCTGCTGCTGCCGCGCATCCGCGACACCGACACGTGGCTGCGGCGGATCTACGGCCTCACCCCACCCGCCGGCCAGCCCGCGCTGATCGTCTCGTCCGGCGCCAACACCCTGCTCGCCAACGCCCTGCTCGCGCGCCGGCACGGCGTGCCCAACGTGTATAGCGGCACCCTCAAGGGCTACGACCCGGCCGCCTTCGCCGGCGTGTTCACCGTGGTGCCGCTCGGTGTCGCGTGCAATCACGTGCTGCCCCTGCCGCCGGTGCCGGGCGAGCTCGCCCGTCCGCTGCCTCCCCCGACCGGCGAACCACGGATCGCGGTACTCGTCGGCGGCGATGGCGCTGGCTATGTCTTCAAGGAAGCCGACTGGCGCGCCTTCGGCGCCGGCCTCGCCGCGCTCGCCCGCCGCGACGGCGCCCGCCTGCTGCTCACCACGTCCCGCCGTACCGGCGCTGTCGCCGAAGCCTGGCTGCGCGAAAGCATCCCCGTCGAACTGATCGCCGACGCCGTGTGGTGGTCGCAGGCGCCGCGCAAGGTCATGCGCGATTTCCTCGGCGCGGCAAGCGCGATCGTCGTCACCGAGGACAGCCTCAGCATGGTGGCCGAGAGCCTCTACTCCGGCCGGCCGGTGGTCTCGGTCTCGCCCGTGGTCGCCCAGCCCAACGCCAACGATGGCGCCGCGCTGCAGGCTTATGCAGAGCGCGGCCTGCTGGTGCGCCAGCCGCTCGCGGGCCTCGCCGACATCGCATTCCCCGACTGCAGCACGCCCGTGCCCGACGTGCAGGCCGAGATCGCCGGCGTCGTCCTCGCGCTGCTGGAGCCGACAACACCATGAAGAAGGTGCTGATCTGGGGCCGCTACGGCAACTACGGGCCCGACTACCCGCGCAACCGCGTCATCGAGTCGGTGCTGCGCAGCCTCGGCTGCGAGGTGAGCCGCTTCCTGCCCGCGCTGTCGGCCACCGCCGACCTCGAGTACGCCCTGCGGAACCTCCTGGAGCGCAGCCACCGCCCCGACCTCGTCTGGGTGCCGTGCTTCCGCCAGCGCGACCTCGCCGCCGCCGCGCGCTACGCCCGCCGCCAGCGCGTGCCGCTGGTCTTCGACCCGCTGATCAGCGCCTACGACAAGCAGGTGAACGAAAAGCACAAGTTCGCCGCGGACAGCGCAAAGGCGCGCAAGCTGCTGGAGTGGGAATCGCGCCTCTTCCAGCTGCCCGACTGGCTGATCGCCGACACCGAGGGCCACGCCGACTACTTCCACGCCACCCACGGCGTGGCGCGCGCGCGCATCCGCGTGATCCCGGTCGGCGCCGAGGAGTCGCTGTTCACCCCGCAGCCCTGGCCGCACAAGCCCGCCGATGCGCCGCTGGAACTCGCCTTCTTCGGCACCTTCATCGGCCTGCAGGGGGTGGATGTGCTGGCGCAGGCCATCCTGCACTACGACGGCCCGCCCACCCACTGGCGCCTGATCGGCGAAGGGCCGATGAAGGCGGAGTGCGAACGTCTCCTCGCGCCGCTTGCCGGCGCCACCGGCCCCAGCCGCGTCAGCTTCGAAGGCTGGGGCCCGCTGCCCGAGCTCCCCGGCCGGCTCGCCAGCGCCGACGCCATCCTCGGCATCTTCGGCACCAGCGACAAGGCGCTGCGGGTGATTCCGAACAAGGTGTATCAGGGGCTGGCGATCGGGCGGGCGGTGCTCACCGCGGCAACGCCGGCCTTCACGCCCGAACTGCGGGCGGACGAAAATAACGGGCTGCTCTGGGCAATACCGGGAAACCCGGATAGCATTCGCACCGCGGTGGAGCGCCTGCACCAACGTCGCAGCGAAACGCGGGCGATCGGTGCCGCGGCGCGCAGCACCTACGAACAGCACTTCTCCAACCGGGTCATCCGCGACGTGCTGAGCATCCTGCTCACCGCGGACACCCGGCCCACCGCACGATGAAACCGCTCATTTCCGTCGTCATCGCCAACTACAACTACGGCCGCTACCTGGCAGAGACACTCGAATCCGTCCTCGCCCAGACCTATGCGCCGGTCGAGATCGTCTTCATCGACGACGGCTCCACCGACGACAGCCTGGAGATCGCGCGGAGCTACCCGATCACGGTGCTCGCACAGCAGAACCAGGGCGTGTCGGCCGCACGCAACAACGCCGCCCAATATGCGCACGGCGAATACGTGCTTTTCCTCGACTCCGACGACCTGCTCTACCCCGACTCGCTCGAAGTCCTGCAGCGGCGGCTCGAAGCAGAAGGACCACGGGCAGGTTTCGCCTACGGCCAGTTGCAGTACTTCGGGGAGAAGAACACCGTCTTCGCCTCGCGGCCCTTCGATCCGAAAACGCTGAGCCGGGAGAACTACATCCAGACCAGCGCGCTGATCCGCCTGGACGCGTTTCGCAGCGTCGGCGGCTTCGACCGCGGCTTCGAACTGCGCGAGGACTGGGAACTCTTCGTCCGCCTGTGGCACGCCGGCTGGACAGGCGCCCATCTCGCCCGTCCGGTGATCAAGTACCGCAAGCATCGCCCCAAGGCGCAAGTACGCGCGCAAGGCAAGTTCCGCAAGCGTCTTTCCGACGCCAAGCTCATCACACTCTATCCACGTTTCTTCTGGCGCAAGTTCGCGACGCATCCGCTGCGCTATCTCCTTTACCGAATGCGCTGGAAAGTCCCTGGTCTGGTCGGCCATTACGGCCCAACCGGCGCAGCCACGCTGATCCAGTCTGCAGATCGACCGCTCTCCTGAATGTCCTCGTCCCCCTTCGCAGACCACGACGCCGGCAGCCCGCTCGAGCGCACTCTCCACACGGTGAACTCGGCACTGGTGTTCTGGTTCTTCGCGTTCCTGATCACGGGGCCGAAGAACTCCCACGCGACGACCGCCCTGCTGGCCTTGAGCCTGGTGACCCTTCCGGCGACGGTTCGCGTCGCCCCCAGGGTCTGGGCCCACGCAGCGCCCTGGCTGATCGGCCTGGGAGCATACTGTTCGTATCAGATCGCCTACCGATTGATCGACGGTGGGCTCGAGGCTCGCATCGACCCTCCTGCACGCTACCTCGGTGCAATCCCGATCCTCTTCTACCTCGCGCGCTACGGTTTCAACATCAAGGCACTGTGGGCGGGGATGGCCGTTGGCAGTCTCATCGGTGGCGTGGCGGGCGCGCAGGAAGTGTGGATCGAGGGGGCACAACGCGCAGGAGCAGGAATCCACCCGATTGCATACGGCAGCATCCTGGCGCTGCTGTCGATGATCCTGCTGTACGGCGCCACGATTTTCCGCGAAACCACCTGGCGTATCTTTCTCTCGGCTGCATTCGCCGTCGGGCTGACGGGGGTGCTGCTATCCGGCACACGTGGGCTCTACCCGGCGTTGGCGGTCTGCATGGCGTTCATCGGCTATCGCGCATTGAGGCAGGAAGGCGTTTCTAGCAGAGCCCTGATGCTCACCGTGGCAGGCATCCTGGCGATGTTGACCGTGGCTGTATTCTGGATTCCCTCCATACAGCAGCGCTTTGAGGAAACCCGCGAGGAATACGTGCAGATCCGCACGGGGAACCTCAACTCCTCGTCCGGTCATCGTCTGCAAATGTGGCATACCGGCCTGCACCTAATCTCGGAGTACCCACTCTTCGGACTCGGCCCAGACGCAGGCAAGCGACAAGCACTGGCGAGGGGTTTCATGGTGGAACAGCATTATGACCTCTCGGTCCTTACCACCTACGACCACCTCCACAACCAGTACATCAACGAAACCACCAGGTTTGGCCTGGTCGGACTGGCCGCGCTCTTAGGACTCCTGTATGGGGCGATCGGGCGGACGACCGACCCGCTGCGCGGCACAATCGCAATCGCGCTGGCAATCATCCTGATCGAGGGGCTGACCGAGACGGTACTCAATCATCACCGCCTGATGATGACCTTCGTGATCCTCGTGACCGTGCTGCGTGCTCGGCTCGCCACCGAAACCATCGGTGCCCGGAATCTCACTCTCTCCGGTCAGGCCAGCCTTTCGGCATTCGATGGTGCAGAAGGCCGAATACCGGGCGATAGTAGACCGCATCCATGATCTGCCGCTGCCACTTCTCCACCCGAGCCTTCAGGCTCTTGGACCGTCCCGACGCGGTCTCCACCCGTCGCCGGTCGTATTCCAGTTGCGAAGGCGCCGTGTCCAGATACCCGATACAGAACGGATCCAGTCCACACAGCTCGATAGAACCGAGACGTCGGTAAGCCACCCAATCGTCGGCCGAAAGCCACGCCGGCGAATTGATCCTCCGCATCGCGTCCGCCGCGGCGCGGTTAACGAGATAACCATAGCCTTCCCACGCCCGTCGGACCTTGACCAGCCGATAGCCCGCGGCAAACGGCACCGCGCCCCGGGCAAGGAAAGCCCGGATCGGCGTCATCAGGAGCAGGCGTGGCTCGGCACACTCCAGCCAAGCACTCATCCGCGCGCTGGCGAGCAGATCCGCCGCGTCCGGCAGCAAAACCGCATCGTCCTCCAGAATCAAGGCGAAATCGTGCCGACTGCCCAGAAACTCCTCGTACGCGCGCACGTGGCTCATCGCGCACCCCAACTCACCCGGAGTCAGGACCCGCCCATAGCGCTCCACGGAGCGTGCATCGTCCGCCACCAAGGCACGCTCATCCTCCGACAATCGGCTGCCACGCACCGCCTCGACGACGTTCGCGTCGAGGCCCAGCGCGATCAGATGGGCAAGTACCCGCTGCCGACGCTCGACGGCCTCGGGCAAGTTGATGACGAAGATGCCGAAACTCAATCGTGGTCTCCTGCCGAGTGTGCTACCCCAAAGTGCTTCACTGTAAGCCTCTCGCTTTAAATATCCACGATGCGCGCTCCGGCCGCCGAGCTACCAGTCCGCGCTGGCGAGCCGACTGAGAATGGTCACCGCTGCGGGTCGCTCTGAGCGGCGGACTGGTCACATTGCGATGAAGATCGGCGGGCCATTCATTATCGCGCGCCCCCCTGACGTGCATCCGCGACCAAGCGGCGCAGGCTGCGATCCAGCAGTTCCGCGATGGCC
>Ga0209573_1001531_pt1 | contig 35050 bp, 27 predicted proteins | sample TNRBio252014_DNA_FD_185870 | JGI IMG/M metagenome (GOLD analysis project Ga0209573, IMG submission 185870) | Wastewater treatment Type I Accumulibacter community from EBPR Bioreactor in Madison, WI, USA - TNR Reactor_6/25/2014_ DNA (SPAdes)... | ecosystem: Engineered > Bioreactor > EBPR >...
TCGCCATGTCGCCCGCCGCCGCCGTCTCCGGCTGGTATTTCGCCCACCCCGAAGCCCGCTACTTCGGCGTCGGCCGCATCCACCGCGACCAAGTGGAAGATTACGCCCGGCGCAAGGGCATCAGCGTCGCCGAGTGCGAACGCTGGCTGGCCCCGAACTTGGCGTACGATCCGGAGCGGGGGGAGGGGTGAAGGCGGCGGTCTCGGCGGCAGGATTTCCCGGCGCCGTGAGCACGGTGCGATAAAGGGAGCCTTCAGGGCGAGCGGATGGAGTTGGACGGCCAACCCCATCCCGTCACGAAGAGCGAACTTAAGCGAACAGAATGTCCGACAGGTCGTGGATGACGACGTTGCGCAGCACGATGAGATCGCCATCGCCGAACAGCGTCAGCACCGTGTTGCCGCCTGCGACGCGCCAGCCGGTCACGTCGGCGGCCCCATGCTCGAGTTGGATGGCGTCCCCCTCCGCCACGCCGAAGTTGGTGATCACATCGCGTTCGACGACCCCGTTGATCAATTCTCCGCCTGGCACGAGAGCGGGTTCATACGCGAAGGTATCGATGCCATCGCTTCCTGTCATGGTGTCGTTCCCGGCGCCCCCATAAATGAGATTGCCGTCAACATAAAACACGCTGGCCTCGCCGTTGCCACCGCTCACGATGATCTTGTCGTTGCCATCACCTCCCAATACGAAACTGCGGCTATTGATGCTGTTGGTCACCGACATCACCATCAGATCGTTGCCTGCGCCGCCTTCGGCATACATTTCGCCGTAGATGCTGTTCGACAGGGAGATGAACATGCGATCGTTGCCGACTCCTCCGTAGACCGACCCACTTCCCCCAATGCTACCGGAAACGGATACCTGGATCGTGTCGTTGCCATCGTTCCCTTCGATATAAAAACCAAGGGAGGAGCTAAAAAACCCGTACTGATCGTACGACGCCTGCAGCTGTTCGGCCGATGCATTGGCAGTGACCGAAGCTTCTATCCAGTCGTTACCGTCTCCGCCGTGCACCTCGCCGAATTGACCCAACCGGAACGGGGCGTCGGACGTGAAGTTGAGCGTTGTTTCGATTACGATGCGGTCGTTTCCATTGCCTCCGTCAAAAACGCTGGAAAAGTCTCCGTACGGGACAGGGGTAGAACCGAGTGTGATTGTCGTTTCCATCCTGAGCGTGTCGTTCCCGTCACCGCCATCGAGATTGTGATGAATCGTAGCGAGATCCGAGAGGGTTTCGCTCGTCAGGGTCATCGTGTCGACCACGGTCAGCCTGTCGTCGCCATCGCCGCCGGTGATGGTATCGACGATCGTGGCCGAACCATTGGCGTCCGAGACGATCTCCGAAGAAGAAAAGATCGTGTCGTTACCATCGCCGCCGTCGATTTGCTTCTCAATGTAGGCCGACGCGACGTCAACGCTGGTGAGATGGATCGAGGCAATGCTGCGGATGAGGTCGTAGCCGGATCCGCCGGAAACACTCTCCTTAATCTTCCCGGCTTCTGCGGAAAAAAGAGTCTGGTCCAGGGAATCGGTTACGAGGCGCGACGTGAGGAGAATTCTGTCGTCGCCGCTGCCGCCGTCGATGTTAAAATTCCAGATCAAGGCATTCGTTGACTGCCCGCCGTTCTGGACGGAAAGCTGGGAGAGCGCCCGAATGAGGTCGTCGCCATCACCCGCATAGGCCGTGTGGATGATATCTGCCGAGCCGCGGGTCGTCTGCAGGCCGGTTTCGGTGAAAAGCAGCGAGTCGTCTCCCAGGCCACCATCCCAATTTTCGTTAATCCGGAGACGCTGCGGCTCGCCGGAGGTCAATGCGCTGACCTGTGCGCGCAGCATATCGTTTCCTGACCCGCCATAGAGTCCCGACGCGGTGTTGGTCGTGAACAACCGGTCGTCGCCGGCAAGCCCGACGAGCACGTCGTTGATGTCGCCCTCGACGCCGGTGAGGGTGTCGTTGCCCGCGGTCCCGTAAATCGTTGCCATGATGATGCTCCCTATGCCCAAACGTCTCTTGTCCATCCCGCCGACGGGTTGCCCGCCGGCAGGCGGGGGAAGCATGATCACGGCGCCCGGGAAACTGGCATCATCCGAACGGTTGACGTGTGCGGAAATGCTGCGGCCGGAAAGGCGGCTGAAGGGGATCTTAACTTGGCTTCTCGCCGCTCCGGCTTGAGCAGGCGTAGCCCGGATGCAGCGATGCGCTGCATCCGGGCTACGATCTTGAAGGCTTTATGTGCTTCATCGCGCGATGCAGACGCCAAAGTTCCCGGGCGGGGCTCAGTTCGTCAGCAGCAGGCTGCCGATGGCGCACGCAAGTGCGAGGGTGATGGCGATCACGGCTGTTCAGTTCTCCCTTACGCTGACCGGTAAGCCAGGGCGTGATGAGGGTTGAGGGCATTGATGTAGAGTTCTCTGCTGACGTTTGTGGCGCCGTTGGCGCGCAGGATGTTGAGGGCGAAGCTGCGGAACCGGGCGAAGTGGCCGGGTTTGTTTCGAATGCGGCTGTGGTCTTCGAAGAAGCTGACGTCGCGGACGTAATGGCTGCGGTTCTCGATGCCCCAATGCCGGCGTCTCGACAACGGCGAACCGACGCTCGTGGCGACCACCGCTGACCCCCCCGACTCGGGCGGGGTGACGGCGGGAGGCGGGGTCGGCATCCTCTCCGCCGCCGGGCGATCTGGTCCGGGACGTCGGCGCTTCATGGGAGGCGGGTGGAGGCGGGGGTGACGACGGATGATGATGGCCGACGACGCGGTGCCCCCGCCCCGACGACGCGTGTCGTCATTTTCGATCCCGCGAAATCAAAGACTTATGGCGGGAATGACGAAAGATGACGACACGTTCGAAGATCGCCGTCGAACGTGCTCCGCGCCGCCGCCACCGGCTGTCGGCGCGCGCCGGCGAGACGCGCCCCCCTCACGTCAGCAGGAAGTGCGCGTGCGCGGCGGCGACGAGGCGGCCGGGGTCGCTCTGCCAGGCGGTGACGCGGACGTTGGCGACGGTGCGGCCCTGGCGGATCACCGTGCCGCGGGCGAAGGTGTCTTCGGCGCGGCAGGGGCGCAGGTAGTCGATCGAGACGTTGATCACCTTCGGCACCACGGCGACCTCGGTCTCCACCAGCAGGTGCATGATCGCCGAGTGCTCCAGCAGCGCGCCGACGACGCCGCCGTGGATGGCGCGGACGACGAAGTTGCCGATGTTGTGCTCGCGGAAGCGCAGCACCGTCAGCAGCCCGCCGTCGTCGCGCAGCAGCTCGATGCCGACGGTGCGGGCATACGGCACGAGGTCGTTGATCGCCGCGAGGTCGCCCTTCGCCCGCAGCTCGGCCACCGACTTCAGCACGGCTGGCCTCCTGCGTCCCGTGCGCCGGTTTCCCGGCCTTCCGCCGCCGCCGCGGCGCTGAAGCCGACACCGCCCAGCATGAACGTGCCGGTGCAGTGCGCGACGGCGTCCTCGGGGCTCGAGTGGAAGGCGATGCCGCGGACGAAGGCGACGCTGGCGGTCACCTTGTAGCACTCGGCGGTCGCCCGCAGCGTCTCGTCGGGCGTCGCCGGCCGCAGGTAGTCGATGCGCAGATCCAGCGTGGCCAGCGGCGTGCCGTCCGGCACCGAGGCCATCACCACCAGGCCGCACAGCGTGTCCAGCAGTGCTGTGACGACGCCGCTGTGGATCACCCGGGTGCGCGGATTGCCGATCAGCTTCTCGTCGTAGTCGAGGCTCATCATGCCGCTGCCGCGGCGCACCTCGTCCAGCCGCATGCCGAGCAGGCGGCAGTGCGGGATGTCGGCGAAGGCGGCGACGATGCGGGCGAGATCGGGACGCGGGGTGGGGCGGCTCACGGGCGTGACCGGGCGGTGGAGAGGGATCGACGATCGCTGTTCATATCAATAATACTGCCGGGCCGAAACAGTTGCGCGGCCGCGGGCGGCCGGTGGCGGGCGAGGAGGGGACGATGGGCGAGTGGATCCGGCTGCGGGCCGAGGATGGATGCGAGTTTTCCGCATGGCGGGCCGATCCGGCCGGGCCGCGGCGCGGCGGCGTGGTGGTGGTGCAGGAGATCTTCGGCGTCAACGCGCACATCCGCGACGTCTGCGATCGCTTCGCCGAGGCGGGGTATGCCGCGGTCGCGCCGGCGCTGTTCGACCGGCTGCGCGGCGGCGTCGAACTCGACTACGACGAGGCGGGCGTGGCCGCCGGCCGGGAGCTGGTGGGCGAACTCGGCTGGGACGCGCCGATGCTGGACATCCGCGCCGCGGCGCTGTCGCTGCGCGCCGACGGCCGGGTCGGCGTCGTCGGCTACTGCTGGGGCGGCTCGGTCGCCTGGCTGGCCTCCTGCCGGCTGGACGTCGGCTGCGTCGCCGCCTACTACGGCCGGCACATCGTCGAATTCCCGGACGAGCATCCCCGCTGCGGGGCTATCCTGCACTTCGGCGCCGAGGACCCGTTGATTCCCGCCGAGAACATCGAGAAGGTGCACGCCGCCAATCCAGACGTACCGCTGTTCCTCTACGCCGGCGCCGGCCACGGCTTCAACTGCGACCGCCGCGCCGACTACCGCGCCGAAGCGGCTGCCACCGCGCTGCAGCGCACGCTGGCGCTGTTCGCAGCCGAGTTGACGTAAGGCGGGCCGTTCGCCCGCCCCGCCCCGCCCCGCCCCGCCCGGCCCCGCCCGGCCTACAGCCGCTTGATCTCGATGTTGTACTTGCGGAGCGCGTAGCCGACCTGCCGGGGGGTGAGGCCGAGGAGGCGGGCGGCTTTGGCCTGCACCCAGCCGGACTTCTCCATCACCCGGACCAGCCGTTCGCGCTGCGGCAGGGCGCCGAGGTCGCCCAGGTCGTCGACGTCCTGCCAGTTGGCGAGGCCGTCCTCGATGTCGCTGTCCTCGCCCGCCGTGCCCGGCGCGGGTCCGCTCGAACATGGGCCACCCGACCCGCCGGCCCCGATCCCGGCCGGCGAGCTTCCGCCCACCGCGCCTGCGGAGCACGGTGCGGCTGCCGCGGCTGTCCCCGACATGCCGAACGCCGGCTGCGGCGCCATCATCATTCGATTGCAGCGATTGGTCTGGCAGGGAACGTCGATCTCGTCGATGGCCTCGCCCCGGGTCATCGTCGCCACCCGGTTGACGCAGTTCTCCAGCTCGCGGACGTTGCCGGGGAAGCTGCAGCCGGCGAGGATCGAAAGCGCGCGCTCGGTGAACCGCAGCTGCCGATCGTTGTCCTTGTTGAACGCGTCGAGGAAGTGCAGCGCCAGCAGCGGGATGTCTTCCTTGCGCTCGCGCAACGAGGGGATGAACACCGGCACGACGTTGATGCGGTAGTAGAGGTCGGCGCGGAAATCCCCCTTGGCGACCATCTCCTCCAGGTTGCGGTTGGTGGCGCACACCAGCCGCACGTCGACCTTGATCGTCTTGCTGCCGCCGACCCGCTCGAACTCGCGCTCCTGCAGCACGCGCAGCAGTTTCGCCTGGAAGGCGCCGGAGATATCGCCGATCTCGTCGAGGAACAGCGTGCCGCCGTCCGCCAGTTCGAACCGGCCCTTGCGATCCTGCGTCGCTCCGGTGAAGGAGCCCTTCTCGTGGCCGAACAACTCGGATTCCAGCAGCGAGTCCGGCAGGGCCGCGCAGTTGACCTTGATGAACGGCTTGTCCTTGCGTGTCGACAGCGCGTGCACGGCGTGCGCGATCATCTCCTTGCCGGTGCCGCTTTCGCCGCGCAGCAGCACCGTCGAGCGGGTCGGCGCCACCAGATGGATTTGCGCGAAGACTTCCTGCATCGGCCGGGAGTGGCCGACGATGTCGGCCGGGATGTGACCGCGTGCAGCCGGGGTGCGGGCCGGCGCGGCGCGGGAGGCCGCCGGCGCGATCCGGGGCGCAGTGTGCTGATGCAGCTTGACGGTCTGCGCGATCAGGTTGGCGACCATCGTCAAGAACCGGATGTCGTCGCCGAAGTTCACGTCATTGGCGTCGTTCCAGACCCGCGCGATCGCCAGGACGCCGAACGGCCGGCCGACGGTCTTGATCGGCACGCCTACGAAGGACACGCGCTCGTCGTCGATCGCGCCGGACGAGCCGATGTAGTCGGCCAGCAGCGGATGGTCGGCGACGTTCTCGGTGACGAACGGCATCTGGCCCGAAAGGATCCGGGAGGCGACCGCCGCCGGCAAATCCGCGGCACCGCTCTCGATCGCCGCCGGTGAGAGGCACGCCGCCGCGACGACCGAAAGCGTTCCGTCGGCGTCGACGATGGCGACCACGCCGCGGCGCATCTCCATGTACGACGACATCAGATTGAGGACCGCGCGCAGCGAACTCTCCAGGCTGGTCGTCGCCGTCAGGATTTTGCTGATCTCGTAGATGCTGACGAGCGAAAGCGCTGCGCTGCTGGTCCGTTCGCCGACGAAACTGCGTATCCTGGTCGACGGGGACTCGGAGGCGACGATGTTCATGACTCCTCGCGCGATGGGCGACGGGATTCCCACAGGTCCCGCGATGGCTGACGGAGCAGCAGCTTTCCAGAAACGCCGATACGACCGCCGAGGCCGACCGCGACCGGAAATGGTCGAGCGGCGGCCCCGCGAACACGGGACACGTACGAGATCATCGGCCTCCCGTTTCTTTCGAGCTCTGCTGCGGGAATTGGAGCAAAGATCGTGCCAGCGCGATGATGGCCGGTTTCCCCAAGTGATGCAAAGAGTTGGCCTTTTGCAGGCGAGCCTTTGTGCGCGGCGTCGTGCCGGTTTCCCGAGCACTCGCACAGGGACTGTCCAGAACAAGGGTAATGCCAGCTCGGGTGGATCGCCTGAGCATTCGCGCCTCGATTTACGATTTGTTTGCACTCTTCGCGCCTTAATCGTCAGGCGCCCCCGTCCCGGGCGCCTGACGAGAGCGCTCGACGATGCCCCGACGAGACAGTCTGCGCCGATCTTTCTGCGGCCGTGCGCGCCGGCGGGATGTCCATCGAGCGGCATTCTTCCTCCTCGCCTGGCTGTTCGCGTCGGCGCCGGCGGCGACCGCGGGTGGGGGCGAGGCGGAGCGGCCCAGCTTCTTCGCCAGCGTCGAGGTGCGGGCGAACAATCTCTCGGCGTTCCACAAGTGGCGCTCGGCGCTCGCGCGCGCGGAAGCCGAAGACGCCGCGTTCTCCGTGCACCAATCCCAGGGGGAAGGCTGCCCGCAGGTCGTGTCGCCCGCGTGCCGGTATGCCGGATGGTTGCAATTCCTCGACGGGTTGCAGGCGGCGGATCGCTGGCACCAACTGACGGCGGTGAACCGAGAGTTGAACCGCCGCCGGTACGTCACCGACCCCGTGAACTGGGGCGTCGAGGATTACTGGGAGAGCCCCGGCGAATTCCTCGCTCGCGACGGAGACTGCGAAGACTTCGCCATCGCCAAGTTTCTCTCCCTGCGGCGCCTCGGCTGGCCCGCGGGTTCGCTGCGACTGGCCGCGGTGCGCGACGTGCGGCTGAATGTCGGCCACGCGGTTCTGGTGGCATTCCTCGACGGGCATACCTGGATGCTCGACAACCAGATCGAGGAGGTCACCGACACCGAACGGGTGCGCGACTACCTGCCCGTCTTCTCGATCGACGAGCAGTCGTGGTGGCGGCACCGGCCCCGCGACGGCATCCGGGACGGCGAGAAGACGGCGAGCCTGCCGTCGGCACCTGCCCGCGCCGAATAAGTCCTGTCGCGCGAGCGTGGCGAGGGGGTCGGCCGTGCACCGGCGAAGCCGTCGACTGCCATCGCCGGATCTTTTCCCAAGGATAGAGACCTATCGACCCGATTTTCTCCTTGACGGCGACCTGCGCAACACTTGGCGGCGAGCCGGCGACCTCTGCATCGAACGACAACCGATGCGATCAATGCCCGAACTCCACAGTCGGGGGTTACTCGACACTTGACGGGAGTGTGGCGAAGCGGGTTCTATCGCGATAATCCAATGCCGGCTCCGGTTTACCGGGGAATCCACAATCACCGGCGTGGCATCGAACGTCCGGGAGGAAACCCTATGCATCTCACGCGAGTACTCGCTGCGGTTGCCTGTTGCGTCATCGCGACGGCAGCTTCGGCCGCCGATCCCATCGTCATCAAGTTCAGCCACGTGGTGGCGCCTGATACCCCGAAAGGGCAAGCAGCGGAAAAGTTCAAGGAACTCGCCGCCAATTACACCAACGGTCAGGCGAAGATCGAAATTTACCCGAACAGCCAGCTCTACAAGGATAAGGAGGAGCTGGAGTCGCTGCAGCTCGGCTCCGTACAGATGCTGGCGCCGTCGCTCGCCAAGTTCGGGCCGCTCGGCGCCAAGGAATTCGAGGCATACGACCTCCCGTGCCTGTTCCCCGACTACGCCGGACTGCACCGCATCACCCAAGGCCCGATCGGTAAGGGTATGCTGAACAGGCTGGAGTCCAAGGGGATCATCGGCCTGGCCTATTGGGACAACGGCTTCAAGATCTTCAGCGCCAACAAGCCGCTGAAAGCCGTCGCCGACTTCAAGGGCGTGAAGATGCGCGTCCAGTCCTCGAAGGTGCTGGAAGCACAGATGCGCGCGCTCGGCGCCATTCCGCAGGTGATGCCGTTCTCGGAAGTGTACCAGGGCCTGCAGACCGGCGTCGTCGACGGGACAGAGAACCCACCGTCGAACATGTATACGCAGAAGATGTTCGAGGTGCAGAAAAACGCCACGATCTCCGATCACGGCTACCTCGGCTACGCCGTCATCGTCAACAAGAAGTTCTGGGATGGATTGCCGGCAGACGTCCGGGCCGGGCTCGAAAAGGCGATGGTCGAAGCGACGGCCTACAACAACGACATCGCCAAGAAGGACAACGACGTCGCTCTCGAAGCGATGCGCGCCTCCGGCAAGACGGAGTTCTATCAGCCGACCACCGCCGAGCGCGCGGCGCTGTGCACGGCGATGGAGCCGGTGTACGAAGAGATGCAGAGCCGGATCGGTAAGGAGTTGATCGCCTCGATACGCCAGGAAGCCGGCGTCATCGTCGAAGGTAAAAAATAAAGATCAAGAGGGCGCCCGGCTCGTCCCGGGCGCTCGATCTATCAATCTCCTTCGTATCGAGGCGGGGCAATGTTACTGAGATTTCTCGATCGACTCGAGGAATGGCTGGTCGCCTTCCTCATGGCCGCGGCGACTCTTGTCATCTTCGTGGCCGTTCTTCATCGTTACTCGTCCGGATTGCCGATTGTTCAGGACGTAATGCTACAGATCAACATGGGATGGGCGCAGGAACTGTGCATTTTCATGTTCATCTGGATGGCGAAATTCGGCGCCGCCTACGGTGTTCGCACCGGGATCCACGTCGGCATCGACGTGCTCGTCAACGTCGTCAATGAAAGCCTGCGCCGGAAGCTGATCGTTTTCGGCCTGCTCGCCGGCGCGTTGTTCACCGGGCTGGTGGCGGTCTTCGGCACGACGTTCGTCTGGAAGTTGAGCGGCACGGAACAGGTGTCCGCCGACCTCGAATGGCCGATGTGGATCATCTACCTCTGTATTCCGCTCGGTTCGGCGCTGATGTGCTTCCGGTTCCTGCAATCCACGTACATGTACATCACCACCGGCCACCTGCCCCGCGTCGACCACGGTCATGTCGAGGGCGTCGATCTGGAAAATGATCCGGAAATTGCCGCCATAGAAGCGGACAAGAACATCCGGATGGGAGGCAAGTCATGACCGCGGCATTTCTCTTCGGCCTCCTGGTCGTCCTGATGCTGACCGGCATGCCGATCGCGGTGTCGCTCGGCCTGACGGTTCTGGCGTTCTTCTTCCTGTTCACCTCCATTCCGATCGAAATCGTCGCGCAGAAGCTGTTCACGGGCATCGAGAAGTTCGAGATCATGGCGATCCCGTTCTTCATCCTCGCCGGCAACTTCCTCACCCACGGCGGCGTCGCCCGGCGAATGATCAACTTCGCGACGGCGTGCTTCGGCCACCTGCACGGCGGCCTGGGTATCGCCGGCGTCATGGCGTGCGCCTTGTTCGCCGCCGTTTCTGGCTCCAGTCCGGCGACGGTGGTGGCGATCGGCTCGATCTTGCTTCCGGCAATGACGAAGTTCGGATTCCCCAAGAAGTTCGGGGCCGGCGTCATCACCACGTCCGGTGCGCTGGGGATTCTCATTCCGCCGTCGATCGTCATGGTCATGTACGCGGTCGCGACCAACACCTCGATCGGCAACCTGTTCATCGCCGGCGTCATCCCCGGCATCGTTCTGGCGAGCATGCTGGGCGCCGTCACTTGGTACCGTGCCTGGCGCGGCGACTATCCGCGCATGCCGCGGGCGAGCTTCGCCACCGTGCTGAAGACGTTCAAGGAGAGCATCTGGGGTTTGCTGCTGATCGTCATCGTCATCGGCGGCATCTACGCCGGCCTGTTCACGCCGACGGAAGCGGCAGCGATGAGCGCCGTCTACGCTTTCATCGTCGCCGTGTTCATCTACAAGGATCTGACCTTGGGGCAGGTGCCGAAGATCCTGCGGGATTCGGCGAACATGAGCTCCATGCTCCTGTTCATCATCGCGAACGCCATCCTGTTCTCGTTCCTGATGACCAACGAGAACATCCCGCAGGGGCTGGCGCAGTGGATGATCGATCAGAACCTCAGCGTCATTCTGTTCCTGCTCGGCGTCAACGTCATCCTGCTGCTGGCGGGCAACGTCATGGAGCCGTCGTCGATCGTCCTGATCTTCGCGCCGCTGCTGTTTCCGATCGCGATGAAACTGGGGATCGACCCCGTCCACTTCGGCATCATGATGGTGGTCAACATGGAGGTCGGCATGTGTCACCCGCCGGTCGGCCTCAACCTGTTCGTCGCCAGCGGCATCACCAAGATGGGCATCACCGAACTCACGGTCGCGGTCTGGCCGTGGCTGCTGACGATGCTGGTGTTCCTCGTCATCGTCACCTACTGGCCGACGTTGACGCTCTGGCTGCCGCGCACGCTCGGCATGCTGTAGCAATCGTCGCATACGGAAACTGGAAGGGCCGCCCATTCGGGCGGCCCTTTTGGTTCAGGCTCCGACCTCGGCGTGGATGTCAGCTGGCGCCGTTGGCGGCGATGGCGGCTTCGAGGATCGGCTTGCCGATATCGCTCTCGAACTTCGCCCACACCGGCTTCATCACCTCGACCCATCGGCCCCGCTGTTCGGGGGTGAGTTGGATCACCTGCGAATACCCGGAGGCGATGATCTTCTGCCTGGCGGCGGCGTTCAGTTCCGCGGCGATCGAATTGCCGTAGGCGCACGCCTCGTTGGCCGCGCTTGTCAAATCGCTGCGGACTCCCTCGGGGAACTGGCTCCAGAAGTCGCTGGCGACGATGAAGACGTATTCCAGACTCCCGTGGTTTGTCTCTGTAATATATGGTTGTACTTCATAGAATCGCTGCGAGTAGATGTTCGACCACGTATTCTCCTGGCCATCGACGGCCTTGGCTTGCAGCATGTGGAAGACTTTGGTGAAGGGGGCCTTCACCGGCACGGCGCCCAGTGCCTCGAACTGCGCCACCAGTACGCTGGACGGCTGAATGCGGAATTTCCGGTCCCTGGCATCGCCCGGAACGCGCAGCGGCGTGTCGGCGGAAAGCTGTTTCATGCCGTTGTGGATGAAGCACAGGCCTTCGATCCCGGCGCCCCGCATCGCTCCCAGCAACTGCCCGCCGGCCGGACCCTTCTGGAAGCGATCGAGTGCTTCCGTGCTGCCGAACAGGAACGGCAGGTCGAAGACCTGGTAGGCTTTGCTGTATGGCTCCAGCAGCGAGAGGGAGGGGGCGGCGATCTGCACCGAGCCCTGCCGTAGCCCTTCCACCACGTTCTCGTCGTCCATCAGCTTCGCGTTGGGGAAGATGTCCACCCGCACGGTGCCGGCCAGCCGTTGCGCCACCAGTTCCTTGAAGCGCTGCGCGGCCTTGCCCTTCGGCGTATTTTCCGCCACCACGTGGCTGAACTTGATGACGGTTTCGGCGGCGCCGGCGGCTGCCGGGCTCAGAGCGAGAGCGGCCGCGACGGCCGCGGAGATCAGCGAACGCATGGTTGATCCTTCCTCCCGAATTCCCGGTGATCCACCCCGCATGGTCCGGCGCTCGGCTCGTGTCGGCATCGCGGCGAGGACCCGGTATGCCTTCCCGACGAAGGTTTTCGATGTATTTTCTCACATCGGCCGGTCATGACAAAGCGATCGCGCGCCTATCGCGTGATGCGACGAGCGCTTGCACCGCTTGGCGCGCGAACGGCCGGATGATCGAGGAGGGGGACGTGCGAGACTGGTGGCGGGGCGCGGTCATCTACCAGATTTACCCGCGCAGCTTCGCGGATTCCAACGGGGACGGCGTCGGCGACCTGCCCGGGATCACCCGCCGGCTCGGCCACGTCGCCAGTCTCGGCGTCGACGGCATCTGGCTGTCGCCGTTCTTCACCTCGCCGATGAAGGACTTCGGCTACGACGTGGCTGACTACTGCGATGTGGACCCGCTGTTCGGCACGCTGGCGGATTTCGATGCGCTGTTGGCCGAGGCGCATCGCCTGGGCCTGAAGGTGATCATCGATCAGGTCTACTCGCACTCGTCGGACCGGCATCCGTGGTTCGAGGAGAGCCGGCAGAGCCGGGACAACCCGAAGGCCGACTGGTACGTCTGGGCCGACCCGAAACCGGACGGCACGCCGCCGAACAACTGGCTGGCGGTGTTCGGCGGCCCGGCCTGGACTTGGGACAGCCGGCGGCGGCAGTACTACCTGCACAACTTCCTGCCGGAGCAGCCGGACCTCAACTTCCACAATCGCGAGGTGCAGGAAGCCGCGTTGCAGGTGGCGGAATTCTGGCTGGATCGCGGGGTCGACGGCTTCCGCCTCGACGTGGCCAACCTCTACTGCCACGACTTGCGCCTGACCGACAATCCGCCGCGGCCGGGACCGCCGCAGGACCGGCCGTATCGGATGCAGCGGCCTCTGTACAATCGCGGCCGGCCGGAGACGCTGGCCTTCGTCGCCCGCCTGCGCACGCTGCTCGACCGCTATCCTGATCGCATGGCGGTGGCCGAGTTGGCGTCCTCGGACGATCCGATCGCGACGATGATCGAGTACACCGACGGCCCCGACCGCTACCACACCGCCTACAACTTCATGCTGCTGAGCGACCCGTTCGGCGCCGATGTCATCCGGACCGCCCTGTCGACGACGATCGGCCCGCCGCCGCGGGGCTGGCCGTCGTGGGCGTTCTCCAACCACGACGTGGCCCGTGCGCCGTCGCGTTGGGCGGCGGAGGCCGGCGCCGCCGATGCCGATCCCGCCTTCGCCAAGCTGCTGATCGCGCTGCTGTGCAGCCTGCGCGGCACGATCTTCCTCTACCAGGGCGAAGAGTTGGGGCTGCCGCAGGCGGACGTGCCGTTCGAGCGGCTGGTGGACCCGGAGGGCATCGCGTTTTGGCCGCGCCACCGGGGCCGCGACGGCGCGCGCACGCCGATGCCGTGGCTGGCGGACGCCGCCAACGCCGGCTTCTGCCGGACAGGCGTCGAGCCGTGGCTGCCGGTCGATCCCCGCCACGCGGCGCTCGCCGCCGACCGGCAGGAGGCCGACCCGGACTCGGTGCTGGCCTTCACCCGCGCCTTCCTCGCCTGGCGCAAACACCACCCCGCGCTGATCCGCGGCGACATCCGCTTTATCGACGTGCCCGAGCCACTGCTGGCTTTCGAGCGCGTGGCGGGGGCGGAGAGGGTGCTGTGCATATTCAATCTGGGCGGGGAGCCGCGCGCCGTCCCCGGCGGCTGCGGGGCGTTGACGCGGCTGGATGCACCCGGCGCCGGAGGGATGACCGACGGCTCCGGCGTGATACTGCCCGGGCGGGCGAGCCTGTTCGCGCTCATCGTCCGTCCCGAGCATGAGCGGCACGCCGACCAAACGATATAACATAACATGTTCTGCTTGCGCGCACCGAGGGCCACCGGCAAAAGACGGAGCAAAATCAGGGGCGCGAGAAATGGTACGAACCACGGTGAGGGCGGCGTCGGCGGGTATGGTGCTGGCGCTGTGGGCCTTGCCGGCGTCGGCCGACGTGCTCGACGACTGGCTGACGGGCGACTACGCCACCGGCGACTGGGGCGGCGCGCGGACCCGGCTCGAGGACGCGGGCATCACCTTCGAGGGCGCCTATACCACCGACTTGATGGCGGTTCGCAACGGCAACGCCGGCTCGGGCGACGGCTGGGCCTATGCGGGTCGCATCGACTTCGGCCTCGATCTCGATTTCGAGAAGCTGGCGGATATTGCCGGCTTGAGCGTCTATGCCAGTGGAGCGTGGTCGTCGGGAAGTAATCTGTCCGACCAACAGGTCGGTAACCTCTTCGCCGTGCAGCAGATCTACACCGGCCGCGAGATCCGCTTGTCGCAGCTCTACGTCCAGCAGCGGCTGTTCGAGGACATGCTGACGTTCAAGGTCGGCCGGCTGACGACGGAAGAAGACTTCCTCTCTTCCGAGATCTACACCAACTACGTCAGCGGCGGCACCAACGGCGTGCCGTCGAACGTCCCCGGCGGCAACTTCGGCTTCACCACGGCACCGTTCACGCAGTGGGGGGTGGTGGCGGCTGTGGAACCGGTCGACGATGTGCGCCTCACCGTCGGTGTCTTCAACGCCGACGAGAAAACCATCGAGGACCGGCGCAACGGCACCCGTTTCACCCTCGATCCCGAAGACGGCGTGTTCGCCGTCGGCGAGGCCAGCTACGCCTGGCACCAGCCCGAGGAGGCGGCGAACGGCGGCGAGCCCAAGGCGGCGGCGGACGGCCTGCCGGGCCTCGCCAAGCTCGGCATCTTCGGCGAGAGCGGCAATCGCGAGGACCTGAAGGACGGCGGCGAGAAGGACGGCAACGCCGGCTTCTACCTGTCGCTGGAACAGATGGTCTATCGCGAGCCGGGTACGCTCGACCAGGGTCTGACGCCGTGGGCGGTCGGTGCCTTCCTACCGCGCCAGTCGATCAACGAGTTGCCCGCCTTCTTCGGTGCCGGTCTCGTCTACAAAGGCCTGATTCCAACCCGCGACGACGACCGTACCGCCCTCGGCTTCCTCTACGGCAAGCTGTCGGGCGACCTGGATCCGAACGGATCGGAGAAGGTCCTGGAAATCAACCACACGCTGCAGATGACGCCCTGGTTCTACGTTCGGCCGGATGTTCAGCTCGTGTTCGACCCGGCCGGTGTCAGCGGCGCCGACACCGCCGTCGTCTTCGGCGGCGAGATCGGCATCACCTTCTAGCCGCAGGCCGGACATCGGGGTCTACAGCCACGGCGGGACGAAGGGCGGCAGGCGGAGTCCGGCCCGCCGCCGCCCGGTCGTTGCCGTCACCCGGTTGCGCTTGGCGCCGTTCTCCGCCTCGCGTATCGTCATGCTCCGCCTCGGACGGCGCACAGCACGACGGTTCCGGCGAATGCCCCTCGCACGCCGCTTGGCATCTCTTGTCATGGTCTTCGTAATCGGCGCCGTCGCTTCGGCCTGGCCGGCGGTGGCCGAAGTCGCGCGGTACGTTCGCATCGGCACCGGGCCGATCGGCGGGTCGTACTTTCCGGTCGGCGGGCTGATCGCCAACACGGTGTCCGGGCCGCCCGGCAGCACGGCCTGCGCGGCCGGCGGGAGCTGCGGCGTGCCGGGGCTGATCGTCACCGCGATCTCGACGCAGGGCTCCGTCGACAACGTCCAGCAGCTCGCCAAGGGCAGCGTCGAGTTCGCGATGTGCCAGGCGGACGTGGCGCACGACGCCTGGGCCGGCGCCGATTCGTTCGCCGGGCGGCCGGTGGCCACCTTGCGCGCCGTCGCCCACCTGTTCCCGGAGGCGCTGCACGTCGTCGTCCGCCGTGGCGACAAGCCGGCCGGCGTGCGGGATCTGAAGCGCCGGCGGGTCGGCCTGGGCGAGACCAATTCGGGCACGCTGGAGACCGCGCGCGCGGTTCTGCGCGGTTTCGGCCTCGGCCTGAACCAGATCGCGCCGGTGTTCGAGAAACCCACCCGGTCCGCCGACGAACTGGTCGCCGGCGATCTCGATGCCTTCTTCCTCGTCGGCGGCGAGCCGGTGGTGGCCATCGCGCTCGCCGCCGAACGCACGCCGATCGCACTGCTGCCGATCGCCGGCCGCGACGCCGAGCGCATCCTGCGGGCGGAGCCGCTGCTGTCGGCTACGACCATACCCGCCGACACCTACGCGGGCGTGCCGGCGACGCCGACCATCGCCGTCGGTGCGCAACTGCTGGTGCGCGAGGCCGTGCCGGACGACCTGGTCTACGCGCTGACGCGAGCCCTGTGGGAGCCACGCAACCGGCGCGTGCTCGATGCCGGCGGGCCGATCGGCCGGCGCATCCGGCCGCAATCCGCGCTCGATCGCCTGGGCGTCCCGCTGCATCCTGGCGCCCGGCGCTGGTACGAGGAGGCGGGCATGCTGTCGGCTGCGGAGACGACGAAATGAGCGGCTGCGAACGGATCGCCGAAGACGACGGCCGCGCGGCGACGCCGGTGACGCCGTTGCGCGCCTGCGACCTGGCCGCCTTCCTCGGGCGGGAGCCGGCCGCGGTCGGATGGGTGGGGGCGGTGGGGTTCACCGCCGCGCCCGGAACGCACTGCGTCGTGCCGGACGCCGCGGGCACTGTCGCGCGCGTGCTGCTGGGCGAGGGCGACGTCGCGATGTGGGACTGGGCGACGCTGCCGGCGGCGCTGGCGGCAGGCGCGTATCGCATCGATCCGCCGGACGCCGCGAGCGGCGACGCCGCACTCGGCTGGGCGCTCGCCACCTACCGCTTCGATCGCTACCGGGCCAGGCCCATGCGGCAGACGACGCTGCTGTGGCCGCGGGAGGCCGACGCTTCGGTCTTCGCCGCGGCTCGGCGGACGGCGGAGGCGGTGTTCCTGGTGCGCGACCTGATCAACACGCCGGCCTCCGACATGGGGCCGGCCGAGCTCGCGGCGGCGGTGGCTGCGGTCGCCGAACGCCGCGGCGCCCGCTGCACGACGATCGAGGGCGACGAGCTGCTGGCGCAGAACTATCCGGCGATCCATGCGGTCGGCCGGGCCAGTGCGCGCGCGCCGCGGCTGATCGATCTGGTCTGGGGAGACCCGGCCGCTGCGAAGGTGACGCTGGTCGGCAAGGGCGTGTGTTTCGATTCCGGCGGGCTGGACATCAAGCCGGCGTCGGCGATGAAGCTGATGAAGAAGGACATGGGCGGGGCGGCGATCATGCTGGGCCTCGCCGACATGGTGATGGCGGCCGGGCTTCCGGTCCGCCTGCGCCTGCTGATCCCGGCGGTGGAAAACAGCATCTCCGGCAACGCCATGCGACCGCTGGACGTGGTGCCGTCGCGCCTCGGCCCGACCATCGAGATCGGCAACACCGATGCCGAGGGCCGCGTGATCCTGGCCGACGCGCTGGCCGAGGCCGCCTCCGAGTGCCCCGCCCTGCTCCTCGACTGCGCCACGCTGACGGGCGCCGCCCGCGTCGCCTTGGGAACCGAGATCGCGGCCCTGTTCACCGACGACGACGGGCTGGCGGCCGACCTGGCCGCGGCGAGCGTGGCGACCGGCGATCCGCTGTGGCGCCTGCCGCTGTGGCGCGGCTATCGGCGGCACGTGGAAGGCAAGACGGCCGACCTGAACAACGCGCCGGACCTGCCTTACGCAGGTGCGATCACCGCGGCGCTGTTCCTCGCCGAGTTCGTGCAGCCGCCTTGCCCGTGGGCGCATTTCGACACGATGGCGTGGAACACGGAATCGCGGCCCGGCCGCCCGGAAGGCGGCGAGGCGCAGGCGATGCGGGCGCTTTTCGCCATGCTGCAGGCTCGTTTCGCCGGCTGAAGACCAAGCGACCGACGCCGACAGTCTCTCGAAGTCTGCGAATGACTCCGGGTCTCGCATGGGGTAGCCAACCAACGCACTCCGGTCAGTATCATGTCGCCGGCGCAGACGTCACCTGCCCTGGACGCATGCCTGTTGTGCGCCCGCGAAGATTGACTCGGGTATGCCACGGCTGTAACGGTGATCGCACACAATTCAATCTCAAGTCGTCGCGGGCTTGAACAACAAGGGTGGAACGCCCATGCCGCCGTCTACGGATCGTCCCCTTTCCCCGCACCTCCAGGTCTACCGGCCGCAGATCACCTCGATCCTGTCGATCCTGCATCGCGTGACCGGCGTGGCGCTCACTGCGGGGACGTTGCTCCTCACCTGGTGGCTGGTCGCCGCCGCCTACGGCCCCGAACAGTTCGCCAACGTTCAGGGCTTCATCGGCTCCTGGATCGGCCAGCTCGTGCTGTGGGGCTTCACATTTTCCTTGTTCTATCATCTCGGCAACGGCGTCCGGCACTTGGCCTGGGACTTCGGCTGGGGCTTCGAACTGCCGCATGTCCGCACGACGGGGCTGGCCGTACTCGCGTTCGCCGGTGCGGCGACGCTGGTCACGCTCGTTGCCGCCTATGCGGTGGGAGGCTGACATCATGGAATTCCGCTCCACGCTCGGCCGCGCCCGCGGCCTGGGCTCCGCCAAGGAAGGCGTCGGTCACTGGTGGGCGCAGCGGGTCACCGCCATCGCGCTGGTGCCGCTGTCCATCTGGTTCATCTTCGCCATCGTCTCGCTGATCGGTGCCGACTGGGTCACGTTCCACGCCTGGATCTCCGGGTTTGGCAACGCTCTGCTGATGATCCTGACCTCGCTGGTGCTCTTCTATCATGCGCATCTCGGGATGCAGGTGGTGATCGAGGACTACGTGCACGGCGAAGGCAGCCGCGTCGCGACCCTCCTCATCGTCAAGTTCGTGCTGGCCTCGCTCGCCGCGTCGTGCGTCCTGGCCGTCCTCCTCGTCGCACTTCGGAGCTGAGCCGCGATGTCACCCGCTTATCCGATTACCGATCATACCTACGACGTCGTCGTCGTCGGCGCCGGTGGCGCCGGGCTTCGCGCGACCATGGGCCTCGCCGCCGCCGGCCTGAAGACCGCCTCGATCACCAAGGTGTTCCCGACGCGCAGCCACACCGTGGCGGCGCAGGGCGGCATCGGCGCCGCGCTGGGCAACATGGCCGAGGACCACTGGCAGTGGCACATGTACGACACCGTCAAGGGCTCCGACTGGCTCGGTGACCAGGACGCGATCGAATACATGTGCCGGCAGGCGATCCCTTCGGTGCTGGAACTCGAGCACTTCGGCGTGCCGTTCTCGCGCACCGTGGACGGCAAGATTTACCAGCGTCCGTTCGGCGGCCACATGCGCAACTACGGCGAGGCGCCGGTGCAGCGGGCCTGTGCCGCAGCCGACCGCACAGGGCATGCGATTCTGCACACGCTCTACCAGCAGTGCCTGAAGTTCAACGCCGAGTTCTTCGTCGAATACTTCGCCATCGACCTGATCATGGACGATGACGGGGCCTGCCGCGGCGTCGTCGCCTGGAACCTGGACGACGGCTCGATCCACCGCTTCATCGGTCACACCACGGTGCTGGCGACCGGCGGTTACGGCCGCGCCTTCTTCTCGTGCACGTCGGCGCACACCTGCACCGGTGACGGCAACGCCATGGCGGCGCGGGCCGGCCTGCCGCTGCAGGACCACGAGTTCATCCAGTTCCACCCGACGGGGATCTACGGCTCCGGCTGCCTGATCACCGAGGGGGCGCGCGGCGAGGGCGGCTACCTGACCAACTCCGCGGGCGAGCGTTTCATGGAGCGCTACGCGCCGACGGCGAAGGATCTGGCCTCGCGCGACGTGGTCAGCCGCTCGATGACGATGGAGATCCTGGAGGGCCGCGGCGTCGGCCCGGAAAAGGATCACATCATGCTGCACCTGGAGCATCTGGGGGCCGACATCCTGATGGCACGGCTGCCAGGCATCACCGAGACGGCGAAGATCTTCGCCGGCGTCGACGCCACCAAGGAGCCGATCCCGGTGCTGCCGACCGTTCACTACAACATGGGCGGCGTGCCGACGAACTATCACGGCGAGGTGCTGCGGCCGACGGACGACGATCCGGACGCGCAATGCCGCGGCCTGATGGCGGTCGGCGAATGCGGCTGCGCCTCGGTGCACGGCGCCAACCGGCTCGGCACCAACTCGCTGCTGGACCTGGTGGTGTTCGGCCGGGCGGCGGCGCTGCGGGCGGCCGAGACGATCAAGCCGGGTGCGTCGCATCCGTCGCTGCCGAAGAACGGGACCGAGCAGGCGCTCGCCCGGCTCGACCGGCTGCGGCACGCGACCGGCTCGCGGCGGACCAGCGAAATCCGCCTCGAGATGCAGAAGACCATGCAGAACCACGCGGCCGTCTTCCGCACCCAGGACGTGCTGGAAGCCGGTTGTCGCAAGATCGACACCGTGTGGGACTCGCTGGCCGACATCCGGCTTTCCGACCGCTCGCTGATCTGGAATTCCGATCTCGTCGAAGCGCTCGAGCTGGAAAACCTGATGACTTGCGCCAAGGCGTCGATGTATTCGGCCGAGGCACGTAAGGAAAGCCGGGGAGCGCACGCCCGCGACGACTGCCCGAAGCGTGACGACAAGACCTGGATGAAGCATTCGCTCGCCTGGGTCGACGCCGGTGGTCAGGTTTCCCTGGGATACCGCCCGGTACACACGTACACGCTCACCAACGAGGCGGAATACATCGAGCCGCAGGCGCGCGTCTACTGACGCTGCCGGCCGGAGGAGGAGACGTTCATGGTCGAGTTGAACCTGCCCGCCAATTCCCGCGTCAAGGACGGGAAAGTGCATCCGGTGCCGGCGGGCGCCAAGCGCGTCAAGCGCTTTCGCATCTATCGTTGGGACCCGGAGAGCGGCGAGAATCCGCGCCTGGATACGTTCCACATCGATCTCGACAGCTGCGGGCCGATGGTCCTGGACGCGCTGATCAAGATCAAGAACGAGATCGACTCCACGCTGACCTTCCGGCGCTCGTGCCGGGAGGGCGTGTGCGGGTCCTGCGCCTTCAACATCGACGGCACCAACACGCTCGCCTGCACCAAGCCGATCGACGAGATCAAGGGCGACGTGAAGATCTACCCGTTGCCGCATCTGCCGGTGATCAAGGACTTGGTGCCCGACCTGTCGGTGCCGTACGCCCAGTACCGGCTGATCCAGCCGTGGCTGCAGGCGGAGACGCCGGCACCGGCGGGTGAGCGGCTGCAGAGCCCGGAAGAGCGGGAGAAGCTGGACGGGCTGTGGGAGTGCATCTTGTGCTTCTGCTGCCAGACGAGCTGCCCGAGCTATTGGTGGAACGGCGACCGCTACCTCGGCCCGGCCGTCCTGCTGCAGGCCTACCGCTGGATCGCCGACAGCCGTGACGAGGCGACGGGCGAGCGGCTCGACCAACTGAACGACCCCTATCGGGTGTTCCGCTGCCACACCATCATGAACTGCACCAACACCTGCCCGAAGCACCTGAACCCGGGCAAGGCGATCGCCGAGATCAAGACGCGGCTGGCGCAGCGCACGCTCTAGAGCCGGGCGCAGGCGGCGGCGGGCCTCCCCGGCCTGCTGCCGCCACGCAAGGCGCGCCGCGGCGAAGAGCCCGGCGGACGGAACGGCAGGGGAACATCATCACGAAGAAACGTACGGACGCCGGGCAGAAATGCCCGGCGTATCTGCGTTCGAGGATGGGCGGGGCGGCGACGCCTCCTCCTTCTCCACGCGGCTCGCCTGTCGAGGTCGGCCGGGCCGCAACCGCGGCGCCTCGCTCGCCACCCACATAAATGGGCCAAGCACGTTTGAAAGGCCACGCACGTGCGGAACACTCGGCGCGTGAACGCGGCCGGGTGGCGCGGTCGCCCAGAGCCGTCGCCCAGAGCGGTCGAACAGCGCCGTCGCCGACCACCGTCCGCCGTCCGCCCTGGCGGTGGACGAGGATATCGCTCGGCCCGACCGTGGAACCCCCCGATCGGCCCAGGCGCGCGTCCTTCAGCCGGCGCGCTTCGGGTCGAGGCCGACCGGAAGGCGATGGTCGTGTTGCTGCCGGGCGCGGACGCCGGCTTGATACACCTGCAGCGTCTGCTCGACCATCCGAGCGATGCTCATGTCGGCGCTCTTGCGCAGGCTGGCGGCCGACATGGACTGTCGCAGCGCCTCGTCGCCGATCAGCGCCGCGATCCGCGCGATCAGTGCATCCCCGTCGTTCTGCGGAACGATGAAGCCGGTCACGCCGTCGTCGATTGCTTCGATCGCGCCGCCGATATCGGTGGCGACGATCGGCACGCCGACCGCCAGCGCCTCCAGCAGCACGTACGGCATCCCTTCATACAGGCTCGGCATCACCAGCATGTCGTAAGCGGGCAGCACCGCAGGCCCGGGCTGGTCGGTGACCCAGACGATCCGCTCCTCGACGCCGGCCTCGCGGGCGACCTGATGCACCGCGGCTTCGAGCGGGCCGGTGCCCAGCATCACGCCGCGCACGCTCGGAAAGCGCCCTGCGACGGCAGCGAGCGCAGTCACGAAGCGCTCCGGCGCCTTCTGCGGCACCATCCGGCCGATGAAGCCGAGACAGATCTCGTCAGGGGCGATGCCCAGGCCGGCGCGGATCGCCGCCCGGTCGAAGGGCGCCACCACCGGGATGCCGTTCACCACCGTGCAGGTGATCGCCGACGGCACGCCCTGTGCGATCACGTGCTCGCGCTCGTGCTCGGATACCGCGATGATCCCCTCGGATACCATGCGCGCCAGAGCGACCTCGATGACCCGGTAGAACTCGTGCAATGCCGGATGAAGGGTCGGGTCCATCGTCCGCATCGCGTGCGGCGTGTATATCCGTGCGGCACCGGTCCCGACCGCGGCGATGCGTGCCAACACTCCCGCCTTGGAGGAATGGGCATGGACGACATCGAACTTGCCGTGTTCGTTCATGTAGCGCCGGATCTCGAGGGCGCAGCCGATGTCCGACCAGTGCGGCTCGCGACGCATCGGCACGCTCTTCAGGTGCACGCCCTGCATCGTCCCCAGCGCCGCACGAAACGTCGCGTCGATGCGAAGCTCCGAGTAGAGCAGGTGCACGTCGCAGCCGATCGCCGCCAATCCGTCGACGAGTTCAATGACATGCCGGCCCGAGCCGCCCCCGCTCGCCTCGACCACGATCAGCACCTTCGGCGGTGCATCACCGTGACCCTTGAACTTCGGGAGTGCGTAGTTCCCGCGAATGCTCATTCTTTGATCCCGTTCGTGCCGACGAGCCGACGTCGCGCGTGCCTCTGGGCTTGGTTTCCGGCGGGTGGCGCATCGACCACGCGAGTCCGAAACCCGATGCCGGCCGCTGATCGAGACTATACCTCCGCCGCCCATACGGCGGTTGTGATGGAGAACACTATCGACCCAGGATTGTTTTATACGGCAGCCCGCCCGAGGGCAGTGCTGGCGCCAGCACCCCATATGTGGGGATCGACGGTCGGCGAAAGTACAAAGCGTTCTGGCGGTGTGCATAGCGCCCCACCGGCGCCTTCAGCGGAACGGCAGTCCGTGGCCACCCGCGAGGATTGTCCCCGGATCGATGCCGCGCTCGCCGCCGGCCCCGAGCCTACGGCCGGACCTGCCGGCCGTTTCACGCCGGGTCTGTCACGGGTTCGGTCGCTGGCGCCCATTCGTCGCGGGCCGCGGAGAATGCATCAGACAGCCGCCCTTTACAAGCGGACGTGCACAACCTAACGTCGCTTTCGCACTTGCAATATGGCCGCGCCGAGAATGACCGACGGTCCACTCACCCACTATCGCGCCCGCCTCGCGTCCGGAGAGATCCGCGCCGACCCGGCACAGGAACTGGCGGCGGAGAAGCTGGAGAGCCTCTATCACGCGCTGGCCGCGTTCCAGCCGAAGGCCGGCCGCGGCGGCTGGAAGGAACGCTTCGGCCTGAAGCAGCGGGCGCCGGATCCGCCGCAGGGGCTCTACCTCTACGGCGGCGTCGGCCGTGGCAAGTCGATGCTGATGGACCTGTTCTTCCGCACCGCACCGGTTCGCGCCAAGCGCCGGGTGCACTTCCACGCCTTCATGCAGGAGATGCACAGCCGGCTGCGGGCGATGCGCCAGCAACCGGGCATCCGCGAACTTCGCCCGGGGAAGCGGGCGAAAGACGACGACGTGCTGCCGACGCTGGCCCGCGACCTCGCGCGCGACTGCTGGCTGCTGTGCTTCGACGAGTTCCAGGTGAGCGACATCGCCGACGCGATGATCCTGGGCCGGCTGTTCGAAACCCTGTTCGAGGCGGGCGTGGTCATCGTCGCCACCTCCAACCGCCCGCCGCGCGATCTCTACAAGGACGGCCTGCAGCGGGAGAACTTCCTACCGTTCATCGCGCTGATCGAGAAGAAGCTGGACGTGATGCAGCTGGATTCCGGCACCGACTACCGGATGGAGACGATGCGGGGGATGCACGTCTACCTGACGCCGGCGGACGCATCGTCCGACCGGCGGCTGGAGGACTACTTCGCGCGCCTCACCCACGGTGCCGACGTCGGGCCGGAGACGCTCACGGTGCATGGACGACAGCTGCGGATCCCGCGCGCGTCCGACGACATCGCCTTCGCCAGCTTCGCCGAACTGTGCGAGGCGCCGCTCGGCCCGGCGGACTACCTCGCCATCGCCGGCCGGTTCGATGTCCTGTTCCTCTCGCGCATCCCCGGGCTCAGCCCGGCCAAGCGCAACGAGGCCAAGCGGTTCGTCACCTTGATCGATGCGCTCTACGAGCACCGGGTGAAGCTGATCTGCACCGCCGAGCAACCGCCCGAAGCGCTCTATCCGCAAGGCGACGGCGCCTTCGAGTTCGAGCGCACGGCGAGCCGCCTGTTCGAAATGCAGAGCGAAGGCTACATCGGCACCCAGCACCTGGCGTGACGGCGCTCGCCGACTACTGGCCTCGCCGCCCCGTGAGCCAGGCTGTGAGCAACGGTTCCAGGGCGTCGAACGGCTGCCAGCCGGCGGTGAGAGGTTCGGCCGAGTTGCCGTCCTGCAGCAGCACCGTGGGAAAGCCGCCGATGCCGAGCCGCTGCGTCAGCGCGAAGTCGGCACGTGTCGCCTCGATGATTTCCGGCGCGCGCCAGACGGCGAGGAAGTCCTCGCGGGGGACGAACGCGGCCGCCACGTCCGCCAGCACGTCCTCGCGGGTGACGTCGCGGTTCTCATCGTAGAACGCGTGCTGCAGCGCGTGCAGATGGTCGAGCGTAGCACCAGGAAGCAGGCAGCGCATGGCGACGGCGGCGCGACACGCGGGTTCGGTGTCGTAGACGAAGTCTTCGCGTGCGAAGAAATCGAAGTCGAACGGCTGGCCGGTCTGTGCCGCCACCTCTTCCCAGTGGTGGCGGACATAGGCCCTCGATCGCTCGTCCATCGGCGTCGTCTCGCCCGCCCGCAGTCCGCCTGTGACCAGCCGGATCTCGATGCGATCGCCGCAGGCCGCCCGCATCTGCGTGACGACCGGGGCGAATCCCCAACACCAGGAGCACATCGGGTCGGCGAAGTAGACGACACGCCGGACCGAGGGGGCTGCCGCCGGCGCGCTCACTTCGGCCGACCGGCGGCGACGCCGTCCCACGACATCAGCGGCACCGTCGACAGCGAGTTCTTCGGCGAGCCGGTCAACACCCGGTCCGAGTACGCGACGTAGACGAGCACGTTGCGCTTCGGATCGAAGAAGCGGACCACCTGCAGGCTCTTGAAGACCAGCGACCGGCGCTCGTCGAAGACACGTTCGCCATCGCGGATCGGCTCGCGAAAGGCGATCGGCCCGATCTGCCGGCAGGCGATGGCGACATCGGAGGGATCCTCGGCGGTACCGATCGCGCCGCCGACGCCGCCGCGCTCCGGCCGGCTGATGTGGCAGGCGACGCCGTCGATCTTCGGGTCGTCGAAGCCGTCGACGGCGATGCTGTCGTTCGGCCCCAGCCAGCGGAAGTTGGTGGAGACCGAGCCGACCTGACCCCGCTCGGGTCCGCCGACCAGCCACCAGCCGACGCCAACGGCCAGCACCAGCAGAACCAGCCCGGCAACGACTTTGAACTTCATCCTCTCCCCCTTTCGGCTCTGCGCCCGACCCCCCGGAGTTTCCGGTCCACCGAGTGCGCGTGGTGATCAGTCCAGGACCGAGTAGCCCCGACCGCGCAGGCAGTTGCGCACCACCTTGTCCTTCGAGGCCGAGCCTCGGGAGGCGCCGCCGAACAATCCCCCCGTGCCGCCGCTGGCACCACCGATCGCGGCACCGGTGCCGGGCCTGCCCGTGACGGCGCCGACCGCCGCACCGATCGCGGCACCTGCGGCGCCGCCCAGCAGTGCACCGCCGCCTGCGCTTTTGGCGACGCTCACCTGGTCGGCATACTGCCGGCATTCCGCCAGATCGCTCTGGTAACGCGCCTCGTCGACCCCCTTCATGTCGACGATCGGATCCGAACTGCAGCCGGCGATCCCCACGCCAACGGCGAGCAGGAGCCCAGCCAGCGACGGCCTCGCGCGATGACGGACGTCGCGACGCAGCGTCACAACGGCGCCCCCGGCCGATGATCGTCGTCGACGACTCCGGCGGCGATCCGCGCCTTCATGCGCCCCAGCCGCTCGCGCTGGCTGGCCGACCGAAGCTGGCCGCAGGCGGCCATGATGTCCCGCCCACGTGGTGTGCGGACCGGCGCGGTATAGCCGGCGTCGTTGAGAATGGCGGCGAATCGCCGCATCGCCTCGTCGGTCGAGCACTCGAAGGTCGAGCCGGGCCACGGGTTGAACGGGATCAGATTGAACTTCGCGGGGATCCCCGCCACCAGCCGGGCCAGCGCTTTGGCATCGGCGGCGGAGTCGTTCACGCCCTTCAACATCACGTACTCGAAGGTGATGCGCCGGGCGTTGTCGGCACCGGGATAGGCGCGGCAGGCGGCGATCAGCTCGGCGATCGGGTACTTCTTGTTGATCGGCACCAGGACGTCGCGCAGCTCGTCGGTCACGGCGTGCAGGCTGATCGCCAGCTTGACGCCGAGTTCGGCGCCCACCCGGGGGATCATCGGCACCACGCCGGAGGTCGAGAGTGTGATCCGACGCCGCGAGATCGAGATCCCTTCCGGGTCCATGATGATCCGCAGGGCGGCGGCGACGTTGTCGTAATTGAACAGCGGCTCGCCCATGCCCATCAGCACGATGTTGGAGAGCAGCCGCTCGCCGGACGGTGTCGGCCATTCGCCGCAGGCGTCCCGCGCCACCATCACTTGGCCGACGATTTCGCCTGCGGTGAGATTGCGGACGAGCCGCTGCGTGCCGGTGTGACAGAACTTGCAGGTCAGGGTGCAGCCGACCTGTGACGAGACGCAGAGTGCGCCCCGATCCTCCTCGGGAATGAACACCGCCTCCGCCTCGTTGCCGTCGTCGAAGCGGAGCAGCCACTTGCGGGAGCCGTCCGCCGAAGCGGCCTCGGTGGCGATCGCCGGTCGGTCGACCGTCCACGCCGTCGCCAGTCGCTGGCGCAGGTCCTTCGCCAGCGTCGTCATCGACGGGAAGTCGCGGGCGCCGCGATGGTAAATCCAGTGCCAGAGCTGCCGGGCGCGGAACGGCGGCTCGCCCATCTCGGCGATGACGCGGCCGAGGTCGGCGCGACCGAGGCCGATCAGGCTCGACGGCGGGGACGCGACCGCGCACACGGACTCGGCGGCGAGGGTGCCGGAGGCGGGATCTGCAGCGGGCGTCATAGCCGTCATTCCGGATTGATGGTGCACGCGGCCGCCTTCGTCAATGCCTGGTCCCGCCCGTCATCGGGCTCTGGCGAAGCCACCGCCGTGGCCTGCGTGTCGTGCACTGTGCGCTGCATCACTTTTTGCGGGCCGAATGTGAACTGGATCACATAAGGCGTCAAGCGGTCGCACTATAATCGAAGTCATCGGGGGTGAGATTTTAGCACTCTTTGATAGGGGCGGAAGTGAATAGCGATATTGGGTTCCGCCAAAGTAATTAAGTGCTGGGGTTTTTGACAAGCGCCGCAGCTACAGGTAGGGCAATCGAGCCGGATCCAGGGGGGTCTAGATGCGGCGGAAGCGGAGCCTCGGCTCCGCTTCTTTTTTTTGCGTGACACATCCGCCCAACCACACTCGTTTCCATTGAAACTTCACCGAGAGCGCAACCCACCGGATCCGGTGGCGTGCCACGGCGGTCGGCACACCCCTACCGTGTACGTCCCGGTGGATCACTGCGAATCCGGGCCTGGCGCGCGTGGCTCCGGGTCGGGGCGTTCCGGCGGGGGTACGACTCCAACTCGGGCGGGGCTCCGGCTCCGCCCCTTTTTCCGGGCGGAGGCCGACAGAGCAGCATGCAGCCTACGGCGTCAGCCCCAGTTCCGCGGGGCCGAGTCGCCCTATCCCCTGGAGAAGGTGGTAGGATGCGAGCCGGAGATCGCCGGAGGCCTGGATCAGGTTGATTCGGGCGTTGTAGACCTCGTTCTCCGCGTCGAGAACGTTGATCACCGTCTCGCGGCCCGCTTCGCGCAGCTTCTGCCGCGCATCGAACACCTCGGCGGCGATGGCGACGGCGTTTTCCAGCAGGTCGACGCGCTCGCGCGCCGTCGTACGCTCGTTCCAGGCGAGACGCGTCTGCTGCTCCACTTGGCGGATCACACCGTCGTTGTTTCGCTGCGCCGCCACGAACTCGTGCGACGCCTGTTTCACGCTGGCGTCGGTGGCGAAGCCGTTGAACAAATTCCAGGTGGCGCTCATCACCACCGACATGTCCGTGCGCGTCCCCTGCACCAGATCCGTGTCGTTCTCCCGGTTGGCGGAGGCGACCAGGTTGACGCTGGGATAGTACTCGGAGCGCGCTTGCCGCCGCCGCTCCTCGGCGACCGCGACGGTCGCGAGGCTGGAATCGATCGCCGGGTTTTCCTGGCGTGCCAGTGCCAAAGCTGCCGACAACTCCGGTGGGATCAGCTCCTCGGGCGGGCGCGGATCGCGCATCGTCGATAGCTGCGGCGCGTGATCGAAGACCTGGACATACCGGGCCATCGCGTCGGCCAGCGCGCCATCGAAGCCGATGCGCCGCTCCTTCGCCAGTTGCAGCCGCGACTTGGCCTGCAGCACGTCGACCGCGATCCCGGAGCCGCGCTGCACCCGCTCGTCCTCCAGGTGGAGCTGGCGCATGATCGTCCGCTCGCTGTCGCGTGCGAGGGCCACGAGGCGGCTCTGCCGCAGCACCTCCACGTAGCTCTCGATCCCGGTCATCAGCACGTTCTGGCGGATGCCGTCGAAGGTGAATTCGGCGACTTCGAGGTTGAGCCGCGCCTGGCGGATCTGCGACGGCGTGGCGAAGCCGTCGAACAGCCGCTGCGTCATGCGCGCCCCGGCGACCTGGGATATGGACGTCCAGGTCCCGCCTCCCTCACTCTCGAGGACCGGGCTGTCGATGTATTGCGGCCCGGTCTCGCCGAAGACGTCCAGCTTGGGAAGATAGCCGGCCTTGGCGCGGCGCACCCCCTCGCGCGCCGCCTCCGCCGTTTCCATGCGGGCGCGCACCTCCGGGTGCGTCGTCAGCAGGCCGGCGAGTTCCTCGTTCAGCGGCTCTGCCGCCGCGCGACCGGGCCCGAGCCCGAGGAGGGACGCGGCCAGTACGGCGAACAGGAGCGAACGCACGACCTCCCCTCCGATCGATGCGGTGGGCGAACAGCGATTCCTATGTCTCTATACCCAATTGGGTTTCAGCGGAAGTGCGCACGTAACCCACGGGCGAACAATCCGCGCTGCCCTCACACCTCGGCGGGCCCGAAGCCGCCACCGCCGGGGGTTTCGATCACGAACACGTCGCCGGGCTGCAACTGCGCGCGATCGGTGCCGCCGAGGGCCTCGATCCGGCCGTCGGCGCGTTCGATCCGATTGCCGCCCACAGCCCCGTCGCCGCCGCCGTCCAGCCCGAACGGCGGCACGCGCCGATGGCCGGAGAGGATCGCCGCGGTCATCGGCTCGAGGAATTCGATGCGCCGGACGACGCCGCAGCCCCCGCGCCGCCGGCCGGCGCCGCCGGAGCCCCGGCGGATGCCGAACTCGCGCAGCAGCACCGGGAAGCGCCACTCCAGCACCTCCGGATCGGTCAGGCGGGTGTTGGTCATGTGCGTGTGCACCGCGTCCGTGCCGTCGAACTCGGGCCCCGCGCCGGAGCCGCCGCAGATCGTCTCGTAGTACTGGTGGCGCGCGTCGCCGAAGGTGAAGTTGTTCATCGTCCCCTGCGCCGCCGCCAGGACGCCGAGCGCGCCGTAGAGCGCATCGGTGATCACCTGCGACGTCTCGACGTTGCCGGCGACGACGGCGGCCGGAGGGCGCGGCCGCAGCATCGAGCCTTCCGGAATGACGATCCTGAGCGGCTTCAGGCAGCCGGCGTTCAGCGGGATGTCGTCCTCGATCAGCGTGCGAAAGACGTAGAGCACCGCGGCCTTCGCCACCGCCGAGGGCGCGTTGGCGTTGCCCGGCCGCTGCGCAGACGTGCCGGTGAAGTCGATGGTGGCGGAGCGCTCGGCGCGGTCGATGCGGATGGCGACGCGGACGACGGCGCCCTCGTCCGTCTCGTAGGTGAACTCGCCGTCGCGCAGCACGTCGATCACCCGGCGGACCTGCTCCTCGGCGTTGTCCTGGACGTGGCGCATGTAGGCGTGCACCACCTCGAGGCCGTAGTGCTCGACCATCCGGCGCAGCGCGTGCGCGCCGGTTTCGTTGGCGGCGACCTGTGCGCGCAGGTCGGCGATGTTCTGGTCCGGATTGCGCGCGGGCCAGCGCGCACCCGAAAGCAGCGCGCGCATTTCCGCCTCGTGAAACCGACCGTCGCGCACCAGCAGTTCGTCGTCGATCAGCACGCCCTCTTCGTCGATGTGCGTGCTGTCCGGCGGCATCGAGCCCGGCGTCGTGCCGCCGATGTCGGCGTGATGGCCGCGTGCGCCGACGTAGAACAGAACCTCGCCGCCGGCGTGATCGAATACCGGCGTGACGACGGTGACGTCCGGCAGGTGCGTGCCGCCGTTGTAGGGCGCGTTGAGCACGTAGACGTCGCCCGGCCGCATCGCGCCGCGCCGCTGGCGGATCACCGTCTCGATGCTCTCGCCCATCGAGCCCAGGTGCACCGGCAGGTGCGGCGCGTTCGCCACCAGCCCGCCGTCGCGGTCGAACACGGCACAGGAGAAATCGAGCCGCTCCTTGATGTTCACCGACTGCGCGGTGTTCGCCAGCGTCGCCCCCATCTGTTCGGCGATCGACATGAACAGGTTGTTGAACACCTCCAGCATCACCGGATCGGCGGCGGTACCGAGCGCCTGCGGCCGCGGGCGCGGCGTGATCCGCGACAGCACGAGGTCGCCGCGCCGCGTGCGTTCGGCGCGCCAGCCGGGCTCGACGACGGTGGTGGCGTTGGCCTCGACGATCAGCGCCGGACCCTCGATCGTGTCACCCGCACGCAGACAATCGCGCTGGTGGACCGGAACCGGCCGGCGGCTACCCTCCACCCATACATCGGCTTCGGCCGGAGCCCGCGGCGATGTCTCTTCTCCTTCCGCCAGCGGCGGCGCCTCCTGCGCGCCGCCGCTGGCGCCGACCGCTTCCGCCGACGCCGCCTCGACGATGACGGGCTGCCCCGGCATGACGAAGCCGAAGCGCTGGCGGTGCATCGCCTCGAAGGCCTGCCGCATCGCCTCGGCCCCCGCGACCGCGACCGGCAGCGGCGTGTCCGTGCCCTGGTAGCGCAAACGCGCGTCGCGCTGGATGCCGACCGCCTCGGGCGGCACGCCCTGCCGGGCGATCTCCGCCGCCGCCTCGGCCGCCAGCGCGTCCAGCACGTCGGCGAGCCCGGCCAACGTTTCGTCGTTCAGCACCGCCTCGACCGCGCGTTCGCGCAGGGCGCGAATATCGGCGAGGCCCATGCCGTAGGCGGACAGCACGCCGGCCAGCGGATGCACCAGCACCTTCGCCATGCCGAGCGTATCGGCGATGCGGCAGGCGTGCTGGCCGCCGGCGCCGCCGAAGCAGTTGAGCAGGTATTCGGTGACGTCGTAGCCGCGCTGTACCGAGATGTGCTTGATCGCCGCCGCCATGTTCTCGACGGCGATGGTCAGGAACCCCTCGGCCACCGCCTCCGGCGAGGGCGCCGTCCCGGTTGCTTCGCCGATCTCGGCGGCGAGCACGGCGAAGCGCTCCGCCACCACGCCCGCGTCCAAAGGTTCATCCCCGTTTGGCCCGAACACGGCGGGGAAGTGTTCCGGCTGAATGCGCCCCAGCATGACGTTGGCGTCGGTGACGGTGAGCGGGCCGCCGCGGCGGTAGCAGGCGGGACCGGGCACGGCGCCCGCGGACTCCGGGCCGACGCGCAGCCGGCCTGCGTCGAACCGCAGGATCGAGCCGCCGCCGGCGGCCACCGTGTGGATGCGCAGCATCGGCGCCCGCATCCGCACCCCCGCCACCTCGGTCTCGAACGCGCGCTCGAAGCTGCCGTCGTAATGCGTGACGTCGGTGGACGTGCCGCCCATGTCGAAGCCGATCACCTTGGCGAATCCGGCGGCTTCCGCCGTCCGCACCATGCCGACGACGCCGCCGGCCGGCCCGGAGAGGATGGAATCGCGGCCCTGGAACAGCCGCGCGTCGGTCAGCCCGCCGTTCGACTGCATGAACATCAGCCGCGTCCCGCCCAACTCGGCCGAGACCGCATCCACGTACCGGCGCAGGATCGGCGACAGATAGGCGTCGACGACGGTGGTGTCACCGCGCGAGACCAGCCGCATCAGCGGGCTGGTGCCGTGGCTGGTGGAGACCTGGGCGAAGCCGATCTCCCGCGCCAGCGCGTCCAGTCGCCGCTCGTACTCGGTGAAGCGATAGCCGTGCATCAGCACGATGGCGACGGCGCGGATGCCGCCGTCGAACGCCGCCTGCAGCGCCGCCCGCGCCGCCGCCTCGTCCAGCGGCCGCACCACCCGGCCGTGCGCGTCCACCCGCTCGTCGATCTCGATCACCCGCTCGTACAGCATCTCCGGCAGGACGATGTGGCGCGCGAACAGCTTCGGCCGGTTCTGGTAGCCGATGCGCAGCGCATCGGCGAAGCCGCGCGTGATCGCGAGGACCACCCGATCACCCTTGCGCTCAAGCAGCGCGTTGGTGGCGACGGTGGTGCCCATCTTCACCGCCCCGATGCGCGCCGCCGGCACCGCCTCACCCGGCGCGAGGCCCAGCACCCGGCGGATGCCCTCGACCGCCGCATCGGCGTACTGTTCAGGACTGTGCGACAGCAGCTTGCGCGTGACGATCCGCCCATCCGGCGCACGCGCGACGATATCGGTGAACGTACCGCCCCGGTCGATCCAGAACTGCCAAACAAGCTGTTGTTTGCTCGTCATTTTAATGCGTCACGGACATACGTGAGACCTTTGTCCGCATGTTCAATCTCAAGCTGTAAACACCCACTCGGTTCCAGGAAACCTGAAACTCCATCCCGCCGCCGGGTATTCCCCTGTCTTGCCATCTGTTGCGCTAAACGCAACCCAGCCAACGCTTTTCCAGGGTTGCAGCGCAGATCACGCCCCGCCTACGCTAACTCGTTTGAGGTGAGTTTATGGGAGGGCATTGAAATGACGGGCAATTATCGTCTGCTGGAGCAGGTCATCGGCATTGCAGCGATCGCCTCATTACTCGGAGGGTGTGCGAAGGTAGCAGACTCCGTGTCGGCGGATAGGGTCGTGGCCACCGATCCACAGTACTTCGAGTCGACGGGTAGGTTTAAAAGTACACAGGAAGTCAATTTTGGCAACACAGAAGATGGCGAACCAACTGCTGCACAAAGACTCTACAATTGTGCTGTTGGCGTGAAGGCGCAATGCGATGGGCAGACACGTGAGCAAGCGCGTGACAGAGTGCAGGACCTTCTCTTTCGTGCTTCAGCGCACAATTGTGCAATTCATGAGGGAGCAATTTACGGGGGCTCATCGTGGTACAGCACAATTGGAGACATCGTCGCCGCCGGGCTTGCCGGGTCAGCTGCAATAACGGGGGGTCTCACCGGCCAAGCCCTTGCGGCAGGAGCAGCATTCGCTACAGCAACGCGTGTGATTATCGAGAAGAACGTCTATCAGTCGTATATCGCGCCGGCGATCATCGCAGAAATAGAAAAAATTCGTAAAGATAAATACGCTGTAATAATAAGCAAGAGGAGCAATGCTAATTATACTGTCGATATGGCAATAGTGGATGTTATAGAATACAATGACGATTGCTCTTTCTACAAAGGAGTTGCAGCCCTTACGAACAGAGCAGGAAAGACTACGGTCGATTCTCCAATTTCTTCTCAGGTTAGCGCTCTTATTTCCCTGAGAAAGGTGTATGAGAAAAGAATAGAAAACGTAGACCAAAGCAGCGCAAGTGGCCTCGAAAAAGAAAAGCAAAAAAATATTATTAACGAAAGAATAAAAAAGATCGACGATAAAATCGACACTTTGACTGCCTCTGGAATTGGATTCTCGCTTCCCATCAACGAAGGAGGCTGAGTTTCGCGCTCTTGCGGGAGGCGGTCCATACTCGCTTGCGATGGGCCGCTCATCGTGAAGCCGCGCTGGGCGAACGAGGTCGTATGTCCATTGCACCCGCCCGATCAGCCCCCCAACTTCGCCTCGATGCGGACTTTCGCCGTCCCGTCTCCGAGAACGTCGAATTTCTTCGCCGCCTCCTTCGAGATGTCGCCGGCGAAGGTGCGACACGATCGCACCAGAATTGCCACGTCATCGCAAGAAAAACAAGCGAATCATGATGTTGCAACTGGCGTTCCCTGCGAACACCCGATCGTGGCGCTGCCGACCAGGAGGCAGCCAAACTCGCGCCCGTGCGGCTCATCCCCGGGACGCGCCCTAGGAGCGGCATGATGCCGCCCGCTTTTGGCACGCCCCGTCCTGCACGAGCGCTGCGGGCGAATAGACGCAACCGACCCCGGGCCACCGCCCGCGAACCGGCTCCCTTGACCCCGGCCCGGCTGGTGGTTATCTCTTGCCGCTCGACGGCGGGAGTAGCTCAGCTGGCAGAGCACCGGGTTGTGGTCCCGGGGGTCGCGGGTTCAAGCCCCGTCTCTCGCCCCAAATTCCACGCGGGCGCGCAG
>Ga0209573_1001532_pt1 | contig 35032 bp, 40 predicted proteins | sample TNRBio252014_DNA_FD_185870 | JGI IMG/M metagenome (GOLD analysis project Ga0209573, IMG submission 185870) | Wastewater treatment Type I Accumulibacter community from EBPR Bioreactor in Madison, WI, USA - TNR Reactor_6/25/2014_ DNA (SPAdes)... | ecosystem: Engineered > Bioreactor > EBPR >...
TTGCATCGTTGATCTCGTTATTTAGAGATGGGCTGGTTGAGTCTATTGAGGCTTTGGCGGCGTCATGGACGACGACGACAAAGCCTCACGGCGGCGACTCAACTTTCAGCAACACGCCATCACTCGTCTCAACGAAAGCTAACTCGGCTCCCGTGGTCCAGCACAGCCGCTTGCACAGTTCCTTAGGAATGACCACTTGGCCTTTACTGGATAATTTGGCGGTAATAGCCGTCATAAAAGTCTCCGGTAAGACAAAAGGTAAGAATTAGGACTTTCGCTTGTACCCTACATATAGTTGCATAATTAGCGAAATATATACCATATATAGTGATTGAGACCCTTCCAAGCGAAAGTCCTAAGAATAAATTACGGGTCGGTAGCCGTTAGGACGCAATCCCTCTTAACCGGTGCCGCCGTAGCTGGCGATCGCCAATTCCTCATCGGTCAGGCCGGACTGGGCTTCGCGCACCCGGCGGCGGGCTTCGCTGACGCTTTCGTAGATGTACGGCGCTACGTCGCGCTGCTCCAGGGCGTCGCCCAGCTTCATTCGCAGGAAGGCGCTGGTGGTGTAACGGGTCACGCCGGAATAGAAGCGCTCCATCAGGTCCTTGATGATGTCGGTGTACGGGTCGAGCAGGTCCGGATCGATGGTGAAGTTGTCGTAGTTGACCACCGCGTAGGTCTTGTGGCCCAGCGGCGTCAGGTGTTGAGTCACCTGGCGGCGGATTTCCTCGGCGTCGTCCAGGGTCTTGATTTCATAACCTTCCAGATTGACGAAGAACAAATCCTCCTCGGGGTCGTAGGTGAATCGCTGTTCGACCGGCAACCGCAGCAGAGCGCGGCGCAGACCCATGGGTTCATCCAGGAAGATGCGGGGATCCATCAGACGCGGCGGCTGTTTGATGACCGGCGGGAAGTCCATCAGGGCGAGGATGTCCCGGTTCAGATCCACGCCGGGCGCGATTTCGATCAGTTCCATCCCGTCGCGGGTGAGCTGGAACACGCAGCGCTCGGTGATGTACAGCACCGGCTGACCCTTGGCGACCGCGTGCGAGCCGCTAAAGGTGCGATGTTCAACTTCCTCGATGAATTTGCGCCCAGCGCCCGATTGGGCGATAGCCAGTTGGCCCTCGACGATGACGACTTCGCCGCCGTTCATAAAGGTGCCGACAAACACCACCCGCTTGGCGTTCTGGCTGATATTGATGAAGCCGCCAGCGCCCGCCAGCCTGCTGCCGAATTTGCTGACGTTGACGTTGCCCTGCCGGTCCACCTGGGCCATGCCGAGAAAGGCAATGTCCAGCCCGCCGCCGTCATAAAAATCGAATTGCGCCGGCTGGTCGATGATCGCCTGCGTATTGCTGGCCGCGCCGAAGTTGAGTCCGCCGGCGGGAATGCCGCCCAGCACCCCCGGTTCGGCGGTCAAGGTCATCAGGCTGATGGTCTTTTCCTCGTTGGCGACGTTGGCGATCCCTTCCGGCATCCCGATCCCGAGGTTGACTACGCTGTTGGGCAGGATTTCAAAGGCGGCGCGACGGGCGATGATCTTGCGCGCGCTCATCGGCATCGGTGGGATGGATTGCAGCGGCACCCGAATTTCGCCGCTGAACGCCGGGTTGTAGGGCTGGGCGAAACTCTGCCAGTGGTGTTCCGGCGGAGCGACCACAACGCAATCCACCATGACCCCAGGAATCTTGACGTTGCGCGGGTGCAGGCTGCCGCGCTCGGCCAGCCGCTCGACCTGGACGATGACCACGCCGCCCGAGTTATGGACGGCGGTGGCGATGGCCAGCACCTCCAGAGTCAGCGCTTCCCGCTCCATCGAGATATTGCCATCGGGGTCGGCGGTGGTGCCGCGAATCAGGGCGACATGGATCGGAAACGCCTTGTAGAACAGATATTCCTCGCCGCCCAGGGTGATGAGTTCCACCCGCTCCTTGGTGGTGAGGGCGTTCATCTTACCGCCGCCGAAACGCGGATCCACGAAGGTGCCCAGACCGACCCGGCTGATGGTGCCGGGCTTGTGGGCGGCGATGTCGCGGAACAGATGGGAAATGACCCCCTGCGGCAGGTTATAGGCTTCGATCTTGCCGGCGATGGCCAGTTGGCCCAGCTTCGGCACCAGCCCCCAATGGCCGCCAATGACCCGCTTGATCAGCCCTTCGTGGCCGAGATGATTCAAGCCCCGGTCGCGGCCATCGCCCTGACCGGCGGCATAGACCAGGGTCAGGTCGCGAGGCCGGCCGGTTTCCAGAAAATAATCTTCCAGGGCGATGGCGAGATGCTCGGCGAAGCCGATGCCGACAAAGCCGCCGGTGGCGACGGTATCGCCGTCGCGGATCAAGCGCACCGCTTCCTCGGCGGTGACGAGCTTGCCCTTGCTGGTGAAGGGCTGGGAGGAGAGCAGGGGATGGGGATGCAGGGTTGGCATTGATGCAAGGCTCCAGGATGGGTGAGCGGTCGGGCCGCCGAATCAGCGCTGGATTGAGTTTAACAAGGCGCTACGGCTACCGGGATTTCATTTACGGCGAACGCTTCGCCGCCAAGGACGCTCGGCGCAAACACTGCAAGGGGCTGGAGTACTGTGTCGCCGACGGGAACGGGCTGGAGAACGGTTGACTGATGGAGCAGGCTTTTGGCGCGGGGAACTTTATCAACTCCCCACCCCGCCATCCTGCGGGGTGAGGAAACGACCGGCGAGAGCCGGTTATTCGTCCTTCTTCTCCGGAACGGTCAGCGCCAGGAACAGCGAGCCGTTATCACGCTTGATCAACACCGGAACCGGTCGGCCCACCGGCAGTTGCTTGACCAGGTCGATGAATTGAGCCGTGTCGGTGACCTCAACGTTATTGAGGCGGGCGATGATGTCGCCGGAACGGATCCCGGCGCGGGCGGCTGGACCCTCGTCCACCTCCTGAACCAGTACGCCCGAATCGCCCTTCTTGCGCTTGTCAGCGGGCAGTTCGGTGATGGTCAGACCCAGCCGGTTGCGGCTGGTCGGTTCCGCAATGGCCTGTTGTACCTGCGAGTCTTCCGGCAACTGCTCAATCTGGACCGTCAGGGTCTGTTCCTTGCCGTCGCGGATCACGACCAGCGGCGTGGGGGTTCCCGGACGAGTGCGGCCGACCATCAACGGCAGATCGCTGGAGGTTCGCACCGGCTGCCCATTGAACGCGGTGATGATATCGCCGGTTTTGACCCCCGCTTTCTGCGCAGGTCCATCGGCCATGACCTGGCCGACCAGCGCGCCGTGCGGCTTGTCAAGGCTGAAGGATTGCGCCAGTTCCGGGGTGATTTCCTGAATCAGCACCCCGAGCCAGCCGCGCGCTACCTTGCCGCCCGATTTAAGCTGGTCTACGACGTCCATGGCCACATCAATCGGGATGGCGAAGGACACGCCCTGATAACCGCCGGAACGACTGTAAATTTGTGAATTGACCCCAATCACCTCGCCGTCCAGGTTGAACAGCGGGCCGCCGGAGTTGCCGGGATTGACGGCGGCGTCCGTCTGGATGAACGGCACATAGTTGTCGCTGGGCAGGTTGCGGCCCAAGGCGCTGATGATGCCCTGGGTGGCGGTGCGTTCGAAGCCGAAGGGCGAGCCAATCGCCAGCACCCACTGGCCGACCTTGACCTTGTTGGCGTCGCCGATTTTGACGACGGGCAACGCGGCTTCCGGTTTGACCTTGAGCAGCGCAATGTCGCTGCGACGGTCCTTGCCGATAACCTGAGCTGGCAGTTCGCTGCGGTCGTTCAGACCGACCACGATGCTGTCCACCTCGTCAACCACATGCGCGTTGGTGACGATATAGCCATCCGCCGAGATGATGAACCCGGAGCCTATCGAGGACTGCGGGCGGGCCGGCATGTCGGGCATTTGTTCAAAGAATTTCTTGAAATAGTCGTGAAACGGACTATTTTCAGGGATTTGCGGGTGGCTGCGTTCCAGAGGATTCTTGGATTTGGGTTCAGCCTTGGTTTGGATGCTGACGACCGCTGGGCTGTATTGTTCGACCAGAGTGACAAAGTCGGGGTAGTTGGCCGCCTGGGCGGAAGCGGCCCAGAACGTGGCAAAAGCGGCGATCAGCCAGAATGGCTGTCTGAATCGAGGCATGGAGATTCTCCCGGAAAGTCGTGCCGAGTTGGCAGGGTTGTGGAACAGTGCGGGTTCGGAAACGGGGAGCAAGGGCAGGAGGCCCTTCACATTCCGTATCTTGCGCCGCAAAAAACCATGAGGTTAGCCGGCATTGACCATGCCGGGCCTGCTTGGTTCGCAAGGAGTGCGCAACCTGGAACGCGAATGCCGGTCTATGGGAAAGATAAAAATGCTGTGTTTCGCGCGTAACCGTTCACTCCCCTCGCCCGTTTGCGGGAGAGGGGTTGGGGGAGAGGGCAGGAGATTCAACGGCTTACCCCCTCTCCCTAACCCTCTCCCCCTGGTCAGGGGGAGAGGGGACTGAACGCTTACTTTCGCGCAATGCCCACGCTTGCCTAACCTTGGAGGTTTTGATCATGGCTCAAACTGCGTCCACCATGCTCCCGCTCGGTACACCCGCACCGGCGTTCAGTCTGCCTGAACCGGCCACCGGCAAAACGGTCGCCCTGGTGGATGTGCAGAGCGCCCCGGCGCTGCTGGTAATGTTCATCTGCAATCATTGCCCGTTCGTCAAACACATCCGCGAGAACCTGATCCTTTTCGCCCAGACCTACCAACAGCGGGGGTTGGCCATTATCGCCATCAACGCCAACGACGCGGCCAACTATCCCAACGACAGTCCAGCGAAGATGGCTGAGGATGCGCAGGCGTTCAATTACCCGTTCCCGTACCTTTACGACGAGACCCAGGCCGTTGCCCAGGCGTACCATGCCGCCTGTACCCCGGATTTTTTCCTGTTCGACGCCGACCGCAGGCTGGTCTATCGCGGTCAGTTTGATGGCAGCCGACCGGGCAATACCGTACCCGTGACGGGCGGCGATTTGCGGGCGGCGGCGGATGCTGTGCTGGCCGGACAGCCGGTTGCGCCCGACCAGAAGCCCAGCATCGGCTGCAATATCAAGTGGAAAGCCGGCAATGAACCGGTGGATGAGCGCTGAACAGATGATCGACCACCGGGCATCACAGGAAAAGAGCCGATGATTCTGCACAATGGCCTGAATGCCGCCTATCATCAACCAGCGTGAGCCGCTTTGAGCATTCAGGGCGAGCGTTCGACGGCTCGGATGTCCATGCGGATCTCTTCCTTGCCGCGCTTCTCCTGCATGATGCGCACCGGCAGGTATTGCAGTTCGGGCGCAACCCAGAACGTGGTCATCCGGGTCTTGCCGGGGGTGTACTGGTTGATGCGCAGAGTGTGCAAGGAACCCAATGAAGTCTCCAGGATTTCCTCGCCCTGAGAGCGAATCAGGTAGGTCTTGATTTCCGTCCTGTCCACCAGCCGGTATTGGCTCGGTATTTGCCCGCGCTGCATATCGCTCATGACCGCCAATTGCAGGCTGAGCGGATCCAGGACGCCCGGCGTCAGCGGCAGGGTCGCCTGATCGGCATCGTAGCGCGCCCTGAGTTCACCCGCCGCCCAATCGAATTGCGCGTGCATTCGGCTGGATTTCCGGCCAGCGTCCAGAACCCGCTCGTATTGTTGTGGCTGGATCGCCCCCTTGTGGACTTCGCCGCTGGCCTGTTCGTCAATGCGGCTGGACGCGAACAAGGCGACCAAACCATTGGGGCGGACCTCGGAACGCATCTGGTAGCTTTCCGGCCCGGTGGCGATTAGCGTGATGACGGCCTGGCCTACGGCGAACCCGGAGGCATACACCTCGTAGCGGGCCTGATAAGGGGTAACGGGCAGACGGTCGGCGGCGCTCGCCAGTGAATTCAACAGCCAGACACAGGCCAGGGCGACAGTGCGGAATAAGGTTTTCATGCGGCGGTGCATCCTCGCCGGCGCGGGGGCCGGCAACCGATTCAGGAATTGACCACGCGCATCATATAGCAATCCTGCGTCAGTTATGCGTAAGCTGAAATGGATTCAGGCGCGCAACTGGGCAAGCTGGACCCGCCGTTCGCGTAGCAGAACCTCGTAGGTGCGGCTGAGCGCCCGTTCGTAAGCGCAATCGCCCTGCTCGCCCATTTCATTCAGGCGTGTTTCAAAAAAAGCGATTTCCTGGCGCAGATAATCCGTCGTTCGGCAATCCGCCACGGGATGACCCTCATTGAGATAGCGGGCGCTGAGCACAAAAGCGGCGTACATCGGCTGACTCTCCTGGTGGCGCGTTCTGTTGTTTTCGCTTTCCAGAATATAAACCGCCACCATGAATCTGCCATGACGTCCATGTTAATAACTTATTTCACCAGGTTTTAAAACGCATGGATAAATCCACGGCGCGCACATCCTTGGTCAAGCCGCCAATGGAGATGTAATCCACCCCGGTTTCGGCGATGGCGCGAACCGTATCGAAGTTGACATTGCCGGACGCTTCCAGCTTGACCTGTCCGGCGGTGATTCGCACCGCTTCCGCCATCGTCGCCCGATCGAAATTGTCCAGCATCACAATATCGGGCCGGGCGGCCAGCGCCTCCGCCAGTTCCGCCAGATTCTCGACCTCCACCTCGACCGTGATGCCGGGGTGCAAGCGGCGGGCCGCAGCGATAGCGTTACTGATCGAACCGGCGGCCATGATGTGATTTTCCTTGATCAGCACTGCGTCAAACAGCCCGATGCGGTGGTTCTGGCAACCCCCGCAGCGCACGGCGTATTTCTGCGCCAGCCGCAGGCCCGGTAAGGTCTTGCGGGTGTCGAGAATCACTGCGTTCGTGCCCGCCACAAGATCAGCGTAGCGGCGGGCCAGCGTGGCGGTTCCAGACAGCAGTTGCAGAAAATTCAGCGCGGTGCGCTCGCCCGTCAGGAGCGCGCGGGCCGGACCGTTTAGCGTACAGAGCCGCTGATTCGGTTCGACGCGATCACCGTCAGCAGCCTGCCATTCAATGGAAATGCAGGGATCCAGTTGGCGGAACACCGCATCGAACCAGGCGATTCCGCACAAAACGGCGGATTCGCGGCTGATCACGGTCGCTTCGGCCTGAGCGTTCGCCGGGATCAGGGTGGCGGTCAGGTCGCCGCCGCCGACATCCTCGGCCAGCGCCAGGGCGACAGTGAGATGGGGATTGGGAGGAGTCATGACGGATGCGCTCGCGAGGGTGAAATATCGAGGATGAAAAAGCCGGCAGAAAGCGCCGGCTGTGGGCAAACAGGCCAGCCGCGTGGCTGGCGCGGCTTCAAACGTACTGTTGGGCGACGAAATCCCAGTTGACCAGGTTCCAGAACGCCTCGACGTATTTGGGCCGCAGATTGCGGTAATCAATGTAATAAGCGTGTTCCCACACGTCGCAGGTCAGCAGGGCTTTCTTGCCGGCAGTCGCTGGAGTGCCGGCGTTGGACGTGCTCATCAATTCCACGGAACCGTCGGGATTTTTAACCAGCCAGCCCCAACCGGAGCCGAAGGTGCCGACCGCACACTTGGCGAACTCTTCCTTGAAGGCCGCGAAAGAGCCGAATTTCTGCTGGATCGCCGCCGCCAGCGCTCCGCTGGGTTCGCCGCCGCCATTGGGCTTCAGGCAGTTCCAGTAGAACGTATGATTCCACACCTGCGCAGCATTGTTGAAAATCCCGCCGGAGGATTTCAATACGATGTCTTCAAGCGACAGATTCTCGAACTCGGTTCCCTTGATCAGATTGTTCAGGTTGGTCACATAGGTTTGATGGTGTTTGCCGTAGTGATATTCGAGCGTTTCCGCCGAAATGTGCGGCTCCAGAGCATTCTTGGCGTAGGGCAGTTCGGGCAGTTGATGAACCATGGGGCGTGTCTCTCCATATTGATTAGTGATAACTCATGTCGCGCCGGGTTAGAGCCTGACGCCGGCGTTAAGTTTAGCGCCGGCGCGGAACCGGGCGGGAAGGTCGGGCTAGTCTAGACGCCGGTTCCCGCCGATGCAACGCAGGCCCGGAACCGGACGGGTGTGCTATTCTTGCCGCCGCCACCCGCGACTGCACTCCGCCAGAGTCTGGCCGCATCCCCGTTTTCCAGCCCATGGAGACCGCTACATGAACAAAGGTTCTTTCATCCTCGCTCTTTTGGCCGCTCTGACGACCGCCGGCTGCGCCGGCCTGGGCGGCGGTTCCAGCGACAGCGAGGGCGTTTCCAGCACCGCCAGCCTGAGCGAGGGCGGCCGTGGTGGTCCCACGGTCAGCGACGCTGAAATCACCTCCAGCATCCAGTCCGCCTTCAAGCAGGATCCCGAACTGGCTGCGGCGAACATCACGGTCACCGTTGAAAAAGGCGTGGTCACTCTGAGCGGCAACGCGCCCAACGTCCAGGCCTATCTGCGCGCCGGCTCCATGGCCCGCAATGCGCCTGGCGTGCGCCCGCCGGTCAACGTCGCCAACCTGCGCTATCCGCTTTAATCCCACTGATTCCTCTTCCCGGCGATAACACCATGTGCGGCATTGGCGGCGAACTGCGCCTCGACGGCGGCGAACCCGATCAGGCTCTGATGGGGCGAATGTTGCAGCGACTGGCCCGCCGTGGTCCCGACCATGAGGGCGTCTGGTCCGACGGGCCTCTGCTCTTCGGTCACCGCCGACTCTCGGTCATCGACCTCAGCGACCGCTCCAACCAGCCGATGGTCGATCCCGATCTGGGACTGGCGCTGGTGTTTAACGGCGCGATTTATAACTACCGCGAACTGCGGCGTGAACTGCTGGCCAAGGGCTACCGCTTCTCCTCCGAAGGCGATACCGAGGTCATCCTCAAAGCCTACGCCGAGTGGGGCGAAGCGTGCGTCGAACATCTGATCGGCATGTTCGCCTTCGCGCTCTGGAACCGGGGCGAGCGCACGCTGTTTCTGGCCCGCGACCGGCTGGGCATTAAACCGCTGTACTACAGCCGCACCGCTCACGTTTTCCGCTTCGCCTCCAATAGCCAGGCGCTGCTGGAAGCACCGGATGTGGATACGGCCATCGACCCGGTGGCTTTGCATCAGCAACTGACCCTGCACGCGGTCATTCCCGCCCCGCACACCATTCTGCGCGGCATCCGCAAGCTGGCTCCGGCAACGACGTTGACCCTGGACGCCCAGGGCAAGGAACGCCAGCGGGTCTACTGGCGGTTGACCGCCCAACGTCCCGCGCAACCCCACACCGAAGCGGAATGGACTGAAGCGGTGCATGACGCCCTGCGCCTGGCGGTGCGGCGGCGGCTGGACATCGCCGATGTGCCGGTGGGCGTACTGCTGTCGGGCGGACTGGACTCCAGCCTGCTGGTGGCGCTGCTGGCCGAAACCGGCGTCCGCGATTTGCGCACCTTCTCCGTCGGCTTTGAGGATCAGCCGGAGGAAAAAGGCAGCGAGTTTGAATACTCCGACCCGGTGGCGGCCCGCTATCAGACCCGTCATCACAAATATCTGATTCCCAATGATCAGGTGCTGCAACGCCTGCCGGAGGCTGTGACCTGCATGGCCGAGCCGATGGTCGGCCAGGATGCGGTCGCATTTTTCCTGCTGGCGGAACGGGTATCCAGGGACGTCAAGGTGGTGCAGAGCGGCCAGGGGGCGGATGAGGTGTTTGGCGGCTATTTCTGGTACCCGCGCATGGTCGCCGAGAAGGGTAGCGATCTGGAACGGTTCCAGCGGCACTACTTTGACCGCGATCACGCCGAATTTCTGGAAACGGTTGCGCCAGCCTGGCGCGGGCCCGACTACACCAGCGAACTCATCGCCGCGCGCTTGGCGGAACCCGGCGCCGAAGAGTATCTCGACCAGGTGTTGCGATTGGACGTGACCACGCTGATCGTGGATGATCCGGTCAAGCGGGTGGACAACATGACCATGGCCTGGGGGCTGGAAGCGCGGGTGCCGTTTCTCGATCACGAGTTGGTGGAACTGGCGATGCAGTTACCGCCGGAGCTGAAAATTGGCGGCGGCGGCAAACACGTTCTGAAGAAGATCGCCCGGGGGTTGTTGCCTGATGCGGTGATCGACCGCCCTAAAGGCTATTTTCCGGTGCCCGCGCTCAAGTTCGTGCGCGGCGACTTCCTGGAATTCATGCGCGACCTTGTTAATTCGCGCGCCTGCCGGGAGCGTGGGCTGTTGGCGCGGACCTATCTGGAGCAACTCCTGGCCGAACCGGAGGCGCACCACACGCGGTTGCTGGGCAGCAAGCTGTGGCACGCAGCGCTGCTGGAACTGTGGCTGCAATTGAACGTAGATGCAGGTACGCGGGTCAATGCCTGACAGCCAAACCTTTTGCCAATCCCATGCCCCTGCGAGGTCAGACTGATGAATGACGTATTGGAACGCATCAAGGAACAGGTCGAAAACAACCCGGTGGTGATCTACATGAAAGGCACCCCGGAGCAGCCGCGCTGTGGCTTCTCGCAACGCGCCACCCAGGCGCTCGTCGCCACCGGACTGCCCTTCGCCTACGTCAACGTGCTGGAAGACCCGGAAATCTTCGACAATCTTCCGCATTACGCCGATTGGCCAACCTTCCCGCAGATTTATATCGGCGGCGAACTGATCGGTGGCTGCGACATTGCCTTGGAACTCTACCAGAACGGCGAATTGCAAAAACTCATGGAGGCCGCTGTCAATCCGGCCCGCGCCTGATCGCCCCAGCGGTTATTGAGCACCGCCCGGCGCCGCCGGGCTTTTTTCACCATGCGAAAATAGTTTCGCGCAACCCTACCCAAACCGTCTATTCAGGCTACAATAATAACATTCAAGCCTTGGACATCAGCTTTCCCTGCCCTGCCGCTTGAAGTCGTCCTCCCAGGGACGAATCGGTTCTCCTCCGACGAAAGGCATCGGCCACGGCCACGGTCGAACGAGGTCAAGAATCATGCCCAGTGTTCTGCAACAAATCGCCCTGCAATTTGAGCATACCGATCCCGACAAGGCTCGGGAACTGCACCGAATCGACTCCGCTTATATCGAGTTTGGACTGAACGATGATGAGGTTGCCGCCACCGACGATGGCGCTGCCCGTCTGTTGCGCTATCTCCCCCGGATGGCGCACATGAAAAACTTCCGCCTGTACCGGATCGGCGTCGGCGAACGGGCCGATGGCGTCTATGCCCATCAAGCCGTCGCTCTGCTGGAGTCGCGCCACCTGCCCACGCCAGGCAATACGCTGGCGGTGCTGGATCCGGCTGGAATCAGCGACGCTGACCGGCCAGCGCGGGACGACCACATCCACCAATATCCCTTTGAAGTCTGGCAAGCCCTGCAATGCCAGTACGGCCACGGCTGCGCCCTGATCCCCAGTCACAGTAGCTAGTCCTGCAAGACCCGCCGGTGCATCCGCCGGCGGTTTTACCCCCGCTACTTCCACTCGCGGCTGCGCCACCACCCGTTGCTCAGTACGCCCAGCACCCCCAGCCCGAGGAAGAGCAACAGGGTCCCTTCCGGCAGACTCAAACCGAGCAGAGTCCAGTCGACCTTGGCGCATTCGCCAGAACCGGTCAGCACCTCGCGGATGGTTTCGTTGAGTGGCAGGGTTTCCAGCAGGTAATCCAGTCCCGGTCCACAGCGCGGCGCTTCCTCCGGCGGCAGATGCTGCAACCAGACATGACGGGCGGCGATGCCAGCGCCGACAATGGCAATGAACCCCAGTAAAACCCCGTATACCCGCCCCCCCCCGTTGCGCGGGTGGTGCGCCGCCGCCAGCAGGAACGCCAAACCCAGCGCGAAGAGCGCCATTCGCTGGAAAATGCACAGCGGGCACGGCTCCAGTCCCAGATAAAACTGCGCGTAGTAGGCAAAACCCAAACCACCGGCGCAGACCAGAAAACCCAGGCCATTCAACAGCCGGCGCGAGTCCAGTCCCGGCCCGCCCGAACCAGCGCTCGTTCTCAGGGGGAAATCCGACATGATCATGAATACTCCAGGTTTAAAGTGGGTCCAGATAAGCGACGCCGCCCAACTGTCGCATCTGCTGTTCGATCCAGCGCTGGCGCTTGAGCACATAGGCCGAGGGCCGATCCACCCGGTAGCGTTGCGGACTGGGCAGCACAGCCGCCAGTCGCGCCGCCTCGCTGGCCGTCAGCCGCGCCGCCGGCTTGTGGAAAAACCGCTGGCTGGCGGCTTCCACCCCAAAGGTGTATTCGCCAAACTCAGCGATGTTCAGGTAAACCTCCAGAATGCGCCGTTTGGGCCACAGCAGTTCCAGCAAGACGGTAAACCAGACTTCCAGACCCTTGCGGACCACGCTGCGTCCCGGCCAGAGAAACAGATTTTTCGCCACCTGCTGACTGAGGGTGCTGGCGCCGCGCAACGGCTTGCCTTCGTCCTGATCGTCCAGCGCCTGCTGAATTTCGACGAAATCGAAGCCAAAATGGTCGGGGAAGCGCTGGTCCTCGGCGGCCACCACCGCCAGCCCCGCCTGGGGCGAAATAGCGGTCATCGGCGTCCAGTCGTAGCCGAACGCCGCGCGCTCGCCAGCCCATAGCGCGCTCAACCACCCCTGGACGATGAAACTGGAGGCCGGCGGCGGGATCCAGCGCAGGACCAGCACCAGCGCCACGGAACTGATCACGAAGACCTGCGCTGTTCGCCACAGGCCCCGCCCGATTCGCGCCAGCCACAGCCGTTGCGATGGCGGCGTCCGGTCGGCGGCGGTTTGCCAGCGCCCGACCCAGCCACGCAGCCGCTGCCCCAGCTTCAAAAAATGCCCCATGCCACGCCCGACGCCAGGGTTTCGCCCAGTTCCTCGCAGCGTTGCAAGACCTCGGCGGTCAGTTCGCCCCGGGCAATAATCGGTTCGCCGACCGGTTTGAGCGGATAGCCCCGGGCGATACGCTCGACGCTGGTCAACGCTCCGGTTCCATCATTGCCGGCGCTGATGAACACCGCATAGGGCAAACCATTAACCCGGCCCTGCGCCGGATAATAGGTGCGATCCAGGAAATTCTTCAACGCTCCCGACATGTAACCGAAATTCTCCGGTGTGCCCAGCAGCAGACCGTGCGCCCACAGCAAATCCTCCAGCCCGGCGCGCAATGCCCGTTTCAGCCGGGTCTCAACCTCCGGGACTCGCCGCGCGCCGCGCCAAACCGCACGCGCCATGGTGTGGGTATGGCCGGTCTGGGAGTGATAGACGATCAGCAGATGACGGGAAGGATTCATGAAAAGCATTAAGGGTGGGACGCAAGATGGAATTTTACCTCCTTGCGCCCTGGCTTGCCGCGCTCTGGGATTTTCGTTATGGTGACAGACCTTTTTCCAAGGTCAGAAACAGCGTGTCAGCGAGGATTTATGTCAAAAGAAGACCACATTGAAATGGAGGGCACCGTGGTGGATACCCTGCCCAATACCATGTTCCGGGTGCGGCTGGAAAACGGCCATGTCGTTACGGCGCATATTTCCGGACGGATGCGCAAGAACTATATCCGCATCCTGACCGGCGACAAGGTGAAGGTGGAGCTAACGCCCTACGACCTCAGCAAGGGCCGCATTACCTATCGCGGGCGTTAGGCCACCCCGCATTTTCCTTGCCGCCGCCTGGCAGCCCAGCGGTTCCAGCGTCGCCGATCCCCGCTTCTCCCTCAGGGCACCGCCTCCTCCTCGGCGATTTCGACTTGCAGCTCGCCGTCGTGCAGGGTGACCACCACGTGCCCGCCGTTCACCAGCCGGCCAAACAGCAATTCCTCGGCCAGACGGCGTTTGATACTGTCCTGGATGAGCCGCGCCATCGGTCGCGCGCCCATTTTGGGATCATAGCCCCGCTGCGCCAACCACCGTCGCCCGTCCTCGTCCACCTCCAGCGTGACTTTCTTGGGCTCCAGTTGCGCTTCCAGTTCGATCAGGAACTTGTCCACCACTTGGGCAATGGTCACCGGCGTCAGCGCCTTGAATTGCACGATGACGTCCAGCCGGTTACGAAATTCCGGCGTGAACATCCGCTTGATCACTTCCATGCCATCGCTGCTGTGATCCTGAAGGGTGAACCCGATAGACGCCCGGTCCATCTGTTCCGCGCCCGCGTTGGTCGTCATCACCAGAATAACGTTGCGGAAATCGGCCTTGCGGCCGTTGTTGTCGGTCAGCGTGCCGTGATCCATCACCTGAAGCAGCAGGTTGAACACGTCCGGGTGCGCTTTCTCGATCTCGTCCAGCAGCAACACCGCGTGGGGATGCTTCAAAATGGCGTCCGTTAGCAGGCCCCCTTGGTCGAAGCCGACATAGCCCGGCGGCGCGCCGATCAGCCGTGACACCGTATGCCGCTCCATGTATTCGGACATGTCAAAGCGGATCAGTTCGATCCCCATGATCTTGGCCAGTTGCCGGGTCACTTCGGTTTTGCCCACCCCGGTCGGCCCGGCGAACAGGAAATTGCCAATCGGCTTCTGCTCATTGCCCAGCCCGGCCCGCGCCATCTTGATCGCGGTGGACAAGGTATCAATCGCTTCATCCTGACCGAACACCACCAGTTTTAAATCCCGCTCCAGGTTGCGCAGCACATCCTTGTCCGATGACGAGACCGTCTTGGGCGGAATGCGGGCCATCTTGGCGATGATGGTTTCGATGTCGGTGACGTTGATCAACTTTTTGCGCTTGGCGACCGGCAGCAGGCGCTGACTGGCGCCGGCTTCGTCAATCACATCAATCGCCTTGTCCGGCAGGTGGCGGTCATTGATATAGCGCGCCGACAGTTCTACCGCCACCCGCAGCGCCTTGTCGGCGTACTTGACATCGTGATGCTCCTCGAACCGGGTCTTCAGGCCCTTGAGGATCTGGTAGCTCTCCTCGACCGACGGCTCGGCGACATCGATTTTCTGAAACCGTCGCGCCAGCGCCCGGTCTTTTTCAAAGATGCCGCGATATTCCTGATAGGTGGTGGAACCGATGCACTTCATCTCGCCCGAAGCCAGCATCGGCTTGATCAGGTTCGAGGCGTCCATCACCCCGCCCGAAGCCGCGCCCGCGCCGATGATAGTGTGAATCTCGTCGATGAACAGGATGGCGTTGCGCTCCTTGCGCAACTGCGCCAACACCGCCTTCAGTCGCTTCTCGAAATCGCCGCGATACTTGGTGCCCGCCACCAGCGACCCCAGGTCCAAGGCGTAAATCGTGGCGTTGCGCAGCACGTCCGGCACCTCGCCGTCCACGATCATCTTGGCCAGACCCTCGGCGATGGCGGTCTTGCCCACCCCGGCCTCGCCGACGAACAGCGGGTTGTTTTTGCGCCGCCGGCAGAGAATCTGAATGGTGCGTTCGACTTCCTCGCGGCGGCCAATCAGCGGATCGATGCGCCCCTGTCGAGCCAGTTCATTGAGATTGCTGGCGAAATTTTCCAGCGGCTTGGCGGCGGGCGAATCGGGCGTCTCCTCGCCCTGACCGGCGGGCGTATCCGGCGATTCATCGGCCACTTTGGAGATGCCGTGGGAAATGTAGTTGACCACGTCCAAGCGGTTGATTTCCTGCTGCTTGAGCAGATACACCGCCTGCGATTCCTGTTCGCCGAACAGGGCGACCAGCACGTTGGCGCCAGTGACTTCGCGGTGGCCGGAAGACTGCACATGCAGCACCGCCCGTTGCAGCACCCGCTGGAACCCCAGGGTCGGCTGGGTATCGCGCGGATCGTCCGCCCGCAGGATCGGGGTGTTATTGCGAATGAACTGTTGCAAATCGCGTTTCAATGAATCCAACTGGGCGCCGCAGGCCCGCAAGACCTCGGCGGCGGTCGGATTATCCAGCAAAACCAGCAACAGATGCTCGATGGTCATGAACTCATGGCGCCGATCCCGCGCCTCGCGGAACGCCAGATTAATGGAAAACTCCAGATCCTTGCTCAACATACTCGCACCTCGAATCGCGCTCGGTGATTTTGACGTTTAGGCTTCTTCCAGGGTGCACAGCAGCGGATGCTGATGGCGGCGGGAAAATTCAGTCACTTGCGCCACCTTGGTTTCCGCGATGTCGTGGGTGTAGACCCCGCACACGCCCCGGCCCCGGATATGGACGTGCAACATGATCTGGGTGGCCTGTTCCCGACCCATTCCAAAAAATTCTTCCAGAACCTGCACCACGAACTCCATCGGAGTGTAGTCATCATTCAGCAGAACCACTTTATACAGCGGCGGCTGCTTGAGTTCGGGCTTGGCCGGTTCAACGACCAGATCGTGATCTTGATCGGATGACGATGGGTATTCCGTACTCATGGCTTGGACAATGGGCTTGTAGCAAGGGGGGCAGAGATCATCATAGCGCTCCAGCAGTGGGGACCTGTCCGGATTGCGGACTCACTCTTAGATAATAGACAGCCGGCAAGTTTCCTCAAGAGGCGCGACGAAGCCGCCGCCCGTCGCTGGTCACCCCAGCAGGGCGGCGAGCGCCGCCGCCGGTACGGGCCGGCTGAAACGTAGCCCTGATAGATATCACAACGCCAGTTGCGCCGGCGGATCAACAGCTTGATTTCGCTGTCGGTGCGCATACGAGGGCTTACTGGATCGAACGGACCTTGCAACAGGATGCAAAAAGCGGCGAGATGAGCGCCTGCTGTTTACTATGTAAAATCCGGCTTTTCCACCTGAAACCGCCAAATGATCGAGGAGACCTCCATGAAAGCTCGCGCCGCCGTCGCCTGGGAGCCACAAAAACCCCTGACGATTGAAGAAATTGATGTCGAAGGTCCCCAACCGGGCGAAGTGCTGTTGCAAGTCGTGGCGACCGGGGTTTGCCACACTGATGCATTCACCCTGTCCGGTGATGACCCGGAAGGCGCATTTCCCTGCATCCTCGGCCATGAAGGCGGTTGCGTGGTGGTCGAATGCGGCCCCGGCGTCAAGGGCTTGAAACCGGGCGATCATGTCATTCCGCTGTACATCCCGGAATGCGGCGAGTGCGAATACTGCCATTCCAGCAAAACCAACCTCTGTCAATCTATCGCCGCCACGGTGTGGACCGGCTACATGCCCGACCACACCCGGCGCTTCTCCTGCCGGGGAACGCCGCTGTTTCACTACATGGGCTGCTCGACCTTCGCCGAATACACGGTCGTCCCGGAAATCGCTCTGGCCAAGATCAATCCCGCCGCGCCGCTGGACAAGGTTTGTTTACTCGGCTGCGGCGTCACCACCGGCATCGGCGCGGTGCTGAATACGGCTAAAGTCGAGCCGGGTTCCAGCGTCGCCGTATTCGGGCTGGGCGGCATCGGCCTGTCCGTGATTCAAGGCGCGGTCATGGCTCAAGCCGGGCGGATCATTGCGATTGACACCAACCCCGACAAATTCGCCATGGCCACGGCGCTGGGCGCGACCGATACGCTCAACCCGAAGCAAATCAGCGGCAACGTGGTGGACGCCATCAAGGAGATGACCCACGGCGGCGTGGATTATTCCTTCGAGTGCATCGGCAATGTCGAAATCATGCGTCAGGCGCTGGAGTGCTGCCACATGGGCTGGGGCGTGTCCACCATCATCGGCGTGGCCGGGGCCGGTCAGGAAATCCACACCCGCCCGTTTCAACTGGTCACTGGTCGCGTCTGGAAAGGTACGGCGTTCGGCGGGGTCAAGGGCCGCACGCAACTGCCCGGCTATGTGGAAAATTACCTGCAAGGCAAAATCGAACTGGATCGGATGGTGACGCATACGATGCCGCTGGAGCAGATCAATACCGCGTTTGATCTGATGCACGAAGGCAAGAGCATCCGTTCGGTCATTCTGTTTTAGGAGTCGGCGACGTGGAGCATCTCGAAGCGATCAAGGAATTTGGCGGCTGGCTGAACCGTTACCGCCACGACTCGGCAAGTTGCCATTGCGCGATGACCTTTTCCGTCTATCTACCGCCGCAGGCCGCGACCGGCAAGGTTCCAGCGGTGTACTGGCTGTCCGGCCTGACCTGCACCGACGACAATTTCCGGGTGAAAGCGGGCGCGCAGCGCTATGCGGCGGAACTGGGGCTGGCGCTGGTTATTCCCGACACCAGCCCGCGTGGCGCTGACGTGCCCGATGTTCCCGACCGCTACGATCTCGGCCAAGGCGCCGGTTTCTACGTCAACGCCACGCAAGCGCCGTGGGCGCGGCATTATCAGATGTACGATTACGTCACCCGCGAATTGCCGGCGCTGGTTGAAGCGGAACTGCCGTTGATTCCCGGTCTGCGTTCAATCACCGGCCATTCGATGGGCGGGCATGGCGCGTTGATCTGCGCGTTGAAAGAGCCGGGAATGTATCAATCCGTGTCGGCTTTCGCGCCGATTTGTCACCCCATGGCCAGCGGCTGGGGGCAAGGCTGCTTCAAAGCCTATTTGGGCCATGACCGCGAAAGCTGGGCTGCTTACGACGCTGTGCGCCTGATCGAAACCGGCGCGACGCTGACGCCGTTGCTCGTCGATCAAGGTACAGCCGATGAGTTTCTGTCTCAGCAGTTGCATACGCCCTCGCTCGAACGGATCTGCGCCGCCCGAAAGATTCCGCTCACTGTGCGGATGCAGGACGGCTACGATCACAGTTATCATTTCATCGCTACCTTCATCGGCGAACATCTGGCTTGGCACGCCCAGGCGCTGCGGGCGGCTTAAGGAGCTGGATCAGTGAAACAAGACCTGCTCAAAGCACTACGCAGCCAGTTGCGCGGCGAACTGAGCCGCACCCGCCGTCGCAAGAACCGTTCGCCTTGGGTCATCGGCGGACTGGTGATCGCCATCATTGCGATCAGCTACTTCCTGCACGAACCCAAGGTTCCCTCCGCGACGCTGGCGCGGGGCGCGGAGCAGATCTGCACCGTCCAATCGGTCTACGACGGCGATACCCTGACGGCTCGCTGCCCGGACGGCGAGGTCAAAGTGCGGATGTTTGGCATCGATGCGCCGGAAATGAAGCAGGAGCCGTGGGGCGCGAACTCGCGGGATGCGCTGCGGAGTTTGTTACCCCGGCGCGATTCGGTGCAGTTGCGGGTGCAGGATCGGGATCGCTATGGCCGAACGGTTGCACAGGTGTTCGTTGGCGAGCGCGATGTAGGGCTGGAAATGGTTCGTCAGGGTCGGGCGGTGATGTATGAGCAGTACAACGATTCGCCCGCGTATCGGCAGGCCCAGGCCGAGGCGCGACAGGCCCGGCGCGGAATCTGGGAAAAACCCGGTGGCCAACAAGACCCCGCCACATGGCGGCGACTGAATCCGCGCTAGTCGACTTCTCCTAATTTACACTCTGGCCCTTGACATCCTCCCCGGCCTTATCTGGCTCCCACGCTCCCGCGTGGGAGCAGGTCCAGACGCTCCAGCGTCGCGATGGCCTGGGGATCCTTCGGGTCGCTGGATCGGCTATCAGCATTCCCACGCTGGAGCGTGGGAACGCGAACCTGTCAAAACATTTGGAGCAGCCCACTAGTGCTCTGTCAGTCAGATTTTGATGGGTTCAATCCCTGAAAATTCAGAAAGTTGAAAGCTGGTATCCATCAGAATAAAGATGACAGAGCACTAGATGACTTCTCCCGATTGACACTGGTGATCAGGCAATCCCGTTCGCGCAAGCCAGGAAAATGCTATAACCATCGGGTTTTCTTGGAAATTCAACTTTGAATACACCCTCTGCCATCCTCCGTCCGGAGCCTGACGCCTGGTATTGCCAAGGCGACTGGACACTGGACGGCATCGAAAACTTCGAGCCTCCTGGGTTATCCAGTCTGCTGCCGGCAGGCGAATTGACGCTGGACGGTTCTGGCATACAGGCCATCGACACCACCGGCGCGCTCTGTCTGTTGAACGTCACCGCCGAACTGGAACAAGCCGGCCATCCGCCGCGCTGGGTCCATCTGCGCGAGGAGCATCAGGCGCTGCTGGATTTGGTGCGCGAACGACTGGCGGCGGCGGGGGCGGCAACGGTCGAATCCGCGCCCCCCGGACGACTGGAGCGCTTAGGGCGGTGGGTTGGGCTTTACAGCGTCCGCGCGCTGGAATTTGTGGCCTTCATCGGTGAGGCGGCGGTAGCCCTGGGGCGGTTGTGCCGGCATCCCAGACGGTTCCGCTGGCGGGCGCTGTTCGGTAACATCGAAACCGCTGGCGTCAACGCCCTGCCGATTATTGCCCTGCTGTCCTTCATGATGGGCATCGTCATTGCCTATCAGGGCGGTCAGCAGCTCAAAGCCTATGGCGCCAACATCTTCATCGTCGAACTGGTGTCGCTGACTATGCTGCGCGAACTGGCGCCGCTGATCACCGCCATCATCGTCGCCGGCCGCACCGGATCGTCCTACACTGCTCAGATTGGCGCCATGCAGATTACCGAAGAAGTGGATGCGCTGCGCACCATCGGCATCCCGCCCATGGACCTGCTGGTATTGCCCAAACTGCTGGCCTTGACCGTGGTCTTGCCGCTGCTCACGGTATTCGCTGACGCCCTCAGCGTGTTCGGCGGCATGGTCATGGCGCAGGCGCTGCTGGAGGTGAGCTTCAGCGATTTCCTCGACCGCTTTCCGCAGGTGGTGACCTCGACCTCGTTTCTGCTGGGGGTGGGCAAGGCACCGGTGTTTGCCGCCATCATCGCCCTGGTGGGCTGTTATCAGGGTTTTCAGGTGCGCGGCGGGGCCGATAGCGTTGGCCGGCAAACCACGGTCAGTGTCGTGCAATCGATCTTCCTGGTGATTGCCGCCGATGCGGTGTTCTCGGTGATCCTTGGCAGTGTGGGATTATGGCGCTGAGCGTGGATCCGGCGGATACCGTGATCGCAGTGCGCGAGCTGCGGATCCAGTTCGGCGCGACGGTCATTCATGAAAATCTGGATCTCGATATTCGGCGCGGCGAGGTGGTCGCCCTGGTCGGCGGCAGCGGTTCCGGCAAAACCACGCTGCTGCGCGCGATCATCATGCTGCTGAAACCGGCGGCCGGTTCCATCCAGTTGTTCGGCCAGGAAATCGTCGGGATCGGCGATGGCGCAGCGTTCCGCTTGCGGCGGCGCTTCGGGATGCTGTTTCAGCAGGGCGCGCTGTTCAGTTCGCTGACGGTGCGCGAGAACGTGGCGGTGCCGCTGCGCGAGCACACCCGGCTGTCAGCGGTGCGGATTGCAGAAATTGCCGATCTCAAGATCGCACTGGCCGGGTTGCCCGCCGACGCGGGCGCTAAACTGCCGCGTGAACTGAGCGGGGGGATGCTCAAACGCGCGGCGCTGGCGCGGGCGCTGGCGCTGGACCCGGCGCTGCTGTTTCTGGACGAGCCGACCGCTGGACTGGACCCGGTCAGCGCCGGGGCCTTCGATGAGCTGGTGGTGCAGCTCAAGGAGTCGCTGAAATTGACAGTGGTGATGGTGACTCATGATCTGGACACGCTGTGGAGCACCACCGACCGGGTGGCGTTCCTGGGCGAGCGGCGGGTCATCGGTTATGCGCCGATGCGGGAGTTGATGGGGGTGGAACATCCGCTCATCCGGGCTTATTTCGAGGGACCGCGCGGCCGCGCGGCGCGGGAGCAGGCGTGCAAAGCAAAGTAAATTACGCCCTGGTGGGGCTGTTCGTGATCCTGCTGGGTTCAGGACTGCTGGGCGCCGTGTTCTGGCTGACCCTGGGCGGCGATAGCAAAACCTACGACCGTTACCGGGTGTATTTCCGGGAATCGGTGGCCGGTCTGAATCCCAAGGCGACGGTGCGCTATCGCGGCGTCCAGGTTGGTCAGGTGGAATGGATCCGGCTGGATCCCAATAATCCTGATCAGGTGGATGTCGTGCTGAATATCGAGCGCGGCACCCCGATTCGTCGCGATACCATTGCCACCCTGTCCACTCGGGGCTTGACCGGGGTGGCCTCGGTGGAGTTGAACGGTGGGGGAGGGCAGTTGCCGCCGCTGGAAAAAGACGCCGGGCAGGATTTGCCGGTGATTCAGGCGGGACCGTCGCTGGTGGCGCGGCTGGATGATGCCTTTAACAATATCCTCACTAATGTTAACAATCTGTCAAACCGGCTGGAGCGGCTGCTGGGTGACGAAAATCAACAGGCGTTGACCCAGACCCTGCAACACATCAGCGTGATCACCGGGGCGGTAGCGGATCGCGCCGACAGCCTCCGCCAGACGCTGGCGAATGTGGAAACATTTACCGGCGCGCTGGCCGGGCGGGCGGCGCGGCTGGGTCAGGCTCTGGATCAACTGGCGACGACGCTGGAAAAATCCGGGGAGCTGAACGGACAGTTACGCGCCACCCTGAGCGATTTTCGGGCCAGCGCCCAGGCCGTGCGGAACACAGCGGAGGTGTTTAACCAGACCGGCCTTGATTTGAGCGGTCTGGCCAAGGACGGACAGCGCCAACTGCAACGGCTGGGACAGACCACGGTGCCGGAACTGAACGAACTGCTGGCGCGGGCGGGAGAAATGGTGGCGACGCTGCAACAACTAGCCGGATTGCTGGAACAGAATCCCCGCGCTCTGCTGCTGGGCAGGCCCAGCGGTCGACCAGGGCCGGGGGAAGAATAGGCGAAAGGGGTAAGAAAAATGGGGAAAAAGAAGGCGTTTTTGGGAGGGGTGCTGTTAACGCTGCTGACGCTGGCCGGTTGCACCCTGCCGCAGGACCAGTCGCCGCCGGCGCAAAGCTATCTGCTGGATGTGGGGTCGTTCGCGCCCGCACCGGCCCGGCGTTCCAGCAACAAGACCCTGCTGGTGACGATGCCCAAGGCCGCACCGGGCTTCGATTCCAACCGGATGGCCTACACCCGGCAACCGCCCAAGCTGGACTACTACCGGGACAGCGTGTGGAGCGACGCGCCGGCCCGGATGTTGCAGCCGATTCTGGTGCGCGCCTTTGAGGCTACCGGCGCCTTCCGGGCGGTGGTGTCGCCACCCGCGCCGGGTCTGGCCAATGTGCGGGTGGATGTGGATGTGATCCGGCTGCAACAGGAATTCATGATTCAACCCAGCCGGGTGCGGTTCACGGCGCGCATCAAGGTCGTGGATCTCAAGAGTCATCAGGTATTGGGCACCCAGGTATTTGAGGCGGTGGAACCCGCCCCCAGTGAGGATGCCAGCGGCGCAGCGCAGGCGGCCAACAGGGCGGTACGCAAGGTGCTCAGCGAAATGACACCGTTCGTACTGCGTTACCTTTGAGCAAGGTCGAATGAATGGCAAGGATCTCTATCTCAGGCTGTTGCGCCATGTCCGGCCCTACACCCGCATTTTCGCTCTGTCGCTGCTGGGCACGGTGGTGGCGGCGGCGACCGAGCCGCTGATTCCGGCCCTGATCAAGCCGCTGCTGGATGGCAGCTTTGTCGCAAAAGATCCCCACACTATCCGCTTGATGCCGCTGCTGCTGGTGGCGGTGTTCATCGTGCGCGGCATAGCCGGCTTTATCGGTTCGGTAGCGATGGAGTGGATCGCCCAGCGGGTAGTGATGGATTTACGCAGCGCGATGTTCGCGCGCCTGCTGATGCTGCCGACCCGTTATTTCGACGCGCACTCCGCAGGCAGCCTGCTGTCCCGCCTCACCTACGATGTCAACCAGGTGATGACCGCCGCGACACAGGCGCTGGTGACGCTGGTCAAGGACGGATTGGCGGTGATCGGCCTGCTGGGCTGGATGCTGTATCTGAACTGGCGACTGTCGCTGATGGCGTTTCTGATCGCGCCCGGCATCGCCCTGATCGTGCGGCTGGTCAGCCGGCGGCTGCGGCGGTTAAGCCGGGAGTTGCAGAACCTGATGGGCGACCTGACCCACGTCATTGACGAGATGCTGCAAAGCCACAAGGTCATCAAAATCTTCGGTGGACAGGACTACGAGCAGCGGCGCTTTCATCGGGTCAATAACCGGGTTCGTCAGTTCAATCTCAAGCTGGCGGCGGCGTCCGAAGCCAGCGGGCCGCTGGTGCAACTGCTGACGGTCGTCGCCCTGGGCGCGGTGATCTACTTCGCTTCGCTGCAATCCGCCGCCAATTTGATTACGGTCGGCGGCTTTGTATCGCTGCTCGGGGCGATGGCCATGCTGCTGGCCCCGATCAAGCGACTGACCAAGATCAACGAACAGATCCAGCGCGGGCTGGCGGCGGCGGAAACTATTTTCGCCCTGCTGGATGAACCGCCGGAACCGGATCGGGGTACGCAAACCATCGGTCGCGCCCAGGGCGCCATCCAGTTCCGCAATCTCAGCCACCGCTACCGGGACGACGGCTTGCCGGTGATTCAGCAGTTCAACCTCGACGTGCGTCCGGGTGAAACCATCGCCCTGGTCGGCCCCTCCGGCAGCGGTAAAACCACGCTGATGGCGCTGCTGCCGCGCTTCTACGAGCCTGAAACCGGCGACATCCTGCTGGATGGAACGCCGATCCGCGACCTGCGCCTGGCTGACCTGCGCGCCAACATCGCCTATGTCAGCCAGGACATTGTGCTGTTCAACGACACCATTGCCGCCAACATCGCCTATGGGGCCGGTTTTCAGGCCAGCGCCGAACAACTGGCGCAAGCGGCGGAAAGCGCCCACGCCCTGGAATTCATCCGCGAACTGCCCCAGGGCATGGAGACCCCGGTCGGCGAGAACGGCGCGCATCTGTCGGGTGGACAACGCCAGCGCATCGCCATCGCGCGCGCCTTGCTGAAAAACGCGCCGATCCTGATTCTGGATGAAGCCACCTCGGCCCTGGACACCCAGTCGGAGCGCAAGGTGCAGCAGGCGCTGGATACCCTGCGCCAGGGCCGTACCGCCTTTGTCATCGCTCACCGTCTGTCCACGATTGAGAACGCCGACCGGATTGTCGTCCTCGACCGGGGCGGCATCGTCGAAATCGGTACCCACCATGAGCTGTTAGCCCGTGGCGGGCTGTACGCCAGCCTCTATCAGATGCAGGCTCATCATAAATAAGCAACAAAGTTGCGAAAAAACCAAATATTCTTTTCAAATGTGCAACAATAGCGTCCGCAACAGTCTAAGAGTTCATGAAGCAGCGCGGATGTTAAAGATGCACAGCAAGTTTGATCCTTCCAAAAAACTGGCGCCGCTGTTACGCCAGGCCTTCCGGCAGGGCGTGGAAGCGGCGATGCGGGGCGAAGACCGCAATCCCTATGTCCCCAACAGCCATTTCTATCATGCCTGGATCGCGGGTTGGGCCAGTCTCGCCCGGGGCTGGGACGACGCCGACGATTTGCGGTTACCCAGAGTGGCTGCCGCCGGTCGGTGCGCCGGTTCAGTGGCAGTTTTGGCGTTGAGCGGCAAGCCGGACTAGAATTAACGCGGACAATCCCACCGCGCGCCGCGCGGGCCGCCCCAACCCGCGATAAGGAGCCATTGCAATGACTGAACCGACCCACGGCAACCCCCTGGTTGAGGCCTATCACCGGATGGTGGAACGGGTCAAACTCCGGCTGGAGGAACTGGAACAGGCTGAGCAGGAGGCGCTGCCCCGGCTGCGCGCCAGTATTGAACATGCGGCGGAAAAAGCGGTGGAACTGGGTGAACTGACCCGCGAGGAAGCACGACTGATCGGCGGCTATCTGAAGCGCGATCTGGAGGACGCCGGCCAGTATTTGACGACCTCCGGCCGCGATCTGCGCGCGTGGCTGCGCTTCGATGGGGAACTGCTGGAAGACCGGTTGCTGGACTTTTTCCAGCGCGGCGTCGATCAGTCGCGGCTGGAGTTTCTAACCTTCGAGCAGACCGATGTAGAGGTAGAGCCGGTCGAGTATCGCAGCGGCGAAATTACCGGCCCAGGTACGTTGCAATGCCTGGCCTGCGGCGAACCGCTGGTTTTCCATGCGCCCGCCGCCATCACGCCGTGCGGGGTCTGCGGCGGAACGGTCTTCGTGCGCGTCGGCGAGGACTCAGAAGAGGTCGTGGTTAAGTAAAAACCATGATTCGGCCGTCGATCTTCCTGATTTACGGAAAGGCCGAATTGTCGTTAACTAAGCACCGCTTAAGCTGGTTTCACAGCGAAGCGTGTTTTAAGCTCAATATCCTGTATTTGACCGCCAGCCGGATCTGCTGGCGGTTTTTTTATGCTCGCGCGCCTCGCAGCGACCTGCTTTTCGCGAGTATCCCAGTCGCTGGCCGGCGAATCGTAAAGCGCATTGCGGGAGCATCAGGCATCCAGATGCAAAGTGTAGCTGGCGCCCTGACCGGGCGACTCGTCGATGCGCAACCGGACGTACTGGATGGACTCCCGCCAGGGCAGGGCGGCATCGCGGGTCAGTTCCGCCCAGAACTGTTCAAAGAGCAGCCGGGCCAGATTTTCAGCAGTGACATTGTCAGTCGCCAGCACCACGACCTCATCAGCCGGCAGTATATAGCGCTTGCCGCACAGGCGGAACGCGCAGTCGTCCATGGCATCGGCCAGCCATTCCAGCCACGGGTTGTCACCGGCGATCAGCACCTTCTCATCCCAGGCGGCGCAGACCGTGCGCAGGGCCTGCTTGAAGACCTCGTAGCTAAGCATCCGCGCCAGTGTGGGAGGAACGGCCAGCGCTACCTCCAGTTCCACCTGATAGTTGTGACCGTGCAGGCTTTCCTTGCGGCCATCGGGGAACACGGTCATGTGCGCCGCTGCGAATTTGAGATTGTCCTTGCGGATATGGAGAGTCCAGCTTCGCTGTCCATCAGGTCCGCTCATGCGCCGCTCCTGTTGAATCGGTCGTTCCCGCCGTCAGTGTGCGCAGCCAGTCGGCCAGCGCTGCGCCGTAATGGGGCAAAGTGTAGCGCGTTTCCACCAGCGCCCGGCAGTTGGCCCGGTCGATTTGGGCCATCCGCGCCGCCGCCGCGCCGAGACCCTCGCGGTCGTCCGGCTCGACCAGCCAGCCGGTAAGGCCATCGCGCACATAGTCGCTGACGCCACCGCGCCGGTAAGCGATCACCGGCGTACCGCAAGCCAGCGCCTCGATTCCGGTGATGCCGAAGGCTTCCAGCCATTTCGGCGTCATCAGCAGCGCCCGAAAATCCCGCACCGCGTCGGCCAGCGCCGGCAAGGTCAGAAAGCCGCCGTAGTTCACCGGCGCGCGGGGATGACGATCAACCAGCGCAGCCCAGTAGCAAGGGTCCTGCATAACGCCAAAGACGGTGACCGGTGCGCCGCTGCGGGCGGCGAAGGCGAAGGCGTCTTCCAGGCCCTTTTCCGGGGTGATCCGCCCCAGCCAGCAGAACGACCGCTGGGGATGGGCGTTGTAGCGATACTGGTCGAGATCCAGGCCCGGCGGGATCAGCCGAACCGGCTGGGTCAGGCCAAAGCTGGCCGCCTGAGTGCGGCTAAGGAAAGCGAGGCGCTGGGGATGCTGGGTGGCGAGGCGCTGGATTTCCGGGGTCAGGGCGTGGTGCAACGCGCCCATGCTGATCAGCGACCCGAGCGGACAGGGCAGAACGTCGCTGGCAATCAGCGGCAGTCGGTCATAGGAGAAGTTGAGGATGACATCACTGGGCCGGGCCTGCTGCATCAGCCAGCGCAGCGCTTGGGTCAGGAAGGCATCGGCTTCGAACGAGCAGGATGAAGGGTCCGCCGCAGTCACGGCGCTGGGGGCCAGCCGGCCCGGCAGGGTGAGCAGTTCCGGCGCGGCGGCGACGGAACCGGCGGGGGCGAGAATCCGGGTCGCGTAGCCGAGAGCGTGAAGCTGGCGAGCAGCGGTGATCACCATGTGCTCCACCCCGCCGCCCAAACCGGAACCAAGCGGCGCGACTGCCGTCGAGAGCAGATAGACCCGCATGTCAAAGCGTTCCCGTAGGGGCGATGGAGCCATTATGAAATACAGTATCCTGCTGGGTATGGCGTTGCTGGCGCAGGCGGCTGACGAGACCGTGGTGATCGGCCGGTTTTCGGCAGGCGACCTGACGGATTGGCAACCCAAGGCGTTTCAGGGCGAGACCCGCTACGCCTTTGATGATCAAAGCGGGCGGCGGGCGCTGTTCGCTCAGAGTCAGGGTACAGCGTCAGGGCTGTACCGGGAAATCCGGGTAGATTTGAACCGCACCCCCTGGCTGAACTGGTCGTGGCGGGTGGATCGGGTCTTGAAGGGGGTGGATGAGCGAACCCAGAGCGGTGATGACTATCCAGCGCGGGTCTACGTCGTGGTGTCCGGCGGCGCGGCGTTCTGGAAAACCCGCTCACTGATCTACGTCTGGTCCAGCCACCAGCCGGTCGGGGCGACCTGGAACAACGCCTTTACCGGCAACGCCCGGGTGATGGCGCTGCGGTCAGGAATCCAGGACGCCGGCCGCTGGGTCAGCGAGAAGCGCAACATTCGCACGGACTTCCGGCAACTGTTCGGCGAGGATCTGGACGCCATCGACGCCGTGGCGCTAATGACCGACACCGACAACAGCGGCCAAACAGCGACCGCCTGGTACGGCGATCTTGAGTTCACCGCCCGGTAGCGGTCAGCCCCGAGGCCCAATCGGCACCAGCAGCACCGGTACGGTCGCCTTCATCGTAACCTGGTGCGCTACGGAGCCCAGCATGGCCTCGCCAATAGCGGAATGGCCGTGCGATCCCATGACGATCAAATCCGCATTGATCCGGCGCGCTTCGGCCAGAATGACGCGGGCGGGCGGGCCTTCGAGAATCTGGATGTCAGCGATCAGCCGCTCGGCATGTCCCTCCAGCGTCTCACGACAAAAGGCGTCCAGCCGTTGCTGGAGCGCCTCGCGGACGCTGGCATACGTTTCGGCGTGGTGCGCGCGCCGCACCTCTTCAGGGAGGGTGGCGCTGATCCAGAACTGGGCAAATTCGCTCAGCGGCTCGATGACGTGGACGATATGCAGGCGGGCATTGAGACGATGGGCCAGACTGGCGGCGCACCGCAGCACATCGGGACCGCGCGGACCCAGGTCGGTGGCCAGCAGGAAAGTTTCCAGGACGTCGTTCATGGCGCGCTCCGGGTACAGGCAGTGAATGACGGTGAAAGCGTTGACCGGTTGAGCGGCTCCGGCGGTTAACGCTCGAAGGGTTCCGGGTCAGGTAGTTCTGGAATCTGAATGATTATCTTACCCTGCTTGATTAATAGAAAGCATTGTAATGATGGACCTGTCGCCCCTACGACAGAGATCAATCATCCTACTGATTTTATTGTTAATTATCTGCGAATCTGCGAAAAATTTTCCCGCTTTTCATCGTTTATTCATCAAGACTTCACACGGAACATTGACCATTCCAACCTTTCCCGAAGGCACTTCAGGAGTGGGGGGCGAAAAAGACCAGCGGTCATCCGCGCCAAGGCAGTTAAGGTTTAAGCAGCTCTATTGAGGTCATTGTCGTGAAGACGAGCAATATCACGGAAAAGCCGATTGATCATAACGATCCCTCCGAACGTAACCGGATGGAGATGATCAGTTTGATCTGGGTTATCAAGCGGGAACTCAAACTGTCAAGCGGGCAGGAGAGTCAATGGCATCACCTGTTGGACAAGCACAAGGGAGATAGTTATCTGGAACCCCTGTTGGATGAAGCGTCCAGGTCAACCGACGGCAAGGTGCGCCAAGCTGCCGCCCGGATCCGGGAATTGAGAATGCAGCAGCGTGGTCTTGATCCGGGTATGGATTTAAACTCTCTCGTGAAAGCAGGACCAGAGCCTGGTCTGGATCACGTTGCGCCCAGTCTACGGCCAGCGAGTCGCCCCTTCCTTCTCAAACCTTTATTAGCCGTGCTGGCGTTGAGTGTGCTGATGGTCCTGGTCGCCATCGGCCATTGGCGGTCGCTCGATGGAGCCGGCGCCGGGCCGCAACCTGTCGCATCTACCGTTCCTCCTGCACCGGCCGAGGTAGTGCTGCGGATTCATGGCTCCAACACGCTGGGCGCCGAACTGTTGCCAACCCTCGCCGAGGCTTTTCTCAGGAAGGAAGGCGCCAGGGATGTGCAGCGTATTGAAGCGGCTGCCAATGAATGGCGTATCGAAGGCGCGATTACCCGGTCAACCGTGCCGGTGGCGATTGAAATCAAGGCGCATGGTTCTGGCACCGCCTTCACCAGCCTCGATGCGGGCATAGCGGACATCGGCGCGTCATCGCGGCCGATTAAAAAAGAGGAAGCGAGAACGCTGAGCCGGTTTGGCGATATGACTCTGCCGGCTTTCGAGCATGTGATCGGGCTTGATGGCCTTGCGGTGATTGTCAATAAATCCAGTAAAGTGCGCGCCTTGACTAAAAGCCAGATCGCCCGGATTTTCGCCGGTACAGTAACCGACTGGTCCGAGGTGGGCGGCGAACCCGGACCGATTCGGCTCTATGCCCGCGACGAAAAATCCGGCACGTTTGACACCTTTCAGCATGTGGTGATGGGTAAGGAAAAAATCTCGGACAAGGCGATACGGCTGGAATCCAGCAATGAACTGTCTGACAAAGTGGCTGCCGATACCTTTGGCGTGGGTTTTATCGGCCTGCCCTACATCCACAATACCCAGGCAGTTGCCGTCGCGGATGGCGAGTCGTTGCCCATGTTGCCGACTACCTTCACTGTCGCCACTGAGGATTACCCACTGGCGCGGCGCTTGTATCTCTATGCGCCCGCCAATTCGCAGAATTCCTATGTCCGTGATTTCATGGAATTCACTTTGTCTGAACCCGGACAGCAGCTCGTCAACCATACCGGCTTTGTTTCTCAGCTTGTGGTAGCAATCCGGCAGCCGGTGCAGAAATCTTTGTCCCCCAAGTACGCCAGCCTGACCCAGGATGCCCAGCGGCTTTCCGTGAGTTTCCGTTTCCGGCCTGATATCAGTGAATTGGACAGCAAGGCGCAACGCGATCTGGATCGAGTCATCCATTTCCTGGCGCGCAATCCCGGCCAACGGGTCATGCTATTGGGTTTCACCGATAATAATGGCAATCCGCAGCAAAATCAGAAGACTTCCAAGAAGCGGGCGCAGATCGTGGAACGGGAACTAATGGCGCGGGGCATCTTTCCGGTGATCGTCGATGGTTTTGGTTCGGCGCTCCCCGTGGCGAATAACGACAGTCCACAAAGCGCCGAGAAAAACCGCCGGGTTGAAATCTGGGTGATGTAGCCCAAACGCAGCGCGTCCGCCTTCCTCCACCCTCTCCGGGTTCAGCCCCGCCACGCCTGCGTGCGGCGGTGCAGCCAGCGGCTCAGGCCGGCGTGCAGCAACCGCACCGAACCGGCGGTGAACACGATCAGCATCGCCATCGCCGCCGCCGGGGCGGTGTCGCCGGCGTCGTCCATATTCAGCGCCGCCACCGAAGCCAGAGTGGTGGCCGGCGAGTAGAGAAAAACCACCGCCGACACCGTGGTCATGGCGTTGACGAAGAAGTAGAGGGCGATGTCCAGAATCGCCGGCAGGCGCATCGGCGTCGTCACCCGCCAGAACGTGCGGTAGAACGGGGTCTTGAGCGAGGCCGACACCGCTTCAAATTCCGGGTCGAGCTGCTTGAGCGCAGTCAGCGCGGTGAGGTGACTGACGGTGTAGAAATGGGCGATGGTGGCCAGCACCAGAATCGTCATGCTGCCGTAGAGGATATTCAATGGGTTGCCGGGCGCGTTGAAGAAAAAGATATAGGACAGCCCCAGCACCATCCCCGGCGCCGCCATCGGGATCAGCGCCAGCAAATGGACGGCAGTCCGCAACGGTTTCGCCACTCGGGTTTTCTCGATCAAATAGGCTCCGGTGAAGACCACGAGACTGCCGAACAGCGCCGTGTACAGCGCCATGCGGATCGAATTGCCGTAGGACGCCCAACTCCCGCCGTCCGCCGTGGTGAAATCGTAGTCACTCAGCGTCAGGCCGAGATCGTAGGGCCACAACTTGACCAGCGAAGCGAACGCGGCCATACCGAGAAGGCCCAGGATCATCAGCGCCACCAGGCTCACCAGGCCCAGCAACGCCCGATCGCGAACCGGATGCGGCTTGGGCCGATAGGGCGCCGCGCGGCTAGACAAGGCCGAGGTCTGCCGGCGCTGCGCCCAGCGATCGACGAAGAAGGCGACCACGGCCGGTAGCAGCAGGATCAGCGACACCACCGCGCCCATCTGGAAGTTCTGCTGTCCCACCACCTGCTCGTAAATATCGGTGGCCAGTACGTTGAACGGGCCGCCGATCACCTTGGGCACGCCAAAGTTGGTGATAACCAGGGTAAAGGTCACGAAGGTCGCGCTGATCAGGCCGTAGCGCGCGCCGGGCAGGGTGACGGTCATGAAGGTTCGCCAGCGGCTGGCTCCCAGCGATTCCGAAGCCTCGTACAACCGGGCGGCGGCGGTGGACAAGGCGGTGATCAGGACGATCAGGGCGTGCGGAAAGGTCCAGAACACCGAACCCAGGATGATGCCGATGGGACCGTAGATGCTCTCGCCGAACAGCCAGCCTTTCAACACGCCTTGATTGCCGAACAAATAGATCAACGCGATGGCCGACAGCAATGACGGGGCCAGCAGGGGAATCATCGCCACCAATCGGAAGAAGCCTTTGAGGGTAGGACTTTCGCTTGGAAGGGTCTCAATCACTATATATGGTATATATTTTGCTAATTATGCAACTATATGTAGGGTACAAGCGAAAGTCCTAGAGGGGAATGTTGCTGCGGGTGAAAGCCGCCACCGGGGCCAGCGAGCCGAAATCCACGGTGGCGCCAGCCCAGTCGAAAATCGCCGCCTGAATCGGGCAGCGATAGCTGCGTTCAGAGTGAAAATACATGATGCGGCTTCTCAAAATTCGACCGGGTTGAGCGCTTCGGGGCGCGGCGCGCCATCGGCGATGCCCAGGGCGTCCAGCACCGTTCGCACCGCTGCCAGAACGCCCCGCATCTGCTCCGCGAACAACTGCCCGATGCAGCCGATCCGGAAGCTCTCCGCCTGGGTGAATTTGCCGGGATAGATGATGAAGCCCTGCGCCTTGATCGTCCGGTAGAAGGTTGGGAAATCGAAGCGGGCATCGCCAGGGGAATGAAAAGTCACGATGATCGGCGACAGCCAGCGGTCCGCCAGCAGGGGGTGTGGAACTCCATCGCGCGCATTCCTGCCACCAGCAGATCGTGGTTGGCGGTGTAGCGGGCCAGCCGCCCGGCCGCGCCTTCCTCCGCTTCATGCTCGGTCAGCGTCTGGGCGAAAGCGGCGACCACATGAGTCGGCGGGGTAAAGCGCCACTGCCCGGTGCGCGCCAGGCAGGTCCGCTGGTCGTACAAATCCAGGCTGAGCGAATGCGCGTTACCGGCGCAGCGTTCCAGCGCTTCCCGGCGCATCAGGGAAAAACCGAAGCCTGGTGCGCCCTCGAAGCACTTGTTGGCGGAGGCCATGACGGCATCGAACGGCAACTCGCAAGCATCGAGTGGCAAGGCTCCGAAGGCGCTCATGGCGTCGATGATCAACCGCCGCCCGCGCCGCGCCGCCACCTCGGCGATAGCCTCAACGGGATTGAGAATCCCGGAGGAGGTCTCGCAATGCACCACCGCGACGTGGGTAATCTCCGGGTCGGTGGCGAGGATTTCATCCACCCGCGCCGGCGGCGACGGCGGATAGTCGTCCGTGTCCAGCGTCGCGAAATCGCGGCCCAGATACTGAAGAATTCGCACCATGCGCTGGCCGTAGGCGCCGTTCATCAGGACCAGAGCCTTGCCGTCGCGCGGAATCAGCGTCGCCAGCGTCGCTTCCACCGCGTAATACCGTTTACCGATAGATTTTATCTTTTTCAGATCAAAAACGACCCTGTTCGTCATACCCATCCTCGCGAACGCGGGGAACGCGGGTATCCCGTTGTTCAGCGGCTGGCCTGGATTCCCGCCTTCGCGGGAATGACGAAAACCGAGCTGGCCTGGATTCCCGCCTTCGCGGGAATGACGAAAACCTATTGAGAATGGGTATAAGTGCCACTGCCTTGCAGGGGAACGCAAACATAGCGGTCTTCGGCGTGTGCGACTTGGAGCAGACGACGGCAGACGACGGCAGTCAGGTCGTTGAAGTCGCTGTCCCACGAACCCCAGTCGCGCAGCATCGCCTGCTGGGTGGCGAGCGAGGTGGTCAGCGGATCGGGGGTCAACAAATACGGTTCATGGGGAGGGTGCATGGCGGTCTTCAAGTGAGGAGAGCAATGCGTTGCAGCTTGCCAAGCGACCTTTACCGTTTGTGTGAACACGCATCCTGTGCTACGGGCGCTCAGCTCCACAGCGCCCGGACGCCGAAATAGGCGATGTCCTTGAACCGGCGCAGCGCGCCCTTGAGCGCGGAGGTTTGTGGCCGGGTGCAGAAGGTCATGCTCAGCATGATCCGCAGCTCGTTCTCCGCCAACCGCGTGACCTTGTGAAAGACTCGTGCGCCCTCGAACACGATCAACGTATTGGGCGGCGTGGGGATCGTCGCCTCCCGGTCGTCCTGACGGATCACCAGTTGCGCCGAGGACAGGCGATCTTCCTGCAAGTGACGGTTGACCAGCGGCAGCAGCACGGTGAAGTGGCGACCGTTATAGAAGTTGTAATCGTAATGCCAACCGATGTGATCGCGGGGCCGGTCGTAGAACAGCAGTGAACAGGAACTCTGATCGTGGATCGGCGTCGGCAACACCGGCTCGCCGATCACCGCCGAACACAACCGGCGCAGGTAGTCAGACTGGTAGAAGGCGACGATTTCCGGGGCGATGCGGTGCAAATCCTCGTAGGCGATGGTTCCGCCCTGCTTGTGGGCCGGGAAATAACTGCGCTCGGTCTGCCGACGCCGCAGGGCGGCCGCGCACAGCAGGGTGAAAGCCGCCTCTGGCAGGGGTTCAGCCACCACAGCGATGCGCTGGCGAAAATCGGGCAGCCCCTCCGGCAGGTGGCTGGGCAGATTTAGCGGGTAGTGTTCTAGACTTGGATGTGCTATATTTTTAACTTTGAATTCACTTGGGTATTTTTAATTCTTTTAAGGAGTTTCAATATGATTTTAATTCCTGTCCTTTGCCCCGTTTGTGGTCATGATAAAATCTCAAAACGTGGAAAAACAGAGAACGGAAAACAACGCTATTTTTGTCAGCATCCAGAATGCTCTATCAGGACTTTTATTTTAGACTACGATTATAATGGCTATTTACCTGAAGTCAAAAAGAAGATCATTGATATGGCGATGAATGGCAGTGGGATTCGGGATACTGCGCGAGTTTTAGAAATCAGTCCGACCACAGTGATTAAT